>Ga0065704_10070983_pt1 | contig 14054 bp, 13 predicted proteins | sample SwiRhicommuniRL2_FD_59091 | JGI IMG/M metagenome (GOLD analysis project Ga0065704, IMG submission 59091) | Switchgrass rhizosphere bacterial communities from Rose Lake, Michigan, USA - RL2 v2 (version 2) | ecosystem: Host-associated > Plants > Roots > Rhizosphere > Soil | place: East Lansing, MI
CCGCGGCAACTGTCGATCATCGGCTACGACGACAGCCCGCTGGCCTCGCGCCTGTGGCCGTCGCTGACCTCGGTGCGCCGCCACACCCGCGACACCGGGCGCACCGCCGCGGCGATGCTGATCCAGCCCGAAGGCACCCCGGCGCTGGCGATCGCCAGCGTGCGCCCGCACCTGATCGTGCGCGACTCCTGCCAGCCGCCGGAAGACTGAAAGCGCGGCACCTGTCCGCTGCGCGGGCAGAGGCCCCCAAGGTTCTGCGTCGCAGAACCTTGGGCCGCGGGGGCCGAGCCTGCCCAATCCCCGCGCCTTCGGCGCGCCCCCTTTACCAAAGGGGGCTTTTCTCCAGACGGGATGCGGCAATCGTCGCCAAGAAGATCGGCCTGCCCGATGTGTCGCCGTGTCCAGCAGTGCCAGCGGCGCGCGGCGCCGATTGCGCGTCCAAACTCTCCGCCGCTGGCCCCCGAATCCCCAATCCCGAATCCCAGCCTTTCGTGCACTGCGCAATGACACCGGTTAACCAGAGTGGCTAGAATGTCGCTCCTGCGGGCTGCCGCGCACCCCTGCTTGCTCCGGAGATCCCCATGTCCCTGTACTGCAAGACCCACTACGCCACCCATCCCGACGCCATCAAGGGCGCCAGCAACGACCAGTTGCGCGAGCTGTACCTGCTCGACGGCCTGTTCGTGGACGACGCGCTCACCCTCAAGTACACCCACTACGAGCGCTTCGTGCTCGGCGGCGCGGCGCCCGTGGGCAAGACCCTGCAACTGCCCGTGCAGACCGAACCCGCGTCGGCCGCCGGCCATCCGTTCCTGGAGCGGCGCGAGCTGGGCGTGATCAACGTCGGCGCCGGGGCCGGCACGGTCACCGTGGACGGGACCGCCTACGCGCTGGGCCCGAAGGACGGGCTGTACGTGGCGATGGGCAGCAGCGAGGTCAGCTTCGCCTCCGACGACGCGGCCACCCCGGCCCGGTTCTACCTGGCCTCGACCCCGGCGCATGCGCGCTTCGAGACCAAGCGGCTTTCGATCAAGGACGCGGTGGCGCTGGACCGCGGCGCGCTGGAGACCAGCAACGAGCGCACCATCTACCAGTACATCGTGCCGGCCACCTGCCCGTCCTCGCAGCTGCTGCTGGGCCTGACCGTGCTCAAGCCGGGCAGCGTGTGGAACACCATGCCGCCGCACCTGCACGACCGCCGCAGCGAGGTCTATTTCTACTTCGACCTCGGCGCCAACGACCGCGTCTACCACTTCATGGGCGAGCCCGACGCGCAGCGCCATCTCGTGGTGCAGAACCAGGAAGCCGTGGTGTCGCCGCCGTGGTCGATCCACATGGGCGCCGGCACCAGCAACTACGCCTTCATCTGGGCGATGGGCGGCGAGAACCTCGACTACACCGACATGCACGTGCTGGACATCTGCCAGCTCAAGTAGGCGTGCGCGCCACCGGCGCCGCGCCGTTCCATCGCATCCGCATCACCCTCAGGGAGCATCCGCAATGACGAATCCGTTCAGTCTCGAAGGCAAGGTCGCGCTGGTCACCGGCGCCAACACCGGCCTGGGCCAGGGCATCGCGCTGGCGCTGGCGCAGGCCGGCGCCGACATCGCCGCCGCCGGCATCCAGGCGCCGACCGAGACCGAGGAAAAGGTCACCGCGCTGGGCCGCCGCTTCGTCGCCATCGAGGCCAACCTGATCAGCATCGCGCCGGTGCAGCGCATCCTCGACGAGACCCTGGCCGGGCTCGGCCGCCTCGACATCCTGGTCAACAACGCCGGGCTGATCCGCCGTGCCGACGCGGTGGACTTCAGCGAGCAGGACTGGGACGACGTGATGAACGTCAACATCAAGTCCGCGTTCTTCATGGCCCAGGCCGCCGGCCGCCACTTCATCGCCCAGGGCCGCGGCAAGATCATCAACATCGCCTCGATGCTGTCGTTCCAGGGCGGCATCCGCGTGCCTTCGTACACCGCCAGCAAGTCCGGCATCGCCGGCATCACCCGCCTGCTGGCCAACGAGTGGGGCGCCAAGGGCGTCAACATCAACGCCATCGCCCCGGGCTACATGGCCACCGACAACACCGCGCAGCTGCGTGCCGACGCGGCCCGCAACCAGTCGATCCTGGACCGCATCCCGGCCGGGCGCTGGGGCGTGCCGGAGGACCTGGGCGGCACCGCCGTGTTCCTGGCCAGCAGCGCCTCGGACTACGTCAACGGCACGGTGATCCCGGTCGACGGCGGCTGGCTCGCCCGCTGACGCTCTTCCTTCCCCCACCGGGGGAAGGTGCCCGAAGGGCGGATGGGGTACGCCCGCCGCCGCCCCATCCCGGCCAAACCTGTCCACATCACCCGATCCCCACGAGGACCCCCCATGAAAATCGCTCTAATGAACGAATTCAGCCAGGCCGCCAAGAACCCGGTGATCCTGCAGCAGCTCAACGACGTCGCCGCCGCGCAGGGCCACAGCGTGTTCAACGTCGGTATGGACGGCGACAACGACCATCGCCTGACCTACATCCACCTGGGCATCTGCGCCGGCCTGCTGCTCAATGCCAAGGCGGTGGATTTCGTGGTCGCCGGCTGCGGCACCGGGCAGGGCGCGATGATGTCGCTCAACGCGCACCCGGGCGTGTTCTGCGGCTACTGCATCGAACCCACCGACGCCTACCTGTTCGCCCAGGTCAACAACGGCAACGCGCTGGCGCTGGCCTTCGCCAAGGGCTACGGCTGGGGCGCGGAAATCAACGTGCGCTACATCTTCGAGAAGGCCTTCAGCGGCGAGCGCGGCATGGGCTATCCGGCCGAGCGTCGCGAATCGCAGCAGGCCAATGCCGGCATCCTGACCCAGGTCAAGCAGGCCCTGGCCAAGTCCTACCTGGACGGCTTGCGCGCGCTGGATCCGGAGCTGGTCAAGCAGGCGGTCGGCGGCGCGCGTTTCCAGCAGTGCTTCTTCGCCAACGCGCAGGACGCGGAGCTCCGCGCCTTCGTCGCCGGCGTGCTGGGCAAGCCGGAAGCCGCCGCGGCCTGATCGCATCACGCCCCCCTCTCCCGCGGGAGAGGGGCATGGGTGAGGGCCGAAGGCTCCTGCCACCCGCTGGCGCCGCTACCCCGCTCGCCGTGGCGGCGGCGCCAGCGCAGACGTCGCGCACCGGAGTCCACCATGCGCCTGTTCGTGTCCGTCGTGTTGTGGTTGCTCTGCACCGGGATCGCCTGTGCAGCGCCGCAGCGCGTGTTCATCGCCGGCGATTCCACCGCGGCCGACTACGGCCCCGAGCGCGCGCCCCAGGCCGGCTGGGGCCAGGCCCTGCAGGGCTATCTGGATCCGGCCGCCTGGCAGGTGCGCAACCACGCCAAGGGCGGACGCAGCGCGCGCAGCTTCATCGCCGAGGGCCGCCTCGATGCGATCGCCAGGGAGCTGCGTCGCGGCGACGTGCTGCTGATCCAGTTCGGGCACAACGACGCCAAGGTCGAAGACCCGAACCGCTACGACGATCCGCAGCAGGCCTATCCGCAATACCTGTCGCGCTACGTGGCGCTGGCCCGCGACAAGGGCGCCACGCCGATCCTGCTCACGCCCGCCGCGCGCCTGCTGTACGACTTCGGTTCCCTGCTCGACACCCACGGGCTGTACACCCAGGCGGTACGGCGCCTGGCCGCCGAGCAGCAGGTGGCGTTGATCGATCTCAATGCCAGCAGCAGCGCCTGGATTCGCGCGCTGGGCGAACAGGCCGCCAGGCCGTATTTCCTGTTCGTGCCGGAACAGGGCAAGGCCGACGGCACCCATTTCAGCCACGCCGGCGCCGCGGCGGTGGCCTGCCTGGTGGTGCGCGACTGGGCGGCCTTGCAGCCGGCGTTGAAGACCCAGCTGCGCCGCGACATCGACTGTGGGATGCCGGCTGACCGCGTGGCGGCTGCGGCGATGGCGCCGGCCGCGCAACCGATGCCGGCGGCATCGCGGGTGGTGCAGGAAGGCGACCTGGCCCGCACGCAACCCGGCCCGCATGGCGGATCCGGCGACACCACCGCCTACCCGTTCTTCGCCGACGCCCCCGGCCTGGCCTTCGTGCTGCGCAAGCGCGTGCTGCACAAGGGCGCCGGCATCGGCCTGCACCTGCACGACAAGGACGAGATCTACTACATCGTCAGCGGCCGCGGCCTGTACGCGCTGGATGGCCGGCAGTACGACGTCGGCCCCGGCCACGCGTTGCTGACGCGGCCGGGCAGCACGCATGCGTTGCAGCAGGTGGGCGAAGACGATCTGGTGGTGATGCTGGCATATCCGGTGGCGACACCCGCTGGCGCCAACTGAACGACAGACGGCGGCGATCGCCTAAAGACGTGCACCGCTCGCCGCGGCCAAGCTTCCCGACGCGACGCGACGCGACGTGCTGGCGGGCGCCGTTCATTCCGCCATCGCCGCCTCGCGCTCGGCGGAAATCGGAAACAGCGTGCGGCCGATGGCCTGTGCGGTTTCCAGGTGCGCTGCGGGGTCCTGCACTTCGGAGTCCGCCAGCAGCGTGGACGACAGCACCCGCGCGCCGCAGTAGTCGAAGATGCCGTGGTCGATCTGCGTCTTCATCGCCTCGGCATAGCCATGCCGGGCATAGGTCGGGGCATCCGCGCCGGCGACGCCGAGCAGGTGCACCTGCAGATGCCGCAGCTTCTTCACCAACCCGCCCTGGGCGCTGAAGTCGAAGGCCCAGCCGTTGCTGAACACCCGGTCGATCCATCCCTTCATCAGGCCCGGCATGGACCACCAGTAGACCGGATACACCAGCACCAGCGCCTGGTGGCGGTCGATCCTGGCCTGCTCGCCGAGCACGTCGGGCGGCGGCGATGCCTGGGTGCGGTGCACCGCGAGGTCGGCGGCGGTGAAGCGTGGATCGAACCCCTCCGCCGCCAGGTCCGCGACTTCGAAGCCATGCCCGGCGGAGGCGATGCCCTGGCCGACGCGCCGGGCGATGCCGTGGGTGAGCGAACCCGGTTCGGGGTGGGAGACGACGATGAGTGCGCGCATCGGGATTCCTGGGATGGCAAGGCGACGGATGTGGTAATATACGTTTAGTAACCTACCTTTGGTATATTGTCGATGTCAACCGGCTCCGCTCCGTCCGCGCACCCTCGACCAGCCCGCCCCCGGCTAGCGCGCGAAGACCGCCATCGGCAGTTGCTGGACGTCGCCTGGCGGCTGGTGCGCGACGAGGGAACCGATGCGCTGACGCTGGGGCGGCTGGCTGAGCAGGCCGGCGTCACCAAGCCCGTTGTGTACGACCACTTCCAGTCGCGGGAAGGCCTGCTGGCGGCGTTGTACCAGGAGTACGACGCGCGCCAGAGCGCGCTGCTCGACGAGGCGCTGGCCGCCAGCGAACCGAGCCTGGCCAGCCGAGCGATGGTGATCGCGTCGTCCTTCGTCGGTTGCGTGCTGTTGCAGGGGCGCGAGCTCCCGGGCGTCGCCGCGGCGCTGGTCGGCTCCCCGGCGCTGGAGAAGGTCAAGCGCGATTGGGAGGTCGCGTTCCTGGACAAGTGCCGCAGCGTGCTGGCGCCGTTCGCGCCGGGACACCCGATCGCGCCGGCCGCGCTGCGCGCCATGCTCGGTGCCGCCGACGCGCTGTCCTATGCCGCCGCCGCTGGCGAGATCAGCGCCGAACAGGCGCAGCAGGAATTGTTCGCCATCATCGTGGCGATGGTGGAGCGGAGCCGGACGGCGGTCGCTGTCCCGGCTGCGCCTGCCCGGGCGCGCAAGCGGCCGTGAACCGCTGGACTGCGGACGCCGGGTCCACGCGAGGCGCATGAAACGGCGCCGGCGGCGCGCCGGCTGTCAACGCACGCAATGTCGCGGCGCCACCCGCCACTCGCCCAGTGCCGCAGCCGTTCGCGGAAACCTGCACCTGTGCGCCGCCCGGCGGGCAGGCCGTGATCGCCTCGGCGAGCGGCGCAGCCACTGGCTGCGGCACGCTCCACGCGCCAGCGGCGTTTCGGCCGTTAGAGGCGGCTAGCGGCTCCCGTTCAACAGGCCCTGCGCCTCCTGCGTGTCCGCACGATAGCGGAACTGGGCGCTGTCGGCCGGCTGGAAGGTGGGCCCGCGCAGCAGAAAGACATACTGGGTATGGGTCATCGCGCGCTGCATCTGTTCCAGGCTGTAGTGCCACATCCGCCACTCGGGAACCACCAGCGTGGCCGGTACCTTGGCGGAGGTGGAGGTCACGACCCGATCCACCTGCAGGTGGTAGCGGATCAGATTCGGACCACCGGGGCCGGTCCGTGCCTGCGGATCGGTCACCGGCTTGCCCTGCGCATCGACCATGTCCACGGCCGTGACCGTGGCCAGCAGCACGTGGTCGGTCTTGGCCAGCAAGGCATCCAGCGGCATCGGCACGATCGAGGTCGACCACGCCGGTGCGGCCACCGCCAGTGCCAGCAACAGCATCCATCGCGTCATCGCATGCTCCAAGGTGCGTCGCGGCGCGCCGCTCGAGCGACGATACCGGCGATCGGGCCGCATTGCCTCAGACATCGCCGTCGCGGCTCCAGCCCTCGCCATTGCCGCGCTGGTAAACGCGGTCCTGCGCCTGCACGTCGCCAGCGGCGATGTGTTCCTGGCGGCCCAACTGCGCATAGAGCGGCGTGAAGTCCGGCGCGGTGGCCTGCATGAGCTGCTCGAAGCTGTCGATGACGAAGTAGGTCTTCTGGTAGGTATCGATGCGGTAGCGGGTGCGCATGATCCGCGCCAGGTCGAAGCCGATCCGGTTGGGCGCGGCCGACTCCAGCGAATACAGCGATTCGCCCTTGGAGGAAACGATGCCGGCGCCGTAGATGCGCAGGCCGTCCTTGGTGTCGATCAGGCCGAACTCCACCGTGTACCAGTACAGGCGGGTGAGGTTCTGCAGCGCCTCCGGGCCGATCGCATGCGCCTTCACTCCGCCGCGGCCGTAGGCCTGCATGTAGTCGGCGAACAGCGGGTTCATCAGCAGCGGCACGTGGCCGAACAGGTCGTGGAACAGGTCCGGCTCGGCGATGTAGTCGATCTGCTCGGGGCGGCGGATCCACCACGTCACCGGGAAGCGGCGGTTGGCCAAGTGGTCGAAGAAATCCAGCTCCGGCAGCAGGCCCTCGACGCCGACCAGGGTCCAGCCGGTGGCCGCGCCCAGCACCTCGTTGAGCTGCTCGAAGCGCGGGATCGCCTGCGGGCTCATGCCCATCGCGTCCTGCGCCTGCAGGAACGCGTCGCAGGCGCGGCCGACCAGCAGCTCGCGCTGGCGCTGATAGAGCGTGCCCCAGGTGGCGTGGTCGTCGGCGCTGTAGCTGTCCCAGGGCTGGGCGACCACGGCGGTGGTGTAGACCGGCACGTAGCCCTTGTCGGTCTGCTGGTGTTCGACGCGGCGCGGTGCGGTGTCCATGGGCGGCAACTCCGGGAGAATGCCTGTGATGGTAGGCGTCAAGGCGCGCAACGGGCTTGCAAAGTTGCGCGTTGATCGCGGCTGCGCGCAAGATTGTTGCACCAAAACCATGTTGCGGAGCAATAAATGACCGATTCGGCCGTGCTCGACCGCACCGACCTGCGCCTGCTGGCCCTGCTGCAGCGACAGGGCCGGGCCAGCAATGCCGAACTGGCCGCGCAGGTCAACCTGTCGCCGTCGGCCTGCCTGCGCCGCGTGCAGCGGCTGGAGGCCGAGGGCGTGGTCGCCGGCTATGCGGCGCGGCTGGCGCCGGCGGCGATCGGGCTGGGTCTGCAGGCGTTCGTGCGCGTGCAGCTGGAAAAGCACGGGCAAACCGGCATCGCCCATTTCGCCGACAGCGTGCAGGGTTGGGACGAGGTCGTCGCCTGCCATGCGCTGACCGGCGACATGGACTATCTGCTGCACGTCTACGTGCGCGACCTGGCGCATTTCTCCGCGTTCCTGCTGGACAAGCTGCTCAACGCCGCCGGCGTGGCCGATGTCAATTCCAGCTTCGTGCTGCGCACGGTCAAGGACTTCGCCGGCTTGCCGCTGCCGCGCGGCTGAGGCGGCGCGGCGCGCGGATGATCCGGGCACACGCCTGGCAGGCGTGCCGTTCGCCGTTCAGGGCCCGGGCGCTTCCGGATCCTCGCTGAGGTACCAGCATCCGTTGCGCTGCTCGAATAGGAAGGAATTGCCTTCCGACATGTTCATGTCGTAGCGCACCAGGCGCGTGCCCGCGTCGGGTTGCGAGATCCGCACCGGCAGCGGCGTCGCATCCACCTGCCCGTCGCGGCCGACGAAATGGAACGCGCCGCCCTGGTAGCGCAGGTCGAAATCGCGATAGTCCGGGCCGCGCACGTACACCGGCTGCTCCTGGTCGCCGTCGCCATCGGAGCGCAGTTCCATCACCTTGACCAACGGCGCGGTGAACCTGGGCTGCAGCGCCGCGTCCGCGGCGAAGCGCTGCAGGAACTGGGCGAAGTCCTGCGCCGGGCAGGCCGTCGCCGGCGCCGCGCGCGGCGGCGCCTGGACGTCCAGGGAGCGCGCCTTCAGCGCGGTGCCGTTGTGCGCAGCGTAGGGACCGTAGGTGGTGATGCGGGCCAGCAGGCCGAGCGCGCGGTTGGCGAAGCGCATGCTGCAGTAGCCATCCGCGCTGCAACTGTCGACCTCCGGCAGGAGGTCGCACACCTCCGCGTCGCCGCCGATGTTGTCCCAGCACTTGGGGTCGCGCAGCGGCAGCCAGCCGGCTTGCAGGAGCTGCGCACGCAGTTCGCTGTAGGCCATGTCCTTGCGGAAGGACTGGACGATGGCCGGCGCCTCCGCGGTGACGGTTGGTGCAGGCGCAGGCGCTTGCGACGGCGCGGCGGCGGTTGCCGCCGGCGGTGTCGGCGGGGGTGTGGCGCCGCCTGGTGCGGCCTGGGTGCAGCCACCGGCCAGGGCGATCGGCAGCAGCAGGAGGAGCGCGTGGGCACGCATCGCGGATCGTCGCTCGTGTGATGACCGCCGCGAGTCTAGCGCCCGATCGGTGACGGCGACAGCCGCCTCCGCGCCGGCGTGGAGGGCCGGCGGACGATGTCGGAGCGCAGTCGGGGGCGCCCGGCCTCCCGCGTCTCGCTTGTTCAATTTTTGATAACGATTTACATTTACGTTCTCGCGACAGCCGCCGCGGCCGTCCGCCTCCCGCCGATCCCCGCCAGCCCCCGTGGCCAGCCATGCCGGATAGCCGCGCCGTGGAGTCGGCCTGCGCGTGTCTTTTCCTCCCCACGCCCGGCCACCGCCGCGGCGCCCAACTGCCCGATGCCCATGACGCTTCCCGCCCCACGCCGCCTGCTGCCGCTTGCCCTGTCGTCCATCCTCTCTGCCGCGATCGCCCCGCATGGCGTCGCGGCCGAGGCCGCCGCCGACGTCGCGCCCACCACCCTGGACAAGGTGCAGGTCGACGGCAGCCCGTCGCGCGCGCAGCCCTCGACCACCACGCGCCTGCCGCTGACGCTGCAGGAGACGCCGCAGTCGGTCAGCGTGCTGGGCCTGCAACGGCTGGAGGAGGAATCGCTGTTCAGCGTCAACGACGTGATGCGCAACGTCACCGGCGTCAACGTGTCCTTCTACGACACCCAGCGCCCGCTGTATTTCGCGCGCGGCTTCCAGATCACCGACTTCCAGGTCGACGGCCTGCCGACCTACAGCGGGTCCACCAACCAGGAATACGACATGGTCTTCTACGACCGTGTCGAGGTGATCCGCGGCGCCAACGGCCTGCTCAGCGGCGCGGGCATTCCGTCGGCCACGGTCAACATGCTGCGCAAGCGCCCGGGCAAGAGCTTCGACGCCTCGTTCGCGGCCACGGCGGGCAGCTGGGACTTTCGCCGCACCCAGGCCGACGTGACCGCCCCGCTCAGCGCCGACGGCCGCTTCCGCAGCCGCTTCGTCGCCGCCTGGCAGGACCGCGACTACTACTACGACCACTACCGCGAACAGAAGATGTCGGGCATGGCGGTGCTGGAAGGCGACCTGACCGAGTCCACCACCGTCGCCGTCGGCTACCAGCGCCAGGACAACGATCCGGTCGGCTCCACCTGGGGCACGGTGCCGTACTTCGCCGCCGACGGGTCCTTCGCCGACCTGCCGAGTTCGACCAACCTGGCGCCGAAATGGGCGTACTGGAAGCGCGACACCCACACCACCTTCGCCAACCTGGAACAGCGCTTCGGCGAGCGCTGGCTGTTGAAGGTCAACGTCGCGCGCACCGAGGGCGACGTGCGCAACCTGCGCGTGTACGGCAGCGGCTATCCGGACCCGCGCGACGGCAGCGGCATCTACCTGCGCGCCTCCGCCGGCGAGGCCGCCGACACGCGCGATGGCGTGGATGTCTATCTGTCCGGATCGTTCCCCTTGTTCGGGCGCGACCACGACCTGGTGCTCGGCGGGAGCTGGCAGGATCTGCAATCGACCACCGCCACGCTGGCGTTGCGCTATCCCGGCGACTGGGCCACGTGCGGGCGCGAGCGCTGCTACTACATTCCCGACGTGCACGACTGGGACGGCGACATCTCCGAGATCCGCTACGCGCGCACCGGCGCCTCGCGGGTGGCGCGCACCACCCAGCGCGGCGTCTATGCGTCCACGCGCCTGCGCCTGGCCGAGCCGCTGTCGCTGATCGCCGGCGCGCGGCTGAGTTCGTGGGAAACGCGCACGCGCAGCTACAACGCCAGCGGCGCCTACACCGGCACCAGCGGCCGCTACGACGTCAGCGACGAAGTCACGCCCTACATCGGCCTGGTCTACGACCTCAGCGCGGACATCTCCGCCTACGCGAGCTACACCGAGATCTTCAATCCGCAGAACTACAAGGACAAGGACAACAACCTGCTGGCGCCGGTGGAAGGCTCCAACCTGGAAGCGGGGATCAAGGCCTCGCTGTTCGGCGGCCGCGCGCTGCTCAGCGCGGCGGCGTTCGAGGCGCGCCAGGACAACTACGCGGTGCGCGACATGCGCCAGCCCGAGGCCTCGTTGCCCGACGGCAGTTCGGCCTACATCGGCGTCGACGGCACCAAGAGCCGCGGCTGGGAGCTGGAATTCAACGGCGAACTGCGCCCGGGCTGGACGCTCAACGCCGGCTACACCCACGCAAAGGTCACCCGCGCGCCGACCGATGCGATCTACGCCAACCTGCCGGAGGACTACCTGCAACTGTCCACGCAGTGGCGCCTGCCGGGCACATGGCAGCGGCTGAGCCTCGGTGGCGGGCTGAGCTGGCAGAGCGCGGTGCGCGGCTACAACATCCCGCGCCCGCTCGGCGACGGCAGCGGCGCCGAGGTACCGGTCACCGTGGTGCAGGACGCGTACGCGCTGGTGCATCTCAACGCGAACTACCAGCTCAGCGAACAGTGGACCGCGACGCTGGCGGTGCGCAACGCGCTGGACAAGAAGTACTGGGCCAACCTCGACTACCAGAACTACGGCGAACCGCGCTTCGTCAGCTTCACCTTGCGCTGGCGGTACTGAGACGTGTCGCGAGGCGGGCAAGGAGGCCTGCCGCGCGCGTAGCACGACGCTGCGGCGTCGCGTTCTCTGAGGGTGTCCGGTCGCGCATGGGCGTCCGTCTATACTGCCGCGGACATCATCGGAGGATGCGCATGAAACCTGCCCGGCGCTTGGCTTACCTGTGGTTGCTGACCGGCATCCTGCCGCTCGCGGGATGCGCGCAGCCCGGCTCCGCCGATACGCCCGCCGCCACCTCCACCAATGCGCAAGGCTGCGTCAGGAAGCGCCATCTCGGTCCGCAGGATCCGTTCCAGACGCCGCCGCCGCTGATGGAGGCATGCCTGGGGCCGTACAAGCTGCGCATCCCGGCCAACTACTTCGGCGACCAGATGGGGCCGAACTTCGACGACAGTTTCGGCCTCTATCTGGAATACCCGTCGCTGCAGCCGTTCGCACCGGGCGAGCGCACGCATCTGAGCCTGGATGTGTCGACGCGGACGGTCGATATCGGCTACCACTATCTGGATCGGGTGGATGTGCATGAGGCGCTGCGCAGGCGCTATACCGGCTATTCCGCCGCCAAGGGCAATCCGGCAGAGCATCTGGAGAGCCGTCTCAGGCAAAGCCCGGTGTATGGGTTGACCCCCTACTATGCGGATCTTCCGAAAGTGTTTGCCTACTACGAGGCAAAGGGATACCAGACGTCGGCGCCTGTGTTCAAGGCGGAGGAACACGACGATTGGTACGTCGAACGGGATTCGAATGGCGAAATACGTACCTTCATCAACTGCACCTCGCACGTGGTCGCCGAAACCGGTGTGGAATATCGTGACGGAAAGCTGGTGCGTAGCAAGGGCGCCGGACTTCCAGATTGCCATCATCTCTTCGCGCTTCCCGAGATCAGCACGCTTGTGGAGGTGCGTTACGTGCGCGCTGCATTACCGGACTGGAAAAGAATCGAGGGTGCAGCCCGCAGCTATTTAGAGAAGTTCATGGTGAGAACAGATCGGACGCACAACAGGTAGTTCTGTAGGCGAAAGGCAAAGGAGCTCTGAAAATGAATGGACTGGACAAGCGCGATATCGATGTTCTCAGCTACTACGCCGAACAGGGGAATCGAGAGCTTTACTGGAACTACCTTGCAAACAAGCAAGGCAACGATGGCTATGGGTTGCTCGCTCTTGGCGTAGTCCGTAACGATAACGCGCCAGGCGCAACCGCAAACCTGTTCGCCGACAGCCAGGCCCGCAGCGACGGCGTCACGATGAGCGAGCGGCAATGGAACACATTCGGTGCGGATCTGATGAAGCGCGACTTTGAGAGTCGACGAAGCTACTTCGACAATGGCCAGTCCGCGCAGGCACTGAATCTCCCGGTCAAGGACGTCGAAGCCGTCCACGACGCCACCTTCCAGAAATATGGCATCAATCCCGACGGCTGGACACCGCGCAAATTGCTCGACGCCGCACGTCGCCACGGCGGCGAGGCCGCGGCGGAGAAGGTCTGGTCGTCCATGCTCGACAACTCGGAGATGGGACTCAAGCGCCTGGGAGACACCATAGGAGGCGTTAAAGACTACGACGACGCGCAGCTCGATGCGCCTGGCTATCTGTTGGGAATGACCGCTGCGCGTCTTGGTGCCGCCCGACCGCTATCGAATACAGATCCGGATCGGATCGGAATCCGCGATGGCGCTTTTGTCTACGATCGACAGAGCCGAAAATGGAGCGCCGAAGTCGAGACCGAGGCGGGAATCATCATGCACCCCGTGCGCGATCCGCAGCAACTTCGCGAACTCGACGACACGCGCGAACTGCGCCTGCAGCGGCAACAGCTGCGGCAGCAGTTCCACCCGGACGATCCATACAGGCATCAGCCCGTCCTGCGCAGCCCGCAGACCTTGGCCGAAACCGATCCGATGCGGCCCACGAACGTCGAGTCGCTGGCGGCGCGCGAAACCGATCCCAGCCGGCCGGACCACCCACGGCACGCGTTGCATCAGCAGTGTGTGGCCGGCACGCAGGCGCTGGATCGACAGCTCGGGCGCAGTCCCGACGCGGCCAGCGACTGCATGGCGGCCGGTGCGACCGATCTGGCCGCGCGCAGCGGCCTGACGCGGGTCGACCACGTGCTGTTGAGCGAGCGCGGGCGGACCGCGCAGGCGGGGGAGCTGATGTTCGTGGTGCAAGGCGATCCGAAGGATCCGGCGCACCTGCGTGCACAGATGCCGACCGCGGACGCGGTGCGCACGCCGATGGCGGTGTCGTTCGAGCGGCTGGCCGAGTTCGATCGGGAACAGGCCCTGGCGCAGGCGCAGCAGCAGGCGGCACGCCAGCACGCCGCGCCGCTGCAGGACACGCAGCAGGAAGCGCAACGTCAGGGCGCGGCGTCACTGCGCATCTGAGCGATCCGGCGCGCGCCCTGACGCGCCGCCGTCAGCGCTGTTGCTAGGTCAGCTTTCAATGGACGACGAGATCGTCGCAACGACCGGTGCACCCGATTTCCACACGCCGCGATGCGCCGCACCTCACTCCTGTTTCTTGCACGGATCATCGCGGCCGAGCAGGCGGCCCAGGCGCGACCGCGGCTCGCACGGCGGCGGTGCCGGTTGCGCGGCCTTGGCCGCGGCGGC
>Ga0065704_10001855_pt1 | contig 13987 bp, 10 predicted proteins | sample SwiRhicommuniRL2_FD_59091 | JGI IMG/M metagenome (GOLD analysis project Ga0065704, IMG submission 59091) | Switchgrass rhizosphere bacterial communities from Rose Lake, Michigan, USA - RL2 v2 (version 2) | ecosystem: Host-associated > Plants > Roots > Rhizosphere > Soil | place: East Lansing, MI
GGCTGAAATGGCGGTGAGCAAGTTGTTTAAGTCTGCGGATGTGACGGCTCATCTGGAGCCGGACGGGATTGATGACGACAGACTGGATAATTTATTGCACTAAGGTCAAGGTTGTGGGTTTGCTCCCTCCTCTGCGAAGGGGAGGGTTGGGGTGGGGTATTAAATAAAAATCAAAGAGTTAAATTTTTTTAGTGTCAGTATTTACCCTTAAAACTCCCTCCCGTCCTCCCCCTTCGCCGGGGGAGGAGCAAAGCGAAACCCTCATTTTCAAAACTATTGCGCTTTAATCGCCATGGCATCCCGCATGGTATAGAACAAATCCGTCTGATCCGTCAGACCCACCACATTCGCCGCATGCGGGCCAAACGCGGCAATACGCAGTTGCGTCCCGGTGTGTCCCTGTGAATCATCTTCTGAGTTGCCGTAGCTGATGGTCATCGGTGCACCGTCCCTGGTGGTCAGCGTCTGGGTCAGACCGGGGGCTTTGGCATCGGATTCGATAATCTGGCTGGAATGGGCGTGGTCGGCGGTGACGATAACCAGCGTGTTGCCGTCCTGACGGGCGAACTCCAGCGCTTTTTGCACGGCCTCATCCAGATCCACCGTTTCACCGAATTGTCCGCACGGATTAGCGGCGTGATCCTGTTTATCAATCGATGCGCCTTCAACCTGCAGGAAGAAACCGTTCTGATTAGCTTTCAGCAAGTCGATGGCTTTTTCAGTCATGGCGGCAAGCGTCGGGATGTCAGCGGTGCGCTGCGGATTGGCTTCACAGGTGACAGCCGGTTTATCAATGTTGCCGTGATAAGTGGCTTTCGGACCCTGCCAGCGCACCGGCATGTTGCCTTCGGAGAACAGGCCAAGAACCGGTTTCTTCTGGTCTGCCTGCGTGATGGCACTGAGCTGTTCTGCGTTTTCCACCCAGACATAACCCTGTGTCAGCGCCTGTTCTTTGAGGGATTTATCCTTAAATTCACCGGCTTTCGCCAGCTGGCTGAACGATTTTCTGCCGCCGCCCAGCGTGACATCAGCGCGAGCCTGCAACAACTGTTCTGTGATCGAACCGCGTCCGCCATTTTCCAGCGCGTTGCTGGCGCATTTCTCTGCGGTTTCTTGCGGGCCGTAGCACTTGCGTGAGGTCACATGGGCAATCTGTGCGGCCGGCGTTGCATCCTGCAATTCTGCGGTGGAGACGTTGCCGGTGGCCTTGCCTGCGGCTTTGGCGATCTCAAGAATGGTCTGGTGATCTTTGCCGTTTACATCCACGCCAATCGCGCCGTTATAGCTTTTAACACCGGTCGCCCAGGCGGTGGCTGATGCGGCGGAATCGGTCACGTAACTTGGTTTTTGCGTTTTCTTATCCAGAGAATAATGCGTGTACTGGCCGGTCAGCGGCAGGGCATCAATNCCTTTGAAATAGCCGCCTGCGCCTTCTGCATAGTTACGTGCAGACGTGATTTCAGAATCACCCATGCCGTCGCCAATCAGCAAAATCACGTTTTTCACCGTTTTGTCTGACAACGAGGCTTTCAGCGCTGCTGTCTGATCACCGCTCAGACGGCGGGCACCGCCCGGTTCCGTCAGTACGCCTTTTGCCGCCCGGTCGGTCAGCGTGTCGGTGTCAGCGGCGAGGGTGGAGGAAGAAGCGGAAAGCAGCAGGGCGGCAGTGACTGCGCGGGCGACCAGAGATACGGATTGTTGCATTATCAAAACTCCTTTTTATAAACCATCGGAAATAAAAATATACATATCGATATTTTTTGTTACCGGAAGGTTAAGGGAGACTTGTGACATTTTAATGACAGGCGCCGGACTGGCCGTGAGACTGGGGTTTAACTTTAACTTCAACTTCAACTTCAACTTCAAGGTCAAGACCTTGGGTTGCCACCCAAACTGGCCTTAAGAGGCGCCTATCGCCGCGCCTCTTAAGAATCTCCGGCTCTTTTACTGCGCGCTCCGCTCGCTGGCTATGTTTCAGGTAGCACGGCGACAGGCTGGAAATCTTGCCGCTTTGCGGTTCCTTCACTCGGTCCTGGAGCCTCTGGTCTCCAGGCCGCTCCGTTCAGCAAGCTTTCTGAATCGCCCGCGACTTTTTAAAGAATGAAGTAAGTGAGGTTGTGAAGTAAAAGCCTGAGGCCGGTTCCAAAATATCGCCTGAGGAGAGGTGGAAAACCGCGCGTCTTTTTGCGCGGGTTGTAACCCGAACGAAGGGAACCGTGCAGCGGCGGGATTTTGCGGCTATCACTGCGGCTGATGAAACATAGCCAGCGAGCGGAAGCGCTTGTTGAAAAAGCGAAGGGAGATCCAAGAGGGAAAAAGCACGTTTCCCTCTTGGGCGGTTTCGGCGCTGCCCGATAAGTGATCACCACAATTGAGAAACCGAAACTTTCTCGGTCAGCTTTTCAGTGCAACTGAGAAGCCGCCTTTGCATCGGCACTATGCAAAAAAAAGCCCCGATGAACGGGGCTTTTTCACAACAACGTCAAAGACGTAATTAGTTGATCTGTACCGGCATACCGGAACGCATCTCGATAGCGCGCTGAACAACAGTCTGGTTGACCGCCGGATCCATCGATACACTGCTTGCGCTGCCTGCCAGAGTGATTGGCAGTGGCTGCTGAGAATCAAACTCTTCCTGGTTAGAGGACAGCGGGTTGTGGATCTCAATATAACGTTTGCCGTCTGGTTCCACGGTGGCTTTCACTGGCTCGTTGATGAACTGAACGCGGGTGCCTTGCGGGACGTTGTCGAACAACCATTTGATGTCAGCATCACGCAGACGCACACAACCGTGGCTCACACGCAAACCGATACCGAAATTGGCGTTGGTGCCGTGGACTGCATACAGACGCCCGACATACAGCGCGTACAGCCCCATCGGGTTGTCCGGACCCGCAGGGAAGACGGCTGGCAGGAATTCGCCACGAGAAGCATATTCTTCATGCATTTTCGCCGTCGGGGTCCAGGTCGGACCGGCTTTTTTACGCTGAACGGTAGTGACCCAGTTCATCGGGGTGTCTTTGCCCAGCTCACCGATACCGATCGGCAGCACGACCACAGTATTGGTGCCTTTCGGGTAGTAATACAGACGCATTTCAGCACTGTTGATCACGATGCCTTCGTGCGGGGTTTCCGGCAGGATCAACTGCTGAGGAATGGTCAGCACGGTGCCCGGGGTTGGCAGGTACGGGTCAACGCCAGGGTTAGCTTCGAGCATGTTGCTCAAACCCATCTGGTATTGCGCTGCAAAATGTTCCAGTGGCAGGCTGCTGCCCTGCGGAACAGTAACTGTGATGTTTTCACCGACCAGACGACCATTATTGGCCGGAAGAGGGTAGACCACAGCAAAAGACGCCTGGCTATATGCAGCAACTGCCAAAACCAGGGTAAGGATTGCGCGAATGCTCATTTTCATATTTTCGTTGGTCGTTAATGCCACACTGGCAGTTGTCAGGATGTTGATTCCCCCCGATCCGATAGAAACCGGCCGGAGGAATAGTGTACTTGCACATAGCACTTGAAAGGGATCCGGTATGTGTAACGAATCGCATTTCAGGGCCGCTAATTATAAGGATTTATTTCAAACAGGCCAAAGCTTTCTCACCTTGTTAGAAAAGTTCCCTGCCACAACCGCATTTTTTGCGGCAGCCTGCACATTTCCTTTACATTCCTGACCTTATTTACGGCAAAACGGCACCATAACCAGTGCGGCAATAAACATCCAGGCCATGACCTGAAAGATGTCGTTGAACGCCAGCGTCAGCGATTGCGCGGCGACTTTCGCCCCAAACACGCCTTTCGCCATCAGCAATGCCTGAGCGGTATCAGGCGTCAGGTGACCGATTTTTTGCGCCAGCGATCCCATCACTTCCTGCGCATGATCCCCGTATTGCCCCAGCGATTCGCCGAAACGTGCCGCATGAACGCGGGTCCAGTCCTGCAACCAGGTATTCACCGTGGCAATGCCAATCGCGCCCCCGAGATTACGCATCAGGTTAAACAGCCCGGAGGCGTAGCGCAGTTCCGGCCCCTGAAACGCGGTCAGCGCCATGTTCACACTCGGCACGATGCACAACATAATGAACAGGCCGCGCACCACCTGCGGCCAGAAAAACTGTTCTGCTCCCCAGTAAGGAGTCACGGCGGTCGTCAGCCATAAACTCAGTGCGAAACCGGATAAACCCACGGTGATCAGTATCCGCCGGTCAACGCGGCTGATTAATCTGGCGGCAATAATCGTGCTGAAGAATTGCCCGACACCCACCACAAACACCGTTGTACCGATTTGCAGGCTGTTGAAATCGCGGATGCGGCCGAGGAAAACCGGCGTCAGATATGTAGAGGCATAAAGACCAAATCCAACCACCAGATTGAACAGGCAGGCGAAGGTGAATGTCGGGTCACGGAAGGGCGTCAGGCGTACGATCGGGTTTTTCGAATAAAAGGATCGTTCGAGAAACAGCACAAAGGCCACCAGTGAGAACCACGCCGAAATCTGGATTTGCGGATCGCTGAACCAGTTCTTGCGCGGGCCTTCTTCCAGCACATATTCCAGACAACCGAGCGCTATCGCCATCGACAATAAATGTATCCAGTCGATACGTTTAAGCATCGGATAATCCGCTTTATCCACATGAATAAACAGCACGGCACCGGTGGCAACCAGAGCGCCGGGCAGAATGTTGATGAAGAAAATCCAGCGCCAGTCGAGTAACTGCGTGACTATGCCACCCACAGTCGGCCCAAGCGTGGGGGCCAGCACGCTGACCATGCCGAGGATCGCCGGGATCAGCGCCTGCTGTTTGCCCTGAAACATGGCGAAGCCGGTCGCGAATACTGTCGGTACCATCGCGCCGCCGGTAAAACCCTGCAACGCGCGAAAGAAGATCATCGACTCGATATTCCACGACAATCCGCACCCGATGCTGCTGAGGGTGAACAGCGCCGCCGATGCGCTGAACAGCCAGCGGGTGGAAAGTGCCTGCGTCAGAAAAGCCGAGAACGGGATCATCACCAGTTCGGCGATCAGATACGAGGTTTGTACCCAGCTGATTTCATCCGGTCCGGCGGAAAGCCCGGCCTGCACATCGTTTAACGAGGCGGCGACAATCTGAATGTCGATGAGCGCCAGAAACATACCGAACGCCATAATGCTGAAAATCAAAAACTTACGTGATGTCGGATAATCCGCAGGCGAAAGCGTCGCGGCTGGAGTCAGGGTGACAGACATGGCTATGAGATCCCGGGGACTTGTTTATATGATGGTCATCATATTAATATGATGACCATCATACAATGAGTGAAATTAAAAATGAGTGAAGCAACAGCAGATGAAGGGAGCGCGTCCCCGGCAGTAAAAGCCACTAAACGGTCAAAGCGGATCTTTGTGGTCAGCGGTATTGCGCTGATGGTAGCCCTGAGTGGCGCGGCATGGTTACTGGCTGCGCCCGCGTCGGAATCCACGGATGATGCCTATCTGACGGCAGACACCACCAGCGTTGCGCCAAAAGTAAAAGGCTTCGTTTCGACGGTGCTGGTGCGTCATAACCAGCGGGTACATGCCGGCGATAAACTGGTGCTGATCGACAGCGAAGAGTTTACGGCTCGTCTGGCGTCTGCGCAGGGAGAACTTGAAGATGCCCGCGCGCAGGTGGCGCAACAGGAAGCGGCGTTACTGAGCCAGCAGGCGCAGGAACAACTGGCACTCACCCAAATCGAAGCCGCGCGCACGGCGATCCGTTCGTCGCGTGCGGAACAGCAACATGCTGAAGCCGAGCAGCAGCGTTATCAGTCGCTGGCGGTCAGCGGTGCCACATCACGTAATGATGCTGACCGGTATAAAACGGTGGCGGTGACGGCAGAACAAACCTCGGCGCACGCCGCGGCGATGCTGGATGTTGCCCAAAATCAGGCGGCGGTGACACACGCCCGGCGGGCAGAAATTCAGGCGGCGCTGGCACTGGCGAAGGCCGCTGTGGTGAAAGCGCAGGCGGCACAAGCGCTGGCGCAGCAGGATCTCAATCACACCACTATTGTTGCTGCCATCGATGGCATAGCGGGAAACCGGCAGGTACAGGTTGGCGATTACGTTACACCCGGTCAGCGGCTGATGACGCTGGTACCTGAACAGGGCATTTATGTGACGGCCAACTTCAAAGAGACGCAGACCGGCAGAATGCAGCCGGGACAACGTGCGGACGTGCATGTGGATGCGCTGCCGGGCGTGACGTTTCGCGGTGAAGTCGACAGCCTTGCGCCGGGATCNGGTTCGACGTTTGCATTGCTGCCATTTGAGCCGGGCACGGGNAATTTCACCAAAATTGTTCAGCGGGTGCCGGTGCGGATCCGGCTTGACGCNGGTCAGCCAGATTTAGCGGCGCTNCGCCCCGGATTATCCGTGGATGCGCGCGTTTCGTTAACCGATGCGGTCAGGTAAGCTATGACAGCAATTTTCTGATTATCAGGGTGTTATTATGCGCTATGAGAGTGAACATAAACCTAAAATCCGCGAGCGGATCCTGAAGGAGGCGGCGAAAGACATCCGTACCAAAGGGCCGTTGCAGGTCAGCGTGGCAGGTGTAATGAGCAAAGCTGGCCTGACGCACGGTGGGTTTTATGCGCACTTTGCCTCAAAAGAGGCACTGATTGAGGCCGCCATCGGGCAGATGTTTAATCAGGTTATGGTCCGCTGGGATAAAGAAAATCAGGGGCTGACGGCGCAGCAGCAACTGGCAGGGTATATCGATTTCTACCTGTCGCCCGGGCACCGCGATAACCGNGCGCAGGGCTGTCCGGTGTCGGCGCTGGCCTCTGAAACGCCACGCTTGTCAGCGCCCTGTCAGGCAGAGTTCGCGCGCGGCATCGAACGTATCCGTGGGATGATTATCCGCCAGCTGACAGAGATGGGCGTGGACGACCCGCAAACGCAGGCGATATCGGTCAGTGCGGAACTGATGGGCAGTTTGTCGCTGGCACGTTGTGAGCCTGATCGTGAAGTTTCAGATGCGTTGCTGGAAAGTGCGAAGAAAGCGCTGAAGGCGCGGCTGNATCTTGCAGAAGAATAAACCGTATNCGGGCGATTCACANACCTCCCCCTTNTCAGGGGGAGGCGCTGAAAAATCTATCANAAATCATACCCTACCGTAGCAACCACGGTACGTTCCTGACCCCAGTAGCAGTAGCTGGTGCCGTAACAGGCTGCGACATATTTCTTGTCGAACAGGTTGTTAGCATTCAGCTGCACATACGCGCCTTTCANTTGCGGATTGAACTGCACCAGATTCATACGCAGTGACGCATCAACCAGCGTGGCAGAAGGCATGTGGCGGGTGTTTTCGTTATCCGCCCATTGTGTGCCGATGTAACGCACACCTGCNCCCATATCCACACCAATCGGCGTGTTGTACTGACCCCAGATGGAAGCCATTTGTTTTGGCGTCACATACGGCGTGTTGCCGTTGTTCTCAGCCGCATCACGGATACGCACTTTGTTGTAGGTGTAACCGGCCATCACGTTAAAGCGTTCGGTAACCTGTTTCTTAGCTTCCAGCTCNAGACCCTGTGAGCGGATTTTACCTGCCGGCTCGTAGTAGCTGCCGACNACCACGCGGTTACCCACGTCTTTTTGCGTCAGATCATACAGCGCCGCGGTGTACATATCGGAAGTGCCGACCGGCTGGTATTTGATCCCGGCTTCGTATTGCTCACTCTGCATCGGTTTCAGCAGCGTGCCGTCAGCGCCNGGCAGGGCAGATGGCGTCATCGCCTGGCTGTAGCTGACGTACGGNGAAATGCCGCTGTCAAAGGCGTACAGCAGGGAAGCGCGGCTGTTGAAATGACTGTCTTTACGTTCGCTGTTGCTGGTGGTGCCGTAGATGCTTTCGTAACTGCGGCTGGAGGTTTTCAGTGTGTCGTAACGGCCTGACAGGGTCAGATACCATTTGTTCCAGTTCATCTCATCTTGCAGATAGGTACCCATCTGCTCATAACGGTTTTTACCGCGTTTATGACTGTAATAATCCAGTGCATCACCGCCAACGCCAGTGTACGGGTTGAGGTTTTCAGCGTAAGCAGCGTCAGATTTCACATCATTGATAAAGTGGGAGTAATCGAAACCGATCACCACTTTATGTGCCAGTTCGCCGGTCGCGAAATCCGCTTCGAGCTGGTTATCAATCGCAAAAGTATCCAGCGAGGACTTCTCACCGGAATAATAACGACTCATCTCGGTACGGTCCGCATTCCAGCCCGCCTGATACACCTGATCCAGTTCGGTGTTGGAATGNGTGTAGTTGGCNTTCTGGCGGAATGACCAGACGTCGTTAAACGCGTGCTGGAATTCGTAGCTGTAGATTTGCTCCCAGCGTTTGAACTGNTTGCGGGTGCTTTCGCCATCGAAGAAACCCCGGCTCAGTTTCTGTCCGTAGAGGCTGCCGTCAGCCGGAACCGCGGCGTGGTAGCCACCGGACGGATCTTTTTGCAGATACGCGCGCAGTAAAAGCGAGGTATTTTCATCCGGCGTCCACAGCAACTGTGGCGAAATCGCGTAACGCTCTTCACGCTGGTGATCGTACTGCGTATCGCTGCTGCGGGTCATCCCGGTCAGACGGAATGCCAGCTGATCGTTGATGGCATTGGTGTAATCGAATGCGCCGCCTTTGGTATTTTGCGTGCCACCGGAAAGCTGGAAGTGACCTTCTTCAGCAAACTGCGGGCGCTTGGTGGATTCCACCACCACACCGCCGGGAATGCTCTGGCCGTAAAGCGCAGAAGACGGTCCTTTCACCACATCAATACGTTCCAGGAACCACGGATCAACCTGAATGGAGTTATAGGTCGAGCCATCGCTCAGGATCCGCAGGCCATCGAGGAAGGTGTTGTTGACGTCACCGCCGTGGAAACCGCGCAGGGAAATGGTGTCATAACGCGTTGCGCCGCCGGCAAAGTTGGTGAATACGCCTGGCGTGTAGTTCAGTGCAGCGTTAACCGTGGTGGCGTTCTGGTCAGTCATTTGCTGACGGGTCACAACAGAAACGGCCTGACCGGTGGTGATCAGCGGCTGATCCGTTTTGGTCGCACTTTTACTGGTTTTCGCGCTGTAACCCTGCGTCGGAGCATCGGCGGTATCCGCAGGCGCGGCTTTGACAATGACGGTGTCTTCAGCAGCCATTGAGGCAACCGGCATTGCCAGCGCGCACATAAGCACCGAGCGTTTGAGGGGGAAAGCCAACAACATATTCATAATCCCTATAAATAACTCAATAATGATTGAGTGATTAATTGATGCGTGTGTAATAAACCCAAAAGCCAACATGTGTTCCGCACAAAAGCGTGACGTGCGAAGGGCAGTCACTTAACCGAAACGTGACGGATGTTAAACTTAATGATAATTGTTATCATTATTATTTTACAAATTCAAGGGAACTTTACGCCAAAAATGTGAAGTGACGCATTTTTAACCTGATGAAAACGAGGGTTTTTTAATTGCGGCAATAAAAATCTGAGCAAAATGGCCGGAAGTGATTAGGGTTAATAGTGAGTTTTTTAATCATGTTCTCTATGTAGAATTCACGGCCGGGAGGCGAAAATGGGTCAGGGGAGTCCGGAGGAATACAGCAGGAAATGGGCAGCGGTTGACAACTATCTGGTGAGTCACTTAGTGGACAGCGATCCGGTTCTGGATCAGGTACTGAAAAACAATCATCAGGCCGGTTTACCCGCACACGACGTAGCACCCAATCAGGGAAAATTACTGGCGCTGTTCGCCCAAATCATCAGCGCACAGAAAGTCTTAGAAATCGGTACGCTCGGCGCTTACAGCACTATCTGGCTGGCGCGGGCGTTACCGGCGCTCGGAAAAGTCGTGACGCTGGAAGCCGATCCGCATCATGCGCGCATCGCACAAACCAACATTGAGCTGGCCGGTTTGCAGGATAAAATTACCTTACACACCGGGCCTGCGTCAGAGACCTTGCCCACGCTCGCGGCGGAAGCGCCGTTTGACCTGATTTTTATTGATGCCGATAAACCCAGCAATCCGCTTTATCTGGAATGGGCGCTGAAATTGTCGAAACCGGGGACATTAATTATTGGCGATAATGTGGTGCGGGACGGCGCGGTGGTGGATCCGCACAGCGACGACGCCCGGGTGCAGGGTGTGCGTCGCTTTATTGAGATGATTGAACAGGAACCGCGTTTATCAGCGACCGCGCTGCAAACCGTCGGCAGCAAAGGCTGGGACGGTTTTGTGCTGGCGCGGGTCACCGGTTAACAGGGCTTAACGCGCCAGACCAAAGCCAATATCAAACAGCGGATTTTCGCTGTCATGTGGCATATCGGATTGTTGTCTGAGCACGGCTTCTTCAGACGATGGCAGTTCAAACGGCAGCTTACCGGTATAGGCTTCGGTGCTGGTCAGGCGCGTAAACAAAACGGTATCGCTGACACCAAAATTGCCGATAATCACTTTCGCTTTGTCCTTCACGTTGGTCAGGATCGCCGGACGGTCGAGATAAACGGTGACGATTGTCGGCACTGCTTTGCTGGCTTTCACGATCGCCTGATAATCCGCGTTGTCACCGGTAAAGGCCAGCGAGCCTTCGTGATGGCGCTTGCCAAAGAACCAGGCTTTATGCGGTTGCTCGTACGGGGCATGGGCGCGGATCAGCGCAATATCGGCTTTCTCCGGCGCATCCACCACGGTAAAACCGGCTGCCGTNGCGGCCTGCGGTGCTATGCCGTACAGCCAGATCTTTTTGCCTTTTTTCAGCGGTAANACATCATCGGTNTTTTGCAGCAATACCAGTGAATGTCCCTGCGCCGAATTGGCTTCTTTTTGCCAGTCAGCGCGCCCGACGGTTTGGGTGGCTTTCTGCACATCGACATACGGATTTTCAAACAGTCCGGTCTGGAATTTTTGCTCAAGAATACGCACAACAGATTCATCCAGGCGCTGTTCAGTCAGTTGCTTTTCATGCACTGCGCTGACCAGCAACTGTGAGTCGGTCACGCCGCCAAACTGATCGACACCCGCCAGCACCGCCTTCACGAAACGCTGTTGCGGCGTCAGATTTTCGACACCCCACGACATGCCACCGGGCACCGGTTCTTTACCTTCCGGCGAACCGTTCAGGCATTCGTTTTCGCAATTGCTGGTGATCAGCCAGTCGCTGAGAATGACGCCTTTGAAACCGTATTGTCCGCGCAGAATGTCGGTCAGCAACTGATGACTGAATCCGGCACCGACCTGTTCGAGCGGTTTGCCGTCCACGGAAACATTTTTCAGGATTGAATATGTCGGCATGACGCTGGCAACATTGGCTTCAAACGCGCCGGTAAACGGATAGATGTGTTCTTTGAGATTATTGCCGGGGAAGACGGCGTTTTTGCCGTAGACGTTATGGCTGTCAAAACCGTTCTCAGCCGCGCCATAGCCGACCCAGTGTTTGACCACGGAAATCACGCTGCCCTGATTTAACCCGTCAGGACCGTTTTGCATCCCTTCGATATACCCGCGCACCATGTTATGTACCCGTGTCGGATCTTCGCCGAAGGTGCCACTGATACGCGCCCAGCGCGGCTCTGTTGCCAGATCGGCTTGCGGTGAAAGTGCCTCACGGATACCGACGGCCAGATATTCCTGACGGACGATATCGGCGTAACGGCGGGTGAGTTTCTCATTGCCAATCGCCGCCAGTCCTAAGGTTTCCGGCCACTGGGTGAATTTACCGGAAGAGGTACTCGCACCGACCAGATACTCAAATGAGTTACGCGGGTCGCTGCTGACGGTGACCGGAATACCCAGGCGCGTCTTTTCGGCAATCTGCTGCAGTTTATTGTTTTCTTCCGCCATCATGGCGGGGTCGTTCGCCGAAAGCCGGGTGATCAGGCTGTTGACCTTCGCGCCGGTAATCATCTTTTCCGCCGCTGCCATGTCATAATGCGTGCCTGCGCCGATCGGGCTGTTGGCCGTCGGTGCCGAGCCATGCATCATCACCCCGGCTTTTTCCTCCAGCGTCATGCGTTTCACCAGATCCGCTGCACGTTCTTCCGGCGTCAGTCGCCAGTCTTCATAAGGTTCCAGTTTTCCGGAATGATCGAGATCTTTGAACTGTAAGCCGTCGACAGTCAGCAGCGTCACTTCGCGCTGGCTAAGTTCCGGTTGATTATCGGCGGCAAAAACAGAAGGTGAGGAAAGCAGCAGGGCAGCGACAGCAAGGCTCAGAGGTTTGATTTTCATCATCGTCCTTAATGGTTGATAACTATAGAAGAACTCAATTCCCAATCAATAACCTATTTGCCTGCTGAATGTTGCGATCTGCTTCGCAATGATGTCAGCCGAATGCCAGTCCGAGCACCGCGCCAACGGCCAGTACCCATAACGGGTGGATACGCTTACTGAGCGCCAGCAGGGTACACAAGGCGATCACCCCCGCAAGCGTCAGCGTGGTGGCTGAGGCTTTGGCGATCAGTAATCCGCTCGACACCACCAGCCCGACCGTCACCGGCACCAGCCCGCGTTGCACTATCTGCCGCCACGGACGGTCTTTGTAACGTTTCCAGCCGCCCATCACGACAAGTGTAATGATTGACGACGGACCAAATTTTGCCAGAGAAGACACCAGCAATCCTGACCATCCGGCAACCTGCCAGCCAATCAGCGGCACGATCATCATATTCGGGCCGGGAGCGGCCTGTGCCAGGGCGAACAGCGCACTGAACTCCTGCGCACTCATCCAGTGATGCACCTGCACCACTGCACGTTGCATCTCAGGCAGAATGGTATTTCCGCCACCAAATGCCAGCACGGAAAGCTCGGTAAATAACAGGGCAAGAGAAAGTAAAACTGGCATCAGAATTTACTCCTCGCACAGATGAAAATACTGACCGGGGCCAGCACCAGCATGACCGGCAGCATCGGGATCCGGAACACGGCAATTGCCATTACGCCGACGGCAACCAGCAAAAGTTGCAGCCATTTCCCCCGCAAAGGAGCAAGCATTTTGATGCCGGTCGAGAGCAGTAAACCGGCCGCCGCCGCCGCCATTCCGGCGAACAGATGTTCCACCAGCGGTTCATTCTGATAACGTGCATACACAAGGCCGAGCAGCACCACACAAATCGTCGGCGCGAGAATAAGCCCGAGTAGCGCCGATAATGCGCCGCGTAATCCGCGGAACTCCATCCCCAGCGCGACCGACAGGTTAATGATGTTGCCGCCGGGTAAAAACTGGCACAACCCGAGCAACTCGGTGAACTGAGCGGCGGTCAGCCAGTGGCGTTTATCCACCAGCATGTGTCGCGCCATCGGCAGCACGCCACCGAAACCGGTCAGGCCAAGGACGAAAAAGCCCATAAACAGTTGCCTGCAATCGGGTTGNGGCGCGGTATTTTCTTCTGTCTCAGGCATTAATTTTTCCTGCGTTTGCGCTGACATTTTCACACTCTCCCTCAAAAGTAATCCAAAGCCGCCAGAGGCGTAAATTCTGTTAAGGATCATGCGCGTGGATGTGCCATGATGTCTAATGCATTTATTAATGGCTAAAGATACCCTGAAGGTATGGTTATGATTGAACTGAAACGTCTGAATGCGTTTGTTACCGTGGTGGAAGCGGGCAGCATTACCCGCGCCGCAGAATTGCTGTTTATTCAACAGCCGCCGCTGACGCGCCTGTTACAGGGACTGGAGCAGGAATTTGGCATCCCTTTATTACAACGCTTGCCGCGCGGGGTGATCCCGACCGAAGCGGGTGAAGTGTTAGTGCAGGAAGCCCGTGCCGTGCTGGCACGTGCCGCTCAGCTCAGCGCTGCCATGCACCGTGCCGCGCAGGGCGAACAGGGTCGGATCCGCATCGGTTTCACCAGCTCGGCCGCGCTGCATACTTTTGTGCCCGCGCTGTTGCGCCGTTATCGGGAAATTTATCCGGCCGTCAGCACTCAGCTTGAGGAAAGTGGCAGTGGCGAATTGCTGGCCGCCGTGGTGGCGGGC
>Ga0065704_10000691_pt1 | contig 13979 bp, 8 predicted proteins | sample SwiRhicommuniRL2_FD_59091 | JGI IMG/M metagenome (GOLD analysis project Ga0065704, IMG submission 59091) | Switchgrass rhizosphere bacterial communities from Rose Lake, Michigan, USA - RL2 v2 (version 2) | ecosystem: Host-associated > Plants > Roots > Rhizosphere > Soil | place: East Lansing, MI
TTCTCCACCGGCGGCGGCGAAGTGGCGCGCTACATCGGCCGCCACGGCACCGGCCGGGTCAAGAAGGCCGTGCTGATCAGCGCCGTGCCGCCGCTGATGCTGAAGACCGCCGACAACCCGGGCGGCCTGCCGATCGAAGTGTTCGACGGCATTCGTAACGGCTCACTGGCCAACCGCTCGCAGCTCTACCTGGACATCGCCTCCGGCCCGTTCTACGGCTTCAACCGCCCGGGCGCCAAGGTGTCGCAGGGCCTGATCGACAGCTGGTGGGCGCAGGGCATGCAGGCCGGCCACAAGAACACCTACGACTCGATCGCCGCGTTCTCGGCCACCGACTTCCGCGGCGACCTGAAGAAGTTCGACATCCCCACCCTGGTGATCCACGGCGATGACGACCAGATCGTCCCCATCGACGCCTCCGGCAAGGCCTCGGCCGCCCTGATCAAGAACGCCCAACTGATCGTTTACCCCGGCGCCCCGCACGGCCTGACCGACACCCACAAGGACCGCGTCAACCAGGACCTGCTGACCTTCCTGCAGAAGTAAGCACAGCGCCACAAACAGCAACGGCCGCTAACGCGGCCGTCTGCTTTTGATTTTCCCTGCATCAATGCGCCAGCAAGCCCACCAGACCCAAAGGGCGGCGGGCAGGACGCCCGCCGTTTTCCGATTCGCCAGGAGGGCGAACCGGAAAATCCACATAGCGTCCGAGTTATGGGATTGCTTCGTCGGGAAAAGCGCTTTCTTTTGGTGACTTTTCTTTGCGCTTACAAAGAAAAGTTACCCGCTGGCCCGCAGGGCTAGCGGAACGCTTTTGCGTCAGCCGAATGAAGCATCCCGCCGCAGAATGAACTCATCATCCAGCGTCTTCCCTACCGCAAACTTGTACCCGCCCACGCGCAAGAACCCCTGCCGCTCATAGAACCGCTGAGCCCCGAAGTTCTCCGACCACACCCCGATCCACACCGTCCGCGGCCCATCCTCCAACAACCACCGCTCGACTTCCGCGAACAGCTTCCCGCCCCACCCACCATTCTGGTGCGACGCCAGCACATACAACCGCTTCAGCTCACCATCACCGACCTGCACGTCCGGATGCGGCAACCCGCACGGCCCCGCCGCCGCATGCCCCACGGCCACGCCGTCGTCTTCCAGCAACCACACCGCGTAATCCGGATGCGCGAGGATCGTCCGCTGCTTGCCCACTTCGTAGGCATCGGCAAGGAACGCCGCCAGGTCCTCGGCCGGATACAGATGGCCGAAGGTCTCGGTGAAGGTGCGCGACGCCAGATCCGACAGTAGGGCGGCGTCTTCGAGGGTGGCGCGGCGGATGGACGGCATCGACATGATCATGCGGGAGGGACCTGAGCCCCGGCGAGAACCCAGCGCCCGTGTTTACTGCGGTCGGGGCTGAAGCCCCTCCTACAGAAGACCTTATTCCTCTTCGTCCGCCTCGTCTTCCTCGTCGGCGTCCTCATCCTCTTCGTACTCTTCTTCGTCTTCCTCTTCGTAATCGTCTTCGCCGAAGTCCTCGCCATCCCAGCGACCCTGGCCGTCCGGCACGAAGGTCACCGCCATCGCCGCCGGCGACGTACCGACGCGCACCAGCCAGCCACCGAACACGCGCGCGCGCTCCGTCACCAGCGCCGCATCGGCGCCTTCATTGCCCAGGCGCTCCCATTCCAGCGAAAAAGCAAACTCGGTCATTGCGTGGTTCTCTCGATCAATCTTTCTTAGGACGAACCTGGATATGCACTTCCGCCAGCTGCTCATCCGGAATGGGCGACGGCGCACCGGTCATCAGGCACTGCGCGGTGGTGGTCTTCGGGAACGGGATGACGTCGCGGATCGACTCCGTGCCCGCCATCAGCGCCGCGATGCGATCGATGCCGAACGCGATGCCACCGTGCGGCGGCGCGCCGAAGCGCAGTGCATCCAGCAGGAAGCCGAACTTCGCTTCCGCTTCTTCCGCGCCGATGCCGAGCAGCTCGAACACCGTGCTCTGCATCTCCGGGCGGTGGATGCGGATCGAACCGCCACCGATCTCGTTACCGTTCAGCACCATGTCGTAGCCGCGGGACACGGCGGTCTTCGCGTTGGCGCGCAGGTCGGCGATGTCGTCCACCGCGGGCGCGGTGAAGGGATGGTGGAGCGCGACGTAACGCTGCGCTTCCTCGTCCCATTCGAACATCGGGAAGTCGGTGACCCACAGCGGCTTCCAGCCGTCCTGTACCAGGCCGAAGTCCTTGCCGGCCTTCAGGCGCAGCGCGCCCATGAAGTCCGAAACCTTGTTGTAACCGCCCGCGCCGAAGAACACGATGTCGCCCTTGCCGGCGCCGACGTGCTTCACCAGCGCCGCGAAGGCATCTTCGGCGAAGAACTTCTGGATCGGCGAGCTGACCGCGCCCGCCTCGTCGATCTTGATGTACGCCAGGCCCTTGGCGCCGTACTTGGCGGCGTGGGCGGCGTACTCGTCGATCTGCTTGCGGCTCAGCGACGCACCACCGGGGATGCGCAGCGCGGCCACGCGGCCGTCCGGATCGTTGGCGGCGGCGGTGAACACCGCGAACTCGCTGGACTTCACCAGTTCGGCCACGTCCACCAGCTCCAGCGCGATGCGCAGGTCGGGCTTGTCCGAACCGTAGCGACGCATCGCCTCGGCCCAGGTCATGCGCGGGAACTGTGCATCCAGCTGCACGTCCATCACTTCGGCGAAGATGTCGCGGATCATGCCCTCGACCGCATCCTGCACATCGCGCTCGCGCACGAAGGCGAACTCCATGTCGAGCTGGGTGAATTCCAGCTGGCGGTCGGCGCGCAGCGCTTCGTCGCGGAAGCAGCGTGCGATCTGGTAGTAACGGTCGAAGCCGGCCACCATCAGGATCTGCTTGAACAGCTGCGGCGACTGCGGCAGCGCGTAGAACTCGCCGGGGTGCATGCGCGCCGGCACCAGGAAGTCGCGCGCGCCTTCCGGCGTGGCCTTGGTCAGGATGGGCGTCTCGATGTCCTGGAAGCCGCGCGCGTCCAGCCAGCGGCGCAACGCCTGCACCAGCTTGATGCGGGTGCGCTGCTTGCGCTGCATCTCGGGGGTCCGCAGGTCCAGGTAGCGGTACTTCAGGCGGATGTCTTCGCCCGGGTTCTCGTGCGCATGGAACGGCAGCGGCTCGGCCTTGTTGAGCACGGTGATCCTGGTGGCGATCACTTCCACCTGGCCGGTGCGGATCTTGGTGTTGACGGCTTCGCGCGCACGCACGACACCCTCGACCTGCAGCACGTCCTCGTAGCCCAGCGACGCGGCGACCTTGAACACCTCGGCATTGGACGGGTCCACGGTCACCTGCACGATGCCCTCATGGTCGCGCAGGTCGATGAAGCACACGCCGCCGAGGTTGCGGGCGACGTCGGTCCAGCCGCACAGGGTCACGGTCTGGCCGATCAAGGCCTCGTCGACGAGGCCGCAGAAATGGGTACGCATGGGGGCTCCACAGGTCGTCCGGCAGTGCCGGAAGGTTTCAAAACAGCCACTGGCTGGTCAAGCCGGCTAGTTTACCCCGTCATCCGCCTGCCTACCCTCCCGGCCTTCCCTGCATGGCCTTAACGGGTCCGGCGTATGCTGGCGCCTCCCTCGGAGGGTACCGCCATGAAGAAGCCGTTGTTGCAGTCCGTCCTCGTACTGTTGCTGGCCTTCATGGCCGGCAGCGCGGTCGCCCAGGTCGGTACGCGGGCCTATGCCCCGGAAGACCTGCGCCAGTTGTCCGTCCAGGACCAGACGCGTGTGATCAGCCTGGAATACTCGGAACAGTCCCGCGGTCGCCGCATCCCGGACGACCAGCTCCGCTTCTACCTCGACCAGGTCAACCGGTCCCGTTGGACCTTCAGCCGCATCAAGCAGGACATCGCCCAGTCGCTCGGCGGCAACAATGGCGGCTGGAATCCGAATCCGCCCGCCAACGGCCAGGTCACCTGCGAGAGCAAGGACAACCGCCGCCGTGAATGCCGGACCGGCTTCCGGCGCAACGCCGTGCTCGCGCAGAACCTCTCGAGCACCCGCTGCGTGGAGGGCCAGAACTGGGGCAGCGGCAATGGCGTGGTCTGGGTGGATCGCGGCTGCCGCGGCCGTTTCACCGAGGGATCGGGCGGAGGCTCGGGCGGCTCCACCGTGGTCTGCGAAAGCGCCAACAATGCCTATCGCGAATGCCGCGCCAACTTCCGTGGCCGCGCGGTGGTCCAGCGCAACCTGTCTTCGACCCGCTGCAACGAGAACCAGAACTGGGGTCAGCGCCAGGGCATGATCTGGGTGCGGAGTGGCTGCCGCGCGGAGTTCCGCGACTCGGGCAACGGGTGGGGCGGTGGTGGCAACAGCGGCTACACCATCACGTGCAGCAGCGACGACAACCGCCGCAAGACCTGCGCCTACGACCCGCGCCAGGGCCGGCCGATCCTGCAACAACAACTGTCCAACACCAGTTGCCGCGAAGGCTACAGCTGGGGCTACTCCGGCACCCAGGTGTGGGTGGATCGCGGTTGCCGCGGCCGTTTCGGGCCACGCTGAGCCGCCGCTCGTTGCGTTCCCGTCAACGGACCAAACGGCAACGTCCACTTGGGTCCCAGCTTTCGCTGGGACCACGGAGTCGGGTGATTGCAGGCCTTCGCCGTCCCAGCGAAAGCTGGGACCCATTGGGGCTCTTGCCTCCCGCTAGGCAACGAGGCTGGTGCCTCAGCCGCCCCCGTTGCTACCCCACGGCGCTGGCGGCAGTCCAACCGGCGCGGTCAGATCGAACTCCACCCGGAACAGGCGGCCATTCGGCCGGCTCAGTTCGTAGACAAAGGTCTTGCCTGGCACCAGTTCCATGGCCCAGGTGTTGTTGAGCGAAGCATTCAGGCCTTCGCGCTTGAACATCGCCACCGATTCGGCATCCACGGGAAACGCCTGCCGCTGCGCCGTGCCGGCATCCACCGTGTCTCCCCCGTACATCGTCACCGCGTCCGGACTGCCGTCTTCGTGGCGATGGTCATGCTTCAAACGCAGGCCATCTGTCGTAAGCGTGACCACCCAGGTGCGCGAGTGGTCGTCGCCGACATGGAACGGCACGCGGATCTCGCGGGCAGGGTCATCGCAGCCACGTACATGCATCACCAGCGCCTTGCCCTCGAACGCGTCCGGCGTGGTCGACGCGGGCTGGTTGGCGGTGATACGGCCCGCATAGGCCTTGCCGCACTGGGCCGCCAGCGCAGCGAGGAAGGCGTCGGCAGGCGTCGATGACGACGCGCCCGTGGATGACGTGGCGCAGCCGGCGACGGACAACGCAGCGAACGCGAGCAGGGTCTTCTTCATGGCATCCCTTCTTTGCAGGAAGGGATGCACCTTACACCGCCGGCCTCAGGTCGAGGACGTCGACGACGGCGTTGCAGGCTTGGCGTCCGTCTTCGCAGGCGCGCTTTCGGTCTTCGCCGGCGATGATTCGGCAGGCTTGGACTCGCTGGACGGCTTGGCGCCTTCGCCACCGTCGGCCAGGTTGCGCTTCTTGTCGCCGTCCTTCTTGAAATCGGTCTCGTACCAGCCACTGCCGGCCAGCCGGAACGACGGCGCGGTGAGCTGGCGCTTCACCGCCTGCGCACCGCATGACGGGCAGGTATCGGGGTCGGGATCGGACAGCTTCTGCAGTCGGTCGAAACTGTGGCCGCACTGGGTGCATTCGAAAGCGTAGATGGGCATGAGGCGAGGGATGCGGTAAGAGCGGTCGCTTATTCTGGGGGTGTACCGCGTGAATTCAACCGGCGCCGGCGCCAGGAAGCGGCCTGCGCGTACTCTTTGCGCTCCGCTGTCCCCTGCCATCGCAGGCAGCGATGCCGCCGTTGCGGTATTCACGGGGCAATTTCCCCCCAGGCACTCGTAGTAGGTCGGATCGACGGAAAGACGCTGCATAGGCTGTACGGTGCGTACTCCGCCAGAGACCCAAACGGGTGTCTGGTAAGTGCTCTCGATGCCGTACACCCGGTTGCCGTGAGTGGCAATCGGACGGAAAGCGACGTACTGCGTTGAACACGTCGTTGCCCCGGCTGAGTTCGCCAATGTGCAGTTGCGGAAGTACTGCGTGGCACCGGATGTCATGTAACCCACACCTCTACCATCGTAAATGGCCCCCGAAACAACCTGCCAGAAGGCATCAAAGCGGCTTTCGACGACACCCTCCCGCGAGTAAAGGCTCGTCGACGTGCCGTTTTGCCTGCGCGACGTGCGCACGACGAGTCCCGGATACCCGCTGTAAAGACTGCGCTCCATGCGTGATTGCGAGTACTCCCACTCATCACCGCCCCGCCCGGCTCCGACAGCATCGATACGACGCGCAAGGGTCATGCCGATATCGAGTCGCTCCTGCCCCACGGTCGCCTGTTCCCGCGAACGCGTGAGCAGCAGAATGTTCCCCGGCCCCTGGGCGGAGTCGCCGCCAGGCAACGGCGTACGTACGCGCCATATCTGTGTATCGGCGACAGCCGTCGTCAGCTGCAGGACACCGTCGGTGCCGGCCGACCAACCGAAAGCCTGGCTTCCCACGGGAGACACCGGCGCCAGCGTGCCGGGATCGACCCGCCAACCGTGTTCGACAGTGTAGCCACCCTCGGCGGCGAACCGGTGCTGGACATAGTCGCAAGGTGCGATGTGCTGGAGAGGATTCTCGGCCGTCGTTCCCGTACAGAACCAGGGAAGCGGCAGCACCTGCCCGGACGCGGCGGCAACCATCCCGGGTTCGCGCCAGGACTCCATGCCGACGCCGGACATCACGTTGTACTCGTAAGCCGGCCTGAAGCCCCCAAATGGAGTTGGCGGTAGTCTGTAAGTAGCCACAAAGGCCCAGATATCGACCCCGCCCGCCATCATTGCCATTCGACGCAGTGAATAGGTGTACACCGAACGCTCGGCATTGACGGGATACTGGTCGCCGCTGTCTACGAATCCCTGCCACACGCGCTCGATGGGCGTCATTGTCACCACGCCGCGCTCTCCAAGTGCGACGCTGAAGCGCGGGCGATACCAAGCCGCGTTGGTGTGGAACTCATAGGTGCCATCAGGCAATCGCGTGAGCATGGCGAGACGGTTGACGTGCGCGGCGACATCGCCGTAAGGCAGTCCATCCTGCAGCACCAGCCGTTCGGGCAACTCCGACAACGCACGCACCGGCGCACCGTCCTCGTCCTGACGGAACAGGTATCCAGACCCGTACTGCTTCACCCAAGGATATGAAGAGAACTCCCTGTAGGCATCACGATCCTGCAAAAGCTCGTAACCGGACGTATAAGGCGCGGGAATCTGGTCCGGGTAGTGAGCGACATTGAGCAACACATAGGCGGTCAATTCGAGTTCCGCATTGGTCCCCGCACGAACGGCTTCGGCGAACTCGGCGTCACTGGCGGCGTCACGACCTTTGAGAGTGAACCGCACCGCCGATTCCAGTGCAGTACTGAAAGGCGAAACCTTCAACGCGGCATGCTCGTCGACCGTCAGGCTTGCATCCGCACCAGCCAATGCACGCAGTCGCTGCACGCTTCCCACGACGGAACGGAAACGAATGCTGGGCGCACGAGCATCGATGACTACCATCGCATCCATCGGCGGATGACCGATTTCGATCTGATAGGTACGACCCTGGACCTGGGCAGGATAGATCAGGCCGCCCACCTCGACCGTCACCGTCGGAGTACCCGCCACGTCGGGCAACTCAAGCACTTCGCCTGACAGCCGGAGGCTACGTATCGGCACCAACGGGTGCGACCCATTCATGCGAATGGCACCGGAAGGAACACCAGCCTGCGGTGAGGCGCTTGCCGGAACAGGGTTGCCCAGCTGGGATGGCGCCAACGCCCACCACATGGACGCCGCTGCCACGAACCCCACGAACACGATGGCCCACGCAGCCATCCCTGCCTTCTTCCACTCCATGCCGCCCCCGATAGCACGGGCCCCGGAGTACGTGGCACCCCTGCCGCGTACCGCCCCGTCGCTCGGCCTAGGCTAGCTCATCCCTGCTGCCAGCGGCAGCCCGTCACGCCTCGTCGTACAACGCCGACCAGGCCTGCTCCGCCTTGGCCAGTTGCTGCTGCAGCGCCTCGCGGTCCCGGCCCAGCCGCGCAGCCAGGTCGGCATCGGCATAGGTCTGCGAATCCGCGAGTTGCGCGTCCACGTCCGCCAGCTTGCCCTCGAGGTCGGCGACTTTCGCTTCGGCCTCGGCGAGTTTGACGGGATTGATCTTGCGCGACGGTGCCGGCACGGGCTTCGGCGGCGGCGCTGGCTCGCTGCGCAGCGGCTTGCTGCCCTGCGCGGAGGCGCGCGTGCGCAGCCAGGCGGCGTATTCGTCCAGGTCGCCATCGAACGGTTCGACCACGCCATCGGCCACGCGCCAGAACGTATCGCAGACCAGGCCGATCAGGTGGCGGTCGTGCGAGACCATGACGATGGCGCCATCGAAGTCGCTGAGCGCTTCGGCCAGCGCTTCGCGCATTTCCAGGTCGAGGTGGTTGGTCGGTTCGTCGAGCAGCAGCACGTTGGGCTGCTGCCAGGCGATCAGCGCCAGGGCCAGGCGCGCGCGCTCGCCACCCGAGAACCCGTCCACAGGTTCGAACGCGCGGTCGCCGGGGAAATTCCATTTGCCGAGGAAGTCGCGGAACGACTGGTTGCTGGCGTCCGGCGACAGATCGCGGAAATGGTCCATCGGCGACTGGCCTTCGTGCAGCGATTCCACCGTGTGCTGCGCGAAGTAGCCGATCCGCAGGTCCGGGTGCGCCATGCGGTCGCCGGCCAGCGCGGGCAACTCGCCCACCAGTGTCTTCACCAGCGTGGTCTTGCCGGCGCCGTTGGGGCCGAGCAGGCCGATGCGCTGCCCCGCTTCCAGGCCGAAGCCGACGTTGTGCAGGATCACCGCATCCGGCCCATAGCCGGCTTCGACATGATTCAGGCGGATCAGGGAGAACGGCAGCTTGGCCGGCTCGGCAAACTCGATGCGGAACTCGCGCTCGGCGCGCACCGCCTCGGTGCCGGCCAGCTTGGCCAGGCGCTTCATGCGGCTCTGCGCTTGCGCGGCCTTCGAGGCCTTGGCCTTGAAGCGGTCGATGAAGCTCTGCAGGTGCGCGCGCTCGGCCTGTTCCTTTTCGTGCGCGATCTGCTGCTGGCGCAGCTGTTCGGCACGCTGGCGCTCGAAATCGGTGTAGCCGCCCGTGTAAAGCTTCGCGCCGCCGCCGTGCAGGTGCAGCGTGTGGGTGGCGACATTGTCGAGGAACTCGCGGTCGTGCGAGATCAGCAGCAGCGTGCCGGGATACTTCAGCAGCCACTGCTCAAGCCACAGCACCGCGTCCATGTCGAGGTGGTTGGTGGGTTCGTCGAGCAGCAGCAGGTCGCTGGGCATCATCAGCGCACGCGCCAGGTTCAGGCGCACGCGCCAGCCGCCGGAGAACGACGAGACCGGCCGATGGTGCGTGTCGGCGGGGAAGCCCAGGCCGTGCAGCAGCTTGCCGGCGCGCGCCTCCGCGTCGTAGGCGCCGATCTCCGCCATGCGGGTATGCGCGTTGGCCACCGCCTCCCAGTCCTCGCGCGCGGTGGCGTCGGCCTCGGCCTGCAGCACGGCGGCTACCTCGGTGTCGCCCCCGAGCACGAACGACAGTGCGGGATCGGGCAGCGACGGCGTTTCCTGCGCCACGCTGGCGATGCGTACCTTGCCGGGCAGGTCAAGGTCGCCCTTGTCGGCTTCCAGTTCGCCCTGTACGGCGGCGAACAGGCTGGACTTGCCCGCGCCATTGCGGCCGACCACGCCCACGCGGTAGCCCGCATGCAGGGTCAGGTCGACGTTGGACAGCAACAGGCGCTCACCGCGGCGCAGCGCGAAATTACGAAGGGAGATCAAGAAACAACCTAAGGGGATTTGGGGGGAAACGGCCGCGTAGTTTATCGATAGCGCCTCTGTCCACAGTTGTTAAGAAACCATTGACATCCATGTCATGGCCCTGTAACCAGAGTCTGTAGCGCCTAAGTCCATGGTTTCAAAGGAAACTTTGCAAGCCCTGATCCATTTCAAGCACCACTTCGCAGTCCTTCCCGGAGCTCCCCCATGACCCGCAAGCTGTCGCCCCTGACCTTCGCCATCAGCCTGGCGCTGGTCGCCCCCGCCGTATTCGCCCAGGAATCCGCCCCTGCCGAGGCGCGCACGCTGGACACCCTGATCGTCACCGGCACGCGCGTCTCCGACCGCACCGTCGCCGAATCGCAGTCGCCGATCGACATCATCACGCCGGAGGCCCTGCAGGCCACCGGTACCACCGAACTCGCAACGGCACTCGCACGCGCCCTGCCCTCGCTGAACTTCCCGCGCCCGGCCGTCACCGACGGCACCAGCGGCGTCCGCCCGGCGCAGCTGCGCGGCCTGTCGCCGGACCAGGTGCTGATCCTGGTCAACGGCAAGCGCCGCCACATCTCGGCGCTGGTCAACGTCAACGGCAGCATCGGCCGCGGTTCGTCGGCGGTGGACCTCAATGCCATTCCCGTGTCGGCGATCGAACGCGTGGAAGTGCTGCGCGACGGCGCTTCGGCGCAGTACGGTTCCGATGCCATCGCCGGTGTGGTCAACATCGTGCTGAAGGGCGCGGGCGAAGGCGGCCGCCTGGCGGTGGATGTGGGCGGCTATTCCGCCGGCGACGGGCGCAGCACGCAGCTGTCCGGCGATACCGGGGTGTCCTTTGGCGGCGGTCGCGGCTTCGTGCACGTCGCGGGGCAGCTGACCCAGCAGGACGAAACCAACCGCGCCGGTCCCTACCAGGGCACCGCACCCAACACCGGCAACAATCCCGCCATCGGCACGGTGGCCTTCGTCTACGGTGATCCGCAGGTGGATGCCGGCGCGGTGTCGGCCAACGCAGGCTTCGACTTCAGCGACAACGTCAGCGCCTACGCCACCGCCATCGCCAGCAACCGCGACATCGTCTCGTTCGCCTTCTACCGCTCGATCGGCCACAACGCGCTGGTGCCGCAGGTGTATCCGGAAGGTTACGTGCCGGAGATCAACCAGCTCTCGCAGGACCGCTCGCTGGTGGCGGGCGTCAAGGGCGACACCGAAAGCGGGTGGACGTGGGACGTCAGCTACAACTACGGCTACAACCATTTGAAGTTCCATACCCAGAACAGCATCAACTACAGCCTGGGCGCGACCAGCCCGCGTCGCTTCTACGACGGCGCGCTGGAGTACACCCAGAACGTGCTGAACGCCGACATCAGCAAGGCGCTGGAGATCGGGCTGGCGTATCCGGCCACGCTGTCGTTCGGTGCGGAGTACCGCGAGGAGAAGTGGAACCAGTCGCCTGGCGAACTGGCCTCCTACACCGGCAGCGGCGCACAGGGTTTTGGTGGCTTCACTCCGGCCAACGCGGTGCATTCGGACCGCGACAGCTATGCGGCCTACGTGGGCCTGGAAGCCGACCTGACCGAGAAGTTCTCGGCCGGCATCGCCGGTCGCTACGAGGACTATTCCGACTTCGGCAGCGAGGTGTCGGGCAAGCTGTCGGCGCGCTATGCCTTCACCGATGCGGTAGCGCTGCGCGCGACCGTGGCCAGCGGCTTCCGCGCGCCGGCGCTGGCGCAGCAGTACTACCAGGTGGTGACATCGCAGTACAACGCCACCCTCGACCGCTTCTTCGAATCGGGCACGTTCCCCGCCACCGGCCCCGTCGCGCAGGCGCTGGGAGCCGATGCGCTGACCGCGGAGACCTCGCTGTCATACGGACTGGGCCTGGTGCTGCAGCCGGTGGATCGCCTGTACGTCACCATCGATGCGTACCAGATCGACATCGATGATCGCATCGTGCTGTCCTCCAACCTGCTGCTGGGCGGCAACGCGGCGGCGCAGGCGCTGCTCGCCAGCCTCGGCGTCAATGGCGTCACCAGTGCGCGCTACTTCACCAACGCGGCCGACACCCGCACGCGCGGCGTCGACGTGATCGCGCAGTACACCGTGCCGTTGGCCAACAGCAGCCTCAACCTGACCGCCGGCTACAACTACAACAAGACCGAGATCCAGCGCATCGCACCGAATCCACCGGAGCTGACCGCCCTGGGCGCGAACCTGTGGCGCATCGGCCGCGATGAGCAGGGCCGCATCGAGGAAGGCTATCCGCGCGACAAGACCACGCTGACGGCGGCATGGAACCTGGCACGCTGGGACTTCACCTTCGGCGCCACCCGCTACGGCGAGTTCACCACCCGCGTCAGCGAGACCGGCAATCCGGTCAACGACCAGACCTACGGCGCCAAGTGGATCCTGGACGCCTCGACCAGCTACCGTCCGAGCGAGAACTGGACGCTGACGCTGGGCGCGGACAACCTGCTGGACGAGTATCCGGACCGCACCATCTTCCCGAACTCGAACAGTGGCCAGTTCCCCTACAGCAGCCAGTCGCCGGGCGGTTTCAACGGCGCGTACGTGTACGGGCGCATCGCTTACACGTGGTAACACGCTGCGCTGCCTGATGCACCCGGAACGCCCCGCCCCGTGCGGGGCGTTTCCGTTGTGGCGATGACGAAAGGCGCAGGACACGACACGCCCGATGGCCTGCGCCGGTTTGCGGCGGAGCGTCCGCATCGGCGACACTCGACGCTCATGCCGAGGAAAAACGCCCATCGATGCATCATGACACCGACCTGATCAACATCATCGCGGTGGGCTTGGCCCTGGCCTTCGTGCTGGGTGCGATCGCCCACAAGCTGCGCTTGTCGCCACTGGTCGGTTATCTGCTTGCAGGCATCTTCGTCGGTCCGTTCACGCCCGGCTTCGTGGCCGACCAGGAGCTGGCCAACCAGCTGTCGGAACTGGGCGTGATGCTGCTGATGTTCGGCGTGGGCCTGCACTTCTCGCTGGAGGATCTGCTGGAGGTCAAGGCGATCGCCATCCCCGGCGCCATCGCGCAGATCGTCGTGGCCACGGCGCTGGGCTGGGCGCTGGCATGGGGCATGGGCTGGACGCCGTTGAACGGCTTCGTGTTCGGGCTGGCACTGTCGGTGGCGAGCACCGTGGTGCTGCTGCGCGCGATGGAGGACCGACGCCTGCTGGATACAAAGCGCGGCCGCATCGCGGTGGGCTGGTTGATCGTGGAAGACATCGCGATGGTGCTGGCGCTGGTGATGCTGCCGGTGCTGGCGGAAACCTTCGGCGACACGGCAGGCAGCGAACCCGCCAGCTTCGGCACCTTCGCCGTGGCCATCGTGTGGACGCTGATCAAGCTGGGCGCCTTCGTCGCCTTCATGCTGGTGGTCGGCCGCCGGGTGATTCCGTGGACGCTGGAGAAGATCGCCGCCACCGGTTCGCGCGAGCTGTTCACGCTGTCGGTGCTGGCGATCGCCCTGGGCGTGGCGTTCGGCTCGGCCACGCTGTTCGGGGTGTCGTTCGCACTGGGCGCGTTCTTCGCCGGCATGCTGCTCAACGAATCCGAGCTGAGCCACAAGGCGGCCAACGACTCGCTGCCGCTGCGGGATGCCTTCGCGGTGCTGTTCTTCGTATCGGTCGGCATGCTGTTCAACCCGGCGATCCTGGTGGCGCATCCGTGGCAGGTGCTGGCCACCTTCGGGATCATCGTGGTGGGCAAGTCGGTGGCGGCGTACTACATCGTCAAGGCGTTCAAGCACCCTACCGGCACCGCGCTGACCATCTCGGTCAGCCTGGCGCAGATCGGCGAGTTCTCCTTCATCCTCGCCGCCCTGGGCGTCTCGCTGAAGATCCTGCCCCCGGAAGGCCGCGACCTGATCCTGGCCGGCTCGCTGCTGTCGATCATCGCCAACCCGTTCCTGTTCTCATGGCTGGACCGCTGGCAGAAGAAGCAGGAGGCGCTGGCACCGGTGTCGGCGGAGCCCGAGATACCGCCCGGACCATCGCTGGACGTCACCGACCACGCCATCATCATCGGCTACGGCCGCGTGGGCAGCGAACTGGCGCGCGTACTGCGCGACC
>Ga0065704_10070987_pt1 | contig 13963 bp, 18 predicted proteins | sample SwiRhicommuniRL2_FD_59091 | JGI IMG/M metagenome (GOLD analysis project Ga0065704, IMG submission 59091) | Switchgrass rhizosphere bacterial communities from Rose Lake, Michigan, USA - RL2 v2 (version 2) | ecosystem: Host-associated > Plants > Roots > Rhizosphere > Soil | place: East Lansing, MI
AAATTATAGACGCGCGTCAATTCCATCCGCTCACTCCGCTCGCTTTCTGTAATTTCCTTCCAATACATTCCCTTCCCTATATTTTCCATTTACAAACAACTAGAAATGAGAAAAACCCCCATTTTCAGAGGGTTCTTTTAGTTAATTATGGTTGTTCTGCTACGAGAACGTTATCAATGTTATAAGTGTTATATGTGACAAACTCATTTTGTCCTTCAATAACTTCCCCACTAACTCTTCTAGCGATTCTTTTTAAGTCACTCTCGTTTGTTTCAAAATCAAACGCCTTTTTAATATCACTTGTCAAATCTACTTCAATACCATTAACACCTGTAAACTCATAACTTTCTAAATACAAACCATTCATTCTAACTAACTTCATCATTTTATTTCTTCACCTCCTTTAATTGATTTCTTCACAGACACATGAAGGACATTCACCACAACCCTCAGCTTTGAATTTTAATTCCTTAACACGATCTTCTAAATACTCTAACCGATCACTTTCCGGCCTCACATCATGAATAACATAAGCGTCAAGAGCTTTACGTAATAACAAACGTAGTCTAGAGTTTTCTACCTCACTAATCAAGAGATAAACATCTGTCAGATTACTTGCCCCTTTTCCACTCATTATTGACCCTCCTTATACTCAAACTCAACCCTAAATTTATCTATCACATCATCACCTCTAAAGATGAAATGTAATCTACTCAAAAAGAACGACATATTCTCTTCAAGTACCACTTGTGCCTCCCTAACACTTGCACAACACCAACTGTTCAACTCGCAACCCTCAAAACCAAAATTCTTTAGGAATTTTAAATGTATTTCTTCTGTAGGAATGATCATTAATTTAGCATACCACATCAGCGTTTCTCCAATTTCTGAATTAATTTAGTTAAATACACCATCAAGTCTGCTACTTCTTCACGTGCATGTTTTGCCCACTCTACATCTGTTAAATCTGCGTTATCTACACTAACACCATATTTCTCAATACCTTTATTTCTTTGTTGATCTAGAACATCTCTAATTTCTTCATACGCTTTATTCTCATGGTATACACTATCAACTATCTCATACTCAATATCTCTCATCTCTAATAATGCTACAGTAGCAATCAAAACACTCTGATTAAAAACACCTGCTTCTTCAATACTGAAAACTAGACTATTACCATCATGACCGATATAATACGTTCCCACTTTAACTGACTTCATCCTAGTTTTCCTCCACATCTTTTTCTTTAGAAATCTTGATGATATCTCTTAACACTACAATTACACCAATCGCACCTACTAGTTGCAACACTTCAAGAAATGTCATAAATAATTCAAAACCCATTTTAACTCCTCCTTTGTGTACTTTTATTATATCATATTATCCAATCTAGGACAAGGATTTTTCTAAAAAGAAAACCCCTAGTTCAACATCTAGAGGTCGTCTTTCTTGTGTGTTTGTCTTGTTTTATATAGTAGGAAGGAGGAAACAAGGCGGTACTTTTAGTACCATGATATAAGCGCCCCTATCTTTCACCTTTTAGCTACTTCAAGGGGCTGGTTTTATAAAGTATACAAGAGTAGTTATAGTACACGTTACCACACGTCATCCTAGTCTAGGCAGTTCTTACACTGGGATACCCTAGAAGCTCTAGCCTATAACTTTCAACCTCATAACCTTATAATCTTATTATAGCATAACTTTCCTACTGAGTCAAGCTTTTCTACGAATTAATTAAACAAAATAACATCCAAAACGCACCCGCTGTCCATACTCCGAATAGAATTAACAAATTTTTCAAAATGGTAAGTCCCCCTCATTTACTAATATCTCTTTACCGTAAGTAGAGTTTGAAAGTAGTTTGATGTATCCCTCTCTGTACTCTTTCTTAAGTTTAGTATAACTGTGTTCATAGACAATGTCGATTAATTTCTCGATATTATAACCTATGAAATGTACGACTTCCATATGAGTGATCTGTGCGCTAGTATTACTATAAATCTGTTCAAAATCACCTAACGATACATTCTCATGCAACTCTGTCCACATTTCACCATCTTGTTCTAATTCCATATAAACATAATATGAATCTGAAAATTGGTTAGCTCTTAACGATTCACGCAACATTGATTTTAAACTCATTTTATAACTGTGTTTGTTTCTGATAACATCTCTGAATTCCTTTTTAACCTCTTCAAATTTTTTCATTTAAAACTCCCCTTTCCTATAACTCTATTATACTACATAAGAAAAGATGAATCAAGCCAAATTTGATCCATCCATAGAGTTTATCTTATTTTATTTCAAACGGGTAATCTACTAATACAACCCCCCCGAAAACCTGTTTTGGTTTAATCGAACCATCAGACTTGAATCCGATTCTAAAATCTTCAAACTTTATTTTTTCCTTAATCTTGTCATTCATTCCAGCACACGCTATCTTATCTTTTACTTTTGTCGCCTCTTTAGGGTCACACACTTTCATCTTACCATCTACTTCTTTCCATGTAGTCTCAATGAAGTAAGTCTTTTGACGAAGATAGATTGCTCTTTTAAATGAAGCTTCATGATCCCACCAACCTAGTCTAGTTGGATGTATAACATCTGCAATTGCGTCTGCTTCTTCTAGTCCAGATACGTGAATAGAATCAGTATCAGCATAGATAAATCTGTGATACATCTTTTGTGCTGTTCTAATTGTGTTTTCTCTTGCATAAGCTGTAATGAAACAACCCATTGGTGTATAGATTGGATCACGTGTCTTATCAATACCTTTTTCAAACCCTAGTGCGCCATTGGGTTTAAGGTATGGAACTTTACCAGTCACATCTGTGTTTGTTGCAAATTTTCCATACAAAGAATTCAACATTAGTTTTGCCAGTAAGACCATTGCCTTTGTTGATTCGGGGTCACTCTTTATTTCCATCCATTTTTCAATGTAATCTTTAAAGATACCTGTCATCGCTTGAAACTTGAATCCACCTACAAACTCAACATCATCTAGGTCATAGTGATCAAGGATTAACTGTAAATCAACATTCGTTACATGTAAGTCAACGTAATGTGTACCACTTGTTTTCAAATAATCGTTACCCTTGAAATACAGATGCTTCTTTATTTGAATACATGGAATCTTATCTTTCTTGATGTCAAAGTAGCATCGAACATGTTGTATGTAAAGTGGGTATAAGTCATCCTGCTCATATTTTCCCTTGAATGGGATCGGGGAACCTACTGGTAATGGCTTGTCCATCATCATTGCAGGGTACATTGAGTTTACGTCAAACACTTTTCCACCCTCAACCACTTTACCTTGAAATTTAGGGTTAACCCATGTGAAACCACCACGATAAGCCAATCGGATATTTTTGTTCAACTCCTCATCATATACAGGGAAGTATTTATCATAACGTTTCATTCCTAGTATATCTTTAAATCCTTGAAGAGCATCTGAACCATTTGTCATCTTTGTCAAACCCTCTTTGAACTGGTGGTCTAACGCTTGAGACACGATAGCTAAATCATTGTATAAGTAGTCAATTTCCTCTTCATCCATTCTATATCCAACCGGACGTTCCTTGTGGTAATCAATATCTCCCTTGAGTGTTTCAAGACCGAATCCTTTCGCAATCTGTGCAACCTTGAATGGTAACTTCTTAAGAGAATCAAATATTTTCACTACTGATTTTTTTTTTCCTACGTAACCGAAATTTACTTCAATTTGATACCATTGCCCCATCTTTGATATGAGTGCTGAAAACTCTCCTTTTTGAACCTTGTCTTCTTGAGTAGGTGTGAAGCCGTTATGCATAAGCCAGTTGATAATAAATGATCCATCATATTTCAAGTTGTGAAAATAAATGTCAGCATTACAACCTCGCAACCACTCCATAAACTCAACCATCTCATGACCGTAAAACCAATCATTAATATCACCGACTTTCATTACACCCCACGCCCATACACGGCAATCCTCTACTTTAGTTGTCGCTTCAAAGTCTGCTACGTATACAGGACGTTCTTGTTTCATAGATGTCCACTCCTCCCTATCTTAAAAACCCTTTAAACTCATATCGGTTCTTCCCTTAACAAAGTCATTCACATACGTTCTTACACGTTCTAGAATTTCTTCATTTGCACCACTGAATGCACCCTCCGAGTCTACCAATTCAAAACTAACTTCATCATAGATTGAATAGATTTCGTAGAAGTCATCGGGAGACATTTGTCTGAGAATAGCTACGACATCGTCTGCATCTGAATTGAACGAACCTTCTAGCGAACGGATGTAGTTGTCTTGAAGTCTTACAAGACCTTCTTCATAATACGCTTCTTGACTTCTCTGTTTAGCTGTCTCGAATCTTCTTTTGAGTGTTCTCTCTGTTTCTATATCATCAAAGTTAAAGTCCTTTACACCATTAAACCCTCTATCTGGTTTAGCCAGCAACATCTTCTGCATCTCAACTGTGATATGTGTTTCTCTTCCACCTTGAATGATGTTCACACCTTTAAATCTATCACGAACTTCCTTTGAGATATCCTGCGCTTTCTTTACGTTCTCCTCTAACTCATCAAGGAACGCCTTACTTGCAACTATTCCATGTTGGTTCTTCTTATATTGATAGTTTCGGTTTTTAGGATCAGTGAAACTCTCATACTTCTTTCTTAATCTAGTAAACTCACGTTGAGAAGGTATCATATCTGGTTCAATGATAGTGAATTCTCTTTGAAGTTGTTTTGCTAGCTTGTCACCGAAATTTTTTTCCACTCTTTTAATTTTGTTCGCAACGTTTCGTGATAACTTGGTAAGTAACTTCTTTTCATCAGATGATAGTTCAAAGTCTCCAGCCTTTGCCATTCTGTTTCCTCTCCTTTGTATAAGACTCTAAAACCTCTTTTCTCTACCTCTCTATAATAACATAAGTCTAGTAAGAAGTCGAATGGAATACCATACTCACCGAAAACTTTTTTCAACTTCTCTTTACGTTTGATGCGTTCCTGCTCATAGTTTGTTAAGAACTTGGACATATACAACCTAGACGAAAAAAAGTACACGATCAACCCCTCATTGCAGGTGACCACGTACCTTGATTCTTTTAGGTTATGATATATCCCGCCATTTGTGACGACCATATCATATCACCCTTCTTATTTTCTATTATATTTTTTAGGTGCTGGTTTTTTAGGAGTTTCTTCACGTTTAGGCTCAAGGAAGTTGAATTGCTCGATTACAACATCTGTAGTGTAAACTCTTTGACCATCCTCACGATCATAGTGACTAGTTTCAATACGTCCCGTTACTCCAATTAGATCACCTTTAGTAAAGTTGTCTGCTACAAGTTCTGCTGTCTTCTTCCAAGCTTGTACTCGGATAAAGTCTGCATCGTATTCACCAGTCTGTGAGTTCTTGTAGTTGCGTTGTACAGCGATAACACCATTAAGTACCGCTACTCCACTCGGTGTGATTCGTAGTTCCGGTTGTGCTGTAAATCTGCCTGTTAAGTTAACTGAGTTCATCATATTATTGTTTCCACCTTTTCATTAAGTATAGTTTTGTTTTCCGTAAGCTTAAAGGTCAAGAAGGGTTATTGCTAACCCTATACTATTCTGCGTCTTCTTCTAATGCTTTGACAGCCGCTTTTGCGATAAACTCTTCTAAAGGCATTTCATAAAGATCAGATTTAGTTTCAATTGCTTTTACAGTTACGCCTGCACCGTGTTTTTTCACAAGAGCTTTTTCTACTTCTTCTTTAGAAAGACCACCTAGTAAAGTTTCTTCTGATTCAACGATTGATAGCGCACCGTCTACCTCTTCAAGTTTAGCGATTTTAACTTCTGTAGTTACGATAGTACGTGAAATTGATTTTTTCATTTTTGTTTCTCCTTTTTAAGTAAGTTTAGTTTTAAAGCAGAGGAACAACTCTCTTTTCACTAGCATCTTTTAAATGTTTTACTAGCCTATTTGCTAGCCGCCATGTGATTAGTTTGTCTAGTGTTTTGTGTTGCTCCCTTGCCTTGACTTAATAATAGCACAGGTAGAAATAAAAAAGCAAGCGTTTTTCAAAAGTTTTTTAGATTTTCTTTTTGAACCGTGTCTCTTCCTATTATATGCACGCAAAAATATGCTATAATGAAAGAGTAGTAAAGAAAGGAGATGAAGTATAAATGCTTTCAAAAGATGAATTAAACGAACATCTTGCAAAATTCAATGACCCCGAGTTAGAAGAGGGTGCGAAAGCTGAAACCCTCATGACGCTTAAGGAAGGGCTTACCGCACTATATGGTGAGCACGAAAAGATCATTGAAGAAAAAGAGAAGTTAAAAGAGAAAAACAATCAGTTGATTGAAGCCAACGCTAAATACTTCTTGAAGTTAGGTGTTCAAGAACAATCACAACATGAAGAAAAAGTGAATGAAAAGGAAACTTTCAGTAAGACAGTTAAACTATCAGAACTACTCAAAAATAAAAGCGTTTAACGCAAAGGAGATAAAAATTTATGGCACGTATTACTATTAAAGATTTTAAACTGGCACTAGGTGTTACAGAAACTTATGACATCATCAATGCTATTATCAATGAAGGTGGCAACTTCTCACAGTTTGAAAACTTGACAGCGAAAGAAGACATCGTTAATTTCGGACAAGGTCTACTCGCTTCCCAAACTTTACAAAATGACTTTATCACAGCTTTAGTTGATCGTATTGGGCTAGTTGTTGTTCATCACAAATTAATGCAGAATCCATTTAAACCTTTCAAACGTGGCACACTAGAGTATGGTCGCAAGATTGAAGAAGTCTTCACTGACCTCGCTAAAGAACATGTATACGATCCAGAAAGAGCTGAGACAGAGGTATTCAAACGTGAAATTCCTAACGTTAAAACTTTGTTCCATGAAAGAAACCGTCAATCGTTCTACAAGCAGACAATTTCTGACCAGCAATTGAAAGCCGCATTCACAAACTCACAGAAGTTTGAAGAATTCGCTTCTACAATCATTCAATCTATGTACAATGCATCTGAGTTTGACGAGTACAAATACACTAAACTTTTGATTGACAGCTACTACGCTAAAGGATTCTTTAAAGTTGTGCAATTCGATGGTGTTAAAGATTTAGCGAAGAAGGCACGTGGAACATTCCGTAAAATGACACTTCCAATGGGTACTCGCGACTTCAATGCAATGGCTGTTCATACAAAGTCTGATCCAGATGATGTATACTTTATCTTTGACGCTGACACAGAAGCGGAAATGGATGTTGACGTGTTAGCATCTGCTTTCAACATGAGTAAGGCTGATTTCCTTGGTCGCAGACTTGTGATTGATGGTTTCGCTTCTACTGGTCTTAAAGCTGTAATGGTTGATCGTGAGTTCTTCATGATTTATGATCAAGCACTACAAATGGAGTCACAACGTAATGGGCAAGGGTTATACTGGAACTACTTTTTCCATGTATGGCAGATTCTTTCTACTTCACGTTTTGCTAATGCTGTGGCATTTGTTGATAATACAGCAGAAGTAAATCCAGTTCAACAAATCATTGTATCACCTGCAATCGGTTCTGTTAAAGCAGGTAAAACAATTGACTTCTCCGCAACAATTCGTCAAAGTGACGTCACAAAACACACTGTTAGCTGGACTATTCTACCTCAAGGTGGTTCAAATGTTGGCTCTATGACAATTAACGCAGATGGTGTTGTAACAGTTCCTGCGGCTCACGTAGGTGGAGAATTCATCGTTAATGCTACTGTAGCTACTGGTGATCCTGAGTCCCCAGTTGAGGTTAAGGGTGAAGCTATCTTAATCGTTCAACCTGCCAACTAACAAGGAGGTTACTAAATGGCAACACTCCCAACAAGTGGATCGAATGTCCGTTTTTACTCGGGCATTCCTTTCACTAGTGATTATAAACATACACGATGGTTCACTTCATTAACTCAACAACAATCCTACTTTAATAGTAGAAACTTGGTTTACTCAATGAGTCAAACTAAATTTGTTGGAAAGAATGCGAATAGAGGTGCTAACCCATACGTTACTGTAAGCGCACCATATGACACTTTGTATAATGTGAACTACATGTCATTTGAAAACACACAATATGAAAACCGTTACTTCTATGCTTTTGTGACAGAAATTGAATGGATTTCAAGCGAATCAACAAGGGTTTATTTTCAGATTGATGTTCTGCAAAGTTGGATGCAACAAATGGATTTTCAACAATCTTACGTTGTAAGAGAGCATACACAAGAGTATAACGCAAACGGTACACCTGTCATCAACACATTAGATGAGGGACTTGATTACGGTAGTGAATATGATCTTGTTGGCTCTTACACTTATCAACCATATCAAGGACTACAATGGTTGGTTATCCAAGCAACAAAAGAAATCCACGAAGTGCAAGAAGGAGATCAAGAAATCGTTCCTACTTTCATTGGTGCACCTCAACCATTAGTCACTTACATTGTTCCAATTGATCGTTTCACAAGCGCTAGATTTCCAGAAGTAGATGTTACATTCCCTGTATCCAATGTAGATAACACAACGGTTAAGTTTACAAACACTGTAGAAGATATTCTGAAAGAACTTTACAAAAATGACAACTCTGTAAATGCAATTGTTAACTTGTATGTAACTGAGAATGTTGGTCTTGCTACAGCTAGTGTAACCCTTACAGAGAATAAGTATACAGTTGTTTTCAGACAAGGTATGACAGCAACACATGAAATGATTGGTGACTTTAATCTTATTAGAATCACAAGTGCTCCTGCTTTCACGTTCTTCTCTTCACCTGTAACAGATATTTACAGTTTACTCGAAAAACCTCCAGAGTCAAAGATTCTGATGTATCCATACACCGTTCTTGTAATTGATGACTACAGAGGTAGTAGAAAAGAATTAAAGGTTGAATATCTACCGAATGGTAGACTCACATTAGTAGCAAAGGGTAGCATTGGTTCTGGTAGTAAAATTTCCTATGCTCCAGATAACTATAATGGTGCAGATGACTATGATTCAATGGAACACGCCATCATTAATGAGAACACAAATGATATCCCAATCATCAATGACTACACGTCAGCTTATATGCAGGGTAACGCAAACAGTATCCGCAACAAGTTAGATAGTGCGGCGTTTAGTGGATTAACAAATACAGTTGGTTCTATCATCTCTGGTGTCGGTGCGGCAGGTTCACGTGATCCATTAGCTGTAGCGCAGGCGGGAACGAATCTTGTAGGAACCGCAGGAAATGCTGTCTTAAACATTCAAAGCATTGATGCTAAACTGAAAGACATCAATAACATACCCGCAACCCTTGGTAAAATGGGTGGTAATATCGCTTACTCATTCGGTAACAAATACTACGGTGTAAGGGTTCTTATCAAACAGATTAAACCAGAATACAAACGGAAACTACAAGACTTCTTTAAGTGTTATGGTTATAAGGTAAACAGAGTGAAAGTACCTAACTTACGCACTCGATCAATATTTAACTACGTTCAAACAGAAGCTTGCAACATCACTGGCAATGTACCTAACCAAGATTTAAACACGTTACGTGCAATCTTTGACGGTGGTATTACATTGTGGCATGTGAATGACGTAGGAAACTACTCTCCTGCAAATGAGGTGATATGATGATAAATAGTAGCTACCGTTCAATAGAAGAAGTGCAAAAAGGTAGAAATAGAATGTGGTACATTATGTATCAGAAATACCTATACAACCTAGCGTATCAGATGTTTGAGTGGGAGGGTTTACCAGAAACAATTGATCCTATCTACCTTGAGAAACAGTTACATCAAAGAGGTTATATTTCAATCTATAAGGATGACATTCTTGGTTATCTTGCACTAGGTGGAGCACTTGGAGGACAACTTAACATTTACAACAAGCCAATCACATTCCAAGCAACCGCACCACAGTATCAAAAACAGTTTCCTATTTACTGGTATGGTTTACCTGCTGGTCAAGAAAATGAAACCCATGGTGTTGTCATTTATAACAACTATGAGGTGCAACCTACACTGAACATTCTTGATATGTATGCGTACACTCTTGCAGAGATCAAGGAAACGATTCACATTAACCAGAATGCGCAGAAGACACCTATTATCCTATCTGGTAATGATAAGACACTTCTCTCACTGAAACAGATTTACAACAAGTGGGAAGGTAACGTTCCTATGATTCTTGTGAATGAAGAGTTTAACTCCGACTCTATCCAAGCAATCAATACAGGTGCACCTTATGTGGCTGATAAGTTGACAAACCTCTTTAATGACAACTGGAATGAAGTAATGACATTCCTTGGACAATCAAATGCTAACACAGATAAGAAGGAACGATTGATAACAAGTGAGGTTGAAAGTAACAACGATCAGATACAAAGCTCCGCAAATGTCTACTTGGCACCGCGAGAAGAAGCCTGCAAGCTTATGAACGAGTATTACGGGTTGAATGTGTCGGTTAGATTGCGGAAGGAGGTGCAACCACATGTCGAGTTACACGATGCCACTCAAACAAATAATCGAGTGGGCGACTCAATTTCAGACAGGTTTGAAAAGGGATTCGATAATTGATGAAGGTAGAAAGAAACTCTTTGACTTTGAATACCCGATTGACCAGAACTACAAGAAAGAGTTTGAGACAAAATTCATTCGTCACTTTTATTTCAGAGAAATTGGTTTCGAGACAGAAGGTCGTTTCAAATTTGAGTTAGAGACTTGGTTACAGCAATACATGCCATACTGGAATAAAATAATCGAATCTACTAACCTTGAATACAATCCTCTTTATAACATTGATTATAAACGAGAAATGTCTCAAGATAAAGAACAAAATCAAGTGGATGAGAGAAAAATCAATACCACGGTTAATAACGAGAGTGAAGGTAGAAGTAATGCTTCTGCTAACTCTGAAAGTAAAACAGATGGGACAGCCAGTGAGACGGAGAAAAACAAGAACTTACGTGAGGATACTCCAGATGATAGACTTGCAATCATCAACGATGACAACATCATCCAGTCAGCTAGTGAAATCAAACAGGATGACAACAAACGTAACTCAACTAACTCTGCTGAAAGTGAATCTAGTTCAACTAGTAACACAACGGCTAACTCATCTAGCGACACCACGGCAAACAACAAGGATGACTTTAAATCTGATAAGGACGAAAAACTTACTCTAGCTGATCATGTGTTCGGTAAGCAGGGTGTTGTGACTTATCCAGAAATGATCATGAAACATCGTGAAGCAATTCTCAAGATTGAAGAGATGATCTTCAAGGAAATGTCAGAATTATTCATGCTTGTATACTAAAGGAGGTTTATGAATGAACAGACCCGAATTAATACCACAGGCAAACTTGAACCCTATGCTACCGTACAGATATAATATTGACTACTTACCCACAGCTATGGATGAGAGTTTATCTCTCCTACAAAAGGTGAACATGTTAATCCAATATGCTCATGAGCTTGGTAAACTAACCAATGTTATGATTGATAGATGGAATGAAGTCATCAAGTGGCTTATGGAAGATGGTTTACTAGAAGCTGTAAGAGAATTGTTAAACGAGTGGTTAGAAGATGGGACGCTAGAAAATCTTATCAACATCACCATTTTTGAGAAGAAACCGAACATTTATGTTCAAGCAACTGAGCCAGCTAATGTACCTGCTAATTCCCATTGGTACAAAGTTGAGAGGAGTGAATAGATTATGCCAAAAGACATACAGATGAGAGAACGTGTGGGTAATGGTTGGGATGATATGAATCCTCTTACTAAATCACGCAACGTATCTAATAAATACGGAGTAACAGAAGACAAACTGAATGGCATGTCTAAAGATAAAATTGAGTTATATGTGGATGTGTTAACAGGTGTAGATAGTGTTTCACGTGGAACATTAACAGAACCTTTTAAAACCATCCAATATGCTGTAGATCAAGTCGGAAAATACATCAACAACGATGTGTATATATGGATATCTGATGGTGTTTATGAGGAAGAAGTCAGAATAAAGGGCTTTGTAGGTTCAGCTCTTGTTGTCGGACGTAAGGATGGAATCATTCCTCCTCACTCTGGACAGACTGGTTTTCAAATTATCAGTATCGAGGTAATGGATTGTACGGGGCTTGTGCGTATCAACAACGCCTCCCAATACAATGCAGGTTGTATCAAGAAAGAGGCTTTCATTAGAGCTTCAAGAAGCGCATATGTCACCGTACATGGTGTCTGGTGTGGGGATACAGCTATAGCCGCTGAAACAATTCAATTTGATGGTTCCACAGGTTCTGTCAATAACTCGTACTTCAATGGTCAAAGATATTGTGTTATCTCTAAAAACGGATCATCTGTACGTGTTGACTCTACAAACACTCACGGAACAACTAAATCGGGTACAGGTATTCTTTCACAAGCCGCAGAGGTTTACCAAAATGGGTTGAATGAATGGACATCTGGTGCTTCCAATGAGCTTGCAACTGGTATGGGTGGTAAGATTAACTCTCAAATTGAGGTGTTGGACTTAACGCCTTTACTTCAAAGTGATTGGTTAGCTTACGATCAGAACCGAAATATGCCACGCGCAATCAAGCATAATGGAGTTGTATACCTTCAAGGTTTAATCAAAGATGGACAAGTTGGACAGGGTAAAGTTGCTTTCAAATTACCTAGATTATGGACTCCGCAATTTAACAACCGTTTCTATGCTCCATTCGGATCAGACGGACAGCGTACTAAAGTACAAATTGATGTGCAAGGAACATGTGTGGTAGAAGTATCCACAGGACAGTACATTTCATTGAGCGATATTCCACCGTTCTACGTTGGATTCTAATTGGTAGTATCAAAGAACGCCTTTCTTAATATGGAGGAAATGACCGAGAATGCTGAATACATTCTTGGTTACCTCCTAGATAAAGGTTGGTCACGTGAAGCTATCTGCGGTATGCTTGGTAATATGCAAACTGAATCTACAATCAACCCGGGGATATGGCAAAACTTGGATGCCGGTAATACGCGATTAGGGTTTGGTTTAGTTCAGTGGACACCGGCTACAAAATACATTAACTGGGCGAATAAAAGAGGTCTTGCCACAGCCGCAATGGATAGCAACTTGAAACGTATTGAGTGGGAAGTACAGAACAATGTGCAATGGATTAACCCTTCAATGACATTCAGACAATTCACAAAGAGGACAACCTCTCCAGAAGATTGTGCAAGATTATTCCTAAAACACTATGAAAGACCAGCAAACCCTAACCAACCTGCGCGTGCTACACAAGCGAGATATTGGTATAACAACTTGTCTGGTGAAGGTGGCGGAACGGGTGGTGATGGCACATGTGAGCAACTAGCACAATTCCCAATGGACTACATGTATATTACACAAGGTGAGGATGGCGATTACTCACACGGTGGTGGATTGGCGATGGACTTTGTTGGTAAAGGACACCACTACCCGTATTATGCACCATTTTATTGTGAATGTATACAAAGAAATGATTCTGAGGCAATTCTCACATGGCGTTCAATAGGGACTGTGATGTGTGCTGATGGTCAATCACGCAATATCGTATTCCGAAACATTCATGATGATGACCTCATGTTCAATGTGGGGGATAAACTCCTCAAAGGACAATTAATGGGTCACACAGGTAACAGCGGGCAGAGTTCGGGTGAACACTATCACTTGGATGTATGGGAAGGAACAGAGTTTACAAGAACAAACCAGCTTCACATTTATGATGTATTCTCCGTCTGTGGTGTAGAACTTGCCAACCCTCTTAACTACCCTTGGGTGTGTTCAGACTATGAAGATTGTTCTAACCAAGGTGGAGGCGGAGGAGACGATAAAAACAAAACAAAAGATTTAATTCAACTACTAATGTCCGATGCACTAAATGGATGGAAGTGGTAGAGGGGTGATGAGAATTGTTGGAATTCTTGAG
>Ga0065704_10070989_pt1 | contig 13960 bp, 18 predicted proteins | sample SwiRhicommuniRL2_FD_59091 | JGI IMG/M metagenome (GOLD analysis project Ga0065704, IMG submission 59091) | Switchgrass rhizosphere bacterial communities from Rose Lake, Michigan, USA - RL2 v2 (version 2) | ecosystem: Host-associated > Plants > Roots > Rhizosphere > Soil | place: East Lansing, MI
GCTGCGGCTTCTGCACCGGCACGGGCGGCGCCGGTTCAGGCTCGGCTGCGGCCTGCTGCTCGCCCAGTTCGGGCGCCACGTCGGGCGCGGCCTGGGCGTTGGGATCGGGGGATGTCGCAGTGTCGGCCACCTGGTCGGCGATCGTCACCACCATCCGCTCGGGTGGCGGTTTGATTTCCTTGCCCGGCGGCGAAAGCGTGAGCGCAGCTATCAATCCGGCGTGGGCGGCCAAGGCCAGGCCCAGCGCCACGGCTTCTTCCCGGCGGAAACCGGATGGAGGGGTATCAAGGGGATCGCGCGTCGCCATGGGGATCAGGGCTGGCTTTCCGCTGCCGGTACTGCACCGGCTTCACCACTCCCGGCCGTCCCGTTGCTGACCAGCGAAATCTGCTTGAACCCGGCCGCGTTCAATTCACCCATCACCGCCATGACCCGGCCATAGTCGAGCGTCTTGTCCGCGCGCAGCGTGACCAGCGGCGCCTTGCCATCGGGCTTGTTCACGGCTGCCAGCCGGTCGGCCAGTTCGCCCGGCGCCAGTTCCTGATCATCCAGGAACACGCGGCCCTGGCCATCCATGCTCAGGGTGATCTCGTTCTTCTTTTCCTGCAAGGCCTCGGCCTTGCTGTCGGGCAAGTCGATCGGCACGCCGGCGGTGAGCATCGGCGCTGTCACCATGAAGATGATCAGCAGCACCAGCATCACGTCGACCAGCGGCGTCACGTTGATTTCGGCCATCGGGGCGCCGCGCGACCGGCGCCTGCGCCCGCCGCCACTGCCGCCCCCCTGCCCCACGTTCATAGCCATGGCTTACTGCTCCAGCTCGCGGCTCAAGGTCGCGTGGAAGCGATCGGCAAAGCGGAACAGCCGCGCCTCGAAGCGGTTCACCGCGTTGCTGAAGCGGTTGTAGGCGATGACCGCGGGAATCGCCGCGACAAGGCCGATGGCCGTGGCGAACAGCGCTTCGGAAATGCCGGGCGCCACCACGGCGAGCGAGGAATTGGCCTGCGCGCCGATGTTGAAGAAGCTGTCCATAATGCCCCAGACGGTGCCGAACAGGCCCACGAAGGGCGCGACCGAGCCCACTGTCGCCAGGAAATTGAGGCGGCCCGAAAGGCGGTCGGTCTCGGCCGCAACGGCGCTGTCCATCGCCACTTGCAAGCGTTGGCGCGTGCCTTCGCGGTCCACGTTCTTGCCGGCGGTCGATCGGCGCCATTCGCCCAGCGCCGCGCTCACCACGCGGGCGGCGGGCACATCGCCCTTGCCGCTGTCCTTGTGATAGGCATCGATATCGCGCGCTTCCCAGAAGCCCTGCTCATAGCGGGTGGAGCGGCGCTGGGCGCCGGCCATGCTCAGGCTGAACGAGACGATGATCATCCACACCCACACGCTGGCAAGAACCAGCGCGCCCATCACGATCTGCACCACGATGTCGGCATGAAGGAACAGGGCAACCGGGTTGAGCCGGGTCGGTGCGCCGGCAGTCACGCTTGCGGCGGCGGCAAGAAGGGCCAATGTCATGGGGCTTTCTCAAGGTCCTGTGCGGGATCGATCAGGGTGGCAAAGGCATCATGCCACGCGCGCGGCAGACGGCGCGGCCGTCCCCCTGGCGTGACGAGGGCAACGCGAACGCGCGCGCTGCAAAGAAGGGTGGTTTGCCTGAACGCCTGCTGAAGCAGGGTGATGCTCGCGCCTTGCAATGCGGCAAGGCGCGTCTCGATCACGACGCCGTCATCCAGGCGCGCCGGGCTGGCAAAGCGCAGGGCCATGTCAGCCACGGCAAAGGCGCCCTCGCCGGCTTCATGGGCACTGCGCTGGTCGATATTGGCAAGGCGCAAGAGATCGGAACGGGCACGCTCGAACCAGCGCAAGTAATTGGCATGATAGACAACGCCCGAAAGATCGGTGTCTTCGTAATAGACTCGCACGCCCAGGCGATGGACTTTGCCGTCGAGGCATCCAGAAGGGATTTCCGGGCAAATCATGGACGAAGCGTTGCTTCCTTGCGACGGAATGACAAGGTTCTGTTAACCGATCTTGCTGCGCTGCGAAAGGATTATTACCGGAATGGAGGTATCCTACTGGGCCAACATGCGGCCCAGCGGCGCCCCGCCAAACAGGTGCACATGCAAGTGCGGCACTTCCTGCCCGCCGTGCCCGCCAAGGTTGGCCAGCAGGCGGTAGCCCGGTTCCACCAGCCCGAGATCGCGCGCCACCTTGCCCACCGCCCGCACGAAGCCGGCAATGAGATCGGCCGGGGCATGGGCGGAAAAATCGTCCCAGCTCACATAGGGCCCCTTGGGAATGACCAGCACGTGCACCGGCGCCTGGGGGGCAATGTCGTGGAATGCCAGGGCAAATTCGTCTTCGTAAACCTTCTTCGACGGGATTTCCCCGCGCAGGATCTTCGCAAAGACGTTCTGGTCGTCATAAGGCAGCGTGGCATCGATCGGCATGGGACAGGCGCTCCTTATCGGGTCTGGAAACGGGCTTTCAGGGATGCGAAGTTTTCAGCCAGCTGAAACCGCTCAATCGCGCGGCCGCGCGGCCTTTTCCGCCAGGCCGGAAAGGCCCTCGCGGCGATCGAGTTCGGCCAGTACTTGCGCGAACGGAACATCGCGCGCGCCCAGCAGCACCATGAGATGGAACAAGAGATCGGCCGCTTCGCCGACCAGTTCGCTCTCGCTGCCCGAAAGCGCGGCGATCACGGTTTCCACACCTTCCTCGCCCACTTTCTGAGCGATCTTGCCCAGGCCCTTGGCGTGGAGCCGCGCGACATAGCTGGCGTCGGGATCGGCGCTGCGGCGCGCGGCAATGGTCGCTTCGAGGCGGGCAAGCGTGCTCTGGTCCATGGGCTGCGGCATGGAACGGTGCGGCGCGAGGGTCAAGCCTCTTACCCCCGCGCGGGCAACCCGGCTGCGCGCAAGGCGGCGTGGGCCTCGCTGATGGAATGGGTACCGAAGTGAAAGATCGAGGCGGCCAGAACCGCACTGGCGTGGCCCTGCGTCACCCCATCGACCAGATGATCGAGATTGCCCACGCCGCCACTGGCGATCACCGGCACGGACACGGCATCGGCAATCGCGCGGGTCAGTTCCAGGTCATAGCCGGCCTTGGTGCCATCGCCGTCCATCGAGGTGACGAGCAATTCCCCCGCGCCCAGGCTCGCCAGGCGCTCGGCATGGGCGAGCGCATCGATCCCGGTGCCCTTGCGGCCGCCGTGGGTGAAGATTTCCCACTTGCCGGGGCCCGTGCGCCGCGCATCGACCGAGCCGACCACGCATTGCGCGCCGAATTTCTCGGCAATCTCGCGCACCAGTTCGGGCCGGGCGACGGCCGCGCTGTTGACCGCCACCTTGTCCGCTCCGGCCAGCAGCAAGGCGCGGGCGTCTTCCACCGCGCGCACGCCACCGCCCACGGTCAGCGGCATGAAGCAGACTTCGGCCGTGCGCGCCACCACGTCGAGCAGCGTGCCGCGCCCTTCGTGCGTGGCGGAAATATCGAGGAAGCACAATTCGTCCGCGCCCGCCGCGTCATAGGCGCGGGCCTGCTCCACCGGATCGCCGGCATCGCGCAAGTCCACGAAGTTGACGCCCTTGACCACGCGGCCCTCGGCCACGTCGAGACAGGGAATGACACGGACGCGAACAGTCATGACATTGCCTTTCAGCGGCGCCTTTCAGCCCTCGGCGATCTGGATCGCGGCGGCGAGGTCCAGCCGCCCGTCGTATAGCGCGCGACCGGTGATCACGCCTTCGATGCCATCGCCTTCATGCACCTTGAGCATCGCGATGTCATCAATGCCTTTCACCCCGCCGCTGGCGATCACCGGCAGGCGCGTGGCACGGGCAAGGTCGACCGTCGCCTCGATATTGCAACCCTTGAGCAGCCCGTCGCGGCCCACGTCGGTGAACAGCAGCGAGGCCACGCCCGCATCCTCGAAGCGGCGGGCCATGTCCGCGATCGATACGTCGGACACATCGGCCCAGCCGGCCGTCGCCACCATGCCATCGCGCGCGTCCACCGCCACGACGATGCCGCCAGGATATGCCTTGGCCATGTCCTTGACGAACTGCGGGTCTTTCAGCGCGGCGGTGCCGATCACCACGCGCGACACGCCCAGGTCGAACCAGCCATCGACGGCCACGGGATTGCGGATGCCGCCGCCCAGTTGCACGTGGCCGGGGAACGCCCTGAGAATGCTTTCCACCGCCTCGCGATTGCGCGCCTCGCCAGCAAACGCACCGTCGAGATCGACGACATGGAGGTATTGCGAGCCGGCCTGGGCAAACAACGTGGCCTGGTGGGCGGGATCGTCACCATAGACGGTGGCACGATCCATATCGCCTTCAGCAAGGCGGACGACCTGACCTCCCTTGAGGTCGATGGCGGGAAACACGATCATGCCCGCGCGCCTAGCATCGCGCGCGGGCATGTCCAGCGGGTTTTGGCCGCGACCTGGCGCCAGCGCCCTTCGACAAGGCTCAGGGCGAGCGGAGGTCTTGCTCCACCTCCTCTTCAGAGGAGGGGAGAAAAAGCCCGCTTTTCGGGCTCGTAACGCATCCCTACCCAAACGCATCCTTGGGCACATGGGTAATCCGGCAGGCCAGGTCCGCCTCGCCCGAAGCGACGATGAAGCGGTCGCCCTGGTCGATGACGCCGGTGGTGAAGACCACGTCACGCAAGTAGAGCAGGTCTTCGAGCGGACGGGTAAGTTCGGCATCGGGTTCGAGCAGCGGCGTATCGCCCTGCGCCAGCACGCGGGTGGGATCGGCTTCGTCGAGCAAGGTCCAGAACGTGCGGTAGATGCCGACGATTTCCTTGGGCTCCACCCCGTGCCACAACGAGAGCCAGCCGCGCTGGCCGGCCACTTCGGTCAGGATCGGTGGAGCACCGCCGCCCATGCGCGCGCTCGCCGTGCTGTCGGTGCGCGGGCGGATGTGCGGCGAGAGGTGCGGCTTCCAGTGGCGTCCGTCTGGCGAGGTGGCCAGGTTGATCGACGGGCCCGCGCGCCATGGGCTGCCGGGGGGATAGGCAAACCAGAGATCGCCCAGGGGCCGCGTCTGGGCCCAGTATTTCCCGTCCACCAGGCCTTCGAAGATCAGCATGTCCTTGTTCTGGTGATCGAGGACAACACCCTCGAACGTCCAATCGAGGGCATTGTCCGAGGAATAGAGCGTCGTGGAATGCCGCTCCGGACTGACCGAGCAGGTCGTCATCAGGTACTGCCCTTCGGCCACGCGCGAAATGCGGGCGTCTTCCAGGCCATAGCACTGCCACGGCCCTTGCGGCGCGATGGCCTTGTCATAGTGAATGGCCACGATGTCCATGGCATCGGGCGTCATTTCCACCGGGAGCAGCCATGAGAGCGAGGTGAGCGCCATCACTTTCCAGCCGCCGCCCGGCACCATGAACTTGCGCGGATCGCGCGTGTCGGCCAATTCCAGCGGCCAGGCGTCGAGCACATAGCGCCGCCGCTCTTCATCGAAGCGGATGGCATGCACCTTGCCGTCGCGCATCGGCTCGCGCAGCGCTTCGGCCACGCGCACCATCAACAGGACATTGCCGTTGGGCAGCACGGTCATGCCCGGATTGAAGGCACCCAGCACATAGGTTTCGGCATCGAAATGGCCGGCAAGCGGCGAGCGCGACAGGTCTACCACATGGGGCGTGATCACCAGCCGATCGTGGGGAAACTTCATTCTTCATTCACCCTGGGAACGATGACGATCTGCTGCACCACGGTGCGGCGCGGCTGGGTCAGGAAATAGTGGATGCCCACGGCGATATCCTCGGCGCGGAGCATCTTGGCCTCGCCAATCATCGCGCGCTGCTTTTCGGCCGGAATGTCGGGATACTGGAAGTCCGTGCCGACAAGGCCCGGCTCTACCAGGCCCACGCGCACGCCCTTGCCGCCCATCTCGCGGCGCAAGGCTTCCGAAAACCCGGCGATGCCTGCTTTCATGCCGGCATAGACGGTGGAGTGGCCACCCAGCACATGCGCGCTCATCGAGCCGACCAGCACGATGTCCCCCTCCTTGCCCGAAAGCACGGCAGCCGCGCGCCAGGCAGACACGAGGTAAGCCGTGAAATCGGCTGCGATGGCATAGCGCAAGCTGGCTTCGTCCATCTCGGTCAAGCCCGAGGCAGGGATAGCGGCATTGATGATCGCCGCGTCGATCCCGCCCATGGCGTCTTCGGCGGCCGTGAAGAAACGATCGACCGCGCCTTCATGCGCGAGATCGAGGGCAAGGCCGTCTATCGTGCCGCCGGCATCGCGCACGGCAGCGAGGGCATCGGCGAGATGTTCCGGATCGCGGCCGCAGGTGAAGATCTGCGCGCCTTCTCCCGCCAGCAGCAGCGCTGCGGCGCGGCCAATGCCGGTGGTGCCGCCGGTGATGGCAATGCGCCTTCCGGCGAGCGGGGTTTGTGCCGTGTGCCCGGGCTGGCCCGTCGTTGCGGCGTAACCTGTTGCCATAATTGAATCCCTTTCCTGGCGGTTCAGGAAAGGGAAAGCATCGGGCGCAGGCTGGTTCCGCGCCCTAACGTGCGTTCAGGGCCGCCAGCCGAGGAAGCGAGTGAGCAGGCCGAGGCCATAGTCCTGACTCTTTTCCGGATGGAATTGAACACCCAGGATATTATCGCGCGCCACAGCCGCGACAAGGCCGCCACCGTGGTCGGTCAGCGCGGCCACGTCCGATCCGTTGTCGACGGCAAAGTGGTAGGAATGGAGGAAATAGGCTTCCCCACCCTGAATCAGCGCGGCGCCGTCGGCATGGTGCATGGGCGACACGTCGTTCCAGCCCATGTGCGGCACCTTGATGGCCGGATCGGTCCGCTCGATCAGGCGCACTTCGCCCGCGATCCAGTCAAGCCCTTCGGTAATGCCGTGCTCCACCCCGCGCGAGGCAAGGAGTTGCATGCCAACGCAGATCCCCAGAAACGGGACGCCATCGACCAGCACGCGCTCTTCCAGCGCGTCGATCATGCCGACAACGCCGCGCAGCGCCTCGGCACAGGCGCGATAGGCGCCAACGCCGGGCAGGACCACGCGATCGGCGCGGCGCACCACATCGGGATCGGACGTGAGCGTCACCTGCTCGGCCCCCGCAACCGCCAGGGCATTGGCGACAGAGCGCAGGTTGCCCGCGCCATAATCGATCAGGGCAAGGGTTTCAGCCACCGAGCATGCCCTTGGTGGAGGGAATGGCATCGGCCTTGCGCGGATCGATGGCGATGGCCTGGGCCATGGCACGGGCAAAGCCCTTGTAGATGCCTTCGATGATGTGGTGGTTGTTGGTGCCGTAGAGACATTCGATATGCAGCGTGATGCCGGCGGCCTGCGAGACCGACTGGAACCAGTGCTCGAACATCTCGGTGTCCATCGTGCCAATGCGCGGCTGGCTGAACGTGGCTTTCCACACCAGGATCGGGCGGCCGGAGATATCCAACGCCACGCGGGCCAGCGCCTCGTCCATCGGGGCATACGTGGAGCCGTAGCGGGTGATGCCCTTCTTGTCGCCCAGCGCCTGGGCAATCGCCTGGCCCAGCGCGATGGCGCTGTCTTCCACGGTGTGGTGTTCGTCCACATGGAGATCGCCGTTGACCAGCATGGTCACGTCGATCAGCGAATGGCGCGAGAACTGCTCGACCATGTGATCGAGAAAGCCGACACCGGTCTTCACGTCATAGACCCCGGTGCCATCGAGGTTGACGCTGACCCTGATATCGGTTTCGGCAGTGGTGCGGGTGATCGATCCGGTGCGCATGGCCTTGCCTATACGCGCCAAGGGGCGAGAATCAATCTCTCCCTCTTGACCCGCGCCCATGCCAGCGCCAGTTGTGCTGGATATGAGTGAAACGCCCGACAGCCTGATCCCCTATGACGAAATCGTGCAGGAAGCCCTGCGCGCTGTCGTAGGCCGCGTCCTGGGCCAGGTGGAGGCGTCCGGCGGGATGCTGCCCGGCCAGCACCATTTCTACATCACGTTCCGCACCGGGGCGCCGGGGGTATCGATCCCCACCCGGCTCAAGGAACGCTTCCCCGATGAAATGACCATCGTGCTCCAGAACAAGTTCTGGGACCTGAAGGTGGAGGAAGATGGCTTTACGGTGGGGTTGAGCTTCAACCAGGTGCCGTCCACGCTGATCATCCCGTTCCGCGCGATCACCGCCTTTGTCGATCCCGCAGTGGATTTTGGCCTGCAATTCCAAGCCGCCGATGCCATGGACGAGGAAACGCACGAAGACGCGGAAAACGATTCTTCGGCAATCGACGGGGAAACTTCCGACAAGCCCGCCGTTGAACGCAGCGACGACGGGTCGAATGTCGTCACGGTCGATTTCGGCCGGAAGAAATAGTCGCCTGCTGCCCGTTCCGGCACTCGAAACGGAACCGGTTGCCGCAGGCCAGCAAGGCAAGACGGGGCAGGCAGATGGTTTCCAAGAGCAAGGCAGGGCAGGACAAGAACGGCATTCCTGCGGACGAAGCGGCACAGGCCGATGCGCCGGAAAAGGAAACTCCGCCTGCGGCCAGCCCGCTGACGACACTGATCCTGACCGATATCGCGCTCAGCGCCGGCCGGGCGCTACTGGTGCGCAGTGCAGCCGGCAAGGGCGTGGCGGGCCGCATGTTTGGCCGCGCGCTGCCGGCGCGCGGCGCGGGCGGGCTTATCAAGGCGCCTTCGCTGACCGGCAGCCTTGTCGGCACGGCAATCGCGCGGGTCGCCACCCGCTCGGTCCCCGGCGCGATCGTGGTCGGCGGCGGCCTGGTGGCCAAGGCGCTTTATGACAGGCGCAAGGCGCGGCACGCGCGCGCTGCGGCCAAGGCCTCTGCCAAGCGCCTGCCGCCGAAGGGCTGATCGGCCCAGAATCTTCGCACGCGCAAAAATGTGCGGCTTGACCGGCGGGCTGGCCATGGTCCATCTGCGTCCATGGCCGATAGCACACTGCCCCCCGCCCATCCCGACAGCCAAGGCGATGCCCTGCACCGTCGCGGGCTGATGCTGATTCTCTCTTCTCCCTCGGGTGCGGGAAAGACCACCATTGCCAAGCGGCTGCTGGCCCACGATCCGCAGATCGAAGCTTCGGTTTCGGCCACGACGCGGCCGATCCGCCCCGGCGAAGTGGATGGCAAGGATTACCATTTCGTCGATCGCGCCACGTTCGATGGCATGGTGGAGGCCAACGAGTTCTATGAATGGGCCGAAGTGTTCGGCCATTGCTATGGCACGCCCAAGGCCCATATCCGCGCCCGCCTGAAGGAAGGCGGCGACACGCTGTTCGACATCGACTGGCAGGGAACGCAGCAGCTTTACCAGAAGGCGGAAGCCGACGTGGTGCGCGTGTTCATCCTGCCGCCCAGCATCGAGGAATTGCGCCGCCGCCTGACCGGGCGCGGCACCGACAGCGCCGAGGTGATCGCCGCGCGCATGGCTCGCGCCCAGGCCGAAATCAGCCACTGGGACGGCTATGACTATGTCGTGGTCAACGACGATATCGAGGCCTGCTATACGCAGATATGCCAGATCCTGGCGGCCGAACGACTCAAGCGCGCGCGCCAGACCGGGCTAATCGGTTTCGTCCGCGAATTGACCCGGCACTAGGCCGCAAGCGGTGGCCCTGGGCACGCCCCTGCCCGCCCCGGCGCGGATCGTCTTCCGGGCCGTTTTATTGGCCATCGCCCATACGCTGTCCGCGCTGCTTGGCGTTATCGTGGCGCTGGCGATCTGGGGCTGGTGGGTGCCGACATGGGACCCGCTGGTGCGCGAAACCACGATCCGCTTCGATGACCCGGCCATGCGCGGGCAAAGCCTGCGCGTGGCGCTCGTTTCCGATTTTCATGTGGGCAACCACGGGATGACGGCCGCGCACATGGCCCGCGTGATCGACCAGATCATGGCGCAGCGCCCCGACGCGATCCTGCTGGCCGGCGATTTCGTCAACGGCGAATATCCCGGCGATCCGGCCATGCGTGCCGACCTTCTGGCCAAGCCGCTTTCGCGCCTCCACGCGCCGCTGGGCGTGTTTGCGGTGCTGGGCAATCACGATCGCATCACCGATCCCGATGCCGTGGCGGCAGCCGTGAAGCAGGCGGGCATTACCCTGCTGACAGACCAGATGGCGCCGCTCGGCCCAATTACCCTGATCGGGATAGACAATGCCCTGCCCGTGCGTGCGCGGGTGCCGCAACTGATGAAGCAGGCGCGCGCCACGGGCCGCCCGCTTGTGCTGATGGAGCATTCGCCCAGCCTGTTGCGGCTGGTGGCGCCCGATGTGCCAGTGATCCTGGCGGGACATACCCATTGCGGGCAAGTGCACATTCCGGGCTGGCCAGGCGGGCACAACCCGCTGACGGGCACGACCTATTACAACCCGAATTTCCGCTGCGGGCTGGTGCACTGGCACGGACGGCTGGTGCTTGTCACCGGCGGGGTGGGTTCGGGCGCGTTTCCGTTTCGCATCGGCACGCGGCCCGATTTCTGGATCGTGCGCTTCACCGGGCGTTGACGCAGGCCGCCAAGCCGCGCCATGGCAAGCGCAGCCCCAAATCCAGGAACAAGCCCGCCATGAAAGCCGCAGTTCTCCAGCAGCAGGGCCAGCCCTTGGCGGTGATGGACGTGGCCGTGGCCGATCCCGCGCCCAACGAAGTGCTGATCCGCACGGTGGCGTGCGGACTGTGCCATTCCGACCTGCATTTCATCGATGGCGCCTATCCCCATGCCCTGCCCACCGTGCCCGGGCACGAGGCGGCCGGCATCGTGGAGGCGGTCGGCGACCAAGTGCGCCGGGTGAAAAAAGGCGATGCGGTCGTCACCTCGTTCTCCGCCTTTTGCGGCACGTGCGAGTTTTGCCTGTCGGGCCGCATGGCGCTGTGCCTGGGGGCCGGCACCCGCCGCGCGCGCGGGCAAGCCCCGCGCCTTGCGCTGGCCGATGGCACGGCGGTGCACCAGATGCTCAATGTCTCGGGCCTGGCGGAAATGATGCTGGTCCACGAGAACGCCTGCGTGGCGATCCGGCCCGACATGCCGCTCGACCGCGCGGCGCTGCTGGGCTGCGCGGTGACGACGGGCGCGGGGGCCGTGTTCAATGCCTGCAAGGTGACGCCGGGTGAAAGCGTGGCCGTGATCGGATGTGGCGGGGTGGGCCTGGCGGCGGTGAATGCCGCGCAGATCGCTGGCGCTGGCCGCATCATCGCGGCCGATCCCTCCCCCGAAAAGCGCGCGCTGGCCCTGGCCATGGGCGCGACCGAAACGATCGATGCCGGTGCCAGCGATGCAGCCGGTGCGATCGTGGAAACGAGTGGTGGCGGCGTGGATCACGCGATCGAGGCGGTGGGCCAGCCAGCCTCGGCAGAGCTTGCAGTGCAAGTGCTGCGCCGGGGCGGCACGGCCACGATCCTGGGCATGATGCCGCTGGACCACAAGGTGGGCCTATCGGCGATGGACCTGCTTTCGGGCAAGAAGCTCCAGGGCGCGCTGATGGGCATGAACCGCTTTCCGCTCGACCTGCCGCGCCTTGTCGATTTCTATCTGGGCGGGCGGCTCATGCTCGATACGATGCTGACCGCGCGGATCGGGCTGGAAGACGTGAACGCCGGGCTCGACGCGCTGCGCCGGGGCGATGGCGCGCGCGCGGTGGTCATGTTCGGCTGATCCCCACCTGCCTCAATGCCTTGCGCTGTTGCGGGCGATGAACGCGGCCGTGGCATCGTGAAAGCCCTTGAGCGAGGCTTCGTTGGCATAGACCATGTGGCCCGACGGGTAATAGGCATAGCTGATGTTGGCTTGCAGCGATTGCGGCATGGGCAAGTGGCGCGCCTCGAACAGCCCTTCGAAATAGGGGGTGGCGAGATCGTAATAGCCGCCGGCCAACAGCACCTTGAGCTGCGGGTTCTGCTTCATCGCATTGGCAAGGTCGGGCATCACGTTGAGCGGGCCGCTTTCCGACTTGCTGCCATCGGGCAGGCGATGGGTCATGTCCCAATCCGTCAGGCCGGCAAAGGGCTTGTAGGTTTGCTGCGTGGCATAGTGCAGACTATCGCGCGCATAGGCATTGAACGCCGAGATATAGGCCGAACTGATCGCCGCGCTTTGCGGATCGTAGCCCGCTTCCTTGGCCGTGGGATCGAGCGTGGGACCCGAAAACCGCGTGTCGAGCCGGCCCGTCGTCAGGCCCTGCCCTTCCTGCAAGTGCTGCATCACCTGCCCCACGTTGAGCCGCAGGTTGGAGCGCAGCCAGTATTCGGCCGGGATGCCGGTATAGCCCGCCAGCCGCGTGGCCATCTCCTGGCGCTGCGCATCGGGCAGCGTGCTGCCCTGCATCAGCGCCATGGCATAGTCGGTGGTGGCAAAGCGTTCCACTTCGCGCAGGAACGGTTCCAGCTCGGCCGGGCGCGTGCCGGCCAGGCGGTTGTGATACCAGGCCGTGGCCGCCACGGTGGGCAGGCTGACGACATAGGCATTGTCCACGCCGGGGTTGGCCTGCGGGCCATCGGCAGACAGATCGAAGTTGAGGATCGCCGAGAGCAGCACCACCCCGTTGAAATCGATCGAATCGTCCGATTGCAGCGCGTTGACGAGAGCGGCGGCGCGCGGCGTGCCATAGCTTTCGCCCAGCAGGAACTTGGGCGAATTCCAGCGGCCATGGTCGGACAGGAACGCCTTGATGAATTCGCGGAAGGCATGAACATCCTGGTCCACACCCCAGAACTGCTTTTCCTTGTCCTTGCCGGCAATGCGCGACCAGCCCGCGCCCGGCGCATCGATGAATACGAGGTCAGACGCATCGAGCAGGCTATAGGCGTTGTCCACCAAGTTGTAGGGTGCGGCCGGGGTGTGGCTGTCGTTGGCGGTGATCACCCGGCGCGGGCCGAATGCGCCCATGTGGAGCCACACCGTGGCCGAACCGGGCCCACCGTTGAACAGGAACGTGATCGGCCGATCCGATGATGGCGCGCCTTTCCTGAAATAGGCGGTGTAGAACATCGAGGATTCCGCCGGGGCGTCCTTGGCCTCGTCCTTGCCCTTGCCGGCAGCAGCCGTTTCGCGCCAGTCGGTGTCGTCCCAATCGGCCTGGTGCACCACAACGGTGCCCGCTTCGGCGGTATAGTCGATCCGCTGGCCACCGACCGTCACCGTGCTGGACGAGATCACCTTGCGAGGCTTGAAGAAGCGCGTGGTGGTGGCCGTATCGGGATCGGGCACGCCATCGGGATCATCGGCCTGGGCGGTGGGCGCCTTGTCCTTCCTGTCGTCACTGCCGGTTTTCGCCAGCGCCAGCGCGGGTTGCAGCGCAAGCAGGGACACGGCAGCGGCAAGCGACAGGGTGCGGCGCAAGGGGCAATTCCTTTTCAGACGAAACCGGTTTGGCACCGATATCGAACCCGCACGCAGGCTGCGCTGTCAAGGCGAGGCCGCGCCAGCGTTCGACCAACCGCAGACCAGCGCCGACCAATGGCGCGATCAGCCCTTGCCGATCTGGGCGTCGGTGAGATTGGCGGTGAACGCCGGAGAAATCCGCCGCTCCATTGCCCGGCAGGCATCGGCATGGGCAATCAGCGCCTTGCTCGCGCGCTCCAGCACGCGCGGCTGCAAGGGCTCAGCGCCCGAAAGCAGCGCGGCCATGCCCAGTTCGCTTTCGCCGATGGCCTGGCCCGCTGCCCGCACCCCGCCCAGGAGATCGACCGCGCGGGCAAACAGCGCACGCTGGGCAAGCGGGTCCATGGGCTTTTGGGCGTTGGGCTGGCTCATGCCGCCTGTTGTGCGCGATGGCGCGCACGGGGGGAAGTGGGCGCCGTGCGAATGTCCCCGGAAATGTAGCGCGCGCTAGGTCGTGAACCCATAAATGGCGCCGCCGAGGTTTGAGGCCAAAGGCCCCGTCGCGAGGAGAAAGCGCGCAGGAATATCGGCAATATTTCAAGTGCTTTCGACGCTGCGAGGGGGCCTTTGGGGCAGCCGAAGGC
>Ga0065704_10000696_pt1 | contig 13952 bp, 14 predicted proteins | sample SwiRhicommuniRL2_FD_59091 | JGI IMG/M metagenome (GOLD analysis project Ga0065704, IMG submission 59091) | Switchgrass rhizosphere bacterial communities from Rose Lake, Michigan, USA - RL2 v2 (version 2) | ecosystem: Host-associated > Plants > Roots > Rhizosphere > Soil | place: East Lansing, MI
AGCCCTCACATCGGCCAGCCGAACCAGCCGAAAGCGCAAATCCCCATAAGGTAACCTGCTGGGCCCGTGGGTTCCTGCATGGGAGGCTTTCGTGCGCAAGCGCCCGAAACCCTAAACCAGCTCAGAAAGATCGCCCCTGCGCATTACATTTTGACTTATACGGGCAGGCGACAAATATCGGCATAACACGTCAAGTGCCGCCGCCGGATCATGGCGTGCACCGCACAGGAAGATATCTACCGCAGCATAGCCATGCTCAGGCCATGTGTGAATCGACATNTGCGATTCTGCGAGCAGAGCGACGCCGGTGACGCCCTGTCCTTCGCCGAAATGATGGAGGTGAAGGCCGATCACCGTCGCCCCGGCACTCATTGCTGCGGCACGCAGGGCGGTTTCGATCAGCGCGACATCGTCCAGCACAGAACATCCGTAAAGGTCCGCCAACAAGTGCCGACCGTCATAGGTCAGGGGCGGGATCATAGCAGACTCTCGTGCGCATGGCCGAGCGAGGACAAGGTAGCTTCCGCCGCGGCCATGCCCCGATAATGGGCCTCTTCGAACAGCGACAGACCGCTCAGGTCCGAATGGGCACGGAAGAAAGGCGGGCGGATCGCGGCGCGCTGCTGTGGCGCCACCTCCCACAGGAAACCCGGCGTCGGGCGGATCATCGCATGGCCCCATTTCCACAGGTCGATCGACCGGATCGCGCCGTCCAGTTCGGGATTCATGCCCAACAGATCGTCGCGCACCAGCCCCCGCCATTCCTCATCGGACCGGTCAACCAGCAGACGGCGGGCGGATGCAGGCGGCATGTCGGACAGGGCCATATACCAGGTCAGCACCGTCGGCCCCTCGCGCGATGCGCTTTGATGGGTGGCGACGACATAGCCGAGCGAGGTGCTGCTGGCCGACACATTGTCCCAAGCCAGCGCGCTGCCCTTCCCTTCCGGCGCGCGGTCGACTGTGACATTGGCGATCAGCCAGGGGGCATAGCTGAAGGCTGCATCGGGCTTTTCACCCAGCAGGCGGGTGGCGATGAAGTGCGGCATGGCAAGGATCACCGCGTCGGCGCGATAGCGGATGCTGCTGCCCTGCTGCGCATCGAAGACATCGACCATCGCCCCCTTCTCGCCGCGCCAGGCACGAAAGGCGACCTGCCCCGTCGCGATGCGGTCGCCCAGCCGATCGGCCATCAGCCGCGTGAGGCGGCCATTCCCCTCTGGCCAGGTCAGTTCATTGTCTCCCGAACCATCAGCGGCAAAACCGCGCCGACTGGCGAAATAATGGATACCGGCCCAAGCGGACACATGGCCCGGCTCGGTGCCATAATCGTCGCGGCAGCCATAGCGGACATGGGCGCGCAGCACCGGCGAGGTCCAGCCCTGCAGGTCGAGCCAATGGGCGAAGCTGATCCGGTCGAGCGCCAGCAGGTCGGCGTCCTGCGCACTGTAAGCAATGGGAATGGCGAAGGCGGGCCGCCCCTCCGCATCACGACGGCGGGAAAAAGCGGCCATGGCCCCGTCAAAGGCCGCCATGTCGGCTTTGTCTTTGGCGGACAGGCCAGTCTTGGGCACCAACCCTTCCTGCCATTTCCCCTGCCAGAGCAGCCGTTCCTGCAAATCGGCGCACAGTTGCAGCGGGTCATAGACCGGCTTCCCATCCAGTTCGCCCACGATAATCCCCAGTTGTCGCAGCATATGGCGCAGCCCGCGGGCCTCTTCATTGGGAATGGGTAGATAATGGGCACCCAACGGGTAGGCGGACACGGCATTTCGGCCGCTACGGGCATTGCCGCCGGGCTGGCCCTCCAATTCGATCAGGCGTAAATCGTCGAAGCCCGCTTCGCGCAACCGCCAGCCTGCCGCCAAGCCCGCCACACCGCCGCCCGCGATCAGCACCGGCACGCGCACCTCGCGCACCGGCTCCGGGAAATGGCCATCGCGCAGCCGGTGGCCCAGCACCATGTCCGCGCCGCCGCTGCTGCCCGGCGTCGCCGTTTCGCAGCCCGGCAGCGCCAGCACAGTGGCCGCCGCCATCCCGCCCTTCAGGATGGCGCGCCTGCTCGGACCGCCGACGTCAGCCTTCATAGCGCGCCCATTCCTCGGCGAAGCTGCGCACCAGCACCTGATTGTCGAGTCGGTTCACCGGCACCGGGCGGCGCGCCATGTCGAGTGGAAAGAAAAGCGCCTGGCGCGCAGTGGCATCCGACAGGAAGCGATTGCCCGGTAGCAGGCGCGTCGTCATACCGGGATCGGCCAGGCCGGCCAGGATGAAGCCCCATTCGCCGAAGCTGGGCACATAGACATGATAGGGGCGGGTCTGGAAACCAGCCGCCTCCAGCGTCTGCGCCACCGTCCAGAAGGCGGCGGGGGCGACCAGCGGCGACGTACTCTGGATCACCGCCATGCCGCCGGGCGCCAGATGCGGGCGCAACATACGGTAGAAGGTTTCGGTATAGAGCTTGCCCACGGAGAAATCGACCGGATCGGGGAAATCGACGATGATGACGTCGAAGCGCGCCTTCGTCTCGCGTACCCAGCGGAAGGCATCGGCGTTGACGACATGCATACGCCTGTCGGTCAGGGCATCGCCGTTCAGCGCGCGCAGCAGGCCGGTCTGGCTGAACAGGCGGGTCATAGCGGGGTCGAGATCGACCAAAGTCACGCTTCGCACGCCCGGATGGCGGAACACCTCGCGCGCGGCCAGCCCATCGCCCCCGCCCAGGATCAGCACATTGGCCGGCCGCGCGACCCGGCCCATCGCCGGATGCACCAGCGCCTCATGGTAGCGATATTCGTCGCGCGAGGAAAATTGCAGATTGCCGTTGAGGTACAGCCGGATGTCGTCGTCATGCCGGGTCAGCACCAGCCGCTGATAGGGGCTGGACGTCGCATAGATGACCCGTTCCCCATAGGCGGCGATTTCCGACCAGCGCTGAATCCGATCGGCGGCCAGGAAGCCCACGACCAGGCTGGCCATCACGACCAGCGCCAAGATACGCTCCTTAGTCAGGTTGGCGCGTGCGGGGACGAGCAGCAGCAGAAGCAACGCGACCCCGACATTGAGCAGGCCGAACATGAGGCCCGTGCGGATCAGCCCCAAATGCGGCACGAGCAACATAGGAAACAGCAGCGACGCCGCCAGCGCGCCGACATAGTCGAAGGTCAGCACGTTCGACACCGTCTCGCTGAAATCGAACCGGTCGCGCAGGATGCGCATCAGCAGCGGGATTTCCAGACCGACGAGGAAGCCGATGACGAAAACTAGGCCGTAGAGGATCGGCCGGAACTGCTCCACGAGTGGAAAGAGCAGGAAAAGTCCCGCCGCCGACCAGCCACCGATCAGCGCGACCAATATCTCGACCCGGATGAACAGGCGCAGCTCATCGCGCCTCACATAGCGCGAACACCAGCTGCCCATCCCCATGGCGAACAGATAGGTGCCAATGACGATCGAAAATTGCGTGACGCTGTCGCCCAGCAGGTAGCTGGCGATCGTCCCTGCCAGCAGTTCGTAGATCAGGCCGCAGGTTGCAACGGCGAACACGCTGGCGAGCAGCAATCCGACCAGCGCCGTGCGCCTGCGCTGGGTCGGCGGCGATGACGTGTCAGCCATGAATGGCGGCGGCGACGATGATGCCGATTGCAATGGCGATGGCGCCCGCAAACTGGGCGACGGCGACATTCTGCTTTTCGCGTATCTCCTCCCACAATTTACCCGGCGTCAGCAGGTCGAGGATGACGAAGCCGACAACGAAAACGACGATGCCGATCCCGGCATAGACCAATGAATTGAGCAAGGTCGGCAGAGAGATGATCATCGACGTCTCCTATTTATGGGTGGGGCCATAGGCGCGGGCGGCGCCAGCGGTGCGGCCGCCATCGGCGAAGGGGGAATAGCCCTGCGACGCGGCGGTCAGATAGAGGCCCAGGACGCCCAGGCACCAGAGGGCATAGAGGAAGCTGCTGCGGCTCATGGCGATTCCATCCCCCGCAACCAGTCGTCCGCATCGACCGGCGAACCATCCTTCTGCGCCAGCCGGGCATTCTCGAACATGATGTGCAGAATCAGCATCAACAAGGGCGGGACCAATATCATCAGCACCGCCAGCCAGAAATTGGACGCAAAGCGTGCGCCGCGCGCCACCGTCAGATTGACCTCGACCGGCGGCAGCCCTTCGGTCTTGTAGGTGCCGCTCGACGGATCGAAGGCCCAATTGCCCGAACTGCCCCAATGATGCGCCTGTGCGTCTACGACCAGATCGTAGGTTCCGGCCGGCAGACTCGCAACCTTCAACGTCTGGGACCGCGCGCCTTCGGACCAGTAACCATCCGAATCCTGCCCGGAATAATGTTCGTTCAAGGCATAGGCTTCATAGCTGTCCTGCGTCTTGCGATTGACGAAGGATATGTCGATATCCACCCAGCCTTGTTCCACGCTGGGCGTCAACGCCTCGACCGTCATCGCCTGTTTGCCAAGCGGCAGCGCGATTGGGCCGAATGTCTGAGATACGGTGGGGCCATCGGGCATCACCGTCAGGCTGAACATTTGCGGCTGCATGGTCCGACCGAACAAGGCCAGCAAAACCAGCAGCACCACAAAGGACAAGGCGGCGATCGGCCACCAGCCCTTGATCCGCCGGGCAAAGGGCGAAGGCTGGTGCGCCAGCGGCGTCATGCCGGGTATCCAGGCTGGCGGCGGATCGACATCGAAGGCCGCGCGCATCTCTCGCCCGGTCAACAACTCGCTGATCGTCCAACTTTTCTCCCGATCATCCTGCTCCAGGCTGAGCATGAACCCAGGGCGGACATAGTCGCTCGCACGAACTTCCTCGCCCGGCTTCACCCGCCAGTAAAATTCGCCCGCGACCCGCGTAACCCGCGCGCTATTGCCGCTGTAAAAGGAGGAGAAGCGCCGGGTGCCGACGATCTGGTCCGGCCCGTCGCGCTGCGGCGCGGCGGTCAGCATCATGCCCAGGCTCCACTGACCGTTCTGCGTGATCAGCCAGCGATAGCCGGCATAGGGATTGAACAGCAGATATTCGTCCCATATCGCCCAGCCATCCGACCGTTGCAGCCAGCCGATCGCTTCCCATTCCACGCCGCGCAACGTGCCGCGCGTGCCGAGCGGGATCGCGAGCGACGCCTGCATTTCGTTGTAGCGGGTGATGATGCGCGCCGCCGGATCGGTCGCGTCGATCAGCGTGCCGCAATATTCGCAGGCCAGCGTGACCGTATAGCCGGCGGCGCGAAGGGCGATCGTCCCGCCGCAGGCCGGACAGGACAGGGAACGGACGCTGCCATCCTCAGCCATAAGCGGGCAGGCTCCAGCCGGGGAGCTGGCGCAGATGGCGCGGCTGAAGCGAGGCCAGGTTCACATGATGGCCGACATAGAGGGACGGGCCGTGCCGATCCTTCTGGAAGGAGGCGCAGCGCCCATCGCGATTGCGAAAATCGACGCTCAGCGCTTCCCAGCCGACGGGCGCGGTGAAGGGCAGTTCGCCTTCGCATCCGATGCAGCGCACGGTGCGGATATCGGCGACCTCATAGGATTGTCCGGCGATATTGCCGCTTTCGCCCGGCTTGACCGGCGTATCGTTCATGAGGCGGCGGATGACCTGCGCCAAAGATCCCGTCAGTTCCACCTCACGCAGCGCCATGAACTGGCCCATTGCCTCGCCCAGCCAGGCGTGGCTGCCGTCGGCCAGCAGCATCAGCCATTCGTTCCAGGCGCCATCGTCCCAGGCCCAGCGCACCCGACCGATGATCTGGAAATTCTGGTCGAAGCAGTTGCCTTCCGTACTGATCTGGATCGGGCTGACGTCGAAGGGCAGCACGGCCGCCTCGCCCATCCCCTGCGCACCCTGATTGTAGCGGACAACGAGCGTGCGACAATAGTCGCACACCCGGACGGGCAGCGTTGCCGAGCGGAAGATGACCTTCGCGCCGCAAGTGGTACAAGCAACCGAATGCATGTCAGGTTAACGGATGCGGCCCAGCAGTTCCGTTTTCTTCGCATCGAATTCGGCCTGGGTCAGCGCGCCCATATCCAGCAGCTTGTGCAGCTTTTCGATCAGCGCGAACGGGTCTTCGGTTGGGGTCCCGGCCGCGGCTGTCGGCGCGCTCGCTGCGCCGCCAAAGGCGCCGGTCATCGCCTGACCGATGGCAAGTCCCGCCGCGGCGCCGGCCCCGATCCCGGCCACGCCGCCCGACTGTGCCGCCGCCGTCTCGATCGCTTCGGCCGCCTGGAATTTGGCGTAGCGGTCAAGGTCGCCTAGCACGCGCATCGAACTGGCCTTGTCCAGATGCTTCTGCACTTCTTCGGGCAAGGACAGGCTCTCTACGAAGAAGCTTTCGACCGACAGCCCCCATTGGGCAAAGGCCGGTGCAACCGCAGCTTTGAGCGCTTCGGACAAAGCTGTCTGGCTAGCCGCCAGGTCCAGGAAAGCGGTCCCGCCACCGGCTACTCCGGTCGCGAGCGCGGTCTGGATCGCGGCGCGCAGTTGCGGCTCGATATCTGCGACCTTCACCTCGCCCAGCGTACCCATGATGCGCGAAGCGAAGGGTGCTACCTCTTTGAGGCGGAAACTGTAGCTGCCAAAGGCGCGGATGCGCAGCGGCCCCAATTCGGGATCGCGCAGCGACACCGGCTGCGCCGTGCCCCATTTCAGGCCGATCTGCTCCTTTTCGGAGAAGAAATAGACGTCCGACTTGAAGGGCGACTTAAAACCCTTGTCCCAGTTCATGATGGCCGTCATCAGTGGCAGGGTAGATGTGTCGAGCGTGTAAAGGCCAGGACCAAACATGTCGGCGATCCGCCCTTCGTTGAAGAAGGCCGCGATCTGCCCCTCCCGCACCGTCAGTTGCGCGCCATTCTGGATTTCCCGATCGGCCAGCGGCACACGCCAGCCCAGTTGCCCCGGCTCTTCCACCCAGTCGATGACATCGACGAACTGCTTCGACAGAAAATCCAATATGCCCATGCCGCTCCCCTGCGCTGGCCGTCAGTTTAGAATAGTGGGTTTGCGGGACAAGCGAAATTGCGGCATGCAAGGCTCACGACGTTTTTCTGATCTTATCCGAGTTCTCGATCCGATTCGGCTTGCGACCCGAATCGGCCGCTCAGCGATTAATTTTGCACCCCCGGACGGTCAGCTATTGTCCACGCGGCCAGAAGAGCGACGCGGTATGAGCGTTGGTGCGACAAGAATCTTCGCCGGGTCGCCGGCCGCTGGTGGCGTATCCAGCAGCTCAAGCGCCGCTGAAGCGATCTGGTCAAACGGCACCCGCATCGTCGTCAGTGGCGTAGGCAAATGGCTGACGATCGGGATATCGTTATAGCCAACAAGCGATATGTCGCCCGGCACCGCGATCCCCATATTGGTGAGCCTGGAGAGTGCGCCGATGGCGGTATTGTCGTTAACTGCAAAAATGGCGGTAGGCCGATGCACAAGAGCCATAATTGCCTCGGCCGCCTCAGCCCCCGCCTCGATGCTGAAGCTGGATTCCACGATGAGCGATGGATCGACGGCAATCGATGCCTCTTCCAAGGCCTGTCGGTAGCCAGCCAGTCGATCGCGGCTACTCGATGCAAAGGAAGGGCCGGCAATGATGGCGATGTGCCTATGCCCAAGGTCGATAAGGTGCCGAGTCGCGAGATATCCGCCCAGTCGATCATCCCCGATCGCCGACGGGCTGTGCCCCTCGGTCCGGAGCGCCAGCACGTGGGGCACCCCGCGCTTTTCAAGCTTGGCCGGAAGATCGTCGCCAGTCCTTGCCGTGGCCAGTATCAGGCCATCGACCCCGCGTTGAATGAGCGTTTCGGCAGCACGCTCATCAGCATCGATATTGTCATCGGTCGTGGCGACCAGCGCGATCCGTCCGCTCTTGGCGCATGCCTTGGCGATCGCCTCATAAAGCATCGCCATCACCGTATCTGTCAGGCGCGGCACAATCACGCCGATCGCCATTGTCTTGCCACGCCGCAGGCTCGATGCGGAAATATCACGGATATAACCCAGGTCGGCGGCTACCTGCCGAACCCGACGGGCGGTTTCATTATCGGACTGGGGCAGTCGTTCGTCAAGGATGCGCGACACTGTCGATTTCGACACCCCCGCGGCGGCCGCCACGCCGTGCAACGTCACCCGACCACCACGACCTTCCAGGTCCTTGCTCACGTGCGACTTCACCTTGCGTCCTTCTCTTCATCGCATCGATAGCTCGTTTCGCACCTTGCACCAAAATCCTCCTTGACACCAGCGGCGATTCGAAACGATAACGGGAACGTTCCCAGCAACGGTTTCATACAGGAGAGTTTCATGAGCCTTTACGACCCCGAGCCCAACAAGCGCCCCGCCCCCACGAACGTCATGGATCTGCGCGGCCTCAATCCGGCCCCCGTCACCGTGTTCGACAGTGAAGGCAAAGTGGATTGGGCCGCCAATGCGGACCTCGCCAAATGGCTGGCCGACAAGGAGGGCGTCAAAAGTCTCGTCATTCTGGGCCATGCCGGTGAAGGCACCTTCCTCACGACGGAGGAGCAGGTTCGCCTGATCGAAGTCTATGTCGAAGCTTTGAACGGCAGGATCCCGGTCATTGCAGGCATCACCGGTGAAGGCACCGAAGTCGCCGCGAAGGAGGCCAAGCGCGCAGCGGATGCGGGCGCCATCGGCGCGCTGGTTTACCCCTCACATGGCTGGCTGCGTTTTGGCTATCAGGACGGCGCGCCGCAGGATCGTTATAAAGCGATCTATGAGGAATCGGGCCTCCAGTGCATCCTGTTCCAGTATCCGGACGCCACGAAGGCGACCTACAACCTCAAGACCCAGCTCGAAATAGCGGCACAGCCGGGCGTTGTCGCTACCAAGAACGGCGTGCGCAACATGAAGCGTTGGGACACCGAAATTCCGGTCCTCCGCAAGGAATTTCCGGAGCTCCAGATCCTGACCTGCCATGACGAATATCTGCTCCATACCATGTTCGATGTCGATGGCGCGCTGGTGGGCTACGGCAATATCGCCCCTGAGCTGCTGTTCCAGCTGATCGAGGCGGGCAAGGCCAAGGATTACGCCAAGGCCCGCGCCATCCATGACCAGCTGCTCCCGGTGACCAAGAATGTCTATCATCGCGGATCGCACATGGAAGGCACCGTTGCGCTGAAGATCGCGCTGCGGGCGCGTGGCGTGCTGAAGAATGCCGTCGTCCGTTCGCCCCTGATCGACCTGTCGGCGCAAGCCGAGCGGGAAATCGAAGCCGCGATGAAAGAAGCGGGCATCGTCTAACACCGCTGCTGGACCTTTCGACCGGGGTGTTGGCGATTGAAATGGAAGGAAATCGCTCCACCTTGGTCGAGAGGCCTTGAAACGACACCGGCGCGCTGCACGATCACGCTGGGCCGCCTGTCGTAATACCCCCGCCAGAACAGACGCGCGGTCTTTTCAAGACACAGATAAGCGCGCAAATGGGAGAGGCTGAGATGAATGCTTCGATTGCATCTACTATGATGGCCGGTCGTGCCTCCGCGACGGCCTCGGCCAGCGAAAGCGGCGCGGCCCTGATCGCGCGGCTGGAACGGCTGCCGGTGACCCGTCCCGTACTATGGGCACGCGGCTGTGTTGGCATGGCCACCTTCTTCGATGGATATACGACGATCGCACTTGCCTATGCGATGCCGATCCTGGCCAAGGAATGGAATCTGGCACCGTCCATGACGGCGGCCATCATTTCTTCCGGCTATTTGGGGCAATTGATCGGCGCGATCTTCTTCGGCTGGCTGGCCGAGCGGATCGGGCGGCTTCCCGTTCTTGCGATCGCGATCGGCGTCTTCGCCGTCATGAGCGCAGCGTGCATTTTCGCTTGGGGACCTCAATCGCTGATCCTGTTCCGTTTCCTTCAGGGGATCGGCACCGGTGGCGAAGTTCCCGTCGCCAGCGCCTATGTCAACGAACTCTCCGGCGCGAAAAAACGCGGACGCTTTTTCCTCCTTTACGAACTGCTGTTCCTGGTCGGCCTGACCGCAGCGGGGGCGATCGGCTATACGATGGTCCCCAGCCTTGGCTGGCAGTCCATGTTCATTGTCGGCATGGTGCCCGTCGCACTGGTCATTCCGCTTCGCTTTTTCCTGTCGGAAAGCCCGCGCTGGCTGATCAACAAGGGGCGATTTGCCGACGCCGACAAGGTGATCCGCCGGCTTGAAGATAGCGCCACCCGCCATGGTCAAGCGCTGCCCGAGCCGCGCCCGGCTACCCCCGTGACGGTTCAGCCCAAACCCGCGGGGTCGATCCGCGAGATGTTCGGCCCGCTTTATGGTCCCCGTACGCTGCTGCTATGGGGCATGTGGTTCGGCGCCTACATGATCAACAATGGCCTGCTGACCTGGCTTCCGACCTTGTACCGCACTGTGTTCAACCTGCCGATCGATCAGGCTATCGGCTATGGCTTCGCCATGACCGGGGTCGCCCTGGTGGCATCCTTCATTTGCGCGCTTACGATCGATCGGATCGGTCGCCGCCGCTGGTACACTGGTGCGCTGCTCTTCGCCGCGGTGCCTTTGACGGCGCTCTATGTGCTGGGTGCATCGACGCCCGTCATGGTCTTCGCTCTGGCGACGCCGGCCTTTGCGGCACTCCAGACGGTCACCTATTCGCTCTATCTCTATTCGGGCGAGCTTTATCCGACCCGCTTGCGCTCGATGGGCGCAGGCCTTGGGTCGGCATGGCTGCGGGCTGGATCGATTGCCGGGCCATGGGTGATCGGCCTCGTCATGTCGGGAGGCTCGATCGCTCCTGTCTTCCTAGCCTTTGCCGCTGTCGCGATCCTGACCGGCTTTGCGGTGCTGCGTTGGGCGCCTGAAACGAGCGGCAAGTCTCTGGAAGAACTCTCACCCTGAGATGTTGCCCGTTCGCTGCCGGCGCATTGACGCGCCGGCGGCCCTTTTTCCCGACATGTTCAGGTACGCGCGCGAAGAAGCCGACCTGACGAGAGGATTTTCATGACCTTCCGTTTCCTTGCCTGCGCGCTTGCGACGCTACCCGCTACGTCTCTCTCCTGCGCCTATGCCCAGATCGTCGGGACCGAGCCGGATCGAACGGCAGATATGCAGATTATGCCTCCGCCCCCGGTCGTAATGAGGGGTATATCGGCAAACTATCCCAAACCGCAGGTCCAGTTCCCGCAAATCCCTCTGGCCGAAGGCAAGACCCTTACCGGGCCTCTCGCCTCGATTGGCAAAGCACTTGCAGACAGGGGCATTTATCTGCGTTTCCTGGCGGTCGATGAATTTGCCGGCAGCGTCAGCGGTGGTCAGGATCGCGGTGTCGGCAACTCCTATGCCTTGCCGTTCGGTACCGATCTTGACCTCGATCGCATGGTCGGCCTGAAGGGCAGCTTCATCCATCTATCGATGAATGTCTCTAGGGGGACTTCACTCTCCGCGGATCATGCAGGCAATGCGATCAGCTTCCAAACACGCTACAAGGCGTTTCAGAATGTGCGGCTCGCTGCGCTGGCGATCGAGCAGAATCTTTTCGACGGCAAGATGAATATCTCGGGGGGCCGCGTGTCCCCGCTAACCTATTTCAATCAATCCAACATCTATTGCACTTTTCAGAACAATTCCGTCTGCTTCAATCCGGCGGTGGTCCCCATTCAGGACCGTGCGCTCGGCTTCTTCCCCTATGGAACCTGGGGCGGCCGCGTGAAGGTTGCGCCAATGAAGGGCTTTTATGTTCAGGCTGGGTTGTTCGAAGCCAATCCCTCGCTCAATTCGACCAATGGTTTCGACTGGTCCACGCGTGGATCGACCGGGCATCAGACCGCGGTGGAGGTCGGCTTTCAGTCATCGTCGCCCAAAGCAATCTACCCCTGGCACGTGCGTATCGGGGGCTATCATAATACATCGAACGTCTCTGATCCATATCTGAACAGTAAGGGCCAACCGCGCCTCGTCGCTGGCGGCATCCCGCTCCAGCATCGTGGGCAGGCTGGATGGTATGTCATGGGCGACGCCGTCGCTGCGCATTTTCATGGCGACCAGAAGCGCCCCGTCACCCTTTTCGGCGGACTGATCGGGTCGACCAACGATTATGTGCCTTTCACCGGCCAGGCGATTGCGGGCGTCATACTGACGGGTCCGCTCGCCAGCCGCCCCCGCGACACATTGGGCCTTGTTGGCAGCTACATCCGGATCGGAGAGCGGCAGGTCGATTATCTTCAGGCTTCCCGTATCGCAGCCGGCGGGACCGATCGCGTCCGCCGTGGAGAGGCGATCTTCGAACTCAACTATGGCATGGCGGTCGGCCGCAACGTTCGCATCAGCCCCAATATCCAGTATGTCGTCAATCCGGACAATTTCCTGCAACCGCGCGCCAGAAAGCAGTCCAACGACATATTGGCCTTCGGCTTGCGTCTGTCTGTAGATATTGCCGGCTTGCTGGGTCTTCCTGCGATGAAATAACGACCCAGACTGTGTGAAAACACGGCGGATCTGGCTCGGATCGCAAGCAGACGACGTTGTTTCCGCCCTGTGTAGATGACTGGATGCGGGGGGGTAATCCGGGTTGAGTGATCGATGCGTTTGTCGATGGGCTCGATATTCTGGAGGTCGGATTTGACGGCGCGACGTCGGGAGCAGTTCAAAGAAAGCGTCGCTCGCTATCTCGCGCAACTCGACACGGCAGACCGGCAGGAGCCGACAGACGTCCTTATCACAAAAACGGATCGCCTGAAGGAGAAGACCGCTAGGCTTGAGGGGGAGATCAAACGTCTCGATGCGCTGGAGGAGCAGATGCTGGCTGGCACTTGTCCTGCTTTTCAGCCGTTCAGCTTGTTCTTCACTGCCTTGGCTGGCGTAAAAGTCAGCCTCTTCGAGGCAGCGATCTGAATGGTAGCGCCAGTCGACGGATTGTGGCCGTCGCGCGCCGGGCTGGCATGTGAACCGCAAGCGGGTGGAGCGTATCTGGCGGCGCGAAGGCCTGAAGGTGCCACGGAAGCAACCGAAGCGCGGCCGGCTCTGGCTCAATGACGGATCGTGTATCCGGCTGCGGCCAGAGTATCCGGGGCACCTATGGTCTTACGACTTCGTTGAAGGCCGCACCCATGACGGGCGCAAGTTCCGTATCCTGTCGATCATCGATGAGGCCAGCCGGGAGTGTCTTGCGCTGCCAGTGGCGCGGCGGCTGCGCAGTGAAGATGTGTTGGCGGCGTTGGCAGAACTGTTCGTCACGCGCGGACCACCCGCGCATATCCGGTCCGATAATGGCAGCGCATTTGTCGCCAACGCCGTGCAACAATGGCTGGCCAGGATCGGCGTGAAGACGCTCTACATCACCCCCGGTAGCCAATGGGCGCGGGATTTGCGCTGGCCAGATTGAAAGTCAAATCAGTTGCGATTGCCCAGGGCGTTGGAGGGATCATCGTGACAGCATGCGATACCCATCCCGTTTGAACAGNATGCCCATTTTTTAGGGTCGCGCACTACCGCTTCACTGTAACGCATCTGGATAGCAGCTATCTCAACATTCTGCTTCGAAGCTNACATTCCGCAGTCAACCAACTCGCGCCACTCCATGGTAGCCNTAGGAATATTCACTGCTACCGGAACCCNATGTTCCCTCGATTATACAATCTGGAAGCCGTGCACTTTTTGACGCCTTTGCTCTACTCATGCTGGAAGTCAGGCATTTGCAGGAACGCTGAAGGTCGATGGTCTCCCGGCTCGCGCAAGCGGGCGCAGCAGCATCCCTAAGCTGTTACTTATCCGTAAGGGAGCACCAGTGATCATGTGATGCGTCTTCTGAACGACCCTGGATCTGCCTGCGCCCACCATCGCGCAAGACGTGCATCCCGAGCGCCGTCAAGCAGTTCGCCAGGCTCTACGAAGGGATAGAGTTCATCCATCGAGCGCATCTCCACGGCGCTGATCCGCTGGCGCAATCCGTCCGGCGTAAACTC
>Ga0065704_10000684_pt1 | contig 13942 bp, 12 predicted proteins | sample SwiRhicommuniRL2_FD_59091 | JGI IMG/M metagenome (GOLD analysis project Ga0065704, IMG submission 59091) | Switchgrass rhizosphere bacterial communities from Rose Lake, Michigan, USA - RL2 v2 (version 2) | ecosystem: Host-associated > Plants > Roots > Rhizosphere > Soil | place: East Lansing, MI
ATCCCATGGAGTGCGGTCGCATCGAACAGCAGCGAGTCCCCTGCCCTCACCTCCGCAGTCCTGCCGCCGTAACGGTAGCTGACCTCCCCGGACAGGAAGTACAGGAACTTGAGACCCGGGTGCTGGAAGGTCACGTAGGGGTCGGCGCCAGGCAGCAACGTGACCAGGTACGGCTCGACGAACAGGTTGCCCGACAGGAGGTGACCCAGCAGTTCGTAGCGGTAGTCTGAAACCGCGCCGACGCGATCAACCACAACACCCTGCCCGGCGCGCACGTGGCAAAAGTCCGTGCGCCGAGCCTGGTCCCCGAAGAAGCGCGATGTCGGCACGCCCAGACCATTCGCGAGTCGCTCCAGCGTCTCTACCGAAGGTGAGACCAGCCCGCGCTCGATGCGCGAGAGCATCGAGGCAGAAATCCCCGAGGTCTTGGCCAGTTCGCCGCCAGACACCTCGGCCGCCATGCGCAGCGCCCTCACCTGCGTCCCAATGCGTACCGCGGACAAACTGCGCACGACAGGTGAGGGCTGCCGCGGCTGGACACGCGTCACCGAAACCGGCAACCGCAGAGGGCGAGCCGTTGGTAGAGGCGAAGCGATCTGTCGACGCGTCATTTGAATCTCACTCCGCTCCAGATAGTTGAGCTGACGAGGAAAGAAATCTGATCGAAACAAAACACACTTTGCGTTTTGTTTTCAGCCATTTTGCCAGAATCCGCCTCACGACCAAACTGATAGTTTGTGTACTCTTAGTGTTGGAGATTGAAAACTTGGGCGCATGCCCCGAGTAGTTGCAAACAAGCCCCAGCCACTGGACTCCGCGTCCAGCAAAGAGCTGAAGCGTCTGCAACAAGCATTTGGCGAACATCTACGCGCCCTACGGCATGATCGCCTCGTCACAATCGAGCAACTTTCAGAGTTGGCCGGCTTGCACCCCAACTACGTTGGTTCTGTTGAACGCGGCGAGCGCAACCTGTCGCTCTTCAACATTTGGAGGCTGGCCGGCGGCCTGGAAGTCTCGGTTTCCCAACTTGTGGAAACGCTGCCCGCGCGGGTGGTCAAGCGTGTCCGGCGAGGCTAGCAGCCCCCGGACAAAGTACGTCGTCGAGCCGAGCAGCCTCCGACGATCGACAGACGGCGTAGGCAACGATTGACCCCGACCTTTTCGCCACCTGCTGTGAAGGTGGCGCAGCGCAACTGAAATCGGGGGCAAGAGAGCTTGTGAAAATTCGCTGGACCCGCTCTTGGACGGTAGGTTGCGCGCAGGTCATACAGCTGTAGTCAAGGGGGTCGAGTTCCAGGACCTCAGCACCCGTATCGACTTGCAGAACGGGCAGCGCTCGTGTGAGCAGTGCCGCCGCGGTACCCGAGGTTAGGTTTAGGCAACACTCGGTTTCCCGCTCTCGACCCAGCCCGAAAAGTCATTGCGCCTTTTGCCAACCGACAAGCCCCCCCCGCAACGCGTTGCTGTCAAAGCCCTAGGCGCGGTTCGTCGGCGTGGCCTCAGTACCCTCTTGAGTTGACGGAGGCGTGTAAGCAATGGGATGGACGCCCCTGCCAACGCAAGATATCAATTCCTGATCACGGAGAAGGCAGTAATCCGCTGTGCAGCAAAAGGTCGCCCAAGGATCGCGACTTGCGTAGGCGCTCAATCCCATCATCGATGTGGCCAATGATGATTGGGATGCAGTCTTTCGCGTCGACCTGTCCATGAACTTGTCTAAGAAGCGCTTCAAAGAGGAACGCAAACTCTCCGAACAACGTCGGCGCATTGAATTCGCTTCCTAGCTCTTCTGTGGTACGCCTGCCACCGGCTGGCCCGGCCTCCAGTGATAAGAGGAGCGCCATCCGGCAGATGATATTTGGCGTCAAGCCTGTTCGGCTCTTGAGCATCTTGAGATGATCAGTTGCGCTCTTGGAAATACGAATTCGCCTAGGCAGCACGGATAAGCTCCAAATGATTCCAGAAATAGCCTTGAGTAACACTCGTGAAACCCTCCCTTTCGTCGAACTGCAAATGAAAAGCATGCGAGATGTGCGGGCGCATACCATCGTAGAACGCTTGATCAACTTCAGTGTCTGTCGAGAGCACAAGCACCTGATGGCTCGCAAACGGGAAGTAGCTGTCGACAAGTTTGGCTCTATGCTTGCTGTCCAAACGGCCCAATGGCGTATCAATGATGATCGGTAAGTTGCGCCCGGATGTTTTTGCCAATGCCTCTAGCATTGCAATCGCAAAAATCTGCTTTTCGCCGGCGGAGAGCCGCTTCTTCGGTATATCGCGACCATGGCGATCTACAAGCGTTACGGTAAAGTTCGCAGGGTCGATTACAGCGCGATCAACAATGTCTTCCTTACGTGCGAGCCGGCGAAACGCCGCTACAAAGTGGCGCTCCAGCGTTTTGCACTTAGCCTCTGCCGCTGCGAGTTTGTAGTCGGCGATCATGTCTTGAACACGCCCCGCCAAACGCTCTGCGTTGGCATCAGCGCCAGAGCGCTCTGATAGTTCTTCAAGCTTTTTGGCCTTACGAATCAAATTGATCAAGGCGGAAATTCGCAGCCTCAGCCCTTCAACATGCATCCGATTGCGCACCTCCAACTCCGCGACAAGACGCGTCGCCAGCTGGTAATCCGTAAACGCTTCCTCGATGGATTCTTCTGACGGCGCGTGCGCGAGCTCATCCTGAAGCTTGACAGACTCTGTAATGGTCGCGCTCAACTGCTGCCCGATCGGCCGAAGTGTGCCGAGCGCGATGGGCAACTGCTTGCGAAGACTATCGTCGAGTCGAGCAAAGTCACTGCCAGCCAAGCGATGCAGTGACTTGACCTTCTTCCCTCTCCTCTTGCCGATCTCGTTGAGCCATTGGTCGACGCATGCGTCAGCAAGCTTCCGCACGTCGGCCTGTTTCGCCAACGCCTTATACAAGAGGGCCTTTAGTTGATTGGCTTGCGCACTAACCGCTCTGGCAGCGACTTGCTCCTCGTCCTGTTGACGCTCTGCTTGTGCTTGGTCCAGCAGCTTGGCCGATAGACGTGGCACCAACGCAAAAACCGAGATCCCTGAGAGATCTTCGCGCACTCTTTCTTCCAGATCTACACGTTGCGCCGACAGTTCGTCGAGGCGTTGCTCTAGGCTCTTACGATTGGCTGCCCAGGCTCCGCCTTGGGCCATCAGGACGGACTTCCTGCGCTCAAGCCCTTGCTTAGCCGCAGTTATCTCCGCCGCGAGCGGTCCTTGCAGTTCGGCCTCTTCCTTGCTGATGGCGGCCTTTGCTGTTTCGATCTCGGCATAGGTCTGCTCCAACTCTTTGCGAACCTCTCCAGTGGCCCCGCGTGCCTTTCGCGCTCGGAGGAACACGGCCAAATCACTTCGAAGTCGATCCGCCATGTCTAAGCCGAGAAGCCTTTTGATTGCATCCGATAGAACATCGTCCGAATCATCGCGGGCGAGAGCCGCGATCTTCTCTCCGTCGAAGAAGAAAAACTGCGAGACACCAGCGGGAATAAGTTGGCTCAAGAACGCCTGCGCCCCATCGCCGGTCAGTAGTGGCGTCGGCTCGTCGTTCTGCGTAAGTGTTAGTGTCTCGTCGACTGAAGTACCACGGTCAACCCAACTACGACAGACCTTGTAGCGCATCTTCTTACCTAAACGCGCATAGGTGAAATGAAGCTCAATGTAGGCTTGGTCGGGTTTTATCAGTTGTCCAGGCGGGTTGTGGATCATTCCCCGCAGCGCTTCGTCATAGCCTTTCTGTGTGACCGAGACATCGAGGGCCTGCCTTCCATACAGGGCATGTCGAATGCTGTTCAGAATAGTCGTTTTACCCGCACCATTGAGGCCACCGAAAAGAACAACAGGACGATTTTTGCCCGCTCGCGACTTAGGACGCAGGTCTAAAGTCTGCTCACCACGGAAGGTACCGACATCTCCCAGTACAAGCGTTTCAAGCAGCATCGCCGTACACCTTTGCAATTTCCTCGTAACGCTTGAGCCACACCTGTTCGTCGATATCGTGGTTCGCCCGGATACGCTTTTTAGCGCCCACAGTTTTCACAACCACTTCGTCATCGTCCCAGTTTCGTGTCAGAAGGTCGTTCATTTCCATTTGTAGATTGGAACGGCGCGCATAACCTTCGTAAGACACTTCCAATTCCATCAGCTTCATGAAGAGCTGACGTGGTAGCTCATGTTCCTCGCACAGACTTTTAATAAGCTGGGATTCGTCACCGCTCAAAATGAAGTCGTCGCTAGTCGCCCACTCGACTTCCTCGCCCATCGCGGCGCGATAGATGGAAGGAACCGAATCGTCCCAATCGGGCTCATTGGGATCCTGACGCCATTCCAGTCGTATTTGCTCTAACTCACCGTGGGTGATTAGCTCGTAGTGATCACCAGGATTGCTGGCATTGATGAGCTTCTGGTTCTCCAACAGCTGCTGAAGTAGTTCCTTACGAAATTCCAGTCGATAAGGTCCGAGAATGTGTTTCTCCTCGACCGCCTGGCCCTTCTTGTCGGTTGTCACTTTGACAGTTACTGAGCCATCTCGTCGACGCGCGCTGCGGAATTCTTTTTTCTTGGCGGGGTCAGTGGTGTCGTAAAGTTTGTTGCGGAAATCACGCAGTGGAATGAGCCACGTGTGGCCAGTTTCGATGAGTCCGTCCATGGCGCGATCTTTGGTGACCACTGTGCACGTCCAGCAGCCAAAACGTGAGTTGCCACAGGATGGAGTGCTTGTGTCAATGACCAATGGACACTCGCCGGCATTCGAATCCTTGTAGAGGTCAAAAAGTGCTTGGTGATCACCCCCCCATGGCGCAGGACCGGAGAACAGATATTCCCAAACATCGTCTGCGGACCACTGATCGATCGGCGTGAATACGTAGGCATTGGGCAAACTGGTATGCCTAGCTAAACGTGAGCCATCGATGCGGTGCTTGCGCATCACCTGCGCGCGGGAGGAGCTTTCCTGCAAGCGCGATCCAAGCACAACGACCACTTCGCCGTAAGTCGCAACCTTCTCAGTGATGAACTCACTCACAGGATCGATTTTCATGCGCTCCGTGCACCACCGAAATTGTCGAGTCGGAGCGGGGTAGCCCTTCCCGATTAGATTCACCCAAAAGGTCTGGTCGAGCCTCGGGGTGACAGGATGAGCGGCCTCGATGGGTAGACTCAGGGCAGCCGCAGCTTCGCGCATCTTGTCGAGAGCCTCTCGGATCAGATTCACCACCAAGGGTGTTTCTACGAGTGTGTCCGAAGACACTATGAAGACGGGTTTCTTCCGCTGATTCGCTGGAAGATCCGCTAAAGCTTCAAATACCAGCCTTGCCACCGCGGTTGAGTCCTTCCCGCCGCTGAATCCGATCACCCAAGGCCGCTCGTCAGCCAAGTAGATTTCCTGGATATCAGCGCGTGTTAGAGCGAGATGTTCCATTTATTGATTGCCTTCATGAATAGTTGAGAGGTCTGCCACGTGAGCATCAGGCGCTCCGCTGTGCTTCGATAGCGGCATCCTCGGGGGAAAGCTTGACGCCAAGCGCCTGCTTGATCAAATTTGCGGACAGATGGACGTTTGTGTTCGCTTTGCTGATCCGTCCATGCTGCATTGCACGACCTTCCCAAAGGTCAATATTGCTGCGAGACCAATCAATGGATCGCAGTGCTTTGAGTTTTGAGCGCCATGCTTTGGGCTGGGAAGACAACAGCGCGGCACCGGCGATGCCAAGTGCATGCAAGGTCACCCCATGTGCATGGACGTAGTCTTGACGAAGTTCTGCCGTTGAAACTTCCCGAGTACGGGCTCTGGTCCAATCTGGAATCTGCTCTGATACAGCCTCCCAGTACTCCTTCGCGAGTAACTTTTCCTCAACACTAACGTCTTGCTTCAGTTGCTTCTTGAGGAGCGCACGGCTGGCATGCTTGATGCCGCTCAACGTGAAGAGCTTGGTTGATCGATTGGAGATGGTGGATTTCTCCATCTCGGTCAATCCTTTGAACGTTAAGCAGTTGGCTGCTAGGAATCGAGCAAGGTCCGAACCAGCGTCGCGATGGTCGTAGAGAGTGGAAAGAGAGTAGCTTGGTCGAACTGCATACTTGTTGAGGTCCGCAAACATCTGTTGACTACGATGCAAACCCTCGTCCACGAAAAACAACACTGGAATGTTGTCCTGACCCACCTCGGGGCGCTGCTTGATTGCCTCCTCGATGGCTGCTCGTCGATGCTGACCATCGTTGATGAGAATGCTTGCATCCATGGGAATCTGAAGCAGTCCAAGCGAAGGCTGTCGAGCGTCTTCTAGCGGCAGAAACTGAACATCACCATTTACAGAGGCCGTCAGCGCGGAAAGCACGTAGCTCTCCGGATGGGTCACTAAGTACTCAGCAATTTCAGGGATTCGGGCGCGGTTCAGCGTTCGCTGTGCGCGCATATCTGGCGGCACCTCCTCCTCGTCAAAAACGAAAAGTCTGGGTACGAGCTTGAGGGGACACATTGCGATGAAGAAGGGCCTCCCAGCTTGCACTCCCCGCACGGCGGGAAAAGTATGGAAGTAGCCTTGCGTGTCCATAATGACTTCCACGGAGGTAATGGAAGTCATTTTATCACTTCCAAGCAGGCGAAGCAACGCCTACGCCCACACAAGCAGCCGCGTCTTCCGCAGTTTCGTGAGCGCGCGCTAGGCGCTACTAATCTGAAAATTGCCGATTACTAGGGCTGAGATTCCGCGCGATAAGCCGGCACAGAGATGCCCGCAGAGCAGCGCTTCTTTCATCAAGGCAATCTCCTTTGCGAATCCGCTCCGGGATGCTTCCGCCTCAATGACCTTCAACAGCGAGTCGCGCAGATCTGTCAGCTGAGCCGCGCGAGGCACGGCCAGCGCATGCCCATTCCTAGAAGTATTTCGAAAAGAAATTGAGTCCTCAATCACTCTGGACTCAGCAGGATATCGCTTGGTCCAATCGGACTTTACACTTTCGAACCATGCCCCGAGCCCCTTTCCCGCGCCAGCTAAGGTTTGATTAATTTGATGGCCACTTATACTTGCTTTGCCCGCCCTAAGGCGCTCAGAATAAAGCGTGAGCTCCAACGCCTTCCAAAGATATGCAAACGAATAACTCAACTGCCCCGATGCCTCAGAATAACGAGCGCCCCCTATCATATGGAACGAGTGGAATAGAAGCAATTGGGCTGTCGCCCCCCCATATTTCCCACTATGATGTTCACCTTTAAAGGCCGAAACAATGGGCGGGAGTAATTTTAAAAATTCGATTCTTCGAGAAAAAACCTTCAATGCAGCCAGTTGCGCACAGTGAGCCACCTGCGAACCAGCGATCTTAAGGTAACCTTCGGACGAGAATTGGTGTGCAAGATCGTAGTGCTGTGCAAATCGACTGCCAGGTCCAAGTCCCATTGCTGCTTCAAGAGCTTTATTTTCCATCTCCATGGAAAATAGCGCGGCACGACAAGCTTGCATTAGCGGCAACCAAAGATCGCCGCAATATTCTTTTATATCTGCAGTCACAACTTGCTCAAGATGGCAGGCGGCTCTAAACAGATTTTCTCGTGAAAATTCTTGCGCCAATGCAGCAAGAAGCGCTAAAAACCCCGCAGGTGGGGCAGCTGCGGAAGAACTAACAGCTCCGAATGTTGTCTGATCTTCTGAAATCGAACTGAGCGGCTTCGCGGGCGTCTCCCCTACATGCCAATGTATTAAGATGCGAAGAAGGGAAAATCGATCTGCAAGCGAGAGCGGGAATCGGAACCAAATTACGTCCTCGAACCCGGGCTCATTTCGAAACACATCCAACAACTCGGCGGCCGCACTAGCGGTACCAAAATAGCAAACAACAGCACCTTTTCCGGCAGGCGCCGCCAGCAAAGAAAGCAACTTAGGATTGCCGATAAAATGCAGATTAACATTTGCAGCATTTGTATTATCAACAAGCCAGAAAATTCTTGTCATTTCACTCGTTGAGCTCTTGATCGGTACTACTCGATGGGTCAGCAACGATTTCCACATCAAAACGCAGAAAATTCTTGAGCTGCTCCCTTGCCTCTTTAAGGTCGCCGTAGATCTTTTCATCCACGAGCTCATCAAATTTTCGGCTAATCTTAACGGTATCTATTTTCCCTTCCTCAGCCTTGAGGACGTCTCTATTCTTTAACTCAAGCGCGGCTTGAAGCTGCTGACGATCTTCTAGCGGAATTGACAAATCCGTCCCAAACAATTTAACAAAGGACGAGCGCCGACGAAGATCGAAGGTTTCGATAATCTTCTTGCTATTCTCGAGGCCAAATTGCGCGAGATCAGTTTCAGCTGTTTGTGCTTCGGCACCTGTCAGCCCCAGACGTTCCGCGACCCCACGTGCGACATGATCAGATCGGAGGTTTGCCAAAATCAATCGATTGAGGGTTCGGCGAGCTTCAACGTTTACATTCAGACGACGCTGGGTATAAACCACGTAGGCCAGATACACGCGATCGGATGAGAATATCTCGCCATCATTTTTTAGCGCCTCGTCAAGCAAAAAGCAGAAAGCATCTGCCAATTTCTCGACTGGCGCGTTCCAGCGCTTGGTTTTCTTTATCAACCCCCCAAGCGCCTCGAAAAGTGCCTTTTGGAATATTGCTCTCGTCTGAATCGGAAATTTTTCTTCAATGTCGTCTGCGCCGATTGCTTTTCGAAATTCACTTTCAAATTCGAGACGTTTATTGAAGCCGGCTCGATTGTCTTCTTTATGGAGGTCGGCGTACTCAAGCAAATGCTCCACCAGATCGTGTGCGGCATCTGCAGATTTCCCGGTTTTGGTAGATTCCTCCTTAATTTGCGCGAGCAGCTTTGAAAAAATATCAGAGAGCTTCGAGAAGGCTTTTGGCTTTGAAAAAATAGCATGGAGCAAGGGAACGAGATTTTTTCGAACCTGGCGTTCGATAATCGGCTTCTGCCGAAGAGTGACCTGTTGAAATGCCACCCGCCGCTCCTCGTCATCGGTATCAAAGAGCTCGCCAGCCACCTCTTCAAGATTTAGGATGTAGTCATAATGCGGAGACAAAAAATCCGTTAAAGACGGCGCAATCACTCCGATGCTGGTGATTGAATAATCCCTCGTTATATTTTTTGATTCTTTATAATTTCTTACGTTCCACTCAATTTGGGCCAAAGCCTCGCGCCCACGGGGATCCACCTCAAGCAAATACTTGCAATATTGTCGCGCCGCAATAGCACTGGAATCGACATCATTCAAAAGGTACTCAAAGTGCCCACTCACTCTCTCGGCAGTTTGATTCACATCCAAAAACAGTTTGCGGAAAACCTCATGAATCTTCGGGATCATTTCCTTAGGTGTTTTTGCCTGGCTATGCGCGGAAAACGCAGCCGTACATTGAGGCGCGTAAACAAGACAGACTGGAAATGACATGTCCTTCATCAACTGAGGATTTGCCTTGTAAAGATTCCGCAGTGTCACTAAGCGGTGTTGCCCATCGACTACTACGAGCCTAACGCCGCTACCAGCCTCATCTGTCAACCGGGCCTGAAGTCGCGCTGGATTTCGTTTAACTTTGAACGCTTGGAGAACATCTTTCTGGGAATCAAATGCCGAAATTGATATCCCCTCGACCGAGGAATCCAGTTTGTGAGTCGATTTGAAGTGTGACTCCCATTCGCGAATCAAAAAGCCGCCCTCTTCCTTCGGGCTCACCTGGTCGTTATAAAAATCCAAGATGTCATTGTCTTGAACAGGCACTATGGCCGCCAGCAACGGAGGGAAGAAAATTGCCCCTTCAGCCGCGTCTTCCTTGTTTTGAGTCTGGACGCCAGTGATATAGGGCTTAAGATCATCTTCAATTCTTCGTTCGTCAATATCACGTTGAAGCAACATATCGAAGTTGAGCTTCTTGCTTGGCTTGAGATCTTTGGCCAAGGTAAGATATTTTATTTCTTCCGGCTTAAACGAAAGTAAATAGTAGTCAAGCGGAAAAGACCAGGCTGTCTTAAAAACACCAAAGCTCCCTTGTCGCTCAAAATTAAAAACCGAGCTGTTTTCGAAGTCGTCCATATATTTATTTCAAGCTGAGTGGTGGAGGATTCACGGCGTGCAAGATCGACTCAACAGCCAAGAGTGACTGGGTGTTGTTCGATAGCGGTGGAAGCTTATTAAACGAGAACGAGATGTCGGTCCACTTGACCCCTACCTTACGCAAACGGTAGCCCAACACATTGCGCGTATGTGCAGCCTCAAAATCTGAACGGTGTTGGCAGTATCGAATTCTGAGTGGCTGGTCACATGCGACGCCTATATAGAGAGGCGGCATCAAGTATGTGGTTGATTCCAGCAATTGAATAAGATCGTTGAGGTCGTGCGTAGTCAGCACGTCGAGCGAGATGACGGGATGGCGAATCGAGCCCTGAATGTCAATAACTGAACGCAGTGCGCCCACTCGGATGGTGTCGAACATGGTCCCTTCGAACTGATCACCGCGATGAAGGGCTGCAAACAAGCGCAGCCGGCCTTGAAGCGCCTCTTTAATCCGAGCGAAGTTGCTGGCATCGATCGGGTCACCACGTCGCAGCCCACATCTACCGATTCCCACAAGGTTCAGGTGGAAGGCGTACACCCCTGGACTGAGAGGTATACGTGTTTCGTCGCCATCATCGACTATATGACGTTGGTACAGAGCTTCATTCACGGGTGTTTTGATGGTCTAGTGGTCGCCAAGCTCACTTATTGCTACAGGCGTGACTTTGCCGAAGTCTAAAGGTTGCTGGGCGCTGCGCCTCGTGCTCAGTAGCTGATCGCTGAACTCTGGCGCAGTGCGCGCAGGACGCTGCACAGGCTATCTTCGTCGACAGTGCCACGCAGTCGCAATTGCGCGCCGGCGAACTTCAACTCGATGATGCCGTCGCACGGTGCCGACCTCGATGGCGACGGGGCCGTCCCGGTCGACGTCGGAATCGACATGAATTCGGTCACCGGTGCCACCGCTATCCGCAACAGTACAGCCGGCAGCGCATCGCCTTCGGCTCGAACATGCTCCCCGCGCCCGTTGAACAGCATGTTGGCGCTTGTGCCACTCACAGCGCGATCGCCACATGGATGCAACTGGCTCCAGGCTTTGTTGCACCAACTCTTGCTTGAACACCCGATCAAGATGTCGCCGACTCACCTCCTCCGGGTCTTGCTCGCTCTTCATGATGTGCACATCTCCTTAGAGCACACCTCCAAGCGGGTCTACGGGTTCGGGTCAGATGCTTGCTGCAGCCTCCGCATCGGGCAAGGACGGCGTTCGTCGGACTATTACATTCGATGCTCACAACCAGCAACAGGCCGAACTTCTGCGGGTGCACCGGCTCGCGCACGCGCTGCGCCGTTTCCAGATTGCCGCGCTCCTTGATGCGATGGAGACATCGGACCACCTCGGTCGGCAAGATGGCCTCCATGGCCAGCGGACCGATCTTCACTTTGCTTGCAAATGAACAAAGCGAGGCCGCGGCGCTGTAACGCCAGATCCCTTCTTCATGCGGTTAATCGCTCCCATGTACTGTATGAATACACATGCCAAGCACCTTGACCGGCTGTCGAAAACATGCTTCGCTAGTGCAAAACAGTGCTTGCCAGTCGGAAAGAAGCTGTGCACACTCTGCGTAGCGGCACGAGAAAAACCAAACGGTTTTTTCGTGCTATAATTGAAAGCTTTACTTTTTCTAGGGGTCCCCCGATGTCATTCGTTCTTTCGTTACGCATGGCGGGAGCGGAAGGCTTGACTGGAGACATTCGCGACGTTGTCCATCGAGCTAGCGCGAACGTTGGTGAGATTGTGAAAATTCCGGACACTCTCGCCGGACAGCTTTCCGAGGCGCTGACCGCCCGGACAAGCGAAGAAGTGCTGCGCGTTCGTCGTCGGGAGCGCACTGTGCCTACCGACGTCCTAGCACTGCATTTAGGATAAGTACGATATTCGGTAACAATTAGGGATGCCCTTACGTTACCGAATCGTTGGCTTTACCGCAGCAGACGCTGCCGACCCATCAAAGCTACTCGCCTCCGTTGCAAGTAGCCACCCTGCCAATCCGGCCGTCAACCACCGGCAATGGAAGGAAGCGGTCGAGCATCTCGCATCGATAGGCGCCTTGAGCTTGCTCGTTCAAGAAGGGGTCAGAGACCCCGATTTCCTTGAAGAGCATGAAGCCTTCTATTCGAAGCAGCATCGAGCTATTTCTCGTCACTGCACGAGAGTCCACGCTTTCAAAAAGTCGGTTCCAGCCGCAGGACCAACTTCCGATACGACGGCAGTGCTCGGCTATATTGACGAAGCCGCAGCCGAACCAGATAGCTACCTGGGCTTTATTACCATACGGCCGCTAAGGCACGCACCCGTAGGCGCAACAATCCTTGTTGATCGCCCCGAAGCCCCGGCGTTGTGCAAAGACTCGTTCCCGGTTCATATCGCGGGCACAACTTTTGTGGTTTCTGGAACACCGTACCTCCAGCAAGATAACGCCGTAGGAGCTTGCGCTCAGGCGAGCATGTGGATGGCTCTACGGACACTTCGTCGTCGCTCAGGAAATTCGGCATATTCGCCAGCAGAACTCACACTTTCCGCGACTCGATATCTCGCACTCGACCGCGTATTCCCCGGCCGAAGAGGATTGACCGTTGAACAAATGCTTTCTGCTATTAAAGCGAGCAATCACGACCCTTTGGTGATCCCAATAACGCAGCCAGCGGATCCGGCGGATGTGATTTTACAGGCATCGCCATACATTGAATCCGGCCTTCCTGTTGTTGCGATTCTAAATCATCCGACAACTGGTGGTCACGCCGTATTGGCAATTGGATTGGCCCCAAACCTCGCAGACAAATCTGCACCACCGCCCGGCCTCATTATTCATAATGACAATCGAGGACCGTATCGAATCTTGCCTCAAACCGTCGCCACTGGTTCAAGCGAATATTCATTAGGGCAGACGGGTTCGCTGATTATTCCAGTCCCCGATGGCATTTTTATGTCAGCCGGCGAAGCGGAGCCACAGGCAATTAGCAATTTAGGATTCTGGCTATCTACTTTCCTCGCCACCCCTGTCGCGGCTGGAGCAAATTTGCCTGTTGCGTCCCTCGCAGCTCGCACTTACTTATGCACACGGCATGCTTTTAGAAAGTGGGCTAAAGAATGTCCGACGCTTGATGCCAGTGCAAAGGAGATCTATAGAACCACGGAAATGCCGAAGCTTGTCTGGGTTACCGAAGTTCATGACGCAGCGATTTACGAACCCGCCAATCCCCACAAGCAAAGCCGACTTGGCGAGATCGTCTTAGATGCCTCTGCCGACTCTTTTCATGGCGACACACTCGTATTTCTTAGATTGACAAAGGCAATGCTGTCGGTTCCAACTACATCTGAGGGGCTTTTAGCCATTGAAGGCGGTGGTGTTTTGGCTTTAGGCTCATCCGAGCTAACCAAAGGGATTGCCGAACCCTGGCTATAACGAGGAAGGCACGCCTGTGCGTCTGTAGGTCAGCCTGCCTTGAGCAAGAGGCGCTGACGGCCGTATCGGCTGGCGAGGCTGTGGTGCCGGCCTCGGAGTTGGCAGCCGCTCGTGCCGAGATCGCCAAGCTTCAGCGCGTGCTTGGCAAGGAGACGTTGGAGAACGAGATCCTCAAGGAAGCTGCGGAGTACGCCGCGGATAAAAGGTGGATTGCGCGTTCGCTCCTTGCTGAACCGGGACGACCAGTGAAGGCCGTCTGCCAGGCTCTTGGGTTGGCGTGCTCCAACATCCACCGCTCGCAAGCGCGCTGCGAGTCCTAGAGACGGGGTCTGAAAGAAATAGTGGCCAATGCCGCGTGCCTTTTGAAGCTGTGCCTCAAGATAGGTGGCGCGGCATCCTCCTACTGGCAAGGTGCGTAGCGTTCGACGGAGTCGAGGCTGTCGCTGTTGAACCCGCCCACT
>Ga0065704_10070990_pt1 | contig 13942 bp, 13 predicted proteins | sample SwiRhicommuniRL2_FD_59091 | JGI IMG/M metagenome (GOLD analysis project Ga0065704, IMG submission 59091) | Switchgrass rhizosphere bacterial communities from Rose Lake, Michigan, USA - RL2 v2 (version 2) | ecosystem: Host-associated > Plants > Roots > Rhizosphere > Soil | place: East Lansing, MI
AGACGAAGACATGGCCCTGATCAGCAACTCGGACATCCGTGGCGTACTGATGAAGCTGAATCTCAGCGATACAGCGCTGAGTGACGAAGGTCTCAAGCAACTCAGCGATGTTTATTTTCTTAGTGAGCTTAATGCAGCCAATACGAAGATCACCGATGCAGGTATTTCTGAGCTCAAAACCCGCTGGCCGAATGTGAAGGTCAAGAAGTAGATGCCGTCAGGCGGACAGACGATGTTCAACGCTGTCATTGCGGACGGTCAGTTGTTTGTGATCGATGCCCGGCAGTTTTAGAATTGTCGCGTGAACGTCATAGATCTGCGTCGGGTGGTTGAGATTGAGTGGTTTTGACCTGCCACCATTTATTGGATCAAGCTGTTAGGTTATTCATGGCGAATGGCATTGATCGGATCCATTCGCGAAGCTTTCCAGGCGGGATAAAAACCGAAGCCGATGCCTACGGAAGCTGAGACGGTGACGGCAGCGACAATCGCTTCGATGGAGGCGGAGATGGGCCAGCCTAAAAGTGCACCGACGAGCATAGAAATTCCACGTCCAAGCAGGATGCCCATCAAGCCGCCAAGCAGACACAGGACGATGGCTTCTATTAAGAACTGCTGAAGAATGTCCCAGTCGTTGGCGCCGACCGACATGCGCAGGCCAATCTCTTTGGTCCGTTCGGTGACGGAGACCATCATAATGTTCATGATGCCGACACCGCCGACCATCAGAGAAATCAGAGCCACGAACAGGAGCAGTCTCGTCATCAGCATCGTGGTTCCGCTGAACATCTTGGTCATTTCAGTCATGTCGCGAACGTTGAAGTCGTCTGCTTCGCCGTTTCTGATTCGATGACGCTCGCGCAGCAGTGTCGTCACCTGCTTGATCGCGTCTTGAATTTCTGGCGTGGAATGGCTTCGCATGGCGATTTGATCGATGTTCGTCATGCGGGACGGTTGCGGCGTGTCCTGCGACTGTATTTCTGATCGTTCTGGATACAGCTCGCTGACGGTTCGCGGGTACAGGTTACTGAGAGTGTTGAGACTCGTGCCATCTGACGATTCGCTTTGGTTAGATTTTGACATAGAGGAGCCGCTGATACGGTATTTGACGGTCGTCCAGGGGATCAAAACCGTATCATCCTGATCCATGCCCACCATGTTTGCCCCTTTACGAGACAGGACTCCAATCACTTTCAGGGGGACGTTCTGAACTCGAATGATATTACCGATCGGGGATTCGTCCGGAAAAAGCTCATTGGCAACAGTTTGACCGATCACGCAAACACGATTGCCATTGCGGACATCCAGGTCAGTAAACGCATCACCCTGATCAAAATTTTGCCACTCGCGTATCGTCAAGTAGTCGGGAGTCGTTCCGTAAATATCCATCGGCACCCAGTTTCGATTTCCGAAAACAATCTGAGCTCGCGATTCCACGATCGGAGCAGCACTTTTCACAGCGGGACATTCTTTCATGATGGCCTCGACGTCATCGGGTGTCAGTGTTTTGACGCTTCCCGTTCCCATGCTCACTCCGCCGCTGGATGCTGTCCCGGGGAGAATCATCAGGTTATCGACTCCCATGCTCTTGATATTTTGCTGAAGCGTTGCGGATGAGCCTTCCCCTATTTCCATCATCGTGATGACGGCAGCGATTCCGATCACAATTCCGAGCGTTGTCAGGCTTGACCTCAGGATATTACTACGCAGGGCGTTTAAAGCCATGATGACTGTGCGTCGAAGCTTCTTCATCGGACGTCTCCGGCTGTCGTGATGTGAGATGCAAAGTGTGGCGTTGTGCTCTCCTGGGATTCGAGCAGGCCATCGCGGATACGGATTGTGCGTTTGGCGTGAGAAGCGACTTCGGCATCGTGAGTCACCAGGACGATTGTGATTTTCTCTTCTTCATTCAGTTGCTGGAACAGCTCGAGGATTTCGGCTGCGGTTCGTGAATCCAAGGCTCCTGTCGGTTCGTCGGAGAGTAATAACTCTGGTTGATTCACCAGAGCCCGAGCAATCGCGACTCTCTGTTGTTGACCACCCGAAAGTTGCGTTGGTTCGTGATCCATACGTTCTGCCAAACCGACGCGTTCCAGGAGATTTTCTGCGCGTTCACGACATTCGCGGTCGCTTAAGTCCTTTGAAGAATAGGCAAGCGGCATCATGACATTGTCGATTGCGGTTGTCCGACGTAGCAGGTTGAATTGCTGAAAGCAGAAACCAATCTTCCAGTTGCGAATCGCGGCAAGCTCGCGTCGGCTCATCTGCGACACTTCATTGCCATCGAGCCAATACTCACCGGAAGAGGGACGATCCAGGCAGCCAACGATGTTCATGAGCGTGCTTTTGCCCGACCCGGACGTTCCCATAACAGCCACCAGTTCCTCTTGCTGAATGGTCAGCGAGACCCCGCGCAGGACGGGCACGGATACCTGCCCCATCTGGTAGGTTTTGGTGATATTGGACAGCTCGATCAGTGATTTCATGGGGACCAGTCATTTCATAACAGTGTGGATGTCATACTGGATTTAAGATTTCTTTTTGGACATCTGAGGAATGAAGGGATTTCCCGATTTCGCGACATTCTCCTTTTGCTCGATGCCGGTGATGATCAGCAGGTTCTCCGAGAGTCCTTCGCCGGTGATTTCAGTTCTTGAACCATCCGAAATGCCTGTGACCACATTGATCGGGCGGGCAAAGCCGTCTTGAGCAATCCAGATCACCCCGCTGTTTGAGTTCGCAGTCTCGGACTGTGTGTCTTCGTCGATGCGGAGGGTTTCGCGAAATTCTGGCAGAATCTGCTCAGGCTCTGGTTGCCATCTCAGCACGCCGTTGGGGACCAGAAGCACTTTTTGTCTTCGGTCAACTTCGATTTCGACATTTGCTGTGAGGTACGGCAGAAGACCTTGTGAACCATCTGCGCTCACGACGACGGTATAGGTGACGATGTTCTGTGTCATCATTGCGTTCAGCCGGATCTGTGAGACTTCACCCTGGAAGACACGATTCGGATAAGCATCGACGCGAAAGCAGACCTTCTGGCACTTCTGAACCTTGCCGATGTCAGCCTCATTGACCGACGTCCAAACCTGGACTTTGTTGAGGTCTTTTGCGATCAGAAACAGACTAGGGGTGCTCAGACTGGCCGTAACGGTTTGTCCTACATTGACTCTTCGGTCGATAATGCACCCGTCGACAGGTGATGTGATCGTGCAGTAACCTAAGTTGATCTCTGCCGTTTTGAGGGAGACTTTGGCGTCGCTGAGCCCCGCTCTCATCTTCGCGACGTTCGCCTTGGCATCATCAATGGCGGCTTTCGTTTGAATAATCGTGGCTTTTCCGACGGCCAGTGCAGCCTTGGCAGTTGCAAAAGAAGCCTCCGCTGTATCGTGATCCGATGCAGAGGTCGCCGACTTGGTGAGCAGCATGGCTGTTCGAGTGAACTCTCGCTCTGCCAATTGAAGTCTGGCACTTAACTGCTCGATGTCAGCTTCGGCTCGCAGGGCATTCGCCTCGGCCTGCAAGACTTGTGATTCAGCCTGTTGAACGCCGGCTTCTGAGTATTCAACTTGTGCCCGTGCTCGCGAGACGGCGGCTCGATAAGGAGCATCGTCTATCCGCGCCAGGACCGTCCCCTTCTGGACGATCGTGCCATAATCGATGCTCTTGGTGGAATCGGCTGGATCAGAACCGAATGCCTGGATCATCCCTCCGACTTGTGCTCCCACATTGACGACTTCTTCTGGTTCGACGGTTCCCGTTGCACTGATAGATACCGTGAGATCGCCTTTCTCGATCGGCACCGTTCGGAAGTGAATTTCAGGCACGGAAGAGGCGGAAATTCCACGCCAGACTCCCATCGATACGGCGACAACTGCAATGAAAGCCGCCAACGGCCAGAATCTTGATTTCGTTTGTTTCCGTGCCATCTAGTTGCCCCAGGCCTTTAACGAGAGAATGCGGGGAGACGTTACCCGCAAACTCTCGATTCACTTGTATTAATCCGCTATCAACAGAGATGCGGAAAAACAGGGCATGAAGCGCAAAGAAAAGTACTTTTGGCAAATTAAAGCGAGACTGTGAGACGCTGGCACGACATCAACGTTTAAGGCCCAGAGGGTAGCGAATCCAGCCAAACTGATTATTCGGCATTCCCCGGCGGAGGGAGTGGAAAACGCAGCTTGCCTTGAATCGGAGGCCCTGTCATCTCGTTCCACTGCTTTTTCTGGGCAGGTGTTAGTATCAGAACGATTTGCTGGTCAGCAATTTCCCAAACGGTTGCGACCTCCTCCATTGTTTGCAGTCGAGGTTCACCGGTGGCGAAAAGTTGAAGGGATGCTAAAGATGCCTCCGCTTGGATCTTTTCCACCTCACGTTTTTGTGACTCATTGAGTCCCAGTGAGCTAACGACGGCAGCACTGAAAACATGAGGTCCGGGCAATTGAAAATATGCCTGTCGAAGTTTTCGATCCTGGGCTGCGGTCAGGATTTGCTCCACCTTGATGCGGCAGTCAGCTGCCAAATCGGCGATCTGTCTACGCTTACTCTCGCTTGATTCAGAAAATCCGATGTGCTGGTATTCTTTGACCTGATTAAGGAAGGGAGTGAATTGATCGATCTGCTGGGGTGTGAGATCCAGATAGGTTCGCACAATGTTCTGCTCGAGAAGCAGAGTTCGATTGATTTCATTGATGGCATTCAACTCGGTTTGCAGCCGCGCTAGCCGCTCCTGACTCCCTTCCAGATCTTTCCGAATCTGACTGTCTTCGCGCTGGTCATTCAGTTCCTGGTAATACGCGACCGCTGCTTCCAGGAGTCGTTGCCGCAGGGGGACGAGTGGCGGGAAGTCGAGAAGACCTCCATCACTCAGTTCCACAAACAAATCGACAGCGCGACGAGTTCTTAGATAATGATCCTCGGCTTCGCGAGCCCGTTCTTGTTCTCGTACTTTCGCTTCTCGCTCACGTTGATAGGCGGCTTTTGTTTTCGCGTGTTCCCGAGCGATGATTGTGGCTGTCACTCCTAATCCAACAGATGCGAAAACGAGAACGATGATCGCCGAGAGGGTCGCTGTGCGGTGACGTCGTCCCCATTTTGCGATCTTGTCGATCAACGTCGGTCGTCGTGCCAGAATCGGTCGATCGTCCAAGAACCGTTGAAGGTCTTCTGCAAACTCTCTCGCCGAGGAGTAACGTTCAGACGGGAGTTTTGCAGTCGCCTTCAGGACAATCGTTTCCAGTTCCCCCGGAATCGCCGGATCAATTGTGCGTGGCGGGCAGGGATCTTTTTCTGCCAACTGGCGAAGAAGCATATGGCGATCTTCGCGGTCGAAGGCGGGAGTGAGAGTCAGCAATTCGTACAAAGTGATCCCCAGCGAGTAGATATCCGTCCGGTGATCAACGAGCCCTGGCCTGCCGAGTGCCTGCTCAGGGCTCATGTACCGAATGGTGCCCACAAGCTCACCGGTGGCTGTCATTCCGACATCGTTGCGGATTAAAGCCAGTCCAAAGTCTGTGACCCATAAACGATTGCCGGCGTCGAGCAAAAGGTTCGCAGGTTTAATATCGCGGTGAATGATTCCGACCTGGTGAGCGTACTCCAAAGCATCGGCGACCTGTCGAATAAGTTCGGCCACCCGGCGGTAATAATCCTTTCTGTGCGACGAATGCTCAGAGGCGATGATCATGCTGGACGATGCTGTCGAGCCGAGCTTTTCTGCACAGATTTTTTGCCTCACAGAGTCTGATTCTGGATGTATCGCGTGGTCGCGCTCGTCAGACTGTGCGGCAGTCGCTCGTAGCTCGGACAGAAGTTGAGCAAGACTCTGCCCGTCGATAAATTGCATGGCGTAGTAATGCACGCCCCCCTCGGCTCCAACGGCGTAAACGGGAACGATATGAGTGTGATGAAGCTGTGCGGCTGCCTGGGCTTCATTTCGGAAACGTTGCAGATGTCGAGGATCGACCGCTGCAGCAAACGGAAGAACCTTGAGGGCGACTCTTCGTCGTAGCGACACCTGCTCGGCTTCGTAGACAATTCCCATTCCGCCACGGCCGACTTCGCGAAGCAAACGAAAATCCCCCACACGACCGACATCCGACAACGGGAATCGCGCCGTTTGAGACGACCTGGGAATGGTCATTTCACCATCATCGTAAGCAGGCGATATCATCGATGCGCCTTCGCGCAGTGGCGCCGCAAGTCGATCCAGCTGATCTCGCGTGGCGAAAAAACACGCCATCTCATCGGCGAACTCCGGGTATCGATGTAACAACTCGGAGCGGTTCGGATTTCCGCCGCGTTCGATGGCTTCCACATAATCCAAAAGAATCCTGTTCAAGCTATCTTCTGATGGAACTTCCTCGCCGCCGCTAGACATTTCCTTGTCCTTCTTCATTGAGGATTTCTCTGAGACGCTTGAGACCGCGAAAGATCAGTCCCATCGCGGCGGGACGCGAACGTTCCATCAACTCTCCGACTTCGGCAACCGTCTTACCCTGTAGATGATGAAGTTCAACAGCCTCCCGCTGATCTGCGGGCAAGAGCGACAGGGCAGACGCCAGACGAATGAGCTCCTCATGCCGGGAAGCTCGCACGCTGGGAGATGACTGCTCTGCGATAAGCCAGGCTTCGACCCGGGAGGCTGATTCTTCGAAACGCTGATCGAGCGAGCGTTCACGTCCAATTTCCCTTGCACCTGTGTTGTATGCTCGCAACGAGCCTGAAAGAACATTGGCCAGAATCACCCTCAGCCAGCCGATCCATTCCTCCTCCGTGTGTCCTTGAAACTGCTCGCGTCGCTCATGGGCTTGGAGAACAGTCTGCTGAACGACATCGGAAGCATCCAGCTTTCCACGAAGCTGCGGAGCCAACTGCAATCGGGCCAGCAAGCGAAGATAATCTGTATATGCTTCGATCGGTTTGAGTGGCATTCCTGGTGCCTGTGAAAAGTCCTTATTGTGAAAGATGCGAGGAACATCGCGAGCGAAGCGCCATAAATTTGAGAGAAATCGATTTTCACAAGAAGAATCTTATGCCAGCCCGTCCTGTTGTTTCGGTTGGAAATCCCGAGCTCATCCATCGGAAAATGGCCAAAATCATGCGGCCTAAACGAAACTCCCAAGGGTAACGTCAATCGAATTTCACAAAACCCAAATGCGGGGGCATGCAATCCCAATCAGCTCTTTTCAATGTACTGACGGTAACGAAGTTCCAATGACTTCAGTAACTCAGCATATACCACGACCTACCGCTCTTAAAGACCTTTCTTGGTCATGGTCTTCACACCGAAGAAGTCGACAGCCCACAGTGTCTTTGCATGCGTGTGGAGGAACTTTGCCAGTAGTCGGGTGTGCGAATGGGACCCAACTGTATGCCTTCTTCTTTCAGGATGTGGCGAACCAATGGATTCATGCTTCACCGTGAAAACCGCTCTCCTCTGCTGCAATTCAGGTTCGATGACTCCTTTGGCGGCGCGCTTGGGGGCAAAACTTTCGATTTCGGTTTCTCGACCAGATCATGTGACATCGGCGTCGATGACTTCATCTCTGCTTAAGGTTCGTCGCCTATGCTTTGGACGAACCTGTTTCACTATCACCATTTCGAGGATGAAAGTCATGACAAAGTTAATCGTTCCCACTCTGGCCTGTTTGTGTATCGCGACCGGTTTTCTTATCGCGGCACAACAGCTGCCAATCCCACGTCCTGCAGAGGCGTGGACTAAATCCGATGTCATTCATGGAAGGATTCATCAAGTCACCACAAATCCTCATGGCGACATCGATGGTGTGGAACTCGAAAAAGGCCTTTCCGTGCATATCCCGCCACATGCCGGACAACAACTCACTGACCAACTGAAGTCTGGGACGGACATCCAAGTGTTCGGTATCATGAAGAACTCATCCTCAGGCCAGCACATGGACGCGAAAGCAATCATTCTTGGCAACAGCGCTTACTTTGAGCTTTCGAAACCGCCGGTCGGCCCGCAACCGAACTCACTCGCTTCGAGAGATCAGCAATCCGTGGAGGGAACGATCACGCGATGGCTTTCGAATCGGCATGGGGATAATGATGGATTCGTTTTTGACAATCAGACGATTGTCAAATTTCCACCTCATCTCGCAGGCGATCTGAGTCAGCATGTGAAAGTCGGCCAACAAGTGAAAGTGGTCGGAGAGGTGCATACCACTCCCGATGGCGAATCCCATCTCCAGGCCATCAAACTCCAGTCAGGAGATTGGGAAACAACGATTGATCGACCTGCTCCGCCACACAAGCCGCACCATTCGGAAGAATCACTGTCGAGAGAGATTCTGCAAGAACTACGTGCCATCCGCGCTTCTCTAGACGCAAAATAGTCAATCAGCAAACGGATCACCGGAAGAAGAAATGTCCTTCCGGTGATTTTCCGGCCATTCAGTCACGGTGTGAGTTTCAGAAAAAGGAGAATCTGTGTCCTCCAAATCTAACGTCAGATGTGAAGCCGTGGTGAGCGAGTTTCTCTATAACCATCATGATGATATCGATGGCTGGAAATTATCCGATGGCCATCTCATCCATTTCCCTCCCCATGTCGGAGTTGCTCTGTGTGAATGGATTGGTATTGGCGATAACGTTTATGTGGAAGGTCATCACAAAACACTTCGCGACGAACGAAAAATTGTCAACGCGAACTACGTGGAAAGTCAGGGGTGGAAACTCGACTGGCGTGACGATGCGAACAAGCATGGCAAACACGCTGTGAATCAGACCGACCACGTGCTCTCGCAAATTCTTATCGAACTGACAGCGATTCGACAACTACTTGAATCTGGGAAAACATCCTGATGAGAATTCTCGTCGTTGAGGATCAGCCGGATATGCGACGTCTTCTGACAGAAATGCTTGACGAAGAAGGTTACTCCGTTGACACGTCAGCTGACGGCCTGAATGGACTCGGGAAAGCATTGTCGTGTGATTACGATGCTGTCGTGCTGGACCTGATGCTTCCCAAATTGAATGGATTTGAATTCTTGCAGCGTCTGAGACGAATGAAGAAGACGCCGGTCCTGATTCTTTCTGCGAAGGATCAGACTCGCGATCGCGTGCAAGGGCTCGACGAGGGAGCAGACGATTATCTCAACAAACCATTTGAGCGAGCTGAGCTTTTGGCGCGGATGCGGGCTCTCATTCGACGTTCATCTGGAATCGCGACATCTGTTCTTTTGGTGAAAGAGGTCGAAATTGATTTTCGAGCTCGAAGCGTTCGCTACATGAATGAAGAGAGCATGCTGACAGCTAAGGAATTCTCCTTACTCGAGTATCTCGTTCTCAAACGAGGAAAAGTGATTTCGCGAATGGAACTCTACGAGCATCTGTTCGACGAAATCGATGAGTCTTATTCCAATGTGTTAGATGTGTATGTTTCCAACCTGAGGAAAAAGATCAGACCGGATCTGATCGAAACACGACGAGGGATGGGTTATGTCATTCCTTAAAGAAATCTGGGGTAAGAGAAGTTCGCCATCGTTATTTTCTCTCCTGGTTCGATCTCAACTGATCTTGTTGGGAATCGTTCTGATCGCATTTTTACTCTCGTCGTTCTATCTGACTTACCATTTAACTGTTCGAAATGCGGAGTCAGATCTCCTTGCAGCCACTCAGTTGCTTACAAATCAGCTGAATTCAAATGTGGCAGTTACCGACTTGAAGCTACCTGACATCTACGAACATCGCTTCGGTAAAGCCCCCCGAGATCATGCTTATCTGGCTGTTTGGAATTCTCAAGGAGTACTGCTTCATCAAGTTGGCAATCTCCCTGCGTTCATTCGCCCCGTGGAGATACTCCCACCTTCCAACGGGCCACATCCTTTTGTCACCCGGCAGTCAGGAAAGGACCTCACAGTCACGATCGCCACGCCCGACGGCGGTCAACTTTTAATCGGTCGTCCTTTGGCGAAAGAATTTGATTCTATCTGGGGCACTGTGTGGAGGATTTTGGTATTCGCGTTGGTGATCATTGCGGCGGCGATCTTCACCTCGATACGAATCGCGCGATCAATTAGTGCCCCCATCCATGAGATGGCTCGTGATGCACAAACAATGGGTGCCAATCAACTTGATTCCCGGCTGGCACCCGATCAGCCGACTGAGGAGCTTTCTGTTCTCGCTCACGCGTTCAATCGCGTCATCAATAATCTTGCCGATGGCATTCGCCGTCAGCAGCAATTTACCGCTGACGCCGCCCATGAGCTGCGGACGCCTGTCTCTATCATTCTCTCTCAGTCGGAACACTGCCTATCGCGGGAACGGGCGGTCTCCAGCTATCAGGAGGGGTTTCGGACCTGTTTGAGAGCCAGTCAGCACATGAAGCGCCTGGTGGAACAACTTCTTGACTTAAGCCGCATCAACTCAACCAACTCAAGACAAGACTTTCCACTGGTCGATCTCAGTGCGGTCGCCTCCGAAGTGAAAGATTTTCTTGATCCCATCGCCCATCAAAAAGAGCAACTGATTCGACTGGAACTTGCCCCCGCATTCCTGAAGGCAGATCCTATCCAGCTCAAACAACTTGTACTGAATCTTGTCTCCAATGGCCTCAACTATGGTCGAGTTGGTGGCTGGGTCAATATCCGCACTTACGAGCGTCAAGATGCGGTAGTGTTGATCGTTAATGACAACGGTGAAGGAATCGACTCGGCTCACCTCCCATTCATTTTTGATCGATTCTACCGTGTCGATCAGGTAAGAACCGTCGAGTACGGTGGCGTCGGTCTGGGGCTAAGTCTGGTGAAGGACATCATCGAGCGATATGGGGGCACAATCCAAGTAGTTTCGACAGTGGGAACTGGGACGACTTTCGAAGTGGTATTCCCCCGCGTGCACCAACTTGGCTTACAGGAGCAATAATGAAGATGGGAATCATCGTTGTTGTGGCACTTCTTTTATGTCTTTCGAATGTCTTTATAATGTGCCGATCGTCCTTGAAGCGGATGATATTCGGGCCTTTCCTGAACCACCTGTCGATTTTGATCGTTCGTGACGAGAGATTCCGCATGATCAGATTGAACTCATCGAGTACGACTCGAAAACAGTCGGAACAAAACGCAAAATGCAGGTCTATACGCCGCCGGGGTATTCAGCGGATCAGAAGTATCCGGTCCTCTACCTTCTGCACGGCATCGGCGGCGACGAAACCGAATGGCAACGCTTCGTTCACCCCGAAGTCTTAATGGACAATCTGATCGCTGACGGGAAAGCCATTACCATGATCCTGGTGATGCCCAATGGACGAGCTCAAAAGAATGACCGCCCTGTGGGGAACATCTACGCCGCTGCTCCCGCCTTCGCCAACTTTGAACGTGATTTGCTGGAGGAAGAGAGGAAGTCGGCACACAATGCCGTTTGTGTCACGAAGCTGTAATTGCTGGTCAATCAAGTTGCTTCAGATTGCTGGAAATGGATTTTTGATGTTCATGCATTCTTAACCCGAGTTTCACCGGACTTATGACTCGGTCGTTAGAATCGCGAAAGATTGGCTCATAAACCATTGCCAATAGAACCATCGCCAAATGATGCTCGGCGATTACGCGATCCAATGATTAAGGCACGAATCTTGTCGCGAATTTTACTAATCCTGATTGTCGGTTTGCATTTCAGTGATCTGAATTTGAAGGCGTATTCTGCTGAACCTCATCGGGAGAATTCTTACCTCTCTTGTCACCAGTTTTCTGCTCAAGCCGACGGTGTTCAGGCTGCAGTAATTCAGGTCACGGTGCATGACAGTAATGGTCTGCCGCTAGTCGGCGAGTCCGTGGTCCTTCGATCTGACCGTGGAGATGCTGACCAGATCGCTCCTGCGACCGCACAGACAGACGAGTCGGGACGGGTGCAATTTCAGGTTCGCTCGCTTCAGGTCGGGACCGCCAGTCTCTAGGCGGAATGCCAGGGGATCAGGATCGACAAAGAGATCGTTACGAACGGGTGAGTAGACAGCTACACGCCCCGGTCATCCAGATCCACTTCGTCTTAACGTCTGACACTAACGCCGTTCTTTTCTTTATTCCGAACCATCGATTCATTGAAAGATGAAACAATGAAGCACGCCCAAATGACTCGACCCCAAGGGTTTACGCTAATTGAACTGCTAGTTGTTATCGCCATTATTGCGACGCTTGTGGCACTTCTGCTGCCTGCCGTTCAGCAGGCTCGTGAAGCCGCCCGACGTTCGCAGTGCAAAAACAACCTCAAGCAACTCGGCATCGCCCTGCATAATTACCATTCAACCCACAACCGTTTTGTGTCTCTGCGAAACGGAAACAACGTTTCAGGAGGGAATGGGAATAATGAATACCTGAATGGACACGTGCTCTTATTACCATATCTGGAACAGTCGGCCCTTTACGATCAGATTGCGAGGCCTTCTGATACGGCATTGCCACCCTTTGGCCCTGCGGTGTGGAATCAGATATTCATTCCCTGGCAGGCGACAATCAGCGGTTTCCTGTGCCCATCTCAAGGGAACCATATTGTCTCTGGATCAGTCTACAACGGCATGATGGGTAAGAATGCCTACATGTACTGTCATGGCGACTCGGTCGATTTGGCAGACGCCGATTGCCGGGGTGTCTTCGGACGACAGACATATTTCAAGATTTCAGACATCATTGACGGAACCTCGAACACGATTTTTATGGCAGAGCGTCGCTGGCCTCAATCACCGGGAGATGTTGGTCACACTGCGACTGGCGTAGGGAATTCAACGTCGCGTAATCCTGCAGAATGCCGGACAACTTTCAGCTTGGTGACCACACAGTACACAACGACCTCCGCAGGCTTCGCTGGTCAAGGCTGGGCAGACGGTCAGCCTGGAACGGGCGGATTCAATACCTGCCTCCCTCCCAACTCGCCATCATGTATGCCGCTGACATCTGCTGCCAGCTTCGGAATGGAATCGGCCGGCAGCATGCACAAAGGTGGCTGTAACGCGATGTTCGGTGACGGCTCGGTCCGATTTATCAGCGAGAATATCGATGCGGGCAATCAGGCCGTGACAGCCTACCGCATTGCGACGTCACAGAGCCCTTACGGCGTCTGGGGAGCATTGGGAACTCGCTACGGCGGCGAAGTTACTGGCGAGTTCTAGTCAAGTGTCCGCACTGCACTCGATTCAAAGTTTTGGTCGTTAAGGCGATTTCAATTTTGATGGGATCGCCGTTCAGAGGAGTTGCACAGGCAGGAATGCCTGTGCTCCTTGTCTGATTCACTTCGTGAGTCGATCGTCGAAATATCTTGTACGACGTGCGCTTTGATCATGTTGTCCCCCCCAGCGTTCATCTTCTGTGGAGTTCACGGAAATGCCAGGACGAATTTTGACGTCAGTCAGTCTGTTTGCCATGATCGTTGCTGTGGGGTGTTCTTCCCAGGACCAATGGCAGAAGTCGCGTCCCAAGGTCGTTCGAGTTCATGGTGTCGTGATTCATAATGGACAGCCGATTGAAGATGCGATGGTGACGTTTCATCCGGTCGCGGGATCCTACTCGGCGTTTGATAAGACTGGCCCGGATGGACGTTTTGAGTTGATGACATTTGATGAAGGAGATGGCGCTGTCCCGGGAGATTATCTGGTTGCCATCAAGAAGAATGTCGTCGAATTCGAAGCCAACCCCGTTGATCCCCAGCATCTGCCTCCCCTGTATCACACCGAGCAGGAGGTGCTGCCGGAAGATTACGGCGACCCGAAAAAATCGGGACTCACCGCGACGATTCCAGAAAGTGGCGTCAAGGATTTGAAATTTGATCTTTCTGGTCCATCGGGGAAAATGAAAGTCTATATCGCGCGTAAGAATGGCTAACGGAAGTTGCATCGACTTCGAGAGTCTGGCCGATCGTGATCACCAGGAACCTAATAATCTGTTTGAGTGAAGGAGTCTGCTGATGACGTTCAAGATTTCTCCTCACAGTC
>Ga0065704_10001567_pt1 | contig 13935 bp, 10 predicted proteins | sample SwiRhicommuniRL2_FD_59091 | JGI IMG/M metagenome (GOLD analysis project Ga0065704, IMG submission 59091) | Switchgrass rhizosphere bacterial communities from Rose Lake, Michigan, USA - RL2 v2 (version 2) | ecosystem: Host-associated > Plants > Roots > Rhizosphere > Soil | place: East Lansing, MI
CCATCGCGGATAACGCAGATGGTGTCCGAGATGGCTTTCACTTCATTGAGTTTGTGAGAAATATAAATGCAGGCGATGCCGTGATGCTGCAGGTCGCGGATGATATCCAGCAGGACCGCAGTTTCTTGCTCTGTCAGAGATGCGGTGGGTTCATCAAGGATCAGCAAGCGCACCTGTTTGTTCAGGGCTTTGGCAATTTCGACCAGCTGCTGCTGCCCTAACCCCAGATCGCCGACGCGGGTATTGGGCGAAATTTGAAGGCTGACCTGNGCCAGCANCTTTTCACAGCGCAGGGTCATGGTGTCGTAGTCCAGCACGCCGAAGCGTGAGATCTCGGCACCGAGGAAAATATTCTCCAGCACCGTGAGATGCTTCACCAGCGCCAGCTCCTGGTGAATGATGGCGATCCCTTTGCGCTCCGTGTCGCGAATGTGCGTGGCTTGCAGCGTTTCACCGGCAAAGACGATTTCACCGTCATAGCTGCCGTGCGGGTAGATGCCGCACAGCACTTTCATCAGCGTGGATTTGCCAGATCCGTTTTCACCGCACAGCGAAACAATCTCGCCAGGGTTCAGGCGCAGGCTCACGTTGTCGACGGCTTTCACCGCGCCAAAGGCTTTGGTAATGCTTTTCATTTCAAGTAAAAACGGCATAACTGCTCCACATGACCCGAGTCAAATCGTACAAGTCGACATGCCCCCGCAAAGCAGGGGCGATGCGGGATTACAGTTCGCTTTTCTTGTGGAAACCGTCTTTCACGACGGTGGAATCAATGTTCTCTTTGTTGACTTCGATTGGCGTCAGCAGACGGGCAGGGACATCTTTGAGGCCGTTATTCAGTTTGGAATCGGCCTTAGGCTGCTGATCGTTGCCCAGCTCAACGGCGATTTCCGCAGCGGTAGTGGCCAGTTCGGTGATGGGTTTGTAGACCGTCATGGTCTGGGTGCCGGCAATAATACGTTTTACGCCCGCGAGATCCGCATCCTGACCGGAAATCGCGACTTTACCGGCCAGACCTTGCGCACTCAGCGCCTGAATTGCACCGCCCGCAGTGGCATCGTTGGAAGCGACCACAGCGTCAATTTTGTTATTGTTCGCGGTTAACGCGTTTTCCATAATTTTCAGCGCATTTTCCGGCAGCCAGCCGTCGGCCCATTGATCGCCCACCACTTTAATTTTACCGTCGTCGATATACGGCTTAAGGACCTTCATTTGCCCTTCACGGAATAATTTGGCGTTGTTATCAACAGGGGAGCCGCCCATCAGGAAATAATTCCCCTGCGGCACTTTATCGACCAAACTTTGCGCCTGAATTTCACCGACTTTTTCGTTGTCGAAGGAAATATAAAAATCAATGTCAGCGTTATTAATCATTCGGTCATAGGCTAAGACTTTAATTCCTTCTTGTTTGGCCTCTTTTACCACATTACTTAACACCTGGCCGTTGTAAGGAATTATCACCAGCACATCTACGCCGCGGTTAATCATATTTTCGATTTGCGACATTTGCGTTTCTTCATTGCCATTGGCAGATTGAACAAACACTTTTGCACCGAGAGACTCCGCTTTATTCACAAAAATATCGCGGTCTTTTTGCCAGCGCTCCAGGCGCAGATCGTCAATGGCCATTCCGATTTTGACTTCTTTTGCATGCCCCGCAAAGCTGGTTAGCAGTAGCGAAGCACAGAGAGTAAGGCACAGGTTTCTTATCGTCATAATTATTTTACCTTTTTCTGTAGGGTGGTAAGGCTGAGACAAAAGAATCATTCACTGCCAGATACGCAGCAAATTCTTAACGGGGAAAGGCAAACTGGCAATTACAGATTTTTATCTTCTCATTACGATATTTGGTTTATTTGCGAATTTATGACCGCGATCTGATTTTAAAATGTGCAACTTATTAATTACACATGATTCTGGAATAAGCGCCGAAAAATCGTTTGCTTGCGTATTATTTTTGCGAGCCAGCGCACGTTTGTGCATTCTCTCAATAGCAGTGTGAAATAACGTAATTGAGCAAGCTGCAATGAGTATTCACTATTACTCCATTATCGATTACTCGCCGCACCTCTTGATTATGGAGTTCAATATGCAAGCTTATTTCGACCAACTCGATCGCGTTCGCTACGAAGGCCCAAAATCCACCAATCCTTTAGCATTTCGTCATTACAACCCGGATGAGCTGGTACTCGGTAAGCGCATGGAAGATCACCTGCGTTTCGCTGCCTGCTACTGGCACACCTTCTGCTGGAATGGCGCGGATATGTTTGGTGTCGGCTCGTTTGACCGCCCATGGCAGCAGCCTGGCGAAGCGCTGGAACTGGCGAAGCGCAAAGCCGATGTGGCATTCGAGTTTTTCCACAAGCTGAACGTCCCGTACTACTGCTTCCACGATGTGGACGTTTCGCCGGAAGGGGCCTCGCTGAAGGAGTATCTGAACAACTTTGCGCAGATGGTGGAATATCTGGGCGAGAAGCAGCAGAAAAGTGGCGTCAAGCTGCTTTGGGGGACGGCGAACTGCTTCACGAACCCGCGCTATGGTGCCGGTGCGGCGACCAACCCTGATCCTGAAGTGTTCAGCTGGGCTGCCACTCAGGTGGTAACGGCTATGAACGCCACCCATCAGCTGGGCGGTGAAAACTACGTGCTGTGGGGCGGTCGCGAAGGCTATGAAACCCTGCTTAACACTGACCTGCGTCAGGAACGTGAGCAGATTGGCCGTTTCATGCAGATGGTGGTCGATCACAAACACAAAATCGGATTCCGTGGCACCTTGCTGATTGAGCCGAAGCCGCAGGAGCCAACCAAGCACCAGTACGATTACGACGTGGCGACGGTCTACGGTTTCCTCAAACAATTTGGTCTGGAAAAAGAGATCAAAGTGAATATCGAAGCCAACCACGCCACGCTGGCGGGGCACTCTTTCCATCATGAAATTGCCTCTGCTATCGCGCTGGGCATCTTTGGCTCTGTCGATGCTAACCGTGGCGATCCGCAGCTCGGCTGGGACACCGACCAGTTCCCAATTAGCGTGGAAGAGAATGCGCTGGTGATGTACGAAATCATCAAAGCAGGCGGCTTTACCACCGGCGGCCTGAACTTTGACGCCAAAGTACGCCGTCAGAGTACCGATAAGTACGATCTGTTCTACGGCCATATTGGCGCGATGGACACCATGGCGCTGGCGCTGAAAGTGGCGGCCCGCATGATTGAAGACGGTGAACTGGATAAACGCGTTGCGAAGCGCTATTCCGGCTGGAACAGTGAACTCGGCCAGCAAATTTTGAAAGGGCAGTTATCCCTTGCCGAGATCGCGAAGTACGCTGAACAGCATAGCCTGGCGCCGAGCCATCAGAGCGGCCACCAGGAATTGCTGGAAAACCTGGTCAATCACTATTTGTTCGATAAATAGTCAGTGTCGCCGGGCGGCGCTGAGCCTGCCCGGCCTACGGAAAATATTGGTATTGTAGGCCCGGTACGCTTCGCGCCACCGGGCGTTTCTGTTAAAGGAGTCACCGCAATGTATATCGGGATTGATCTTGGCACATCGGGTGTGAAAGCCATCCTGTTAAACGAGCAGGGCGACGTGCTGGCCTCACACACTGAGAAGCTGCACGTTTCGCGCCCACATCCCCTATGGTCAGAACAAGACCCCGAACAGTGGTGGCAGGCGACGGATCGCGTGATTAAAGCGCTGGGCGAACTGCACAGTCTGCGTGAGGTAAAAGCGCTGGGGATTGCCGGGCAGATGCACGGCGCCACGCTGCTGGATAGCGCGCACCGTGTGCTGCGCCCGGCGATTTTGTGGAATGACGGCCGCTGCGCCGAAGAGTGTGCCATCCTCGAAGAACGGGTGCCGACGTCACGGCAAATCACCGGTAACCTGATGATGCCGGGCTTTACGGCACCGAAGCTGCTGTGGGTGCAACGTCATGAGCCGGACGTTTTTAAGCAGGTGGCGAAGGTCTTGCTGCCAAAAGATTATCTGCGTTTTCGCATGACGGGTGATTTCGCCAGCGACATGTCGGACGCCGCAGGGACGATGTGGCTTGATGTCGCTAAACGCGACTGGAGCGAGGCGATGCTGGATGCCTGCCAGCTGACACGCGATCACATGCCTGCGCTCTTCGAAGGCAGTGAAATCACCGGCGTGCTGAATCCGTCGATTGCGGAAAGCTGGAATATGCCTGCCGTGCCGGTAGTGGCGGGCGGTGGCGATAATGCGGCGGGGGCGGTGGGCGTGGGAATGGTGGATGCCGGGCAGGCAATGCTGTCGTTAGGCACCTCGGGCGTCTATTTTGCCGTAAGCGACGGGTATCGCAGCAATCCGGAAAGCGCTGTACACAGTTTCTGCCATGCGTTGCCGGGGAAATGGCATCTGATGTCGGTGATGCTCAGCGCCGCGTCATGCCTTGACTGGGCGGCAAATTTAACGGGGCTTAAGGACGTTCCGGCGCTGATCGCGGCGGCCCAACAGGCCAATGAGGATGCCGGTGCCGTGTGGTTTTTACCCTATCTTTCCGGTGAGCGCACACCGCACAACAACCCAGAGGCGAAAGGCGTGTTCTTTGGTCTGACACATCAGCATGGCCAAGCCGAACTGGCGCGTGCGGTGCTGGAGGGCGTTGGCTATGCGCTGGCAGACGGGATGGATGTGGTTCACGACTGCGGGCTAAAACCGACCAGCATTACTCTCATCGGCGGAGGCGCGAGAAGTAGCTACTGGCGGCAGATGCTGGCGGATATCAGCGGCTTGCAGCTTGATTACCGCACGGGCGGCGACGTAGGGCCTGCACTAGGCGCAGCCCGTCTGGCGCAGATTGCGCTGAACCCGGACCAACCGCTTTCGCAGCTACTTCCGCAGCTCACGCTTGAGCAGGAACATAAGCCGGATGCGGCGCGTCATAGCCGCTACGCTGAACGGCGCGAAGTGTTCCGCAAAATCTATCAGCAGCTCTTGCCGTTAATGTCGTAAGGCAACGTTGTCCCAATGGGACATGAGGATGTCCTTTTTTGGTCTTCTCGTGGAGCCGTCTCCTCGTCAGTATAGGGTTATACCCACTGGCGAGGAGAATCACCATGTCGCGCACCGCATTAATCAATATCGATACTCAGCAGTCGTTCCATCATCGTGAATACTGGCAGGAAGAGGGTTTTGAGGCATTTCAACAGGCCATGCTGGGGCTGATTGAAGGCTGTGAATCGCGCGATATCCCTGTTGTGGATATCTTCCATGTCGATGATACCGGGCCGTTCTCACTGCAAAGCGGTTATGTCACCCCGATGTCCTTTTTACGTCATCAGCCTGCGGTCGTTTTCCAGAAGCATGTGCATAATGCTTTTACCGATACGGGCCTTGACCACTGGTTGCGCGAACGGGATATTAATCGTCTGATCATCTGTGGTCTGCGTACGGAACAGTGCTGTGAAACCACCGCGCGAGTGGCCTCGGATTTGGGCTATGCGGTGACCTTCGTCAGTGAAGCGACGCTGACCTTCCCGATGACCTGGAAGGGCATCACGCTCGATACCCACGAACTGCGCCATCGTACCGAAACGGTACTGGCCGGGCGTTTTGCAGAAATTAAAACTGTGGCGGAGACGCTGGAGTCGCTCTGATGAGTATCGACGTCTGGTTTGTGATGTTGCCGGGAGTGCTGGCGCTGGATATGTCCGGCCCGGCAGAAACCTTTGTGTTGGCAGGCGATGCGTTTCGCCTGCACTACATCGGCCCGCAGCCGGAGGTCCCCACCTCGATTGGCCTGACGATGGGCGGAATTGCGCCTCTTCCCGAGACGCTGCCCGAAGGCAGTTTGCTGGTTTTACCGGGCGTGAGTGATTCGCGCCATCAGTTTTCGACGCCTCAGGCACAGAGCGTTCAGCACTGGCTGATGCGCCTGCAGCCCGAGATTCACCGTCAGGCCATCACCGTTATGTGCGTTTGCTCAGGAGCACTGCTGGCGGCGACGTCGGGTTTACTCAATGGCAAGCAGTGCACAACGCATCACGATGTTATCGGGCGTCTTCGCGACGCGGCCCCCGGTGCGCTAATCAAAGAGAATCGTATTTTTGTGCAGGACGGTAACATCTGGACCAGTGCCGGGATCACCTCAGGGATTGATCTCGCTCTGCACCTGATGAGCCGCCTGTGTGGGCCGGAAAAGGCGCTGGCCGTCGCCCGTGAAATGGTGGTGTGGTTCCGACGTTCGGGCGACGATCCGCAGCTCTCGCCGTGGTTGCGTTATCGCAATCATCTGCACCCGGCCATCCATCGCGCGCAGGATGCGCTGACCGCCGAACCGCAAAAAGGCTGGCAACTGGCCGATATTGCGGCTCTGGCGCATGTCAGCCCCCGTCATTTAACACGTCTTTTTCAGGAACATCTGGGGATCAGCGTGCGCGATTATCTGGAGCAGCTGCGGCTGGCGATTGCACAGCAGTGGCTGTTGCAGGGGCGCGGCGTGGAGCAGGCGTCCATCGCCGCAGGGTTTTCGTCTCCACGCCAGTTTCACCGGGCAAAGCAGCGNGCAATCAGCTGACAAACCGGCGCGTGTCCACGCGCTGCAGNAGCATCGATAGCAGNAGGCTGATGAGCAACGTCGCGGTGAAAATCCAGACGATATCCAGCAACGGCCAGCTTTTNAGCTCAAGTCCNCGCGTGCGNAGGGCGTGGATCACCAGTGCGTGAAAGCCATAAATCCCGAGGGAGTGGCGTGAAATCAGCCCCAGTACCGGAAGNGGGCGCGTGTTTAGAGTGTTTTTGACCAGCGTCAACAGCGAAACGGCGCAGATAAAGACCATCGGGCCGCAGTACACATACCAGGTGTCGGCAAAGTTCCCGCGCCAGCGCAGCTCATAGAGGGTTCCGCGTGAGATCACAAACACCGCCCCGATGAACAGGGCGGCGCAAAACCACGTCAGCCAGGGCTTGCGCGTATCCAGCATACCGATTGCCCGCCCGAGCATTCCATAAATCACGTAGTAAAACGTGTCGCCGTTAATATAGAGATTGATCGGTAGCCATTCGAAGCCGCCTATTTTCTGCGAGACGGTATTAGGGTTGGCGAGCAGTCCAATCACCACCATCAGCGCCAGTAGCATCTTCCCGCCGACGTTTTTGACCTGAATCAGCGGGGAGACCAGATAAATTACGATGATGGCGAAGAAAAACCACAGATGGTAGAAAACGGGTTTTTGCAGCAAATTCTTCAGCGACAGTTCGGCGTTTATCGACGTAAACAGGCTGATATAAAGCAACGCCACGGCGCTGTAAAACAGCAGACACAGGCCAATGCGCAGGAAATGGCGCGGTTGTGCGCTGCGCTCACCGAAAAACAGATAACCGGAAATCATGAAAAACAGCGGGACGCTGACGCGCGATGCCGAGTTGAGGATATTGGCGATATCCCAGTTCATTGGGCTGATGCTGTGGGCATTGGTGATGTACCAGGTCGTGGTATGAATCATCACGACCATCAAACAGGCTATCCCTCGCAAATTATCAATCCAGCTAATTTTTGACTGCATCAGTTCCTCTGTGTTGGTGGTAAATACGGTCTGACTGTCATTGTGTGCTAGCCTCTCACTGGATAATTCTGAGTTTGCCTGGGCGCGCTTGAACGAAAGTCGCGAGATTCGCAGAATGCCGGGCCATAATCTATAAAGTTTTAATACTAAAAATAACAGCCAGAAAATAGGGCGGTAATAAAAATGATGATCACGCGCGCTGCGTCACTGATTCTGCTGGTTTTACTTGCAGGGTGCAGCTCACAGGAAGACGCTCCGGTACAGCGGGCGCANAAAAGCAAAGTCAGCCCGGAACGNTCGTTAAATATGGAGCAGCTGTGTAAGGATCAGGCCGCCCATCGCTATAANACCGGCACNCAGAAAATTGATGTGACAGGCTTTGANCAATTTCAGGGCAGCTATGAGATGCGCGGGTCTACGGCACGTAAAGAGGGCTTTGTCTGCTCTTTTGACGCAGACGGGCAGTTTTTGCATCTCTCAATGCGCTAAGCGCCTTATTTCCCCAATTTTCCCTAAACAAACCCGTTTCGTACTGTATATCTTGCAGTCAGCGGGTATACTGATCCCTTCCATTTAAAACCACACGTATCCAGCACGAAATACTATGCAAAAGTTTGATACCAAGACCTTCCAGGGCCTGATCCTGACGTTACAGGATTACTGGGCTCGTCAGGGCTGCACCATTGTTCAACCTTTGGACATGGAAGTTGGCGCCGGCACTTCACACCCGATGACTAGCCTGCGTGCGCTGGGGCCTGAACCTATGGCAACCGCGTATGTGCAACCATCCCGTCGTCCGACCGATGGCCGCTATGGCGAAAACCCGAACCGCTTACAGCACTATTACCAGTTCCAGGTGGTGATTAAGCCTTCTCCGGATAATATCCAGGAGCTGTACCTCGGTTCCCTGAAAGAGCTGGGCGTGGATCCAACCATTCATGACATTCGCTTCGTGGAAGATAACTGGGAAAACCCAACGCTGGGTGCCTGGGGTCTGGGCTGGGAAGTGTGGCTGAACGGCATGGAAGTGACGCAGTTCACTTACTTCCAGCAGGTTGGCGGTCTTGAGTGTAAGCCAATCACCGGTGAGATCACCTACGGTCTGGAACGTCTGGCGATGTACATTCAGGGCGTAGACAGCGTTTACGACCTGGTCTGGAGCGACGGCCCGCTGGGTAAAACCACCTACGGCGACGTGTTCCATCAGAACGAAGTGGAGCAATCCACCTATAACTTCGAATACGCGGATGTGGACTTCCTGTTCACCTGCTTCGAGCAGTACGAGAAAGAAGCGCAGCAGCTGCTGGCGCTGGAAACTCCGCTGCCGCTGCCAGCCTACGAGCGTATTCTGAAGGCCGCCCATAGCTTTAACCTGCTCGACGCCCGTAAAGCCATCTCCGTGACTGAACGTCAGCGCTATATTTTGCGCATTCGCACGCTGACCAAAGCCGTTGCAGAAGCTTACTACGCGTCCCGTGAAGCCCTTGGCTTCCCGATGTGCAATCGAAATAAATAAGAGGCGGCCATGTCTGAGAATACTTTCCTGGTGGAAATCGGCACTGAAGAGCTGCCACCAAAAGCCCTGCGCAGCCTGGCGGAATCCTTCGCTGCAAATGTCACGGCTGAGCTGGATAACGCTGGCCTGGCGCACGGTAAAATCGAATGGTTTGCGGCTCCACGCCGTCTGGCGCTGAAAGTTGCAAATCTCGCAGCCTCCCAGCCAGACCGTGAAGTCGAAAAACGCGGCCCGGCCATTGCCCAGGCGTTTGATGCGGAAGGCAAACCGAGTAAAGCCGCCGAAGGCTGGGCACGTGGTTGCGGTATCACCGTTGACCAGGCTGAGCGTCTGGCGACCGACAAAGGTGAATGGCTGCTGTATCGCGCCCATGTGAAAGGCGAAAGCGCAGAAGCGCTGCTGCCAAACATGATTGCCACGTCACTGGCTAAACTGCCAATCCCGAAACTGATGCGCTGGGGTGCGAGCGACGTGCACTTTGTGCGTCCGGTCCACACCGTGACCCTGCTGCTGGGCGATAAGCTGATCCCTGCGACAATCCTGGGTATTCAGTCCGATCGCGTGATCCGTGGCCATCGCTTTATGGGCGAGCCTGAGTTCACCATCGAGCACGCCGATCAGTATCCGCAAATTCTGCTGGAACGCGGCAAAGTCATTGCCGATTACGAGCAGCGTAAAGCTAAAATCAAAGCAGACGCGGAAGAAGCGGCACGCAAAATCGGTGGCAATGCCGATCTAAGCGAAAGCCTGCTGGAAGAAGTGACCTCGCTGGTGGAATGGCCAGTGGTCCTGACGGCGAAGTTCGAAGAGAAATTCCTTGCCGTTCCGGCTGAAGCGCTGGTTTACACCATGAAGGGTGACCAGAAGTACTTCCCGGTTTACGCGGCGGACGGCAAACTGCTGCCAAACTTTATCTTTGTGGCGAATATTGAGTCGAAAGATCCGAGCCAGATTATCTCCGGTAACGAGAAAGTGGTTCGTCCACGTCTTGCGGATGCTGAGTTCTTCTTCAATAGCGACCGTAAAAAACGTCTGGAAGATCACCTGCCGCGCCTGCAAACCGTTCTGTTCCAGCAACAGCTCGGCACGCTGCGCGATAAAACCGATCGTATCGCGGAGCTGTCTGGTTGGATCGCCCGTGAAATCGGTGCCGATGTTAACCACGCGACTCGCGCGGGCCTGCTCTCCAAGTGCGACCTGATGACCAACATGGTGTTCGAATTTACCGACACCCAGGGCGTTATGGGCATGCACTACGCACGTCATGACGGCGAAGCGGAAGATGTCGCGGTTGCGCTGAATGAGCAGTATCAGCCACGCTTTGCGGGCGATGAACTGCCGTCTAATCCGGTGGCCTGTGCCGTCGCGATTGCCGATAAAATGGATACCCTTGCGGGGATCTTTGGTATCGGTCAGCATCCAAAAGGCGACAAAGACCCGTTTGCACTGCGTCGTGCGGCGCTCGGCGTGCTGCGTATCATCGTTGAGAAGAACCTGAATCTGGATCTGCAGACGCTGACTGAAGAAGCGGTACGTCTGTACGGCGACAAGCTGACCAACGCCAAAGTAGTGGATGACGTTATCGACTTTATGCTGGGCCGTTTCCGCGCCTGGTATCAGGACGAAGGCTACACCGTCGATACCATTCAGGCCGTTCTGGCACGCCGTCCAACGCGTCCGGCAGATTTTGATGCACGTATGAAGGCGGTTTCGCACTTCCGTACGCTGGAAGCCGCGTCTGCGCTGGCTGCGGCTAACAAGCGTGTTTCCAATATTCTGGCGAAGTCCGATGAACAGCTCACCGAACGTGTCAACGCTGCCACCCTGAAAGAACCAGAAGAGATCGCGCTGGCGATGCAGGTTGTGGTATTGCGCGACAAGCTGGAGCCGTTCTTCGCGGAAGGCCGCTACCAGGAAGCGCTGGTGGAACTGGCGGAACTGCGTGAAGTGATCGATGCCTTCTTCGAAAAAGTGATGGTAAACGTAGAGGATAAAGAGCTGCGTATTAACCGCCTCTCGATGCTCGAAAAACTGCGTGAACTGTTCCTGCGCGTGGCGGATATTTCGCTGCTGCAGTAATCGGTTATCGATATAAAAAAACCCGCTGAAAGGCGGGTTTTTTATTTTCTGAACGTGTTCTCTTTTAAAGAATATATGATCTATCAGACACTATTCAGTGTGAGAAAGAGTAATATAATGATGCTTATTTAATTGGCTCAAGGAATGTTGCCAGATAAGGACATCAACATATGAGTAATACCGTTTATTTAAGGATGACAGGCGAACGTCAGGGTGAAATATCTTCAGGCTGCGGAACAGAAAAATCCATTGGTAATCGCTACCAGTATCAGCATCGGGATGAAATTCTTGTTTACCAGCTTGCCTCCAGTATGACGAGCACCGCATATGGCATGAACCACCCGGGCCTGCGCTTTACTAAACCGATAGATAAAAGCACGCCATTACTGACGACCGCGATTAATGAGAATGAAAAGCTGCAGCTGATCTTCGATTTTTATCGTACTAATCGCTACGGGCGACAGGAGAAATATTATCAGATAGAACTCCGTGGGGCATCTATTCAGGGGATTATGCATTCTATAAATCCGGATGTTCTCGATAGCGAAAATATCACTGTGAGTTATGAATATATTCGCAGTAAACATCTTGGCGCTAACACGGAATACAGTGATCTGATCCTACCGGATAACTATAAACAGCTGTTTCCGCCGAATGAAAAGCCGCAGCCAGAAATACGTCATATTATTTTGACACTGGGCGTCTTTTTTGATGGAACCGGTAATAACGCCGTGAACACGCAGAATATGTTAGCTGCCTGTACCGCTGCCCATTTCGAACTCTCCGATCCGGATGCTGAAATTATTCTGGCCCGTACTGCCGAGGAAAAGATGGGCATTTCAGGTACCAGCGCTACCAGCTATATCGGGGGCTATACAAATATTCACTGGTTAAATACGTTGTACAAAACGGATATCCCCATTGATACAGGGCAAGTGCAGGCAGCAATTTATGTGGAAGGGATTGGTACCGAAGCGGGTAAACCGGACAGTATGCTTGGCCTGACCTTAGGCGTGGCGGATACCGGGGTGATTGCGAAGACGGACCTTGCGGTGAAGCAGATTGCGGTGGGCTTAAGAAAATTCTTCAATGATTTGAGCGAATTTATTTCGGTTCCTTCACTTAAGGTCACAGAGCTGAGGTTTGATATCTTTGGTTTTAGCCGTGGAGCCGCCGCCGCACGCCATTTTGCCAACCGTATTCAGGATAAAGACAGAGTGATCGCCAATGCCATTCGCTACGGAATGGGAGAGGTCAATTATGTCGGTGCGCCAGCCGGGAAAACGCGTTTCATCGGTATTTTCGATACTGTCGCCGCCATCGGCACGCCACAGAACGGCCTGAACCCGCACACGGCGAACACCGGCGAGGTCAATATCATGCTGCGTCCTGGCGTGGCGGAGAAAGTGTTTCATATCACGGCACAGAACGAATGCCGCTTTAACTTTGCGCTGAACAGTGTCCAGCCCGCCTGGCCTGAACTGGCGCTGCCCGGCGCTCACTCCGATATCGGCGGTGGTTATTTGCCAGTGGTGCGCGAAAATATCTTCCTTACACGCCCCGAGGGTGAAACGGTGCCACTCAACACACCTCCTCAAAAGTCGCGGGCATACCGTCATGCCGTAGCACAATTGTCCGTACTTGAGGCTTCCGAAGTAGTGGCCCCGCTTATCCGCACCAACGACATTAGTGCGGATGTGTGGGAAGACGAGCGAATGCCAGCCCATCATATCGAGGGGATGCAAAAACGGGCATTTGCGGCGCTGACCATGAAGCAAAGACTGGTGAAGAACGACTGGTCCAAAGTGGTGCTACGGGTCATGCTCGATGCGGCGCAGGAGGCGGGAGTCGTGTTTGATCCACTTGACTCAAATAAACCGGGACTGGCACTTCCCCAAGAATTATCTTCTCTCTGTGAAACAGCGATAAAGTCAGGAAAAGCAGCACGTCTTGGTTTATCACTCATTCACTTTACGCCGACTGAAATCGATATTATTGCTGAGAAGTATATCCACTGCTCGGCAAACTGGAACAGCATCACGCTCGACTCACACAGGAAGATTTATGGTGGTATGTCACCCTCGAAGATAATTGGTTTTGTAAATCGCCCTGATGAGGGATGGAAACGGACAACCTATGACATGGATGGGAATAAAAAATGAAAATGGGCAAACGGTTCTTTATTTCACTTTTGCTTGCAGTTGCAGGTTGCCATTCGACCGGAGCCATAACCCCAGAAGAAACCGGTGAAATGCCTTATGGGATGTGGGAATTTGCATTTTTTACGCCCAAGGCATTACCTGCTGATGTGACTTATGTCGGCATTATCGATGATAAAAATATTCTCTACTCATTCAGAACACTGGACAGTACTNAGGATAGCTGGGTCACAGTTGGCACATGGAGTAATAAGGTAAGACGGCATGCACAATTCAACAAAGCCCGCCATCCACCTGTCGCTATGCTGTTTTGCTGGGACTCAATAATCGATAAAAAGACGTATGAAACGCGCATTATATTTCCTGAATCACTTAGGAGCAGAATGAGTGTTTCGACAGGAGTTGATCGCTATGGCGAAAAAGCCTGGTATGACACTCTGTTGTTTGGGCTTGCGCCCGGGGGAAAGGTAAAGGTCTGGTTGCAAAATACCGTTGGGGGTAATGGAAGCATCGAAGTGGAGCCAAAAAAAATCACCACATTATCAGACGATAAGTTGGATGGTTGTAAGGGGATAACCCAACATCCAAATGGTTATGTGTATTTTGGTGAAACACCCGAATTTATCAAAGGCAAAACCTACCCTTATGGCAACT
>Ga0065704_10000702_pt1 | contig 13910 bp, 7 predicted proteins | sample SwiRhicommuniRL2_FD_59091 | JGI IMG/M metagenome (GOLD analysis project Ga0065704, IMG submission 59091) | Switchgrass rhizosphere bacterial communities from Rose Lake, Michigan, USA - RL2 v2 (version 2) | ecosystem: Host-associated > Plants > Roots > Rhizosphere > Soil | place: East Lansing, MI
GCGTTTCATACAGGCTGCGCAAGTTTTCCGAATAATGCGCCATGTAATCAAACACGCGTGAGGCAGTGTCGGGATATGGGAAGGCCGGGATATTGGCTTTGTTAAGGATGGCCTCGCCCGGAGCAACATCATTACCGCCCATCCAGGTGGCAATGACAGGTTTCCCAAGCGATTGGGCGTAGGGTACCAGTTCATTGGCCGTCCTGGTGGGGTCTGTCATGGCTTGTGGGGTGAGAATGACCAGGATGCCGTCACTGTTGGGATCCTTGGCAGCGATTTCCAATGCTTTGGCATATCGCTCGGGGCTTGCATCACCTATGATATCAACGGGATTGTTGTGGCTCCAGGAGGCGGGAAGGATCTCATTGAAGGCTTCCATGGTCTCCGGGGAAATCTTCGTCAGTTCACCACCATTGGTGATCAACGCATCCGCGGCCAGTACCCCTGGTCCTCCGGCATTCGTCAGGATCGTCAGGCGGGGACCCTTTGGACTTGGTTGTTTCCCTAGTACCTCCGCCATGTAAAATAGTTCGGCAATGCTATTGACGCGCAGTACACCGCTGCGACGGAAGGCCACTTCGAGAACCTCATCACTGCCGGTCAATGAACCCGTGTGGGAGGCAGCAGCCTTGGCAGCTCCCTCGGTGCGGCCTGGTTTGATCACAATAATGGGTTTAGTCAGGGCAACTTCACGGGCAGCAGAGAGAAATGCCCTGGCATTGCCGATGGTTTCCATATAGATAACGATACTCTTAGTGTGTGGATCATCTCCAAGGTAATAAATGAGATCGCTCCAGTCCACATCCAACATCGAGCCGACGGAGACAAAATGGCTGAACCCAACGTTCTCTCGCAAACTCCAGTCCAGGATGGCAGTACACAACGCGCCGCTCTGGCTGATGAACCCCACGCTGCCACGCCGAGCAATGGTGGTGGCAAAGGTCGCGTTCAAGCCGCTGACAGGACTCATCACACCTAAACAGTTCGGCCCGATGATTCGCATATTGCCACGGCGGGCATGTTCCAGGATTTGGCGCTCCAATTCTGCGCCTTGCGGCCCGGTCTCTTTGAAGCCAGCCGAGATGATAATCGCGCTTTTCACGCCTAGGTCCACGGCTTCCTTGATAATGCCAGGGATAGAAGTAGCTGGCGTTACAACTACGATTAAATCCACTAGTTCAGGTACCGCGGTGAGATTTGGATACGCTTTGATACCGAGAATGCTTGGTCTCTTTGGATTGACGGGATAGATGGTCCCACCAAAAGAACTGCTCATTAGGTTCCAAACAATCGTTCGACCTACACTACCCATTGTTTCAGTCGCACCAATAACAGCAACACTTTTGGGGGCAAAGATGGCATCCAACGCCTGACGTCCGTATTGCAAAACGTCATGGGCTGGGTCTAATCCTGGGTTAACAACGAAGTCCATAGTATTTTCCTTTTTGTCTTATCATAAGTTTAATGATGAAGTTTAGATAGTGAAATTCGTCACTATATATATCACAAAAACCAAGTTTATAGATATTTTAGTTCTTTTAGAAAAATAAAGTTTAAAGTTGTTTCTTCTCAAGAGTGTCTAAAAGGATAGCTAAGCAGTTTGCTTAGCCAGAGTTCCCTGCGGTCTTCCCGGCAGCGTGCGGCTTTAGCCGTACTAGGTCAGGTGTAGCTAAGTCCACTAGATTAGGCACTCCCTTCTTCTCCTCCCTATATGGATTCACCTACTTGACTTTCACTTAATTGTCATTATAATATTAGACGAACGTTCGTGCGAACGTTCGCATTAGAGGAGAGAGCTAGATGGCTTCAAAAACCACGCTGAAGCAGGTTGCGGCACGTGCTGGTGTCAGCTACCAAACTGTCTCCAAAGTATTAAATAAGCAGGCACAGGTTTCGGAGGAAACGGAAAAACGGATTCATGAGGCTGTGCGCGAACTGGGTTATCGTCCGAATCAGATCGCCCGGAATATGCGCGCGAAACGCAGTTTTATGATCGGTTACTCCTGGGCCCAGACTTCCCCAAACCAGGTTAATCATATTCTCGATCAATTTCTAACCAGCATGGTGCGAGAAGCAGAAGCTGCTGGCTATCATCTTTTGCCATTTCCTTTTCGTGAGGGTGATGGACTGGTAGATGCTTACCGCGAGTTAATTGATACCGGTCGCGTAGATGGGTTTGTATTGTCAAGTGTAAATTACGATGATCCAAGAGTCACTTTCCTGCTTGAACGCAAATTTCCGTTTGTAGCCTTTGGCAGTTCGAACCCTGAGATCGATTTTCCTTATGTTGATGTGGATGGCTATGATGGGCTCCGCCAGGTCATGCAATATCTTATTTCGCGCAGTCATCAGCGGATCGCTGTCGTAGCCTGGCCGGAAAATTCGCGGGTAGGGAACGAACGCATGCGCGGGTATTTTGAATCCATGCAAGGTGCTGGATTGAAAATTTGTTCAGAGTGGATCGAGCGTGGAGAAGGCACATTCGAATTTGGACGCGAGGCAGGCTCCCGTTTACTCAAACTCCCCCCTCCTGATCGTCCAACAGCCATCGTATCGCTTAATGATACACAGGCAATAGGAGTACTTCATGCTGCTCGAGATGAGGGTCTTGAAGCAGGAAATGAGATTTCTATTATTGGTTTCGATGATGCGCCCATGTCACAGTATCTTTTTCCTTCACTGACAACGGTGCGCCAGCCCATTCATGAGGCCGGACGTAAATGTGTTGAAATGCTGGTTTCGCTAATGAAAGGAGATGAACCGCCGAAGCGCCATATTCTGCTTTTGCCTGAACTCATCACACGAGCATCTGCGTAAACGTTTAGTTCATTAGAGCAGGGAGGATAAATTTTCGTTGCACACCATTCACGCATCATAGCAAGCACATTCACAAAGGAGGTGAATCCGGTTCTAGGTCAGAGTCCTTCGCTTTTACCCAAGTTTCACTACTTGGAAATCAGTTTTAAGAAAAGGAGATAGGAATGAAATCACTTTCGAAACTTTTTTCGCTTCTGAGTATCGCCGTGATGCTGTTGGCAGCTTGCGCGCCATCTACCACCCAGGCGCCTCCCGCGACACAACCACCGGCGACTGAGATGCCAGCGACTGAAGCCCCGGCAACGGAGACAACAGCCACAGAAGCACCTGCGACCGAGGCACCCACGACAGGCGCGGCTGCAGGTTCGTGCCCCCTGAAAGTTGAAGAGGGCGCTTCTATCGTGTTCTCTGGTTGGGGTGACGAGACTGAACAAAAAATTTACCGTGACTCCATTGAGCGCTTCAAGACTGTTTGTCCCGGTGTGACAGTGGATTATCAACCCATCCCAGATAAATTCCAGGACAAACTCAAGGCGCAGATGGCTGGTGGTACTGCGCCGGATGTATTCTATGTTGACGATCAATTGATGAACGCGTTTGCACCGTCCGGGCAGTTACTGGCGCTGGATGATGCCATGTCTCAGGCCGGCGTTTCGCGCGACGATTTCATCCCGGCTCTGCTGACCATCTTCACCAAGGACGGTAAGACCTACGGCCTCCCGAAAGACTGGGGCACATTGGGCCTGGTCTATTTGCCGGAAGCCTTCAAGGATGCTGGGATCGATGAGCCAACCGAAGATTGGACGTGGGATGATCTGCGGACTGCTGCCAAAGCCATTGCTGACAAGGGAACCTATGGCGGCTTCTGCATGGGCGCCGACTGGGCACGTTTTGCCCCGTTTGTCTTTTCGAACGGTGGCAGCTTTGCCAGTGAGGACTTCACGACGGCAACCCTGGATACTCCTGAGGTCAAAGATGTGGGTACCCTGGTAAGCGATATGTACAAGGAAAAGTCCCTGGTTGCACCGGCGGATGTCGGTGCGGGCTGGTGTGGGGAGGCCATCGGTAAGAAACTGGTCGGCTTAACCACCGAGGGTGGCTGGATGGTGAACTTCATGAAGCAAAATTATCCAGACGTGGAATGGAAAGCCATCGAGATTCCGCAGGGGCCGAAGAACCGTGCCGATATCATCTTTACCAATGCTATTGGCGTGAACGCCGCGACCAAATACCCGAACGCGGCTGCAGCTTTTGCCATCTACCTCACAGGCAAAGACAACCAGGGTGAGATCGTGAAGACCGGCTTTGCGTACAGCACCCATCCAGATCAGGCCGATCTGGTCGTAGATCCGAATGACAAGGCGATCGCTTCGGGTGGCCTTTTGCCAGACACTCGTGTCGCGTTCTGGGGACCGAACACTGGCAAGGTGAACGATGCGGTGTCCCAGGCCCTGAGTCGTATTTTCCTCGGCGACCAAACCGTAGACGAAGCCTTTGCGCAGGCGCAGGAGGAAGCACAGGCAGCGCTTAGCGGACAATAATAGTCTCTTTGTAATTCAATTGTCTCCTTCCCCATAACAGGGGAAGGAGACGTTAGATCCGATCCTTCCGATTTAGAGAACACTGGAGGTGGTGCCATGACAACCTATGAAACCAGCTCGACCCAATCCAATCGCAACCTGGCGGCTATCCTTACGTTTTTGGTCATTGTGATCGTTCTCATGGTGATCGCGCTGTTGAATGCGCCGACCATGGGTGGTCCAAAAGTGATGGCTTCTGCCAGTACGTATTTGCAGGAGGTCCGTCGCACCGCCTTGCCTTTTCTCGGAGCCGTGGCAGTGCTGGCGATCGCGCTGGGAATGAGTGCGGCACGCATGGTGTACCGGGAATGGCCATATCCCAAGCGCCGCCTCAACCTGATCATGGGATATGCGTTCCTGGCACCCTATCTGTTGATCACGCTGACCTTCACAGTGGGTGTTGTATTATTCGCTTTCTATATTTCGTTCAACAATTATGACATCTTTACGCCTCCCCAGTGGGCGGGCCTTTCCAATTATGCCAAGGCATTCCAGGGCAAAGACTTCCTTCAGTCGCTCTACAATGTGCTTTGGTACACGTTGATCGTGGTGCCCACCCAAACAACCATCGCGATCCTTCTGGCAGTTCTATTGAACAGCTCCATCAATTTTAAACAATTCTTCCGGACCATCTTTTATGCTCCCAGCGTCACCTCTTCGGTGGTGATCACGCTCATTTTCATCTGGTTTTATCTGAAGACGGGTTATATCAACTTCTTCCTTGCAAAGTTTTTTGGAGTCTTCGGATTGCACTGGCAGAATATCAACTGGCTGGGCGATCCGCGCGGCTTGATCCAACTGATCGTGCAGGCGTTTGGAGGAGATATTCCCTCCAAGCAGTGGTATTTCAGAGGTCCAAGCATCGCCTGGATGTCGATCATGTTCCAGAATATTTTCACAACGGCACCCACGTTCATGATCATGTTCCTGGCAGCCCTGCAGGATATTAATCCAACTTTGTACGAAGCGGCCTCCATTGATGGTGCGAACGGCTGGCAACAATTTCGTAACATCACATTGCCACTCCTGCGGCCCATCATCCTGTTGGTTGTGGTGCTGGGTACCATTGGCACATTGCAAGTGTTCGACCAGGTTTATCTGGCCACCTCCGGTGGACCCCTGGGTACTTCGCTGACACCGGTATTCATTGTTTTCAGGGAAGCCTTAGGATCCCAGGGGCCGATCCGAATGGGCTATGCCTCGGGACTGGCTTTCATCCTGGCAGTCTTGATCTTCTTCTTTACGTTCCTGCAGCGGCGCTTCATCTCGAATGAAACGCAGTTGTACTAGGAGGCTCGCATGGCTGTAAAGGTTGAAACTCTCAAGCAAGTCGGCACGCAACAGCCCGGAAAGCCCGGGTCATATTATGTAGGAACATTCCTGCGTTATCTGCTCCTGGCCTTGATTGGATTGATCCTTTTCATGCCGTTCATCCTGGCTGCGTTAGGCACGTTCAAGACGGATGCGGAGATCATTTCCTTCCCGCCGAAGCTCTTTCCCCAGGAGTGGCATGTGGAAAACTGGGCCAGGGTGTGGAATACCGATCTGGGTAATGGCGGCACATTTCCGCGCTGGTTGTTCAACACGGCATTTCTCGCAGTAACGGTCGCGGTGCTGGAAGTGATCTTTTGCTCCATGGCCGCTTATGCATTTGCACGCATGGAATTTCCGGGGCGGGATGCGGTCTTCAATTTTATGCTGGCAACCATGATGATTCCGGGCGCAGTGACCCTGATCCCTGCGTACGTGTTGATGACCAAACTGCATCTCATTAATTCGTTTGGATCACTGATCCTGCCAGGCGCCGTTAGTGCCGGGAGTATATTTCTGCTGACCCAGTTCTTTAAGTCCATCCCCAAGGACCTGGAGGAGGCAGCGGTGATCGATGGCGCCAAACATTCCGAGATTTACCGAGAGGTTATCATTCCGCTCGCCCGGCCGGCCCTTTTGACAGTGTTCATTCTCCAGTTTCAGGCCATGTGGAACGCCTTCCTTCAGCCACTCCTGTACCTGAACTCGGCAGACAAATATGTGCTCAACGTTGCGCTCAGCATTTTTCAGCAGCAGTTCAAGGCGCAGTGGAACCTGACGCTGGTCGGTGCCATGTTCAATGCCATTCCCGTGATGATCCTCTTCTTTATTTTCAGCAAGTATTACATCGAAGGTGTGGCGTATACTGGCATCAAAGGTTAACAGAACCGAGTAATCCAGCAAGTGAAATCGGCGCTAAAGATATTAGGTTTATCGTTTCGAGATGTCTGGCAGGAACTGTGGACAATTCTTATCGTCCACTTGCTGTTCCTGTTGGGGAATATCTTGATCATTCCGGGTCCGCCGGTAACCCTAGCCTTATTTTTCTATGGGAATAGAATCGCGCATGGTGAAAGAGCCAACGAACGCGATTTTCTGGAGGCCATTCGCAACTATTGGAAACCCGCCTGGCGCTGGGGATTGATAAATTTTTTGGCGATAGGATTGTTAACGGGTGATTACTATTTGATTGGAAATTTGGCAGCCCGTTCAGGCTTTGCTTCCTTCATTCAAGGAATGTATATCACCTTTTTGGCAGGCTGGCTGTTGCTTCAACTATTTACGTTGCCGTTTCTATTAGAACAAGATCAGCCCTCGGTGCTCCTAGCATTAAGAAATGCGGCTGTATTTATTGGAAGAAACCTGATCCTTGTCTTTGTGCTGGCGTTGTTACTGGCATTGAGTCTTACGGCTGGTACACTGGCGTTCATGCTGACCTTTGTCTTTGGAGGCGCGTTGATCGCATTTGCCGGTAACCATGCTGTGCTGGAGCATTTATCAAATCACTGACAACAATTGCATATATGAAACGAAATGGACAGTATCCGCTGAGCAGTTTAATATCCTATGTGGAAAATCGTCGAAGAAACTTTTAATCCTGAAAAACAACACCATAAGGAAACCGTTTTTACAATTGGGAATGGTTATCTTTCGACGCGCGGTGCCTTCGAGGAACGATTCCCTGCTGAAATGCGCGCCACCTTTCTGCATGGTGTCTTTGATGACGCGCCAGTCGTGTTCACTGAACTTGCCAACGCACCTGACTGGCTTGAATTGGATATTTTTCTGGCTGGAGAACATTTCCGCCTCAACCAGGGGACCCTGCTCTCATTCACGCGGACCCTTGACCTGCGTACGGCAACTCTGACGCGTGATCTACGCTGGCGCAGCCCACGCGGACGGGAGACTCATCTTGTCTTCGAGCGGTTCGCCAGTCTGGCAGAGGAACATCTTTGCATGGTAAAGGCGACCATCAGACCCGAAAATTACTCCGGTCGCGTGGAAGTGCGTGCGGGGCTCAGCGGCGAAGTAGATAATCTCAAGCTCAAACACTGGGATTGGGTGGCACAGGGAGTCCGCGCGCAGGAGGCCTGGCTGCAAGTCAAAACGTGTGCGACGAAGATCGAACTGTCAGCCGCGATGAAACTGTCCATGACGGTGCCGGGCCAAAGGTCGCACCTGACTCGTTTGGATGTCCAAAATCATCCTGCGCTGGCGGTATCCTCAAATATCAAATCGGGAGAAACGGCTACTGTCCTCAAGTGGTTCACACAATACACGAGTCGGGATGTAAAAAATCCATTGAAGGATAGCCGCAGGGCCCTACAGAAATATTTGCTACAGGATTGGGCGCAGTTGTGGGAGGCGCATCGCAAAGCGTGGGAGAGTGAATGGGAGCGCTCTGATGTGATTATCGAAGGCGATGACGAAGCACAGCTGGCTGTGCGATTCAATATCTTCCAGTTGCTGATTGCTGCGCCGCGTCATGATGAACATGTCAATATCGGCGCCAAGACGTTGAGCGGTTATGGTTACCGCGGACATGCCTTTTGGGATACTGAAATATTTATGCTGCCATTCTTCATTCACACGCGGCCTGAGATTGCGCGCAATTTGCTCTCGTATCGCTGGCACAATCTGCCCGGTGCGAGGGAAAAAGCCAAGGCGAATGGGTTTCTCGGCGCGCAATATCCGTGGGAAAGCGCGGGGACAGGGGAAGAGGTGACGCCAACCTGGGTTCCCAATCCCGCGGATCGAACGAGCTTAATCCGCATTTGGACGGGCGATATTGAAGTTCATATTTCTGCTGACATTTCCTATGCCATTTGGAAATATTGGCAGTCTACGGGCGATGAATCGTTTTTGCTCGAGCGTGGTGCAGAAGTGATCCTTGAGACCGCCCGTTTTTGGAGCAGCCGTGCCGAATGGAATGAGGAGCTGGGACGCTATGAAATCAACGATATCATCGGCCCGGATGAATATCACGATCACGTGGATAATAACGTCTACACCAATGCACTGGCGTGCTGGAATCTGAAGACTGCTTTAGATTTATACAGTTGGTTGAAAGAGGAACATTCCTCTGCGTGGAAAAAATTGAATCGCCGAATTCGATTCAATGAGAAGGAATTGGAGAAGTGGCGTCATGTCATTGAGCATCTGTATATCCCATTCGATTCGCAGACCAAACTCGTTGAACAATTCGAAGGCTATTTCCAGCGTAGGGATGTAAACCTTGCTAAACTCGAGCCGCGCACCAATTCAGTGCAGGCATTGTTTGGCATCGAAGGGGCGAATGAGACTCAGGTTCTTAAGCAGCCGGATGTTCTGATGCTGATGTATTTATTGCCAGATTTATATGATCATGAGACGTTGCTGGTAAACTATGCTTATTACAATGCCCGCACCGATCATACTTTCGGTTCGTCGCTGGGGCCGTCCATTCAGGCGATTATGGCTTGCAAAGCCAATGATGAAGGCGCATATGTTCATTTCATTCGCGCGGCGCGGGCAGATTTATTCAACGTCCGCAATAATGCCGGGGATGGTATTCACGGCGCGTCGGCAGGCGGTTTGTGGCAAGCTGTGATCTTCGGCTTTGCAGGTCTGGAACATACCAGCGCCGGCTGGATGACCCATCCGCACTTGCCCGAAGGCTGGACACGTATTGCGTTCAAAATTGTCGACCATGGCAAAGAACTTCACTTTGATGTAAAGAAAGCTTTCTAATGGCAATCCGCGGTTTTATATTTGATCTGGATGGGGTCCTCACAGACACCTCTGAGTTTCATTATTTAGGCTGGCAGAGACTCGCAGATGAAGAGGATTTATCGTTCTCACGCGAGATCAACGAAACACTGCGAGGGATTCCGCGGCGTGCCTCGCTGATGATGATTTTAAAAGGGCGGACCTATCCGGAAGAAAAAATTCAGGAAATGATGGAGCGCAAGAATAATTATTATCTTGAGCTTGTACGCGGGATCACGCCAAAGGATCTGTTGCCCGGGGCGCGTGAACTGTTGCAAGAAATCCATGCCGCGGGGATGAAGTCGGCGCTGGGGTCGGCGAGCAAGAATGCGCGGGAAGTGATCCAACGCCTGGGGATCGAAGCTCTGCTGGACGCGGTGGCTGATGGGAATAGTGTGGAGCATCAGAAGCCTGCGCCGGATCTGTTCCTGCATGCCGCCGAATTATTAGGGCTATCTCCTGCAGAATGTGTCGTGGTTGAGGATGCCGCGGCCGGGATTGAAGCCGGGCGCGCCGGGGGATTTTATACCCTTGGATTAGGGCCGCGGGAACGAGTGGGCGATGCGAACATCGTTTTTGAATCGTTGGAAGGGGTGAAACTGGATGCCCTATTAAACTTGTTGGATCAAGCGTAGAAGCGACCCGCTGAGCGGGAACCGCAGACTTCACTGACCATCCTGATAAGTCGCCCCGACTGGCGTGGGAACCAGGGGCAGACTCATTCCGTCTTAATCCTCATGAAAGCACTCCATCAGAAAAGGCGGGCAGGATGAATCACAGAGTTTCCCTGTTGATTTTCTCAACAATTATTTTCCTTTTTGGATTGGCTGGATGTGGTCCAGTCACGCTTGTGCCTGCGCTCACAGCAACTCCCAAGACCGAACCTGTTGTGCCGGTGGTGCAAGTCCAAAAAGATCAAGTAGGACCTTATCTTGTCGGACAAATCCCGTCAGAAGGGGGACGGTTGGAACTGTCGCCCACGATCCAGTTCATTTTTGACCGCGACATGGATCAGGCGAAAACAGCCGAAGCATTTACGTTCCTTGATTCAGATCACGAATCTGTTCCCGGCAAAATCACCTGGCTCAACCCGAAAACCCTTACTTTTCAACCAGACTCGAAGCTAACACCCTCCACTATTTACCAGGCAGTTTTCTCGACCAATGCGGTCGGTCTGGATGGAAAATCTCCACAGGATGAAATCAGAGTGGAGTTTACAACCAATGATTCACTCCTCGTCGGGCAGGTTTTTCCCATCGATCATTCTGAAGATGTGGATGGCAAAACCAACCTCACGGTCATCTTCAATCATCCAGTTGTTCCGCTGAAAATAAAAGAGGAGCAAAAAGACCTGCCTCAACCGTTGACATTTTTGCCTGAGGTCGCGGGGCAGGGAGAATGGGTGAACTCGTCGGTGTATGTGTTTCAGCCGGAGCAGCCTTTATTAAGCGGGACCAATTACACGGTCCAGGTGGCGGCGGGACTCAAGGATACGACCGGCAATTCCTTGGGCAATTCCTATACGTGGAAGTTCAGCACGCGTGCGCCGGTAATCGGCAGTTTTGCTTTGAAGAACGGACCGGAGAACCCGCCCGAGAAGATCGAGAACGTTTTACTGGATCAGGCGTTTCTCGTGACGTTCCTCCAGCAAATGGATGCGGACAGCACCAGAGAGAACGTCACGCTACTAAACCGTGAAACGCACAAAGCCTTTCCGACTCGTCTGAAATGGAATGAAGATTTCACAGTACTCACAATTGAGCCAGCAGGACATTATAAAATCGCCAGCTTTTATGACCTGGTGATTTCAAACAAGTTGCGCGCCAAAGACGGTGGGACTCTCAAAGATGGCTTAACCCTTAAATTTGGAACTGTGCCGTTGCCACAAGTCATCAAATTCTCACCGGCGCCAAACTCTGAAGCGAAGGATTTCGATCCACAATTCTCGATCCAGTTTGCTTCCCCCATGAAACTTGATTCGTTGAAGAACAAGATCAAAATTTCACCGCAACCGGAAAAGGAACTGCAGTGGTATTTCAACGACTACAACTGGGAATTGAACGTTTACGGACTGGAACCCGCCACCGAATATGTTGTCCGCATTCTGCCGGGCATGGCGGATATTTACGGCAACACCATCAGGAACGAATACTCCTACACATTCAAGACCGGCGATATCGTTCCGTATGCCCGGCTGGTGCTTCCCTGGCAGCCTCTGGTGTACCGCGCCAGGGGTCCACAGGAGGTGTACTTCGAACAGACGAATCTCGATTCGGCAACCATCTCCGTTTATCCCGTGACCTTCAGTGAATTCAATCGGATGCTGACCGGCAAACTGGATCCGACGTATTTCAATCCGAAGGCGGCGCCGGTCCGGGAGTGGGAAGCGGTGGCGGAGGACGCGGTCCGCAACCAGATGGACAGCGTCAATTTCAAGCTGGGAGACTCGAACGGCCATCCGCTCAAGCCCGGTTATTACTTTATCGGCGTGAAAGGCACGCCGCTGGATTACAAGGGAAGCTTCTACCAGGGATATCTGTTTATCGTCGCGACCGACAATATCACGCTCAAGACTTCGGCCTCTGAAGCCTCGGCCTGGATCGTGGACCTTGAAGCCGGAACACCGCAGGTGGGGCTTGCGGTCAAGTTTTACGATCAATATTTTCAGCAGCTTGGCGAAACGACCACGGATAAGGATGGGCTGGCGTATCTCAAAGGATTGAAACAGCCTTTATATGCACAGATAGACGGAGACGATCACTTCGCCTTTACTGCCATGGACTGGGGCAGTGGCGTCTGGGCAGGAGACTTCGGTCTGTTCGAAGGCTATTATGGCGAGACTGCCGCGCCATTTGCCTATCTCTATACAGACCGACCGGTCTATCGTCCGGGGCAGGATGTCTTTTTCAAAGGCATTATCCGCCAGAACGATGACCTGCGGTATAGCCTGCCGAAAGAAGCGAAAGTCTATGTCAGCATCGAACGCTTTGGGGAACGCGTCTTCGGCGATTTCATGCCGCTCTCGAAATTGGGATCCTTCGATGGCAAGTTCAAATTAGCAGAGGATGCCGGCCTTGGTTCTTATGATGTGTACGTGCGCAAAAGCCTGGCCTCCGATTCCTTTGGCTATCTTTCATTCCGGGTGGCGGAATATCACAAGCCGGAGTTTGAAGTGCTGGCTGCCTCAGATAAATCGAATATCCTGGCAGGCGAACAAGTCAAATTCGGTTTGGATGCGAAATATTATTCCGGCGGGAATGCTGGGAACGCCAATGCCGAATGGTTTTTGGAAGCGATCCCTTATTATTTCCAGGCCTCCCAGGATTACTGGCAGTTCAATTTTTATGATTGGGATCATGATATTTATTGGTCGCCGCAACGATCCAGCGGCAGCGGTACCTTGGCTGAAGGTCAGGCCGTGACCGATGAAAATGGTCATCTGGAAGTGACTCAAACGCTGGGATTGAACGAGAACAAGACCAGCCAGCAGGTGGCTTTCCGGGCGAACGTGACCGACGCGGCGGGCAATGTGGTCAGCGGGAGCACCAGTGTGGTTGTGCATCAAAGTCAGGTCTATGCAGGGATTCGCTCCTTAAGCTATGTAGGCAAACAAGGTGAAGAACAACCTTTTCAAGTCGTTGCGCTGGATTGGGATTCGGAGCCAGTCGCCAATCAGAATGTCTCGGTCAAGTTCGTGGAGCGGCGCTGGTTCAGCGTGCAAACTCAGGACAAGCAGGGACAGTTGCAATGGGAAACTTCGGTGAAGGAGATTCCCGTGGGTCAGGCTAACGCAGTAACCGGGGACGACGGCAAAACAACGGTTTCTTTTGTTCCACCGCGAGGAGGCGTGTATAAAGCCATCGTGACCGCCCGGGATGCAAAAGGACATTCGCAGCAATCCTCGGCGTATATCTGGATTTCGAGTGATGATTATGTGGCCTGGCGACAGACCAACGACCGCACCTTCAATTTGATCGCGGATAAGGATATGTATTCGCCCGGCGATACCGCGGAAATCCTCATCGCCCAACCATTCAATCATGCTGCCTATGCATTGGTCACCTATGAGCGCGGTCATATTTACAAACAGAACGTCGTACTGCTCAAGGGCAATAGCACACTTTATAAATTACCGATCACCGAAGACATGGCTCCCATTTCTTATGTCTCAGTTATTGTGGTGAGTGGCGCGGAGCAAAGTGGGACTCCGGATTTCAAGATTGGCATGACAAGTATCAAGGTGGATACCAGCCATCAGGAGCTGGATGTGAAAGTCACCGCGGATAAACAATCCGTAGGGCCGGGCGATCAAGTGACCTACACGATTGAAACGCAGGACTACAACGGGAAACCCGTCTCTGCGGATGTGTCGCTGGCGGTGGTGGATAAGGCCGCGCTGGCATTGGCGCCTGCCAACTCCGCGCCCATTCTCGATAGTTTCTATCCGGACCAGGC
>Ga0065704_10001213_pt1 | contig 13905 bp, 15 predicted proteins | sample SwiRhicommuniRL2_FD_59091 | JGI IMG/M metagenome (GOLD analysis project Ga0065704, IMG submission 59091) | Switchgrass rhizosphere bacterial communities from Rose Lake, Michigan, USA - RL2 v2 (version 2) | ecosystem: Host-associated > Plants > Roots > Rhizosphere > Soil | place: East Lansing, MI
TGCACGTTCATGCACATCGTGACGACATCGGCCTTCGGTAGCGGCTGCGCGAAGAAATCGAGAGACTGCGCCGACCCGTTATCCGCAGTCCCACTGCGGCGATTTTGCGATTTGCGCTCGCCGGTCGAGAGGCATTTCTCGAGACGTCGTCGTTCGGCACTGAGCGCCCGCCCGATCGTTTTGTTAGCCGTTTTGACCGCCAGCATTACTTCTGGTTGTAGGCCGAAAGTCCAGCACTGACAGGAGTCCCTTGGCGTGTTGACCGAAAGTCACCTCTGCGGCGACTAACGGGGTGGAGCTGTCGCGTTGACTTCATCAATTTCTGAAACAAATCGAACGTTCCAACGGTGCCTAACGGCAGCACTGAGGTGGTGCATGTTTTGATGGGCTTGGCCCTGATTCATGCGTCAATCAAGGCGCGTGATTCGTTGACATGTCAACGCAAGGTAGGAGGCTTCGCATGCGTTTTCTGCAGTTCGTTAGCCAGTTCCATCGTGAAGAGTCAGGTCAGGACATGCTCGAGTATGCCCTGGTCCTGTTCGCTGTCCTGACGGCAGTCATCAGCGGTTCGACCACCCTGGCGAGCACGATCTCCAACGCACTCACGACCATCGACGGCAACATTCAAGGGCTGCTCTAAGGCTCAGGGCGCCGGGCTGCACGTCCAACCGCGGCACGGCGCCACTTTTTTGATTCCCAGTGGAATTGTGCATTCAACTCAAATCCTCCCCGCGCTGGCAGTGGCAGTAGGAATCTGCGCCGCGTTCACCGATGTGAAGGCGCGGCGGATCCCGAATCGGCTGACCTATTCCGCCATGGTTGCCGGTTTGGTATTGCAGGGCATCCTCTACGGCTGGAAAGGGCTGTTGCTCAGTGTCGAGGGCTGTCTCCTGTTCGGCGGTGTCTTCCTGCTGTTCTATCTGGTCCGAGCGATGGGAGCTGGCGACGTGAAGCTGGCGGCCGCCCTTGGCAGCATTGTGGGGGTTTCGGCGACCTTGCCGGTGATGCTCGCGACCGCTTGGGCGGGAGCCGCACTCGCCATTTGTCTCATGGTGCTGTCAGGCCGAGTTGTTGAGACGTTGCGGAACACATTGTGGGTGACCGGATTTCATGTCCAGCACGGATTACAGGTACACCCCGTCGTGAACTTGGACAATCCCGCGGGGGGGCGCATGCCGTATGGGCTCGCATTTGCCGCCGGCACAGCGTATTGGGCTCTTTCGTCGGGTTGGTGGAGTTAATTCATGGGTGCACGAAGACTTGGTCTGGCGCTCGCTGCTGCGTTGGTGATCTCGCTTGGCGTCACGTCTGTTTTCTATGTGCGCATCACACGGGCGCAGGCCAGTGCCCGGCCCCAGATCAGACGCGTCGTCGCTGCCAAGGTCGCATTGCAGCCAGGGACTCCCATCGCTGCTGAAAACCTGACCGAGATCGACTGGCCCAAGAACGTGGCGCTGGGCGGGTTGATTGAGAAAAAAGAAGAAGTCGCGGGTCATGTGCTCGGGTATGCCGTCGCGGCAAACGAACCAGTGCTGCGGCGCGATCTGGCCGCGGGGGCCAGCTTGGGTCTTGCTGCCAAGATTCCAGACGGCATGCGCGCGATTGCGGTGAAGACCAATGAGGTGATGAACATGGCCGGATTTGTCTTTCCCGGCTCTCGCGTCGATGTGCTGATGACGCTTCGAGGCGAGAACAACAACGCGAGCACGACGACCGCGCGGACGGTGCTGCAGAACGTCCAGGTGCTATCAACCGGAACGAAGATGGATCCCGATCCGACCGGTAAGCCGACGGAGAGCAAGCCGGATAACGCCATGGTGGTCACTCTTCTGGTCACCCCAGAACAATCACAAAAGTTAGCGCTGGCGCAAAGCCAAGGCACCATCCAGTTTGTTCTCCGCAATGGCGGAGACTCGGCGAATCCGGAGATGCCCGTCGTGGACCTGGCCGAGTTGACCGGAGTTCAGAAGATCGAACCGCCGCCGCAGCCGGCACAGCCAAAGCGAGTCGCCGCTGTGGCGAAACCGTCTGACGCTGTGGTGAAACCGTCTGACGTCGCCTACCTCGTGGAAACGGTGGCGAACGGCAAGGTCACCGTCTCCACGTTCCACGTGCACCCCGAGTCAGGGGAATGAGGGTCCATTCGCACATGCGACATCTTCTGTTGTGCACCTTGGCTGCCCTGGGGCTTTGTGTCCCTGCAATCGCGCAAGTCCCAGCGGAGAACCAGGTCGCACGCATACTCGTCGGCCACTCCATCGTGATCCGTACCGATCCGCGCCTCACGCGTGTGTTGGTCGGCAACCCTGCGGTCGTGACCACCACTACGACGGCCCCTAACGAGGTGGTCGTGACAGCAACGGCACCCGGGAGCAGCAGTGTCGTCCTGTGGCAGGAGAACAGTCAATCGCGAACCATTGAAGTATTCGCGGACCTGGATGTGTCCCTGTTGCGAGAGGCGATCGCACGCAATTTTCCGAACGAGGCCATCCAGGTGGAAGCGGAAGAGGGCCGAGTTCTTTTGAGCGGGACCGCATCGTCTGCCGCAGTGGCCGACCAGATCGGAAAAATGGGAGCGCCGTTCTCCAAAGATATCGTGAACTCCATTCGCCTTGCGCCGCCGCCGCGGCAGAAGCAGGTGATGCTGAAGGTTCGTTTTGCACAGGTCGATCGATCGAAGATGACTGCTTTTGGCATCAACCTATTCAGCACGGCAGGCGGAAACACTCTGGGGTCGGTTTCGACGCAGCAGTTCGCCTCGCCGCAGTTGGTGTCCGCCGAGGCTGGCGGAAAGGGCGTGACGACCAGCACCATCGGCTTGAGCGACCTGCTGAATGTCTTCCTGTTCCGGCCCGACATCGACCTGGGTGTCACCATTAAGGCCTTGCAGCAGACAAACGTGCTGCAGATCCTGGCCGAGCCGAATCTACTGGCCGTCAGCGGCGAACCAGCACGGTTTCTAGCTGGCGGCGAATTGCCCTACCCGGTGCTATCCGGTCAACTTGGACAGCAATCGGTTACCGTCCAGTTCAAGCCCTTCGGCGTCAAGTTGGAATTTACCGGAACCGTCGAGGGCGATGGCACCATCCGTTTGAAGGTGTTCCCGGAAGTGAGCTCGCTTGATTACACGAACGCGATAACGATCAGCGGATTCGTGTTGCCGGCCATTGCCACGCGTCACGCCGAGACCGTCGTGCAGTTGAAAGACGGCCAGAGCTTTGGCATCGCCGGACTGCTCGATCAGAGAACGACGGCGCAATTCGACAAAGTGCCGGGTATCGGCGACATACCTGTCTTGGGGCAGCTGTTTCGGTCCAGGTCGGTGAACGCACTCAACTCGGAACTGCTCGTGATCGTGACGCCAACGGTCGTTGATCCCGTGGCCGAGCCGACCGCTGCGCCCGCGTTGCCCCAGATGCCGATCGCGCCGTTGGGCCAGCAGCAATTTGACACGAAAGTCCCAAATCGCGGCGGGAGTAACTAAACATGGCGACGGTTGAAGCGTCAACGGGAGTCGCGGTCATCACTGTATCCCTCGATCCGACGTCCTACGAGGCCATTTCGTATTTCATCGCGGGCGTGCCCGGTGCCGTGGTTGTGGGAAACCTCGACCACTATTCCGGTGCTGAGCGGAACATTGGCCGCGCGCTCGACCCCGCCCGCACGCGCATTTGCTTCATCGACTACGACGCAAATACCGAGGAAGCGATCTGGATCACGGCGCGATTGCGCGCCGAATATCCGGATGTCCACTGCTTTGCCGTCTCGTCCCACTCCGACCCGGACAGAATCATCGCAGCCATGCGCACGGGCTGCGCCGAATACCTGGTCAAGCCGGTTGAGCATGAGCGTGTGCTGGATGGGTTGACACGAGCGGAAGCCAAGCAGAAGGAAAAGACGCGTTCAAAAGTCCGTGGGAAGGTCATCACGCTGGTTGGTGCCAAGGGCGGCACGGGGGTCACGTCGCTGGCGTTGCATTTGGCTCTGGAGCTGGGCGAAGAAGGAAGAAACAAGTGCCTGCTGGTTGACCAGCATCCAGCCCTGGGTGATGCGTCGTTATACCTCGGGACGGGCCGGCACAAGTACAGTTTTTACGAGCTTGCCAGCAACAGGGATCGCCTGGACGAAGACCTGTTGAAAGGCTTTCTCCTGAACCACGATTCCGGACTTCACCTCCTCGATTCGCCCGAGACAGTAGACGCGATTTATGGCGTGCCACGATCCGCAGTGGAACACACGCTCGCGTTTCTCGCCGAGACCTATCAGTACCTGGTCATCGATTGCCCGCCGGCGCTGACCGAAGGGACGCGTGCCTGCATTGCAGCGTCGGACCAGGTTGCGATCGTCATGACCGCCGAATTGCCGTCGGTGCGCAACACCGTCAGCTACATCGAGCATTTGCTGGAACTGGGATACAACCCGAACACCATTTACGTCGTGCTCAACCGGTATTCCAAGAAGGGGCCGTTGAGCGACGACCGCATTGAAAGCGCCCTAGGCCGGTCGATTTCCTTGCGGGTGCCAAACAGCTACAACGAAGTCGTTCGGGCGATCAACAGCGGCACACCGATTTCCGGTGGGAAAAAATCGGCTTTCTGCGAGGCCATTCAGAAGTGGGCGCACGAATTGGGTTCGAGCGGCAACGCGAACAGCCCAGTCGTGGCCGAGGCTGCGCCGGCACCTCGCGGCGGCCTGAGAGCCCTGTTCGGCATCTAGTTTCGCGGGAGACGTGAACCATGGCATTCGGATCGTCAACCACTCCAGTTCTTCAGCCAACGCAGGGGACGAATGCGCCCGTGTACCAGTCGTTCCAGGAGCTGAAGACCAGCCTCCATCGCGACTTGCTGAGCAAGATTGACCTCGAGAAACTCACGACGCTGCAAGACGTCCGCGCCCGAACCCAGGTGCAGAGCGTCATTTATGAACTGATTAGTGTGGCGAACGTCCCACTCAGTGGCGCGGATAAGGAGCGAGTCTGCCGCGAGGTGTTGCAGGAAGTCTTCGGCCTGGGGCCGCTTGAGCCTCTCCTGCAAGACGCGTCCATTTCCGACATCCTGGTNAACTCCCACCGGCGGGTGTACATCGAGCGGGCCGGTCTGCTCGAACTTACCCGTGTCGTTTTCAAGGATGCGGCGCACCTGCGCCACATCATCGACAAGATCGTCTCCAACGTGGGGCGCCGCGTGGATGAATCGTCGCCGATGTGCGACGCGCGTCTGGAAGACGGCTCGCGCGTCAACGTCGTGATTCCGCCGCTCGCGCTTGACGGCCCGCTCCTGTCGATTCGCCGCTTCGGCCGCCGGCCCATCGGTATTGAGCAACTGCTCGCCAAGCGCGCAATCACCTCTCCGATGCTCGAATTGCTGAAGAGCGCGGTCAAGGCTCGGCTCAACATCGTTGTCTCCGGCGGCACGGGCGCCGGCAAGACGACGCTGCTGAATGGGTTGTCGAGCTTTATCTCCGAAGGGGAACGAATCGTCACGATCGAAGACTCAGCCGAACTGCAACTCCAGCAACACCACGTTGCCCGAATGGAGTGTCGACCCGCCAACGTCGAGGGAAAAGGTGCAGTCCGTCAGCGCGACCTGGTCATCAACGCCCTTCGTATGCGTCCGGATCGCATCGTACTGGGCGAGGTGCGCGGTGGCGAAGCGCTGGACATGCTGCAGGCGATGAACACTGGACACGACGGCTCGCTGACGACTATTCACGCGAACAATCCGCGCGACGCGGTCGCGCGTCTCGAGACGATGTGCCTGATGGCCGACGTCGATCTGCCGGACAAGGCCATTCGACACCAAATTGCATCGGCGGTGCACATCGTTGTGCAGGTCGCCCGGCTCAGCGATGGCACTCGTCGAGTGACGCACATTTCCGAGGTGACCGGGGTTGCCGACGGGATGGTGACCCTGCAGGACATTTTCGTTTTTGACCGCCTCGGCATCGGCCAGCACGGTCGCGTGCTCGGACGTTTTCGCGCGACTGGTCTGCGACCGATGTTTTCCGAGCAATTGAAGGCGTCTGGAATCGAGCTTCCTGAGAGCATCTTCGAACACGTCTCCGAGATCTAGTCGTGACGGTTCTCAGTATCTTCTTCATCGTCTTGATCACCGCCTTCGCGGTGGTCGCGTTCTTTACCGAACCCTCGAAGACGGATAAGCAGATTCACTCGCGGCTGGCCTCGCTGGACCGAACGAGAGGGTTGGTCGCCGACGATGAGCCCGGCGTCCTGAGAGATGTCACGTTCAGTAAGATTCCCGCCCTCGACAGATTCCTGCGACACAACCGGCTTGCCACCGGACTCTGTTTGCTCATCGAACAGGGCGGACTGCAGTGGACGATCGGGCAAGTGGTGTTCAGCACGCTGGTGATGATTTGTCTGGGTGCTCTCCTCGGCAACTGGTGGATTGCGCCGGGGCTAATCGGCTGGGCCCCCGGCTTGGCGCTGGGCGTTGCTCCCTACATGTTTCTTATCCAAAAGCGGAAGCGGCGGTTCCGGCGCATCGCCCAGCAACTCCCCGAAGCTATCGATTTGATGTCGAGCGCCCTGCGTGCGGGCCAGGCGCTGGCGTCAACCGTCGAGACCGTCGCGAGGGAAGTCGCCGATCCGTTAGCGTCCGAATTCCGGCGCGCCGCCGTCGAGCAGAGTTTCGGGCTTCCATTTCGCGACGCGATGCTGAACCTAAGGTCTCGGACGCCTGTCCCCGATCTGCAGTTCCTGGTCGCGGCGATTCTTGTCCAAAAGGAAACCGGCGGTAACCTCGCTCACATTCTCGACAAGACGTCGCGCATGATTCGCGAGCGCATGCGCGTCGCGGGAGAGATGCGGATTCGCACGGCGCAAGGGCGTGTCACCGGCTGGGTTCTCTGCCTGCTCCCATTCGGGATGTTTACTGCAATGAACCTGCTACAACCTGGATACGGGAGAGTGCTGTTCGAGAATCCGCTCGGACAAAAGATGCTCATGTGGGCCGCGATCCTGATGGCACTCGGCGTGATCGTCATCCGGCGGATTGTCCACGTAAGAATCTAGAAACGAGTCATGACGCTTCTCTTTCTGATTTCGTCGGCCGTCACGCTGTTTCTGCTGGTCGCTGTGCTCATCGTCATGATGGGCGGCAGCGAAGGCGTTGATGCGCGCCTCACGGAAATTGCTGAGCGGCCGAAGCGGGCCGGCGAGCCCATCTGGGCGGATGCTCCGCAAAGCGGACTCGCGCAAGTGGCGGCCATCCTCAACGGTGCTCTCAAACCGATTCGGGACTTGATTTCCGGCTCCGACGACATGGCGTATCGGCTCACCCTCGCTGGTTTCCGCAAGGCTGAGCACGTCGAGGTGTATACGGCGGCGAAGATGCTGCTGCCCGTTATCGGGATCGTGGCCGGGACGTTCTTCGGCGGCAACATGATCATGGCAATTCTGCTGGGTGGGATGGCCGGTTTTTTTGGACCGGATCTCGCCGTCTCGCATTTGATTAAACGCCGCCAGGAGACCATGGACCTTGCGGTGCCCGAGGCGCTCGACCTGCTGGTGATTTGTATGGAAGCCGGCCTGGGGATCGACCAGGCGATGGCGCGGGTTGCCGACGAAATCAGACTGACTTCGCCCCCGTTGGCTGAGGAGTTCCAGATCATCAGTCGTGAGCAGCGCGCCGGAAAGCTGCGCCTGGATGCCTGGCGCAGCATGGCAGAGCGAGTGAATCTCGAGTCCATGAGTCAACTCGTGAGCATGCTCGTGCAGACGGAGCGTTTTGGCACGCCCATCGCGAACTCTCTCGGCCAGTTTGCAGAAGCGTTGCGCACGCGTCGGTCGCAGGCGGCAGAAGAAGTCGCAGCCAGGAGCGGATCCAAACTGCTTTTCCCGCTGGTTGTATTCATTTTCCCCAGCATTTTCGTCGTCACGCTCGGGCCGGCGATACTCGGATTCCAGAAGATATTTGTTGATTTATTCAATAGATAGCGAGCATGCGTTGGCAGAAGAGGACCCTCCGTGCAGTGAACCGGACGCGCGGCACCGTTGTTGGCGAGTGCATCCGCGTCGCGGACTCACCACTCACCGGCATTGTCGGTTTGCTGGGCGAGCGCGACCTTCCGCCGGGAGATGGGCTGTTGATCGTTCCTTGTCAGGGCGTGCACACGCTGGGAATGCGGTTCGCGATTGACATCGTGGTTCTCGATGGCGAGTGGAACGTGATCGCCATTCGGCGTGAGTTGCGCCCCTTTCGGCTGACCCGTCTGTTTTGGAAGGCGGCCGCGGTGCTCGAATTGCGAGCCGGAATGGTGGAATCGTGCGGCACGCTTGTAGGCGACGCTCTCGAGTTCAGCCGCGTGGACGGGACGGTGAGGTAAGCCTATGAGCCGGTTGCGCAAAACAAACCGCTGGCGCGACGCCCGAGGCGAAGAGGGACAGAGCCTGCTCGAAACGGCAGTGACGATGCCCTTGCTGCTGTCGATTGCCTTTAATCTGATCAATGTCGCCTACTTCTGGTTCGTCTTGCTCTCCCTTTCGGCGGCATCCCGCCACGGCGTGCTGTATGCGTCACAAGGCGGATCGGCGGCGGGCACGATTTCCGCGCCGACAACTGCCGCCGTCAGCAATCTCGTTTATGAAAACGTGACGAACGCGATCAAGGGCACGACGACCTCCACCGTGGCCGTGCGCGTCTGTTCGAGCGCCAAAGGTGTCAACCCGGCAACTGGCGTCGCGCTGTGTGACTCATTTGGTCCCGCGTTCACGTTTTCCGCACCTGACGCGGATCCCGAGTCGCCGGTCTACGTGCTCAATCGCGTGGATGTCGGCTATACCGTCACGCCCATTATTCCGGGGACCGCATTCGGCGTGCTCTTGCCTTCGAATTTGCAATTCCAGCGACACTCGTCCATGAGGTCGCTCTATTAGTATGCGACGGCACCTGCGATCGCGATGGGGCCAAGAGAACGGCCAGAGTCTCCTTGAAACCGCGTTGATGATCCCGCTGATTTTCACCGTGGTGTTCTGGGTGTTCGAGCTGAGCTGGCTCATGTTTACCTACGTCGTTTTGGCCAATGCGGCCAACGAGGGTGTGCGCTATTCCATCGTGCACAGCGGGGGAGACCCGGCCGGCACACAAACAACTGTTCAAGCCTTCGCCGCCACGTCGTTGCATGACATCAGCGCCATGTCGACGTCGGTGACCTTTCCAGACGGAAACGCGGCCCCGCCAAGCCGTGTTCGAGTGACCGTCACGTACACGTACGTCCCGTACCTCAGTAACTTCATCAACACTCCCACAGTGCACACGTATGCCGAAGGGACAATGGTCGTTCAATGAAAGGTGATGCGAACGGCGCACGACGAGACATCGCACGAAGAGCATGTTCAGAGCGGGGGCAGGCCTCCCTCGTCATCATCGTTTTCATTGCGATTTTCCTGCTTGGGGCGACGGGGCTGGCCACGGATTACACGCAAATCTGGACGCATCGCCAAATCGCCCAGGGCGCGGCCGATGCCGCCTGCCAGGCGGGCGCAGCCGACTTGTACCTGAAGGCGCTTGATCCCGCCGCGGAGGCCACTTACGGACTCGATCTCTCGTGGATCGGTTCGTCGTTCGACTGCAGCAGCAAACCGGGTTCTGCCGTTTGCCGATATGCGTCACTCAACGGCTATTCGGGATCGAGTGTTGCGGTCAGTTTTCCCAGCTCGGTGGGCGGTGCTCCGTCTCTCCCTCCCGGATCTGGCATCGCTAATCCTTACATCAAGGTCACCATCACCGATCCGGTTCCGATGGTGTTCACAAAACTCTTGTCCTCCAGTTCAACCTTCAATGTTTCCGCGAAGGCCGAGTGCGGTTTGTATCCGACTTCCGTCCCGATCCCGCTGGTGATCCTGCATCCGACGGCGAACGCCGCGCTGTCAGTAAGTGGTGCCGCCACAATCAAGATATTCCGTGGGCCGAACCGCTCGATTCAGGTGAACTCCACCAGCACCACTGCAGTAGTCGCTGGAACCGTCGACCTCTCGCAGGCGGGGCCTGGTGGAACCGGGGCAGATTTTGCCGTCGCGGGAGGACCCAATACAAAGCCAGCCGGTGTCAGCCTGGGTAGCACTGGCAAATGGATTACCGGTGTCATTCCGAGCGGCGATCCATGGGGCGCGATTCCGGCGCCGAGCGTACCTTCAACCGCGGGCACTGCAACGCCGGTCCCCTTCGCCGTCAATGGTTGCCCTGACCCCGAAGGGTGCGTGGATTTTACGGGCGGCAATTACACCGCTTGCTCAAACAACGTTGCGCCAGGCGGCAACGGCTGCTTGATAAGCCCCAGCTTTTCAAGTGCCGGCCCCGCCTGGCAGGCGACCTACGCCTACACCGCAGGGACTCTGATACAACCGACAAACGCCCAGCACAACTCGGGCCGCTACATCTTTCAAGCCCAGAACAGCGGTACCTCAGGAACTGCGGCTATGGTTCCGAATCCATGGAACCAGGCAATCGGCGGGATCCAGGGAGACGGCGGTGTCACCTGGAAGAACATGGGACCCGCTTCCACCGATCCGGCCACGGCGATTTTTGATCCCGGCTTGTACTACGTGGGCGCAGGTGGGCTACAACCGGGGTCAAACACGACGATGCGCATGAGCACGGCTGCCGGGGATGGGACGAACGGGGTGACGTTCTATTTCAGTACCAGTGCCGGCACACTTTCGGTTGGAAGCAATACCGGGAAGTCCAGCGCATGTACGTCCGCCAGCCCCGGAACGGGCAGCCCCAACAACTGCGTGGTCTCCTACAGTCCGACGGGCGGCACGCTGCTCGGCGTGACCTCGCGCGCTTTGCAATGCCCGGGCGGCCCAGCGAATCCGCCACAGGTTCCGAGTGTGATTAACGGGAACATCCTGTTCGGCCCTTGCACGGGGACGTACGGTGCGGTTGGCGGGAAACATCGCGGCTTCTTGTTCTTCCAAAAGCGGACAGCGGCCGCAAACCCGAGCTGGGGCGGCGGCGGGCAATTTTTGCTCTCGGGGTTCATGTATTTTCACTTCGGTAGCGGAGCGACCTGTGGAACAAACACCACTTGTCTGACCATGAACGGCGGTTCGGGAGCAGGGGCATTCACGCTGGGCAACCTTGTTGCCGACAAAGTATCAATGACGGGCAATTCAAGTCTAAACATGATCCTGAACCCAGATCTGTCATTCGACCTCTTTCGACCCCAAGTCCTACGTTGATGCGGCAGACACGGCACCGACACTGGTGCGCGTACATATAAGGAGCGTGCTTCGATGGATCCCACTCTCATTCGCGTTGTCTCCGGAGTCCTGTTCGTCGTAATCGTGTTTATCATCCTTATGCGCCGGAAGGGGATGGCCACAAAGCGGAAGCGTATCTGAGGTTGTCTCACGCCAGACTCACCGTTGCCCGGGCGCGAGTCGATATTCGTCCGTCGCGCAGCGGGAACGGTCTGGGTCCGTCAGTGATTTGCGTGACCTTGCATCAAATGGCGTTCGTCCACGCGTGTGGCCAGGAAATTCGTCGCGTTCCTTAGGGCCGCCACACGAGATCAGACCCGGATTCGCGCATACGTGCGCGACCGTGACGCCGTTGGTCGCGGCACACCGAGCAACGACGCGGCGGCTGCCGTTGCTCCTCGAAGCATCGCTGCTGCGCTCTGCTGTTCCACAGAAAGATGTCGCCGCAATCCAGGCAGACAAGGTCGAACGTCTTCGAATGGGAACCTCGCGGTCATGACGCTGCCTCCGGTGAGGGACAGCGCGAGTGTCGCTCGCATACACGACGAAGCTGTGACGCTGCTGCGTCGAAGGTGCGAACCCGGGGTGTTAGGTGGGAGAGCTCATAGAATGGCCAGGTCTCGCACCACGGCGACGAAATCGAAGTCCTCGGCGAATCGATTCGGACGCCCATACATCTTGTCTTCCGCTGCCATCGCCTCACGTAAACGCGCTGCCCGTTGTTGATCTGAGATCTTTTCCCAATCGTCGGCAACCGCGAGACGCCGATACATAGTGCCAAAAATTGGTTTCCACTGATCTCGAACCGGATTCTGCACGGATGTCCTCCGCTCGTTGAGCTGTTCCCGATTGCTTTGATGTTATTCACATCGGACGCTTCAGGTACGAGTTCCAGTTAGTCAGCCTTCGCGCACGGACGTGACGAGCCGACACGGTCGATTTGTGTCGCCACTGTGAGAAGATGCGCCTCGGCGAAGAGTCCATATGGGACTGTTGGGTTCTGGCTGAATCGCCACTCATTCTGGCACGCCGGACGCGGCGGCCAGCTTCGCGAGTTCCGCAATGACGCGAGTCACAGATGAGGGGGTCGTATGAGACACAACGCAACGTTGCTCGGCGTGGGGCTGGCATTGCTCTGGTCTGTAGCGGTGTTCGCACAAGGCGCCCCCAATCAACCCGCACAAGGCGCGGCCAATCCCGCCTATGTCCCTCCCGCCTGGGACACCTACACGCCAAACATTCCGGGGGTCGTCACGGGTGGAACCAGAGTCGAACTCATCACCGATCAGCTCAACGGAACTGAAGGGCCTGTCGCGTTGCCGGACGGCACCCTGCTCTTCACGCAGGGCGGCGCGAGACAACTGACGCGGATTGACAAGAACGGCAAACTCTCGACGTTCCTCGAAAACATCCAATCGGGCGGTCTTGGCTTCGATCCGAAGGGTCGGCTGATCGCCAACGACAATACGCCGGGCAAGCAAGGGATCTACATCGTCTATCCCAAAGGCGCGGAGAAGACGCTCGTTGATCAGAAGACGCCGGGTTTCATGCAGTCGAACGATATCGTTGTCGACAAGAAGGGCGGGGTCTATTTCACCCAGCCGGAGCAAGCCAACGTGGGGTACATCAATCCGGATGGGAAGATGAAAATCGTTGCCGAGAACGTCACGCGCCCGAACGGTATCACGATGAGCCCGGATGAGAAGATCCTCTACGTGAACGACTCCCGGGGCGAATACATCGTGGCCTATGACGTGCAGCCGGACGGGTCGGTCACGAACCGGCGCAACTTCGCCAAGTACCATCAGATCAACACCTCCGCTGCGGGAGGCGACGTCGGGCCCGGCCGTCGCTACAAAGTCACCAGTTGCGCCGACGGCATGGCCGTCGACAAGGAAGGGCGCGTCTATAACGCCGGGTGCAATGGCATTCAGGTCTATAGCGCGCAAGGAAACCACCTGGGCACCATTCCCACGGCCCGTCAGATACAGAATCTCGCCTTCGCCGGCCCCGACAAGAAGACGCTCTATCTCGTGGGGCGCAGTGCCGCGTGGAAGATTGAGACGCTCACGCAGGGATATACGGGGCGGGCCAAGTAGGTGGCTTTACAATGCACCGCATCCATCCATGGCGAAGGGTCCCGATCGATGGTCGGCGGTCGAACGGGTATATCACGAGGCACTCGCGCGGCCGCCTGAGAGACGTGCGGCATTTGTGGCCGAAGTCTGCGCGGGTAACGCGGAACTGCGCCGTGAGGTCGAGTCGCTGCTTGCGCAGGACGCGTCAGCGGACCCCGTATGCACCGGCGGCGCGGCGATCGCAGCTGCGCGGCTGGTGAGCGACACCGACCAATCGGTGCTGAGCCGACGGCATCTCGGCGCGTATCAGATCCTCGGCCAAATTGGTGCCGGCGGGATGGGCGAGGTCTATCGCGCGCGCGACCCGCGCCTCGGGCGCGATGTCGCCATCAAGATCCTTCCGCACGCCTTTACTGCGGATCCCGATCGCCTGGCCCGATTCGAACGTGAGGCCCGGGTCCTTGCGTCACTGAACCACCCGAACATTGCGACGATTCACGGTGTCGAGGAAGCGGACGGCATTCGTGCGCTGGTTATGGAACTGGTCGACGGGCCTACGTTGGCCGAGCGGCTGGCCGCGGGACGGATTCCGGTGGCTGAGGC
>Ga0065704_10070992_pt1 | contig 13903 bp, 15 predicted proteins | sample SwiRhicommuniRL2_FD_59091 | JGI IMG/M metagenome (GOLD analysis project Ga0065704, IMG submission 59091) | Switchgrass rhizosphere bacterial communities from Rose Lake, Michigan, USA - RL2 v2 (version 2) | ecosystem: Host-associated > Plants > Roots > Rhizosphere > Soil | place: East Lansing, MI
CCCTCATCGGCTCGATCGGCTGGTGGACGTCTCTGGTCAAGGAACTGCTTCCCGGCAACCCGCCGGTCGGCATGCCCGGCCAACCCAACGACTTCAAGCTGGGCTGGATCCTCTTCATCGCCTCGGAGACCATGTTCTTCGCGGCCTTCTTCGGGTTCATCTTCTACACCCGTTTCCGGGCCGAGACCTGGCCGCCGGAAGGCGTGCCCCTGCCGATCCATGACCTGACCTTGCCGGCGATCATGACGGTGCTGCTGGTCACCAGCGGCCTGACCTACACCTTCGCCGAGTGGTCCTTGATGGCCAAGAAGCGCGGGGCGATGATCGTCGGTCTCGCGATGACCGTGCTCCTGGGCGCGATCTTCTTGGGCATCCAGTACTACGAGTGGGCGCACTCGCCTCTCAAGATCACCGACGGCCTCCTGGGCTCGGGCTTCTTCATGCTGACCGGCTTCCACGGCATCCACGTGATCATCGGCGTCATCTTCATCGCCGTGAACCTGTTCCGCTCCATCAAGGGGCACTTCACGCCTCAGCGGCACTTCGCCCTGCAGGCCGCCGGGTGGTACTGGCACTTTGTCGACGTGGTCTGGATCATCCTGCTCGTCGTGCTGTACCTGCCCCTCGTCTCGGGCGGTGGGCATTAACCCACGTTCATGGCTAGTTTGCAGTTTCGAATTCAATCCGATTTTTGGAGGACAGAAGTGGTAGAGCGATGGCAGGACGCCCTCGGGAATCTTGAGGGCAAGGCACTGCTCGGCGTGCTCGCATGGGGTCTCATGGCCTCCGCTGCGGGGGCCAACCCCATGGATGCGGCCGTCACGCCGATCGCCTCCGAGGTCAACGGGGTCTACAACCTGATCTTGTGGATCACCGGTTTCCTCTTCGTGGGAGTCTGGGGCGTCATGGGCTATGCCCTGTGGAAGTTCCGCTTCCGCAAGGATCGCCAGGTCAACGACTTCCACGGCAACCTCACCCTCGAGGTGGTCTGGACCGTCATCCCGGTCATTCTTCTCATCATCATCTCGGTCCCGGCGTTCCGGGTGCTCCAGTTCACGGAGTACGCGCCCAAGGACATCAACGAGACCGTCGAGGTCATCGGCCACCAGTTCTTCTGGGAGTTCCGCTACCCCGATTCGAGCATCACCATCGCCAACCAGCCCCTGCGGCTGCCGATCGGCCAGAACATCCGCTTGCTCGTCACCTCGGATGACGTCATCCACAACTTCTCGGTGCCCTCCTTCGGCTTCAAGCAGGACGCCATCCCTGGCCGCGTGAACGAGCGCTGGGTCCGTGTCGACAAGGCCGGCACCTACGACGGCTACTGTGCCGCCCTTTGCGGCGCCCTGCACGCCAACATGCTCTTCAAGGTCGAGGCCATGGAGCCCGAGGCTTACGCCGCGTGGAAGGCTGAGAACCAGAAGGCTGCGGCGGCTCCGGCCGGCCCCGTCACCAAGGAACAGCTCATGGGCGCCGGCGAGAAGCTCTACGCCTCGAACTGCGCCTCCTGCCACCAGGCCAACGGTCAGGGCCTCCCCGGCGTCTTCCCGCCGATCGCCGGCTCCGACTGGGTTACCAAGGGCGACAAGAACGCGCACATCGACGCGATGCTGAACGGCCTGCGCGGTGAAATCACCGTCAACGGCCAGAAGTACAACGGAGTCATGCCGGGCTTCGGTCACCTGAGTGACCTCGACCTCGCGGCGATCGCCACCTACGAGCGCAACGCTTGGGGCAACGACGCCGGCGTGGTCACCCCCGACGAGGTCAAGGCGCTTAGAAAGTAAGGTCGCCTGACGACTGCCCGCCCCGGCCGCTCTACGGCGACCGGGGGCGGGTAGCGCCAGTCCGAAGCCTATCAGGAGTATTACGATGTCTACCGCAGCACACGCCCACGCGGGTCATCCACACCCGCTCAAGACCAGTCTCTGGGACTGGATCACCTCCACCGACCACAAGAAGATCGGGATCATGTACCTGATCCTCGCCCTCTTCAGCTTCTTCGTCGGCGGCGCTTTCGCCCTCTTGGTGCGCCTCCAGCTCTGGAAGCCCGCCGCCGGCATCCTCGCGCCCGACGTCTACAACCAGATGCTGACCATGCACGCCACGGTCATGATCTTCCTGGCCGTCATCCCCCTGCTCACCGGCTTCGGCAACTACGCCGTGCCCCTGATGCTCGGCGCCAAGGACATGGCCTTCCCCCGACTCAACAACGTCGCCTTCTGGCTCAACGCCGCGGCGGCCATCGTCCTCATGTCGGCCTTCGCCATGGGCGGTTCCGCCGCTGCCGGCTGGACCTCCTACCCCCCGCTCTCCGGCGGCATCTTCAGCCCCGGCCGCGGCGTGGACATCTGGATCCTCGGCATCCACCTCGCCGGTATCAGCTCGATCCTCGGCGGCGTGAACTTCATCGTCACCATCATCAACATGCGCGCCCCGGGCATGTCCCTGCACAAGATGCCTCTCTTCTGCTGGACCTGGCTCGTCACCGCGTGGCTGCAAGTTATCGCCACCCCGGTTCTCGCCGGCGTGCTCACGATGCTCCTCTTCGACCGCAACCTCGGAACCTCGTTCTTCCGTCCCGAGGCCGGTGGTGACCCGGTGCTCTGGCAGCACCTCTTCTGGTTCTACTCGCACCCCGCCGTCTACATCATGATCCTGAGCGGCTTCGGCATCGTCTCGGAGATCATCCCCATCTTCAGCAAGAAGCACATCTTCGGCTACCTGGCCATCGCCTACTCGTCGGTCGCCATCGGTATCCTCGGCTTCCTCGTCTGGGCCCACCACATGTTCGCCTCGGGCATCGACGTCCGCGCCCGGACCATCTTCTCGGTGCTGACCATGCTGATCGCGGTGCCCACCGGCATCAAGATCTTCAGCTGGGTCGCCACCCTCTGGGGCGGCAACATCCGCCTCACCTCGGCGATGCTCTTCGCCGTCGGCTTCGTCGCCTTCTTCCTGATCGGCGGCTTGGACGGCGTCTTCCTCGCCATCATCCCGGTCGACATCCAGCTCACCCACACCTACTGGGTCGTCGCCCACATCCACTACGTGCTCTTCGCGGGCTCGATCATGGCCATCATGGCCGCCGCCTACTACTGGTTCCCCAAGATGTTCGGCAAGATGCTCGACGAGACCCTGGGCAAGTGGCATTTCTGGCTGACCATCGTCTCGATGAACATCACGTTCTTCCCGATGCACTTCCTCGGCGTCCAGGGCATGCCCCGCCGGTACTACACCTACCCGCAGGAGTTCGCCTTCTGGAACACCACGGAATCCATCGCCGCGTTCGTGATGGGCTTCGCGCAGCTGATCTTCGTCTACAACATCGTCGTCTCGCTGCGTAAGGGCCAGCAGGCTCCCGACGATCCGTGGGAGGGCAAGACCCTCGAGTGGACCGTCTCCTCGCCCCCGCCGGCCCATAACTTCGACACCATGCCGGTGATCAAGTAGGAAACCCCTCGCTGTCCCGCCCGCTAGGATTAGCGGGCGGGACAACAAAACCCCGCTAGGAAACCAAAGGACCAAGACCATGTCGACTTCGGACGTTCATTCCCACGACGCGATCCAAGAGCGCAATCGGCGCCTCGCCAAGCGTGTAGGCCTCGTGATCCTGGGCATGGCCCTCTTCGGCTGGGCTTTGGTCCCTATTTATCGCTGGGTCTGCGTCGAATTCGGCGTCGGCACCGTTCAACAGAAACCCAACAGCACGAACCTCCCCGCCGTGGTCGGAGACCGCGAAGTGGAGGTTCGCTTCATTGGCCTGGTGGACGTCCTCGCCCCCGCCAAGATCGAGCCGCTCAAGCCCAGCCTCGTGGTCAAAGTCGGAGAGCAGCATGAGGTCATGTACCGCTTCACCAACCTCTCCGACAAAGACCTCGACTTCCAGGCCGTCCACAGCGTCGCGCCCTCCCTGGCCGACCCCATGTTCCACAAGGTGGAATGCTTCTGCTTCACCACCCAGACCCTCAAGCCTCGCGAAGTCAAGGATCTGCCGGTCGCGTTCTGGGTCGACCCCAAGTTCCCGACCCAGTACCACACGGTCACCCTCCAGTACACCCTTTACAACCTCAACCCCGATCCGACGCTCCTGAAAAAGCGCCAGGAAGATAGCGCCAAGAAGTCGGGCGTCTAACGCCCGCAGCAGTTACCAAGGAGCCTCTCATGACCAACGCGCAGCTCGAACCGGAACGCGATCGCCTCATCGCCCAGAAGAACCAGAAGCTTGGACTCATCCTCGCCCTGGTCATCGGCGGAGGCATGCTCATCGCGTACCTCACCCGCTTCGTCCTCTGGCATATCGTCTTCAAGTAGGAATCGGAGCCCCCCATGGCAAACGTTCGACCCAACCCCTTTCGCCCCTTCAGCCGCTTCGCGCTGGCGCTCAGCATCCTCACCTTCATGCTGATCGTCCTGGGTGCTACCGTCCGTTCCATGGGCGCGGGCCTCGCATGCCCCGACTGGCCCCTCTGCCACGGGCAGCTCATCCCTCCGATGGACCCCCAGATTTTCGTGGAGTGGTTCCACCGCCTGATCGCCGCCCTCGTCAGCACCCTCTTCCTCGGCCTCACCCTCTGGGTCATCTTCATCAAGGAGCTGCGCCAGAAGTTCCTCGGCCTGATGCTCGTGTCGGTCGCGCTCTTGATCACCCAGATCGTCCTGGGCGCCCTCACCGTCATGAAGCTCCTGGCCTTCGAAACCGTGACCATGCACCTCGGCACCGGCACGCTCTTCCTGTCGAGCCTGGTGCTCCTCACCGTCATGGCCTTCAAGGAAGCCGGTAGCCTGCCGACGCTCGCCCTCCAGCCCGGCCTGATCCGCCCGATGGCCCTCGCGGCCATGCTCGCCACCTATGGCCAGATCCTGCTCGGCGGCCTGGTCTCGACCAAGTACGCGGCCCTGGCCTGCCCGGACTTCCCCACCTGCCACGGCATGCTCTTCCCCCCGATGGAAGGAGCCGTCGCCACCCACATGATCCACCGCTACGGCGCCTACACCTTGGCCGTAATCATCACGACCCTCATGATCGTCGCCCGCAAGAGCCCGGACGCCTTCGTGCGCCGCGGCACCATGCTCGCGTTCGGCCTGCTGGTCGTTCAGGTCGGCCTCGGAATCGCCAACGTGCTCTTCCAGGTTCCCGTTCCGCTTTCCGCCTCTCACCTGGCCGTCGCGGAGCTGATCCTCATGACCCTCATCGTCGTCAACCTCGGCATGTGGCGCTCCCGCGCGCATGCGTCCGTAATGCAGCCCGCGCACGCCCCTGTAGCGCCTGCGGCTAACTTGTAAGGAGCTTTCCATGTTGCTTGGGGCAAGAATCGAAGGCCAGAGCCAAGTCTGGGGGGTCATCCGTGACTACTACCAGCTCACCAAGCCGACGATCGTCATGCTCATGCTCGTCACCGCCCTGCCCGCCCTCATGATGACGGGGAGGCTTCCCGAACCGGCGACCGGTCTGATTGCCCTTTTCGGCACCTGGCTCGCGGCGTCCTCGGCGAGCGCCATCAATCACTACATCGATCGGCATATCGACGCCGTCATGGACCGGACCCGCCGCCGGCCCATCCCGGGCGCTCGGGTCACCCCCGAGCAGGCCCTGGTCTTCGGCATCATCCTCGGCATCCTCTCGGTCGCCCTCTTGGGCTTCTTCGCCAACTGGGTCTCGGCTGCCGTCGCCCTGGCGAGCATCCTCTTCTACACCGTGATCTACACCTGGTGGCTGAAGCCCCGCACCCCTCAGAACATCGTCATCGGCGGAGCTGCCGGCGCGACCGCCCCCTTGATCGTCTGGGCGGCCCTCACCGGAGAGCTGGGTCTGGCTGCATGGCTGATGTTTGCCATCATCTTCATCTGGACGCCGCCCCATTTCTGGGCGCTCGCGCTCTTCCGCAAGGAAGACTACGCCAAGGCCAAGATCCCGATGATGCCCGTCGTGGCCGGCGAGGACTCCACCCGCCGCCAGATGCTCGCCTACACGCTGATCCTGATCCCGACCACGCTTAGCTTGTTCTGGATTGGCGCGTCCGGCTGGCTCTACCTGGCCGGAGCCCTGCTGCTCAACGGCATCTTCACCTGGCAGGCCTTCACGCTCTGGCGGAAGAAGGACGTGGCCACCGCCAAGAAGATGTTCATCTTCTCGAATTTCTACATGATGCTGCTCTTCGTCATGCTCTTCCTGGACGCGGTGGTCACGCTGGTCCTGGGCAGCATGGCCTAATGAGGACAAGTGGATGACTGAGACGCAAAAAGCCCCTAAGCGGGGCATGACCCTCGGCAAGTGGATCGTCGTGATCATGCTGGCCGCCGGCATGATTGCCGCCTTCCTGGTGCGCCAGGTCGGCTTGCAGCAATGGGAGCTGAGCAAGCAGTTCTACCGCGAGCACGTGACCGTCCTTCAGACGATCGACGCGCTTCACCGGCAGATCCGCGAAGGGCTTCCCACCGAGACGGCCCTCGCGAAGGTCGCCGAACTCGAGCCCCAGCTGAAGAACGCCATCAACGGCCGGACTTACTACACGCTCTCACGCGAGCAGGACTACCTCGCCGCAGTGACCCGCTGGGCCAAGGGCGAAGCGCCCCTCACCGAGGTGGAGAGCGCCTTCGGCGTGCTGGTGGGCCGGATTGCCCTCGAGGCGGAGAGCCTGAAGGAAGAACCCTTCATGTTCGCCACCTCGCCGCAGCCCGGCACCGTTCCGGTCATCGAAAAGAAGCGCCGCTACATCTAGCGCTAACTCTCCGGCCGATTCACATCGGGGGTCCTGGGAATTCGCACCGACTGTTTCGGGCGTTCCGGGGCCCCTTTGCCTTGCGGCGGGCGGCTTCCCGGCTCGGGCTCCGAGGCGCTGAACTCGTACTCGATCCCTCCGGGCTTAGAGCGATCGCGAATCGACGAAACGATGGCCACGATCCCCAAGGTGATCGCCACGAGCCAGAAGCCGACCAGCGGCACGTACAACCAAAGCTCGGCGACGAAGTCTCCCCATTGCATGGCGTCCTCCTTTGCGAATGGCTACGGCTCCCCGACCCATTGGCGGCGCTCGACCTGATACTCTTCCCAGCTGAGCTCGCCCCGGTCATAGCGCGCGCGCAGCTTGCGGCGCTCGGCTTCTCGATCCACCGGACGCTCGGGCATCGCCGCCACGAAGACGTCCTGATCCTCGGCTCCTGGCAACCAGAAGACGTAGCCTCCCATCAGGAAGAGCGAAGCGACGAGCGCGATGAGCAGGTTCAAGCCGGCATCCCCCGGTGCTCCCCCCTGAACGGTATTGGTGAAGAGCGCGATCCCGAAGTAGCTGAACCCCACCACCGTTCCGTAGATCAGGTGGCCGATCATTTGCATGACGGCTTCCTGTGGGCCCAGCTTGATGCCCCAGATCCCCGGATCGGTCCGCGCGCCCTCCTGGATATGCGGGTTGTAACGGCGCGCGACGTCGATCAGGAACATCGAGAAGACCCAGTGATAAAGCCCGAACATCGTCCCCACGAACGGAGACCACGCGCTCGGCCAAAGTCCCACCAGATCGAAGATCCAGGCATAGAGCAAGGCGAAGACCACGCCGGCAGCGAAGTGAAACGCCAGCCCGACCCAGCGGCCCATCCGGTTGAGCGGCATCACGATGCCCCCCAGGAGCTTGGCGAAGTCCAGGTGGACCCAGCCCAGCTTCAAGCCGACCATCAAGAACGCCGTCAGCGCGAAGGTTCCCCAGAGTCCGGCTACGACCGCCGCATAAAGGTTGAACGGCATTGCAATTCTCCCTCCTTGCCATCGGTGACCTTCAGCACCCGACGGGAGCTTAATATACCGTAACAATGGTGGCAAGATGCATTCGGGCGATAGGTTTGTCCAGCGAGCGAATCGCCCCCGCGGCGCCCTCGACGGGCATGGCCGGCGCCGCATCCCCCTTCAGCGGCCCACAAGGAAGCCCATGGGAGCGTGGAACGCCGCGCATCCGGGTAAACTACGGATTGTTCGCATCGGGAGCGTCCCGTAGCTTAGAAGGTGCGTCTCGCAAGGCGCAATGGAGGAGGATTCGGCATGCCCTCAGCCCCCAGGCTCATCCTGAGCGCGGCGCTCACCCTGATCGCCGCGGCACCCGCCATGGCGTCGCCAAAAGGAGAAGAGCTCTTCACCCGAAAGGGCTGCATCGGCTGCCATTCCCTCAAGGGCCACGACGGGGCCGACGGCCAACTCGGTCCGGATCTCTCGAAGATCGGCAAGGAGCGCGATAAAGCCTTCCTCGTGCCCTGGATCCAAGACCCCCAGTCGCAAAAGCCTGGCACGGCCATGCCAACCCTGGGCCTGACCTTGCGGGAAGCCGAAGCGCTCGCGGATTACCTCCTGAGTGAGCGCCCGCGCAAGGGAAAGCGTCGGTAAAAACGCCTGCTCGCCTAAGATCACGCCAGGACGCGGGTCCGAGAGGGCCTGAGGCTGGGAGAATTTTCGCAAAGGGAGCCGACGAACCCCTGAATATGTGGTTTAATTGGTATTGATTCGCCGTAATTCCTCTGAGGAAGGGGCTCATGAGCAACAAGGACTATTCGCTCAAGGTCACGGACCTCGACTGGATCCGTGAAAACATTAAGTGCATGGCAGGCTGCCCGGTTAACACCTATGCGGGCGGCCACTATGGCTATATTGGCCTGATCGTGCAGGGGCGCTACGAAGAAGCGTACCAAATCGCCCACTACCCCAACCCGTTCCCGGTTGCCTGTGGGTACACCTGTGGCGCGCCGTGCCAAACCACTTGCCGCCGCAAGGACTTCGACACCTCGGTGCAGATTCGCGATCTGAAGCGCTTCCTGGTGGACACCCACTACGAGCGCTTCGGCCATTTCGAGGTCACGGACCGCCCCGTGGCGCCCAAGACCCAGGGCAAGAAGGTCGCAGTCATCGGCGCGGGCCCCGGCGGCCTTACCGCCGCCCTCGACCTCGCCGAGAAGGGCTACGAGGTCGTGGTCTTCGATTCCATGCCCGAGGGCGGCGGCATGATGCGCTACGGCGTACCTTCTTACCGCTACCCCCGCGAGATGCTGAAGCTCGAGATCGAAGCGATCGAGAAGCGCGGCGTCGAGATCCGCTACAACACCCGGATCGGCCGCGACGTCATGCTCAGCGACCTGCGTCGCGAGTACGACGCGGTGGTCCTGGCGATCGGCTTCTCCAACTCCCGCAACCTGCCGATCCCCGGCCATGAGGCCAAGAACATCAACGGTGCGGTCGTGGTCCTGCGCGAGCAGTTCCTCGGCAACGACCAGAGCGACAAGATCAAGGGCAAGCGCGTCGTCGTGATCGGCGGCGGTAACGTGGCCTTCGACATCGCCCGCGTCGCGGTCCGCCTGGGCGCTGCCTCGGTGACCCTCACCGCGATGGAGACCTACGACAAGATGCCCGCCGACCTCGAAGAAAAAGAGGAAGGCGCCGAAGAAGGCGTCACGATCGTCAACCAGCGCGGACCCCAGCGGTTCGAGGTGGGCGAGGACGGTGCCGTCAAGGGCCTCTGGACCAAGCAGGTCGACTCGATCTTCGACAAGGAAGGGCGCTTCAACCCCTCGTTCGTCGAGGGTTCGGACCACCTCTACGAAGCCGACGTCGTCATGGTCGCCATCGGTCAGGCGGCGGACCTCGACTTGCTCAAGGACTGCCCCGATCTCGAGCTCGGGCCCCGCGGGACGCCCAGCTGCGACCTCAACACCCAGATGACCACCGCCGAGGGCGTCTTCCTCGCGGGCGACATCGAAACCGGCCCCAAGCTCATCATCACCGCGATCGCCTCCGGCCACCGTTGCGCCGACCAGGTCGACCGCTGGCTGCATGACGGCAAGGCCTCGGTGGATCCCACCACCTACCGCTTCAACCTGGCGACCCTGGACAACTACCAGATGCCGGCCGCGGACTTCGAGATTCGCCCCTTCGTGCCCATCCCCCTCGCCCCCCTGGAAGTCCGCAAGGTCAGCATGGTTGACCAGGCGCACACCGGCTACACCGAGGAGATGGCGATCAAGGAAGCGGAGCGCTGCCTCTGGTGTGACGTCAACACGCCGATCGACGATTCGGAGTGCATTCTCTGCAACGGCTGCGTGGACGTCTGCCCGTACAACACCCTTCACATGGTCGACCTGGAGCTGGTCGAGCCCGACACCGAAGCCGCCCGCGCGGTCGAGCAGAAGCTCGGCATGCCGCTCGCCGAGGCCAAGGCCGCGCTCGCTGCTCAGGGCTACGACTTCGACGGCACCTTGATGATCAAGGACGAGCGTCTCTGCGTCCGCTGCGGCCTCTGCGCCATGCGCTGCCCGACGGGCGCTATCCGGATGGAACACCTGCTTCAGGAGGATACGCCACAGTATGCATACTAATCCGAACGGGGCGAACGCACCGGAAATCGAGACCCATGGCGAGCGCGTCACCCGACGCCGCTTCCTGCAGGCGGGTTCTGCCGCCGCAGCCCTGGCTCTCGGCGGTACGGCGGTTGGGGGCATCCGCTACATGTTCCCCAACGTGCTCTACGAGCCCCCCAACTCCCTCAAGGCGGGGAACCCCACGGACTTCGCCGACGGCACCGTGACCTACTTCGCCGAGAAGAACGTCTTCGTCCGGAAGGCCCCCCAAGGCTTCATGGCCATCTCGGCCGTCTGCGCCCACCTGGGCTGCACGGTCTCGTGGCACCCCGACAAGGATCTCGGCGACGGTCAGGCCAAGCTCGACGGCGAAAAGCTCAAGGGCGAGTTCCACTGCCCTTGCCACGGCTCGGTCTACACCCCCAAGGGGGAGATCCTCGCCGGTCCGGCTCCGCGTGGGCTCGACGTCTTCCAGGTGTCCATCGCCAAGGACGGCCAGCTCTTGGTCGACCTGGGGACCCCGGCCACGCAGCGCAACCCCATCGAGGTCTAGGGAGAGCATTCGGTGTTAAACAATTTGGCTAATCAGCTTTTTCAATCCAAGCTCTGGAAGTCGGTCTTCCGGCATGGACTTCCCAATACCCCCAAGAACCAGTCGCTCGTCACCTTCACCAACGTCTTCCTTCACCTCCACTCGGTGAAGGTCAAGGAGCGCACCCTGCGCTTCGACACGACGTACTGGCTGGGCGGCATCTCCCTGATGCTCTTCGGACTGCTGACCCTGACCGGCATCATCCTCATGCTCTACTACGTGCCTAGCACCACGCAGGCCTACGAGAACATGAAGGACCTCGCCTTCGCGGTATCGTTCGGTGACATCTTCCGCAACATGCACCGCTGGAGCGCCCACTTGATGGTGCTCTTCGTGTTCCTGCATATGTGCCGCGTCTTCTGGGCCGGCGCTTACAAGGCCCCTCGCGAGTTCAACTGGGTGATCGGCGTCTTCCTCTTCCTGTTCACCCTCCTGCTCTCGTTCACCGGCTACCTCCTGCCCTGGGACCAGCTGGCCATCTGGGCCATCACGGTCGGCAGCAACATGGCCAAGTACGCCCCCTTCATCGGCCCGGACATGAAGTTCGCGCTCTTGGGCGGAAACACCGTGGGACAGAACGCGCTCATCCGCTTCTACGTCCTCCACTGCGTGATCTTCCCCCTCGCCGTCGCCGTGCTCCTGGCGGTTCACTTCTGGCGCATCCGCAAGGATGGCGGGCTTGCCGACCCCGGCGATCCCACTTCCGCCAACGTCTTGATGTAAGAGGAGACTACCGTGGCCAATACCATCAAGGGTCGCAACCCCAAGGATCTCCAGGAGATCAATGAGTCCGTCGGCCTCTACGCCGTCGTCCGGGGCGTGCGCGGATACAACAAGGAGCGCGAGAACCGGGAGCTGGTCTTCACCTGGCCCCACCTGTTCATGCGCGAAGTCGTCATGATGCTCGCCGTCACCGTCGGCATCGTGATCATGGCCCTGCTTTTCCAGGCACCCCTGGAAGAGCTCGCCAACCCCGCGGTCACCCCCAACCCCGCCAAGGCCCCCTGGTACTTCCTGGCCCTCCAGGAAATGCTTCACTACTTCCCGCCCAACTGGGCCGGCGTCTTCCTGCCCGGTCTCATCCTGGTGGGCTTGATGGCGATTCCCTACATCGACACCAACCCCTCGCTGCGGGTCGAGGACCGGCCGTTCGCGATCAGCCTGTGGAACTACTTCTGCTCGTTGATGGCGGTGCTCACCTACATCGGCACCTTCTTCCGGGGTCCGGGCTGGGAATGGGCATGGCCCTGGCGTGACGGCATCTTCACCGTCTTCTAGGCCGGCAAGCGAAAGATAGGATTGAGATACGCATGAAGTTCACCAAGAAGCTCGACCTCAGCGTCCTAGGCTGGTTCGCGCTGCTCTCCTGCGTCCTGGTGGTCCTCCTCGGCTTCATCGCCTTCCGGGAGGAGAACCGCGAGTGGAAGAACGTGCAGAAGCGCTTCTTCGCCGTGGAGCAGAAGGTCGCCGCCGAGCAGGGCCGTGAGGTCATCCCCCAGAAGCTCGAGCTCAAGCAGATCATGGTCAAGGACCTCGATCGGGTCGACCGCTGCATCACCTGCCACGTCGCCATCGACGATCCCAACATGACCCAGGAAGCGGTCAAGGCTGTCGGCGCGGACTTCACGGTCTTCGCCCAGCACCCCGACTTCGAGACCATGATCGGCAAGCACCCGGTCGACAAGTTCTCCTGCACCACCTGTCACCAGGGCCAGGGACTCGCGACCACCGCCGCCGACGCCCACGGCTTCGTCCACAAGTGGGACTTCCCCATGCTGGGCGAGAACCACAAGGGCGAGATGACCAAGTACGCGCAGGCCTCCTGCGCCACCTGCCACACGAACCCCACCGACTGGGATAAGATTGGCGCCAACAAGCTCGCCGAAGGCCGCAAGATCGTCAACGACTACGGCTGCGTCTCCTGCCACAAGATCGAGGGCAAGGGCGGCATCGTCGGCCCCGACCTCACCACCATCGGCGACAAGCTCCCCAGCCAGTTCCACGCCGCCCGCTCCTTCGAGCCCATCAAGGAAGCGATCAAGGCAGGGAAGTACCCCGGCGTCTCCAAGGATGCCAAGTTCCACGAAGACGTCGCCACCTGGCACGACTTCCACTTCATGAACCCCCAGGCCACCTCGCCCGGCTCCACGATGCCCGCTTACGGCTTCACCAAGGAGCAGCGTGAGGCCCTGATCACCTGGGTCTTCGCCCAGAAGAAGCGGACCGTTCCGGCTTCCTACCTGGTCGAGGGTGCTTCGGGCGGCGGCGCTGCCCCGGCCAAGGCTGAGGCCAAGGCCGAACCCGCCAAAGTCTCCGCCGCCAACAACAAGGGTCTCGATCTCTTCGGAGCCAAGACCTGCGGCGCCTGCCACTCCGTCACCGGCGTCCCCGGCGCGGTCGGCGCGGTCGGCCCCAAGCTCGACGGCATCGGCAAGACCCGTGACGTGGCGTTCCTGACCAAGTGGCTCAAGGACCCCGCCGCCGTCAAGCCCGGCACCACGATGCCCAACCTGGGCCTCTCGGATGACGAAGCCAAGGCGATCGCCGAGTTCTTGGTAACCAAGTAGCCGCAGGCGCTGTCACCAAGTAGTAACCACCAAACCCAATGCCAAGAGGCCGGTTCCCTAGGGAACCGGCCTCTTGCCGATCTAGCGATTCAAATCCCGGCCGTAGCCCACCTCCTGATGATGCCGCTCTTCACGCTTGAGCATGTCCTCGCGCAGGTGACGGTTGTAATCGGTGACTGCCAGCCCACCGGCGATCGGGTTATGGAGAACCTGATTCAGGTGAGCCCGCATGCCAAGCCAGGTTCCGACGATGGCGACCGCCTCGATCAAGAGGACGCCAAGGCTGAACCAGCCGACGTTGCCGCCCAAGAGCCGGATCGTCGAGGCGTCCAGCCCCAGGCCCGTGGGCATGTTGATGGTCGGCGTGCCCGGCGCCACGGCCGCCTGTCCGGCCGCCACGCCCGACGCCACC
>Ga0065704_10070993_pt1 | contig 13895 bp, 18 predicted proteins | sample SwiRhicommuniRL2_FD_59091 | JGI IMG/M metagenome (GOLD analysis project Ga0065704, IMG submission 59091) | Switchgrass rhizosphere bacterial communities from Rose Lake, Michigan, USA - RL2 v2 (version 2) | ecosystem: Host-associated > Plants > Roots > Rhizosphere > Soil | place: East Lansing, MI
AAATCCGATCACGAATACGGCTGATCACCGACCGACCCGAACCGCCAGCATAGGGAATTTTGGGCGCCCACTTATGCGGAAACTTCGGTGCCCATTGACAGCTCTGGGCCTATGCCCGCGACGACCGGCCATGGGGCGGCGGTGATCCACCACTGGTGGCCTACGTCTACGCGCCCGATCGCAAGAGTGAGCGCGCCCAGTCGCACCTGGGGAGCTATTCCGGCATCCTGCAGGTCGATGGCTACAGCGGTTATCCCGCGCTGGCCAAGCGTGGCCAGCAGCTCAGCCTGGCGTTCTGCTGGTCGCACGTTCGGCGCAAATTCTACGAACTGGCGGAGAACTCCCCGGTCGCGGCAGAGGTACTGCGCCGCATCGCCATGCTCTACGCCATCGAAGACCAGGTCCGTGGCACCTCGGCAGAACAGCGCCGCGCCATGCGCGCCGAACAGGCCCGCGTCATCGTAGATGACCTGCACCTCTATCTTGAGGCAAGGCTCCGCCAGGTCAGCGCCAAGAGCAAGCTCGCCGACGCTATCCGCTATGCCTTGACCCGCTGGACCGGGCTGTCGCTGTTCCTCGACGACGGTCGCGTCGAGCTGGATTCCAACACCGTCGAGCGATCAATCCGGCCTTTGGCCCTCCATCGCAAGAACGCACTCTTCGCCGGTTCGGATGAGGGCGGCGACAACTGGGCGGTGATTGCTACGCTTATCGAGAACTGCAAAATCTCGGCCATGAATCCACACACTTGGTTGGCCCAGACCCTCGCCAAGCTCGCAAGCGGTCATCCAGCCAACGCCGTCGGCGAACTCATGCCCTGGATCGCCGTGGCCTGAGAACGTCGCTTACGAAAATTTGCTGGAGGCCGTAGCCTCTTGTGCAAAGACTGGTGCATTAATTATCAATAAGATTGAAGCACCAATGGAAAAAATCTGTAAGAAGGATATAAAATATTGCGAGTCTCTTTTGTCAATATAGCTTCCTTCACTAAAGCATCCACAAAATTTATATTTAATCCAACAAATTGATGTCTACTTAATAGTCTAACATTTATCTTCTATTGACCTGCCACGGAATAGTCACCGATTCGGCAAAACCCTTGAGAATCCGTAACAATACCCGTTAATACAACGTTTGCTTTGGTGGAATACGCCAACATCAACCCAGCGACTTTGGACTGGTAATTATCGTCGGTTGTATTGATATAAGCAAAATTGGCGTTACATCCTGAAAGTTGGTCCACACCATTTTGATAAAGCGATATTCTAAATCCGAAGTTGGCTCCGCCTGACAGATAATATGAACGCATTATTCCTGAGGCGGAAACAGGCCCAGCATTGGCAGTTCCACCAGCCATGGCGGCGGCAATCGCTATAAATATGGAAATATTCTTCAGTTTCATATCGACCTCCATAAATCCTAAATTGCTTTACCAGAAAAATTCTAATCCTATTTCTGCTGGGGAAGAGATGCCCCGGCGTAAGGGTCGAAGGGTTGCGATGGTGGTACTGGATTAGCAGGTTGTGGAGGAGGCGGACCAGCCGTCACAACAGCTTTTTCATTACCAATTTGTCGTTGAGCTCTATCGACAATAGCAGAAGAAATTGCCACAGCCCCAAATAGTATAAATGCGCCTATCAAAACCAACCCTGCGCGCTCCAAGTGTAATCGCCCGCGCAACAGTAATAATCCGAATAACGCGATTGCAAAAACCGCAAGTGCCGTTACCAGCGGCTCACCGAGAAGGGCAGCGAGCCATCCAAAAGCCTCACGGAAAATATTCCCCGTCGCTGGATCGAACAAGGATTCCGGCGAAATCATCGCGGCTCACTGCTCCAAATGGATGCAATGCCGCGATTGCCCGCTACCCGCTCCAACTGCACGATGATATTGATTGTTGACTGTACATAACTCACAATATCATGCCAGCTTAATTGCGCCCCAGTCTGCAATACGAGGAGGGCCAATTGCTTGATTGCGCCCTCGGGGCTGTCGGCATGGATCGTGCTCATCGAGCCGGGATGGCCGGTGTTGATGGTACGCAGGAACGTATAGGCTTCGCTGCCCCGCAGTTCGCCCACGATGATGCGATCGGGACGCATCCGCAGGGCAGCATTGAGCAAGTCGTCAGTGGTGACCGACGCTTCACGCAGTTCGTTGCGGGCTGCCAGCAATCCCAGGCTGTTGGGCAGGCTCAGGGCGATTTCCGGTGTGTCCTCGATGGCAATCACGCGCTCATTGCGATCGACCTCGCGCAGCAACGCATTGAGGAATGTTGTCTTGCCTGTCGATGTTCCGCCGGAGATGAGGATATTCTTGCGGGTACTTACCGCCGCTCGCAGTTGGGCTGGATGGTCCAGACCAGCTACATCGCATGCGACAGAGGACAAGCTCTTCTCAGTGTCGCTAAGGATCGGATCACGTTTCGCCGCATAATCGTCCAGCGTCAGGTGCTGAATGACGTGGCGGCGGATGGCCAAAGCCATGCCAGTGCGCGTTGCCGGTGGCATGATGATCTGGATGCGCGAGCCGTCCGGCAAGCTTGCCGCCAGCAATGGATGCTCGCGATTGATGCCTTGGTTTGACCAAGCAGCAACCTGTCGCGCCATGCGCTGCAACGCCGCCTCATCCAGATCGGCCACCTGATGCCGTTCAATCTTTCCCCCCAGACTTTCGGTCCACACTTCGCCGGCACGATTGACATAGATGTCGGTCACGTCGGTCTGCTTGAGAAAAGGCGCCAACGGTGCCAGCGACACATTCAAATAGTGTCCGGCGCGCACGTACATATCACTGCCTCTCGTCAATCGACGAAAAATCCAAATCGCGGGCAACGAATACCGAAACGCTGGCACCTTGTTTGACCGTCACGGTACTGCGGACATTGGCGCCGTTGCTGGGCGCTGTGGATGGCGCGCTGACACCTGGCCAGCCAACGATGTAGGTGCCGTCGGCAAGCTTGCTGGTAGCAACGTTCATCCCGACGTTGAGCGCCGATTGGAGGATCGCCCCGCCGTAACGTTCCAGGAAATGGCTGTTGACCTTGCCTTTGACGCCGGCACGGCCGAGCGTATCAGCCGACGGCGACTGCAGGGCGACCGTGACGCCGTCTGGACGGATCAACCGCGTCCAGCGAATGAGCGCGCGCCGTTGTCCGCTGGCCACGTCGGACTGATACTCGCCAATGAGACGGCTGCCGCGCGGCACGAGTACTTGAGACCCATCGAAACCCCGTACATCACGCGAAACGATGGCGCGGGCAAGGCCAGGCTTGGTCGTATCCAGCGCGGTTTCAAGCACACATTGGATGACTGAGCCTTGCGTGACCGTCGTGGCCGGATTGAGCAGGCGGGTGGCCTTTACACGCTCGGGACCGCCGGTTGGGCTAGTTCCATCGGCAGGTCCGGGCTGAGGCGATGACGGATTGGGCGGCGGGGGTGGCGCATCGAACACCGTGGTCGGACCTGCGCCTGATCCACCGCTGACTCCGGAAGCAACCCCCGGCAAGTAAGGTTCAGTGCTCAATCGTAAAGGTGACCGCGCTGCCAAAGCGACCGGTGGCGATGCGGGAATGGTCGGTTGTGGCGAACCGACGGGAACCATTGTGGCCTGAGGTATCGCCGCCAATGGCGCTGCTTGCGGTTCGGCATAAGGCACTTGCAGATCGGGAACTGCGGTTCCGGGCACAGCCATATCTTGCGGCGTAGCATTGGTCGCTGGAGCGTTAAGCGCCTGGCGATGCGCGTCGAGCGTCATGAAAAGCATACCGCCTCCAACGAGCGCCGCCCCGACGAATGCCCATATGCCGAGATTGCCAGACCGCACCGCGATCTGGGGCCGGATGTCGTCAGTGGCCATTAGCGTTCTTCCCCACCTTGGACTTGGGTGTAATCACCCGCATGGCCACAGCCTTGTGCCGGTCTATCCGGAACACCAGTTCGGGCCAGACACGATCGATCGTATAGGCGCCGTCACGCATGAACCCGTCGATAGTCATTTCACGGCCGGTTTCATCGACCGCAAAGACAGCGGGTAATGGCTTGTCGTCCGCCCAACGGATAAAAGTGCGTTGACCGTCATCTGAAATGGAATCGGGCCGCAGAGCCTTGTCGCCCGTCACACGATAGCGCTTTGCGGCACCATCGGCGTTCGTTGCACGCAATTGCGGGAGAAACTGGGCTTGCGGCGCAAATTGTCCCTGAACCTGCATAGGCGGCGGGGGTGCATCGGCAACAACTGAAAAGCACAGCATGATCGCAGCGAACGCTTCGTTGGGTTCCAGTTCAAGCAGATACGTCCTGCGATCGGTCCGCACAATCATGCTGGCCATGACCGCGCTGGGAAGAGATCGAACCGTGAGGCTGCCTGCATCGCGTGCCACGGTCACCGTCCATAGACTGGAATCGGTCATGGTCACATTGGTTATATGCTCGTCCTGACCGAACTGCATGGTTAGCGGCGTAACCGAGCCCACCCGGACATGGACCATCTCGTCGCGATGCCAGATGGCCGTCTGGATGCGCGTGTCCCCGGCACTCGGCACCGGCCATGCACGCGCTTGTGCATAGACGTTAACGGGCGCCGTCAGTGCCAAGCCCAACAGACACAGGGCGCCGCGGATGCTCATGGCTTCTTCGCCGACGCGCCGGCCCTCGCCATCGGAATGACGGGCGGCGCGGAGGCGGTTGGAACGCTAGGCAACGGCTGGGCCACCAGCGCTGCTGGTGCAGCGGCCGTAGGGACGGGCATCACAAGCGCAGCGGGAGCAATATCAGGAATGCTCTCAGCATCGCGCCGATAGCGTGTGACCTGAAAGCCCAGTGGATTGATCAAACGGTCCTGCACCGTCATCGGATCACCCGAATAGCGATAGCTGATCACCGCCGCCCAGTCCTGATCTGTTGCGGCAGATGCCGCCAGGTCAGCGCGATGCGTGCGAAAGCGCACAAGGGATGTCGCCGGTCCGAGCGAAGACACGCTTTTCACCTGCACTTCGATCTCGGCGGTGCGTGGCAGCGACGCCAATGGGCTGGCGGGATTGGTCGCCTGCGTGGCCGCGATATAGGTGGCGCGGGCTTCGGGCGCCGACCACAGCGCAGCCTTGCGATAGTTCGCCTTGACGCTGCCCAGATCGAAGCTTTCTCGGGCGATCACATATTGCACCAGGAAGGACCGCGTCAGCGCGGCGTCCGGAGCAATTGCCTGGCGTTCCAGCGGTTTGAGCGCTTCGACGTAGCCGGTCTGGCGATCGACCAGCAGTGTGTAGGGCTCGACGGTCTTGAGCGGGGCCAAGGCGACCAGGGCAAAGGCCTCGGCAATGGCGACGAACGAAGCACCGCCAGCAACCCACCACGCGATACACCGCGAACGCTGGTCGCGTGCCTCGCGATCCTGCGCCCAGGTCGCTGCCTCGCGATAATAGGCGTCTAGGTCTTTCTTGCGTTCCGGTTTCATCGTTTCCCATCTCGCCGTTGGCCTGCGCCCGTGACGCGGCGCGAGGCGCGCCGATACGTTTCTCCAAGGGCGGGTTCGCCAGCCCGCATGGATTGTCGCTCTTCACTGCCCGGGACTGCCCCGCTGCGCTCTCTTTCGACCAGGATCGGTACGCGCGCGGGAGGCGCGGCTCTGTCACCGTTGCCCACACTGCCGCTTGGCGTCGCCGACAGGGTGTGGCTGTCGTGTACGCGGGCACCGCCTGCGGGACGGTCGTACCGACCGAAAAGAGAGGAACCAAAAAAGTGAGAACGTGTTTCGCCCGCCCCGGCCTGTTGCATATCTGCCCATCCCCGCTGAAACGCCACGCGCCCCAGGATACTAACCAGCAGAAGCGCTGCGATGGCAAACGAGAGGGTGATGACCAGCAATTCGGTAGGCGCAGCGGGTGTCGCATAACCGGCACTACGCAGTTGCAGGGCGCCCGCCAGCCATGGCTCCAGCACGGCAAGTTCTGCAGCATAGACCACCGTCAACCCCAGTGAACCAATTAGGCATAGGACCAGACCGCGCGCCCAGCCCGCGAAGAGCCCGCGCGTGGCTCCCAGCAGTAGTGCCCCAGCCATAACCGGGGCCAGTGCAAGCAGCAGCCCCGCGACCAGGCGAATGGCTACCAGCGGTCCCAGAGTGCCGACCAGAAAGGCCACGCGCGCCCACCCCATGGCGGGATGGTCGTCGAGAGCAATCGCCTTGAACGTCGTCCCGCCGTCCGCGACCGGGGCATAGACTTCGCGCCCCGTGCCTTGCGCAGTCAGCGCCATGATCCCGTCGTCGGCCGCCTGGAGCCGCATGGCCATCCCCTGCCCCATGCCGGGCAACTGGTTGTCAACATGCAGACCGGCGGCGAGTTCGGCCGGGCCATGCAATACCAGGTCGTAGATCACGATGCGGAACGCAGGCCAACTGGCGGCCAGCGTCAGGGCGATGCCAACCTTGAGCGACGTTCCGATCAAGTCACCGCCGGAAACGCCACGACCTGCCAGCAAGCGGATCGAAAAAGTCGCAATCAGCAGCGTAAGCAAAGTCGTGATAGCCGTCTGCCCCAGCCCACCCGGCTGGGCCAGGGACTGGAATCCGATCGAGCCCAGAGTTGTGGCCTGGCAATCCACATGTGCCAGCATCGAGGACAGGAACTGCTGGCCGGTGTTGACGGAAGGACAAGCCATCGCTCAGGCAGCCCCTTCGAGCAAAGGCGCCAGCCAATCCTGCGGATCGTCGCCCAGATCGCTGCGCAAAGCGTCGAGCAGGCGCACATTGGCTTCCCGGCCCGAGAGGATCGTCAGGATATCCTTTTGACCGGAGAGATCGAGCCGCGCCACCACGCTGTCGTTGCCATGCTTGATCAGGAAACAGCGCTGGCTGTCAGGCATAGCGCGGATCAGGTCGAACTCGTGCTGGGTAAGGCCGAAGCCTCCGATGTAGTCATCCGCCCGTGCCTTGGGATTGACCATGAAGATCTGCGTTGCCGCCTGCTCGATAATGGCGCTGGCAATGCGGCTTTCCAAGGCATCCTGCGCGCTTTGCGTGGCAAAGCCGACAATGCCGTTGCGCTTGCGGATGGTCTTTTCCCAATCCTTGATGCGGCGCACGAAAACCTCGTCATCCAAGGCTTTCCAGCCTTCGTCGACGACGATGATCGCCGGCGAACCGTCAAGGCGCTCCTCCACCCGGTGGAAGAAGTAGAGCAAGGCCGGGGTGCGCAGCACCGGATCGTCGAGGATCGCGGTCATGTCGAACCCGACCGTCTCGGCTGCGAGATCGGTGCGATCCTCTGGATTGTCGAACAGCCAGGCGCGCTCGCCATCGCCCCACCAGGGCCGCAGGCGGGACCACAAATCGCGGGCGTGCGGACGGGCATAACCGCGAAACAGTTCGACGAGATAGCGCAGTCGCCGGAATTCTGCAGGCTGGGCAAAGTTGGCGTCGATCGCCGCGCGTATGGCCTCGGCTTCCTCGGCATCGATCCCGCCAGCGAGCAGCGTGATCCATTCCGTCAGGAAAGCCCGGTTGATCGGCGTGTCGGGCAATTGCAGCGGATTGAGCCCTGAGGGCATCCCTGCGCGTAATTGATCGTATTGGCCACCGATGGCGCGAATGAACAGCTCGGCGCCGCGATCCTTGTCGAAGAAGATGATGCGCGGCGCAAACTTGCGCGCCTGGGCGAGCAGGAAATTGAGCACCACCGTCTTGCCGGAGCCCGAGGGCCCGATGATGGTGAAATTCCCCAGATCGTTTTGGTGGAAATTGAAGAAATAGGGGCCTGCCGCCGTCGTCTCGAACAGCGTGACAGCATCGCCCCAATGGTTGCCCTTGGCCTGGCCGACGGGGAAATTGTGCAGACTGGCCAGGCCCGCATAGTTGCGCGCCGAAACCAGCGCGCGACGTCCGATATAGCGGAAATTGCCAGGGAACTGTGCCCAGAACGTCGGTTCGAGGGCGATATCCTCGCGCACCCCAACCATGCCGAGATCGCCCAGCACCGCGAGCACTTCGGCCACCTGCTTGTCGAGCGTGGCTAGATCCTCTGCATAGAGAACAATCGTCGCATGATGCTCGCCGAAGGTTGCCCGGCCAGCGGCCACATCGTCCTTGGCCACGCGCAATTCCTCACGCAGGCTGACGGCTTCGTCCTCGGTCGAGCGCATGCGCCGCAGCGCCAGATTCATCCGCCCGAGGGTTTCCTGCCGATCGACGAAGGCGAATGATTGGCTCACGGTCATGTCGAACGGCAGGCGATAAAGTTCATCGAACATTCCGGGCATGCTTTGCCCGGGATAGTCCTTGATCGACACGACCGCGCCGAACAGCCGCGCCTGATCTCCCGCCTGGCCCAGTTCGAATGCATCCTGGCCAAAGCTCACGCGCCGATACGGCAAGTAATGACCGATATCGCCTTGTGGCAGACCAACAGGGCGCAGGTCGCCGTTGTAGAGACACGAGAGGAACTCCAGTGGCTCCGAACGGAACCCGTCGGGCGTATCGTAAACCCGCAGCAACTTTGGGCTGTAGCTGGATAGCGCCGCCATCAAGGCATCACGCGCCGCATCGAGTTGGCGTACTTCGCCAGCGATCTGCGCGCTGGCGCCACCTGCCTGCGTCTGCCGCCGCAAGATTCCGCCCAAGCGCTCAAACATGCCGAGCCGCCCACGCACCGGACGGCGCACGATCGTGAGAAACAACTCGTTGACATAAAGCTCGCGGGTTTCGAGCAGGTTGCTCCAGCGCGCGTGGAGATCCTGGGAAAACGCGTCGCCGAACTGGGCGTCCAGATCGGGCTGAACCTTGCGGCGGATGACATGGTGGTAGACCGCAAAGCGCGAAGAACCAATCGCACGCAGCATCGCATCGCGCATCTCCGCGCGATAGTTGATGTCCTGGGTATCAGCCGTCTCAAACAGCAGGCCACCCAGGCGGATCGTCTGCATCAGCAGCCCATCGCGCGTCTCAATGGTGACATGATCGACATGCCGCCCATAGGGCAGATGCACGCCTGCTGACGCCTCACGCGCCATGACTTTGGGATCAGTGGTCAGGGGCGGTAGGAGTTGCATTGCCACAGCTTATGATTACGCACGCGCGGACACCGGCTGACGCGCAGAATCCAAAGATCGAGGAAGCGCGGCTCATACCGGCACAGCACCATACCCGCCAAATGAACGGCCGCACAGGCGAGCAAAGCCAGAACAGACCGAAAAATCAGGAAAAACTCGGCACACAGGATGCCGTTGATGACGAAGAAGCTGTAGGTCACTCCGGCAAACATCTGAGGCCGCGTAAGCGCGACAAACACCGTGTCACGGCGAAGACTGCCTGACACGGCGGATCAATACTGCCCTGCGGTTGCTGCCGCACGAATGCCGCCAACGATGCTGGCTGCACCAAACAGGATGAAGCAGCCTAGCACAACCACGGCGCCATGCCGCCAATTGATGCGCCCAGTCAGCATGCCGAAGCCGACCGCCGCAATGGCAATCACAGCCACGACCGTGGCCACGGTGCCCATCAACGTGCCTTGCAACCAGCTTACGGCGGAAACCAAGACGCCCGAACCCTGCGGATCGCCGGGCACTGCAGCCAGAACCCGTCCTTCCGAAAGCAAAGCGAGCATCGCCCCAGCAGCACCAAAGCGTTCGATCCGAAACTTCATTCTCACCCCCATCTGCGGCCGTCATGCCATGGCACAACATCGAATAAAAGCCATATTCACGAGGGAACGGAAATGCTTAGCAACACGCATGACAGTTCCCGGCAGGGCGCGCCTTGCCTGCGTTTACCGAATATCGGCCTGAGCAGCTGACAGGAATGTGAAGCGGACAGCACACCCGTCCGAACCCATGCCCAGTAAGCGGCAGCAAAAGCCTGTATCGTCAACGCAATCTTCTGCACGCATGGCGGATTTACTGGAAAGTTTCATGTATGATCGACGCCCAAATACGCATGCCTGACTACCGCCTGGGAGGTAGCGGATCCGCAGAATGCGAGACCGGAACACCGCACCGACTACAAGTGTCGCCAAGTTCGAGACGCGCAACCGCCCGCGCAAATAGGCCGCCTTGCGCAACGCTTGAGATGCACACCCATCCGCGCCACGCGAGATGCGCTCAGCCCATCGCTAATATTCGGTGCCGAAAGAGTATGCCCTTCCCATAGGGCAAGGACAACTTCCCCAACCCAGTCCTGCATGACGTTATTGCGACAATATAAGCACTCCAATAATGTGCGGAAAATTTCCTGAACACCCATTGATAGTTAGCTGAACCCGTCTTCCGCTAGAAAAAGCGGTCAGCAACATACTGTTGAACAATACACTACCAGAATCACCTGGATCGGTTATGTATTGCGCGTTGCTCGCACAGTTATCAGGATTTTGTGCAGCAATATCCAGTTGCGGCGCGACACTCGCTTGCACCCAACCCCCACCCAGTGAGGTGATATGGGCGGGAGGAAGAATAGTGGTGGCATGCGCCGACACAGCCTGCAATAAGGCCAACGAAGCTAACGAAATTTTGATGAACTTCATAATTTTCTCCACACCTCTCGACACAACAATTTGAAAAACTTAAATTAGACGACCGAGCTTCAGATTACTTCTCAGCTTAAGGCATACAGCAACAAGAGTTCGGCGAATCAGAATAACTCCAGGAATCACACTGGCACAGCAGCCTCAAACGAACCCCAGCGAGAAGCAATCTTCTTTTAGATCTATAAGCAGCACCGCCGAAAAATGTTACGGTCGTGAGCGAGATGTTATCGAGACGTCCATACTCAGCACAATTTCTCAAATTGCTTCGAGATTAGAATCTCTAATTTATTTTCGTCGCAACTATCAAGCTTTCACCGTCGGTGTCGCATCCATTCGCATACACCGAAATTTGTTTCTGCTGGGAAAATGCGGTGAGAATTGTGCTCACAATAGCCTGGTAATTTTGAGCGGATATGGATATCCGAAACCAACCAGCTGATGAGCAAGACATGGGATTTCCAGCCCCAGACAAATAAATTTCCACACCATATTCCCGAGAACTAAGCGAGGTGATCGCCGACGGTACCGTAAATCCCGGAGCCGCGGCGGCCATTGATCCGGTCGACAATCCAATTATAAAAATGATTGGTCTGAACCACTTCATTTAGACTTCCCCCAGCAGAGTCTGAGTTTTAAGTGCATCACATTCCGGTTCGGTCAGCGCTTGCCACCAGTACGCATTGCATCAAAACGACCGAATACGATCAATATTGATGCCGCTCGCTCCCCAAGTGCATTTGGCTTCATAAAATTGTCATTTTGTATATGCAATGATTGTATAGCCATTGAGTGGAACGACGGCGTAATATGTCGTGGATACGCTTGCGCCGTTGCCGCTCGATCCATTTCCGCTACCGTTCGGTGATCCGGTCACAGTGACGTTGGTACGGTTACTCGCAGCATCATAGTTGTAAACGGAATTCGTGCCATCAGCCGGACCGCCCGACTTTTGCACCTGAGTCAACCGCCCCAGTGCGTCATAAGTGTACGTCGTCGTTTCCTGCTGAGCGAATGCGACACTTGCGCCACAAAGAGCAACGACCGATGCACCAAGTGCGCTGGCCGCGCGCAAATTCATGACCGGCCGATTCAATCTTGCCATACCGATTCCCCACCTTGCCTGGATCGCAGGCCGCTGCGCCTGCGATAACCACTGCCGACTCATACATGCCTGTAACATTGAATTATGTGGAAAAAAAGAATTCACGGCGGCTCTCGCCTATCGCTAGTTCGGCATTGCTACACTGATAATACGCGGCCGATTGCTGGGCGAACAACCCTGGATGACCAAGGCCACGTTCGCGTGAGCCAAATAAGCGGACAACAAGATTGAATTGTTAAGGGTAGTCCCGGCATCCGACGGATGCGTCTCATATGCATCCGTGAGCGTACAAGCCGCAGGATTTATGAGTGGTACGTTGCTCGGCAGAGCAACTATCACTGAATTAAGCGTCCAATCGCTCTGCAATCTGACAATCGCTCCGGGAGCAGTGGTGACGACGGCCTGCGCGGATGCGACATTTGGCAGTACGCCAAACACAGCCAAGGCCATCGCACACTTTAAAATTCGTCCGGACACGCGCGATTTTTTTGGCATTAAATTCTCCGTTGAAACGAATTGCAGCAATATATTTCGGCGCCTGAGATAAACCGTCAAACTAGGCAAACGGCCTTACGACGCCTTCCATCCGCGCCACTCGCCTCGATGGCCACACACTATAGGTAAGATCGATCATCCGGGCAGAAATCAATTCCATACCCATCCTGCTGATTCGAAAACGAGCCTCGACGCACCGAAAAATAGTCCACGCGTCACGCCAAGCTCCACCAGTCTCATCGCCCCGCCCCCCGAATAATGCATAAAACAACAATGCAGGACGCATTCAGGCGTATGGCGACACGAATAGCCTGCGACAACCGTGCCATCAAGAAAATTTGGTGAGTTTGCAATAATTACGCACCTTCACTGTCAAGGCCCGCATTGCAAACAAGGTATATTAACCACTAAATTTTGTCCACAATTTGCCATCGTCAGAGAATTTGGCCCCTTAATGTAGAAAGTCGGCCTATAGTAAATGGGCATAAATTCGGTGCAATGTGAGAAATTTAGTCTACTTGTAAAGTAAATTAGGACGCTTAACTCCATCTATCGCATCTCATTTATGGCTTTTTCCGTTTTATACGCGTGAAATATTGTACGGGCATTCATGTTGGGTATACCCCGGATAGCATAACCTCGTTTCGCTGTGACGTTAACTTGCACGAACACAGAGACCAATCTTGCTATTTTTAGATACCAGTTCCAACAATGGGGTTGCAAATGAAGCTGGGTTATCAATTGCTATTTGCAATCATGTCGATCGTAATCGCCACAATTCCGCAAGCCGCTTTGGCAAAATGTATGGGAGCGGCTTTACCAAGTGGTCAAAGAGCTGGACACTTCGAAGAACCGTTTGATTTCAGTGTGAAGGCGGCGGGACGGTTTGTTGGCGGCGTAGCGGCGGCCGTTTAGGTTTCGTGGACAAAGGTTGACAGTAGACTCGCGCCTTGATTCAAGGCTGCCTTTTGGAGGCAGCGTTGGGCGAGCGGATTGGACTGTCGGACGACGAGTGGGCGATCATCGGCGCGCTTCTGCCGTCAGAGCATGGTCGCGGCTGCCGACCGGCGCAGGATAACCGCCTCTATTTCGAAGGCATGATGTGGATAGCACGGACCGGCTCGCAATGGCGCCACCTGCCGGACGAATATGGCAAGTGGAACAGCGTGTTCCGCCGCTATCGGCGCTGGGTTACGACTGGGGTGTTCGACGCGATGCTGGAAACGCTCGCTGAAATGGTGGAGCGCGACGCCACCGCCGACATGATCGACAGCACCGTGGTCCGGGCACATCATTGTGCCGTCGGCATAAAAATGGGACTTAGGAAACCGAGGCGCTTGGCCCATCGCGCGGTGGCTTCAGCACCAAACTCCACGCCCGATGCGATGCCAAAGGCCGCCCGCTCGGATTTGTCCTGACACCGGGGCAAACCCACGACATCCAGGGCTTCGGCCCGCTGTTCCGCATGATCGCAGACAAGATCGAGGCGCTACTGGCCGACAAGGGGTATGACGCCGACGCCATCCGTGAGGAACTGACGAAAGCCGACGTCGAAGCGGTCATCCCAGCCAAGAGCAATCGGCGCGAGCCTATCGCGCACTACCGCGAAAAATACCGTTGGCGCAACCTCGTCGAGCGCCTGTTCAACAAGCTCAAGAACTGGCGGCGTACCGCAACCCGATACGACAAAACCAAGGAATCCTACCTCGGCTTTGTCAATCTCGCGTCAGTCCTCCAGTGGATACCCTTTGTCCACGAGACCTAGAGCGGTTTCCACACGAA
>Ga0065704_10070994_pt1 | contig 13893 bp, 13 predicted proteins | sample SwiRhicommuniRL2_FD_59091 | JGI IMG/M metagenome (GOLD analysis project Ga0065704, IMG submission 59091) | Switchgrass rhizosphere bacterial communities from Rose Lake, Michigan, USA - RL2 v2 (version 2) | ecosystem: Host-associated > Plants > Roots > Rhizosphere > Soil | place: East Lansing, MI
TTATTTCTAAAAATCATTACTACAATACCTACAGCAATAATAAGTATGATAGATGTCAGATAAAGCCATTTGTTGTTGTTTTGAGATTTGATGCTTTCTTGTTTATCTTTATTAATAACTTCTTTCAACGAATTATATTTACTTTTAAGACTATTAATTTCCAACTGTTTGATTGTGTTTTCGTAGTAAATAACACTGTCTTTTAGTTTTTTGAATTTAAAAATATCAATCATGTCATTGAGCACATTGTCAGTGTTTATGTCAGTTCCATTAAGTTTGCTGATTTTAATTGCTTTTCTGAAATATCTTAATGCCTCATCATAGTTCTTCTTGATCTTGTGAACTTTACCTAAAACACTATAATTTGTCATCATAGAGATGTCATTTTCAGAATAAGGATTGATATCAATTGATCTTAATGCGTAAAATTGTGCAGAGTCTTTGTTGTAGTTGATATACAGACTAGCCATGTTGGAATAATTCAGGTACTGGAACCTATTGATCTCTTTCTTATCCTTTAATTCTTTACAACTTTCTATTACCTGCTGTAATTTGCTGACAGCTTTTTCAGGTTCTCCCATATCTGAATATACATTGGCAAAGCTGTTTAAAAGATTTGCTTTCGCATAAAAAATTCTAGTTTTACTGCTATGGCTGTTACCTATGTTTTCATAAGATTTTTCCAACTCATCTATGGCCCTATCATAGTATTGATTCATCGAGTATGATTCTGCCAGATACACACTTGCCATTGTTAGCGTGTAAACATCATTATAGGCCAATGCTCTTTTCTGTAGCTTTTCTGAAACATGTATCAGGCTATCTATTCTATTTTTTCCATAAAAATAACGACATTTTCTTTCAAGAATTTTCAGTTCCGAAATAGAGTCTTGTAGGGTCACTGATCTTTTTAGCAGATCGTCAAGTTGTTGATAGGCCTTATCTACATTCGAAGAAAATAGTTTTGTATTTTCTTTAACTCTTATTCGCAGTTCTTTTTTGGGATCTTGACTCGATTGTCCACACAAAAAAAAACTTATAAGCAAGAGAAAGATAAAAAATACAATCTTAAATAATTTCATTGATAATTTGAAAAGCTGATGTATTGGGGATATTTGAATCAAAATTAAACATTTATTAAAAATAAATCCCAAAAATTTGAATTATTGTCAATAATTTGTCTTTATGATCTTATTAAATCTCAATTACCGTAACCGTTTAGAGAATTATAGGCCATTGAAAAATATTGCTCTCATAAAAGCATTGAAATGTATTGGTCACCTATATTTATTTGGGTACTTGAGAATTTCGTTTGCAGACTTCGATGAAAGGATGACCTTTCTGTTGTTACATATTTAGCTAAGTCATAAAAAAAATAGAGAAATATGATTTATTAAACTAGTTAAATGTACAGGATTTCTAACCGCCATAAATTTGTCATATCAAAATTAAACAATCAACAAAATGGAAAATAGAATATTAGGACTGCACCACATCACAGCGATTGCAGACAACGCAAAAAGAAATTTAGATTTTTACACCCAGGTTTTAGGTTTGAGACTGGTCAAGAAAACCGTTAACTTCGATGACCCTGGAACATATCACTTTTATTTCGGGAACGAAGAAGGAACGCCTGGAACAATTTTAACATTCTTTCCTTGGGAAGGGATCGGGCAGGGAACCAACGGAGCAGGTTTGGCAACGCACATCGGATATTCTGTTCCAAAAGGAAGTTTGGAATTCTGGAAAAACAGATTGAAACAATTCAATATTAATGTTGAAGAAAGCGAAATATTTGGTGAAAAACTGATTTCATTCAAAGACCCGGACGGACTTCAGTTACAATTCATCGAATCTTCAACGCTGGATGACCGAAAGATCTGGACAACTGATGACATCAAGGACGAAAATGGCTTGAAAGGTTTTCACAACGTTACTTTGACTTTGAAAAAAGCTGATCCGACCATCAAAGTTTTAACTGATATTCTTGGATACAATCTTCAAAAACAGGAAGGTGAAAGATACCGTTTTGCAACGGATTCGATAGATACTGCAAACCTTATCGATATTATTGAGAATGATAAAGTTCCTTTCGGTAAAAATGCTGCCGGAACCAATCATCATATCGCTTTCCGGGTAGCAAATGATGATATTTTAATGGAATATCGTGAAAAAGTAATGTCTGCAGGACTTAATATCACTCCGAAAATCAATAGAGATTATTTCTACTCATTATACTTCCGTGAACCGGGCGGCGTTTTATTTGAAATCGCAACAGACAATCCTGGATTTACAGTTGATGAACCATTGAATGAATTGGGACAAAATCTTAAACTTCCAAAACAATACGAAGTAATGCGTTCTCAGGTAGAACAATCATTACCAAAGTTATCATAGGTCATTTTTTGTAGTTAAATAATACTTTAATTTTAAACTGTTAAAAACTAATAACCAACAACTTTAAATTTTAAATCAAGAAAATTATGGCACTCATCACAGGACTTCACCACGTAACCGCCATCACCGGCGACGCACAGGAAAATATAGACTTTTATACCGGAGTTTTGGGACTTCGATTAATTAAGAAAACCGTCAACTTCGATAATTCCGAAGTATATCATTTTTATTTCGGGGACGAGTTTGGAACGCCGGGGACGATTATGACAACTTTCCCGTACGGAAAAGGTTTGGCAAACGGAAGACACGGCAAAGGAATGCTGAACACAACGGCTTTTTCAATTTCGATGGAGGCTTTTGATTATTGGCTGGAACGTCTGGATAAATTCAATATTCCTTACAAACAGGCGCAGCAAAGGTTTTCAGGTGAAGTCTTTATTTATCTGGAAGATTTTGACGGATTGGGTTTGGAGTTGGTTTTCAATGAAAAAGATGATAGGAAAGGCTATGATAACGGATTTATTCCGCAAGATTTTGCCATCAAAGGTTTCCATCACGTTGAGATTTGGGTCGATGCTTATGAAAGAACTGCCGCACTTTTGACCACTCAAATGGACCATCGGTTGATTGCTGAAAGCTCTGACAGATTCAGATTTGGAACGGAAGATAAACCCGGAAAATATGTCGATTTGCTTTGCACGCCCAATTCTCTGAAAGGTCTGGCGGGAAGGGGAACGGTGCATCATGTTGCTTTTGCCACTCCCGACGCGCAGTCACAATTGGAGATGATTGAAAGACTGAATAAATTCGGCTTGCAGCATACGGAAGTTAAGGATAGAAAATACTTTACGTCAATCTATTTCAAAGAACCAGGCGGTGTTTTGTTTGAAATCGCTACTTCAGGGCCTGGTTTTGACATTGATGAAGAATTGGCGTCATTAGGTGAAGATTTGATGCTGCCAGAACAGTTTGAGGAAAACAGAGTACGCCTCATAGATGTTCTTCCAAAAATTAATTATCCAACAGAAAAATTTAGATAAAAATGAGTCATACTTTAGATATAAAAACAGGCGGAAAATCATTGAATGAAGCTGAAAAAGTTTTAATAATGATTCACGGAAGAGGCGGAAGTGCACAGGATATTTTGAGCTTATCTCAACATTTGAACGTAAAAGATTATGCTCTGCTCGCGCCACAGGCAACCAATGGAAGTTGGTATCCGTTATCCTTCATTGCTCCGGTTGAACAAAATGAACCCTGGTTGTCATCAGCCATTGAAACTGTTGGGAAAACTGTTAAAACAGCTTTGGATGCTGGAATTAAGGCTGAAAATATTTACTTTTTCGGTTTTTCACAAGGTGCGTGTTTGACTTTGGAGTTTTTAACGAGAAATGCTCAGAAATTTGGTGGAGCAGTGGCAATCATTGGTGGCGTGATTGGTGATAAAATTAACCGTGAAAATTACAAAGGTGATTTTGTACAGACCCCGATTTTCCTGGGAACAAGCAATCCAGATTTCCACGTTCCGGTTGAAAGAGTGTATGCAACAGCCAATATTTTAAAGGAAATGAATGCTGATGTGACGGAAAAAGTCTATGCTAATTTTGGACATTCGATTAATCAGGAAGAAATTGAATTGGCGAATTCTATTGTTTTTAAATGATTTATTCTCTCGCAGATTTTTCAGATTCAGCAAGTTTTATCAAGTATCTGCAAAATCAAAAAATCTGCAAGAATTAAAAATATGTTTAAAATTTAAACACGAAAAGCAATGAAAATCACAAAAATATTCAGCGACGAAAAAGGCGAATCTCACTTCGAAGACATCGAGATTCCGTTAATCAATCAAGGCGAAATTGGATTTCTTTCCGAAGATATCAATGTCAAAAAACTGCAGTTCAGAAAAGTTTCTGCGGATTATGATTACGATTTTCATCACGCTCCGCAAAAACAATATATCGTACTTTTGAATGGCGGTGTGGAAATAGAAACTTCTCTTGGAGAAATCCGGAAATTCCAGACAGGCGAAATTCTTTTGGTTGAAGATATTTCTGGAAAAGGCCACAAAACAAAAAACCTTGAAAAAAAGGAAAGAACTTCACTTTTTATTCATTTATAAAATTTAAAAATGAAAACTTTAAACTTTTTAGTGATTGGAAAAAATCAGGAAATTCTCGAAACTTTAAAAAGAATCATCGAAAATAACGAAGGCTGGAGCGCTGAAATCCAAAGCGATGAAACGATTTGTCCCGATTATATTAAAGGAAATCAGGTTGATATTGTTTTGTTAAGTTCTGGCTTAGAAGAAAAATTTGAAAACGATATCAAAGGTTTTTGCAAAAATCTGGACAAAGATGTGAAGGTCATCGACCATTACGGCGGCGGAAGTGGGCTTTTAAAGAACGAAGTTTACGCACTTTTCCCTAATTTGCAGCCGTAAACTTAATTTATGTTTGAAAATATCATCAAGAACGTCACGCGTTTTATCAGCCTGAGCAGCGAAGAAGAGAAAATATTCACCGATTTATTGGTTTGTGAAACCATTCCGAAAAAAACAATTTTACTGCGGGAAGGTGAAATCTGCCAGTTTGAAGGCTTTATTCACAAAGGCTGTCTGAGGGCTTATTACCTTGATGATAATGGTTTTGAAGTGACGATTCTGTTTGCCATCGAAGATTGGTGGATTAGTGATATTGCGTCGTTTCAAGACCAGAAACCGTCCAATTTGTATATTGAAACGATTGAAGATTCAGAGATTTTTATGCTGAATCCGACCACCAAAGAAAAGCTGTTGCAGGAAATTCCGAAATTCGAAAGGGTTTTCAGAATGTTGGTTCAGAGAAATCTGTTTACGCTTCAAAACCGTTTGGTGAATACCATTTCGAAAAGCGCATCAGACCGATATTTGGAATTTATAAAAGTATATCCTACGATTCCACAGCGCGTTGCGCAGTATTATATTGCTTCTTATCTGGGCGTTTCTAAAGAATTTGTGAGCACGATTAGGAAGCGTTTGGCGACTAAGGAGAAATAGAAGTGCAAAAAAATTCCCCTCCACTGGAGGGGTGGCGAAAATTTGAAAAATTTTTGACGGGGTGGTTTATACATAGTGTGTAAACTACCCCGTCTTTTTGTTTCACAAACAATCGTCCTCAGAGAATGAGAATTGTTCCTGTATATTTTTTTGCTTTAAATGCATTTATTAAACTAGTTAAATGCGCAGCAATTTCCATCACCATAAATTTGTCCTATCAATAACGAATAAACAACAAAACAGATATGGACAGAAAAGATTTTTTAAAGAAAGGATTACTTGGGACAGGAATGTTTGTAGCAACCGCTTCATTGGGAAATACAATGAAAAATGAGATTGACGAAATCGAGCCGCTGGAACCGATTGGATACAATCATTTACCAAACACCGATTCAAAAATCAAAGACAATTCTGTGATTCACAAAGCGGATTCCAGAGGGAAAGCAGACCACGGCTGGTTGGTGAGCAACCATACGTTCAGCTTTGCGAATTATCACAATCCGGAAAGAATGCATTTTGGTGTTCTCAGAGTTTTGAATGACGATAAGGTGGAGGCGGGAAGAGGTTTCGGAACGCATCCGCACGACAATATGGAAATCATCAGCATTCCTTTGGAAGGTGATTTGGAACATAAGGACAGTATGGGAAATTCGGCGATTATCAAGAGTGGAGACATTCAGGTGATGAGTGCCGGAACCGGAATTATGCACAGCGAATTTAATAAAAATAATGACAGTTTGGTGAAGTTTCTTCAAATCTGGGTGTATCCAAACAAAAGAAATGTGACACCAAGATATGACCAGATTACTTTAGACAAAACAAAAGGTCAGAATAAATTCCAGCAAATTCTTTCTCCTAATGCAGATGACGAAGGGGTTTGGATTCATCAGGATGCCTGGTTTCACTTAGGAAGCTTCGAAAATAATGTTGAAACCAATTATCCAATCAAGAAAAAAGGAAACGGCGTGTATGCTTTTATTTTAAAAGGAAGCGCAGAAATCGAAGGACAAAAAGTAGAAACGAGAGATGGTTTCGGGGTTTGGGATATTGCAGATTTAAATATCAAATCAACAACTGAAGGCACAGAAATTTTATTGATGGAAGTTCCGATGACGATGTAAGAAAAAAATTAAACAGTCACTTTTAGGAGAGTGAAATATTTATACAAAAATAGGCTTGGATTTTATTATCTGAGCCTATTTTTTTTGTTTTAAATTAAATCCTATTTTAAATTTTTATTCAGTTTAAATAATTGACTATTAGTGTTTTGTTTGTTGTTTTGGTCGGCTTTTTATTGATTTGAAATTATCTGTATATAATAAAGAATAAAAAAGATTAAAATATTTTTTCAGAAATGTGATTTATTAAACTAGTTAAATGTGCAGGGTTTCTCATCGCCCTAAATTTGTCATATCAAAATCAAGGAAATAATTCAGACAGAATTTAATTATCAATAAAAATAAACAACAACATTTAAAAATTAAACATTATGAAAAAGTTAATCTTAACATTCGCAACAGTAGTATTATCAGTAACAGCATTCGCTCAGAAACCTGGAAAAACGATGTTGAACCCAACCAACCACGCTTTGGTTTTAATTGACCACGAAGGCCAAATGGCATTCGCAACCAAAAACATCAGTATGGAAGAACTGAGAAACAATGTGGCATTGATTGCAGGCGGTTCAAAAATCTTCAATGTTCCGACCGTAGTAACAACAGTAGCAGAAAAATCTTTTGCAGGACCTGTTTTCCCTGAAATATCAGAAGCTTATCCTGAAGCAACCAGCGGATATGTAGACAGAACGACGATGAATACTTGGGAAGACTTGAACGCTCACAAAGCCATCACAGGAAAAAACAAAAAGAAACTGGTTTTAGCAGGTCTGTGGACGAGCGTTTGTATCGTAGGTCCGGCTTTATCGGCCATCGATGAAGGTTATGAAGTGTATGTGGTTACGGATGCTTCAGGTGATATTTCAAAAGAGGCTCACGACCAGGCAGTTACAAGAATGGTTCAGGCGGGTGCACATCCGATTACCTCAGTTCAGTATGTTCTTGAATTACAGAGAGATTGGTCTAGAAAAGAAACTTACAAACCTGTAAACGATTTAATGAAAAAATATGGTGGTGCTTACGGATTGGGAATTCAGTACGCTCAGGATATGCTTAAACACTAATCAAATTTCAACATCGGCAGGTTGAAAACCGACCTGCCTTTTTTCTTCAAACCATTAAAAAGTACATTATGAAACCACTCCATAAAATTCTATTCTCATTCGTCCTTGGTGCCGGATTGTTCAATGCTCAGAAAGCAGATTTAATAGTAACGAACGGAAAAATCACCACAATGGATGATAAAAATCCGGAAGTTCAGGCGGTTGCCATCAAAGACAACAAAATTTTCCAGACCGGAACAAATGCTCAGATTTTAAAACTAAAAGGAAGCTCCACAAAAATCATTGATGCTAAAGGAAATCGAGTGATTCCTGGATTATTTGACAGTCATTTGCACGTCATCCGTGGTGGAAGATTTTACAATACAGAACTTCGCTGGGACGGTGTGAAAACTTTGAAAAGAGCTTTGGAAATGCTGAAAGAACAAGCTCAGAGAACACCAAAAGGGCAGTGGGTAAGAGTAATCGGAGGCTGGAATGAATATCAGTTTGAGGAAAAAAGACTTCCAACTTTGGCAGAAATCAATGAAGCAACAGGCGATGTTCCGGCTTTAGTGATGTATTTGTATGGAAAAGCTTGGCTGAATAAATCAGGTTTGAGACAATTAAATATCACTGGTGAAACGCCAAATCCTGCTCAAGGATTAATTGAAAAAGACAATAATGGCGACCCGACAGGTTTATTGGTTGCAGAACCGAATGCCTTTATTCTGTATTCAACTTTGGCAAAATTGCCTGAGCTGACCGAAGCGGAAAAAGAAAATTCCACATTGCAGTATATGACTGAACTGAATCGTCTTGGCGTGACGGCGGTAATGGATGCGGGAGGTGGTTTTCAGAATTTCCCTGATGATTACGGAACAACAGATGCTTTGAACAAGCAGGGAAAAATCACGGTTCGTTTACCTTATTATCTTTTTGCCCAGAAAAAAGGTTCCGAGTTAGCAGATTACACCAAATGGACAGGAATGGTAGACATCGATGACCACGGGCACAACGACCACAATGGAATTGATTATCACGTAGAAGGTGGCGGGGAAAATTTGGTTTCAGACGGTGCTGATTTTGAAAATTTCCTTTTCCCAAGACCAGAATTGCCAGCAACGATGGAGAAAAGTATGAAAGAAGTCGTAAGTCTTTTGGTTAAAAAAAGATGGCCTTTCAGAATCCACGCAACATACAACGAAAGCATCACAAGATTCTTAAATGTAATCGAAGAAGTGAATCAAGAAACGCCTTTGAATGGACTGGTCTGGTTTTTCGACCACGCAGAAACGGTTTCTGAAGAAAATATGAAACGCATCAAAGCTTTAAATGGCGGAATCGCAGTTCAACACAGAATGGCGTATCAGGGTGAAAGTTTCATCCACCGTTATGGAAAAAAAGCAGCTTTGGCTTCTCCTCCTATAAAGAAAATGTTGGAAATGGGAATTCCTGTCGGACTGGGAACAGACGGAACCAGAGTCGCAAGTTATAATCCGTGGGTGGCTTTGTACTGGATTACTTCAGGGAAAACGTTGGGCGGAACCCAGGTGATGGCCAAAGAAAATGCTTTGGACAGAAAAACGGCGTTGTCGCTTTCCACTTTTGGAGGATATGAATTGATAAAGGATTATGAAAAAGGAAAAATCAAAAAAGGATATTTTGCAGACCTTACGATTTTAGATAAAGATTATTTCTCTGTTGATGAAGAAGAAATCAAAAACATCACTTCCAAATTAACCATCGTTGACGGAAAAGTGGTTTACGGAGATGAAACCTACAAAACAGTTTCTCCAGCCGCACTTCCAGTTCTTCCAGAATGGTCTCCTGTAAAATATTACGGAGGTTACCAAACGAAATAACTAAAATTAAACAAAATATTTGCGAAAAATTCCCCTCCTTTGGAGGGGTGGCGAAAATTCAAAGAATTTTTGACGGGGTGGTTTCTGAAACATTCCAATAAAAAACATTACCAAAATATCTTTTCAATATCTCAAGCCTATAACAATGAAAAAGCTAACTCTAATATTATTTATCGCTCAGATTTTTCTTTCGGTAAATGTCTCCGCACAATTTAAACTAATGAGGTTTGATGAAGATTATTCCACTTATAAAGATTCTGCAGACACATTTTATAATTCCATCAAATATATTCCGCTTTCCGAAAAAAATAACTATAAATATTTATCACTAGGTGGAGAGGCGAGAGCAGAGTTTGTAAAATTTAATAATGAAGATTGGGGAAGACTGAGAATCGGAAGTAACCCGTTTTTTATCCAGAGATATACGGTTCACGCAGATTTGCATTTAGGTTCACGAGTAAGAGTTTTCGGACAGTTGAGAAGTGCGTGGGAGAACGGCAGAAAAAACGGACCGAGGCCGATTGATGAAGACCATTTGAATGTTCAAAATCTTTTCATAGACGTTGATGCCATTAAAAATGAAAAAGAAAAACTGACCGTTCGTGCAGGAAGACAGGAGTTGGATTACGGAAGTGGTAGATTGATTTCAGTTAGAGAAGGTCCAAATTTGAGACTTTATTTTGATGGATTGAAATTGATGTATCAAAGAGGGAATTTCAAATCGGATGCTTTTATGATGATGGTGAGTGAAATCAATACCGGAGCGTTTGACAACAAGTTCTCAAAATCGATTAATCTTTGGGGAAATTACAACACTTTGATTCTTCCGAAAAGTGGAAATTTAGAATTCTATTATCTGGGAATTCACAGAAAAGAATCACGATTTGAAGACGAAATAGGAGATGAGACAAGGCATACTTTGGGCGGAAGATTTTACAGATATGGCGGTGGTTTTATTTACAACTTTGAAGGCGCTTATCAGTTTGGGAATTTCAATAATAGTACAATAAGTGCGTGGACAGTTTCTGCAGACATCGGATATCTATTTGAAAACGTAAAAGGAAAACCGACCATCAATCTTCGCAACGACTATATTTCAGGAGACAAAAATAAAGGTGATGGAAAATTGGGAACTTTCAATCCGCTTTATCCGAAAGGTGGTTACTTTGGATTCAATCCGCAAATCGGACCTGTGAATTTGATTGACATTCATCCTTATGCAACCGTAGATTTGAATAGTAAAATGACGGTTCAGGCAGATGTGGTTTTCAACTGGAGGTATTCTACGCAGGACGGCGTTTACAGACCAAGCGGTTCTCTGAATCTGACTTCAATGAACTCCAAAAAGAAATACATCGGGACGGCTTTTCTTGGAAGTTTTAATTATAAAATCAGTAGATCTTTTACTTTCAATACGGGGATTCAGTATTTCAAAACCGGTGAATTTGTGGACGATATTATTGAAAATGACAAAGACGGATTGTTTATCAACTCAAGGATTGTTTTCAAGTTTTAAAAATTTAATATGAAAATTTGAGAATGTGCTCATTTGAAAATTAATTTCAATAGTTATCTCACATCAATGCCAGAATCTATTTCTGAAACTACCTTTGAATAACATTAAAACAAAAATAAATTAACAAAATTATCATCAGCCACAGCAAACTGCTAAAGCTAAAAAACAAAAAATATTATGAAAAATATCGTAAAAAATACAGTAAGCAAATCATTATTGATCGCAGGATTAGCATTTTCAACCCTGACATTTGCGCAAACCACTACAACTACGGCCAACTCCTCTGCAAAGACCACAGCCATCGGAACTTCTAAAAACTGGGGCTCTGTGGACGGGATTTCCATGATTGGATTGGTTCAGGGCCCATCTTCTGCCGACGCTCAACTGCAGGTTGCCTGTGTTTTCGAATATACGGATAACGACATCCACAGTGCTCAGGCATTGCCCGCCAACTTAAATGGATTGATACATTTGGATGAAGCTTTGAAAGGTGAATTTACCAAAATCAGACAGTCGGGTCAGTTCAAAGGTCATTCTTTGGAAACCTTGTTGATTACGCCTCCAGCAGGTTCTATGTCAGCGAAAAAATTGTTGCTGATTGGTTTGGGCGACCGCAATAATTTCACTCCGGAACTAATGACTTCCGTAGCAGAAGTAGCTACCAGAGAAGCTTTGAGATTAGGTGTGACCAATTTTGCCTTTGCAAGCGACCTTAAAGATGCGGGAATAGATTCTCCAACTGCTTTGGTTGCAGGAAATGTTGTAAAAGGAATTGTTTTGGCCAACCGTTCAGAAATTTATTTAAGAGAACACAACCTTTCCAAAACAAAAAAACTGGAGAAAGTATATCTGTTGGCTGGCCCTTCTTTCTTTGAAGTTGCAGGTGGCGGGATTCAGGCTGCGATTGATGAGGTGAAGAAATAAAAATTTTACAAAAAAATGGCGCCAACTGAAGACAATTGGCGCCATTTGGCGATTTGTGATCTGACGAGCGTCTATACAAATACTTTTGTCGATAATTCAATTTTCTCAACCAAATTCTTTTGGCTTATGTTTATGTTCAAAGTGAGTGATCCGGTGAGTAGCTGAAACTTGATTTCAGAAAATTTCGGTAAAAAATTCCTATTGATACATAGAACTACATGGTGATTTTATTTTATACAGTGGTCATGATTGGTATATAATTTTTCTAATTAAAGCTCAATGGCAAATTGGAGTTGATGCCTTTAATTGAAAAAAATTAATATTCCAATATATGTTCGGGAATAAATAAACCTGCCCGAAAACATTAGACATTCAGGCGCTTTCGGGCGGGTTATAGTTATTTTTTGTTCAGCAGACCAATAGTATAGCTGTAACTGTATTTTTTGTCAAGCAAGCGGTATTCATCATGCGGATAAGCGCCCCAGCTGTCATCACCACCAAGTCCACGTTGTTTAAGGTCAATATTTAAAAATACCTGATATCTTGGCGGCAAATCAACAGGATGCTGCTGCTTTTTGGTCAGGCCTGGATCAAGGTCTTCCACACTGTGGTTGATGGCTGTAAAAGCGATAGGTCGTGTACCTTCCACTTTTATCCCATTGCCCAGTTCATCGGTCAGAGTGAACCAGCGGACATCCGTTTTATTGCCACTTTCCTGCGGACGGATATAACCTTTGTAATATTGATTCTCTACTTTATCCTGATAGATACCGATAAATGACGCACTGTTCCGGTCGATATAGTTCTCGTACGGACCTCTTCCATAATAACTGAGGTTATTATAGTTTCCGGGCAATGTAGTACGCATCCCGAAGCGCGGCAGTTCAGGAAGCTCTTTACCGGTCATATCCATTGTTGCGGTGATCTGTATTTCGCCATTATTATGGATAAAATAGTTGATTTGATAAGGTACATCGATGCCGGTCAGTTGCCACTCGACCTTAATTGCCGTTCCGTTCTCAGTTTGTTCTGCAACTGTAACTTTTTTTAATTTTTTCTGGTCATGGGCAGAACGCCATAATCCCGATCTTGATGGCATGCGGTTTCCGAAATCATTATCGGTAGGCGCCCTCCAGAAATACGGCTCCGGGAAGTTGTTGAAATTGCTTTTATCTTTGCTGTATCGTGTGAACTTTCCTGTTTGCAGATCAAATTCACCTTTTACATCACCAGCAGTGAAACTCAGTTTTTTATCATCTTTTGTGATCGCCAATTTTGGTGCTGCATCTGCCTCTTTTTCAAAATAAGATCCTGCATAACCGAATTGCTCCTTGGCGATTTCCGTTCTTGCAGGCAACATTTCTGTCGCTGTTTTCGTATATACATAAAGGTTTAGAAAATACTCGGTTCCTGCAGCAGACTTATATTTGGGAAGCTCAAGCTTTAGGTCTTTTGACTGATGAGGAGCAAGCTGAAGATCAAATTTACCTTCATTCACTTTTTCACCATTCCTTAGCAACTCCCATTTAAATTCATATTGGTTCAGGTCAGTAAAATCAAAGATATTTTCGATATTGATCAAACCTTTGCCCAAGTCTTTTGCGGTAAAGATCACATTCTGATAGACCTTTTTTACCTCATAAGCACCAGGATCGGGTGTACGGTCGGAACTGATGATCCCATCGGCTATACCATTCTCATCATTCTGCCAGTAAAATGCACCCAGATCACCACCATAAGCCCAGAATGCCTTACCGTTGACATCTTTGGTTTTAATACCCTGATCTACCCAATCCCAAATGAACCCGCCCTGCATATTCTTGCTTTTTCGCATAATATCAAAATAGGTCTGCATATTACCATTGCTGTTGCCCATTGCATGTGAATATTCGCACATGATGTAAGGTCTCTTCTTGGTGGAATCGGCAGCATATCTTTTCATATCGGCGATGCGAGGGTACATAGGAGCTACAATGTCCGTATTCCAGTCTTGTCCGGCCTG
>Ga0065704_10070996_pt1 | contig 13888 bp, 12 predicted proteins | sample SwiRhicommuniRL2_FD_59091 | JGI IMG/M metagenome (GOLD analysis project Ga0065704, IMG submission 59091) | Switchgrass rhizosphere bacterial communities from Rose Lake, Michigan, USA - RL2 v2 (version 2) | ecosystem: Host-associated > Plants > Roots > Rhizosphere > Soil | place: East Lansing, MI
GGCCAATATTATTGATTCTCCGGAATCTGTCTTTCTTTTGTCAGAAACTTTACGAAATTGGAAGGTGAAACTCCCGCAAGATTTGAGAACGCAATTGTAAAAGTATTGTGCGAAGAGAAACCACATTCTTCTGCCAAATGACTGATCTTATATTTCAAATATTGGGGGTCATTTTTAAGTTTGTGAATGATGTAATTGATCCTCAGTTCATTGATGTAATTGTTGAAATTTTTATTTTTATTGCTGTTGATGACCGTGGAAAGATAGGCGGTATTGGTGCCGAGGGATTCTGCCATAGAAGAAAGAGACAGGTTTTTATTTTTGAAGCCTTCCGATCTTTCAAACTTCTCCAGTTTTTTCAAGATCTCGACTTCTTTATCAGAAGAGACGGAAAATGTTGTTTTCTCAGCAGCGGAATTGGAAATTACAGGTGCAGGAATCAGCGATTCCTGGTTTTGCAGCTTCTCTATTATTTTTTGGTAATTGGCAAATTCTTTTTTGGATTTTTTTTGATTTCTGACTGTAATAAAAATTGAAATAAAGAGCAAAAGAACGATTGCTGATATAATGAAAATTAGATTTCTTTTGGCTTTAAAGAATGATTTTTGCTGAGTTTCCTGTATATCTTTTACTTCTTTATTTAAAGATTTTTTCTCCAGTGAAACCAAACTATCATTAATTTTATTATATTTTTCCTGAAAAATAAGCTGGTTGGCTTTGTCGCCTTTTGCCAGATACATCTCTTTCAATCTAAGATAAATATCTTTTATCAAATAATTTTCCCCTAATTTTTTTGCAGAAGATAAAGCCTGGAGATAGTCTCTTTCGGCTTTCTCATATTCTTTTTTGTAAAAGTAGGCTTTTGCTCTATTAAAGATAATGTAGGTTTCTATTCTTTTCTTATTTCCATATCTCTGATTTACCTCCAAAGCTTTGTTAAGAAGAACAATTGCCGAATCTGATTTATTCAAATCCGTATTTTCTTCATAAGCCAAATAATCTGAACCCAAATTTATATAAGCCTGTGCTAAAAAATGTGAATTTCCTGCATTCAATTCTGTCTTTTGGAAATAAAGTAGAGATAGCTTATCATACTTCAGCAATGAATCTGGTTTACTATAAAAAGATGCTTTTATAGAATATAAATTACCTAAAGATTCGTTATAAAACTCTGCTTTTGGGTTTTCTTTGGCGATATTTATAGCTTCATCAATCTTTTTATTGGCTTCGTCTGTTAATCCTAAAAAGTTGTATTCACTGGCAATTAATCTTAGTGCATCAGCTTCATATTCTTCCATTTTTAACTCATGAAATTCTTCTTTCCTTTTCTTAGCATATTGAATTGCTTTTTCATGATTTCCTTTTTGGGAGTAAATTTGCCCAATTAAGAGATAAGTATGTGCTGAGGCCTCAGGATAATTGCCTTTAGCCTCTTTTAAGATTTGAAAACAAATTTTTAATGCTTTATCTGGCTGATCATTAGATATTGATTGCGCTTTGTGAAATAAATCATTTAATTTTTTTTGTTCAGAAATTTTAAAACCGCTTTGTCCTGAAATAATTACCGTACAGAACATCAGAAAAAAGGAAAAGAAGAATCCTCTCCTCAATAAATTAATCATCATTTGTTATGTTTTATGCAAAAATAGTACATATTCCTACTTGCTAATTCCAGACAGATTACAATTGAAAATATTAAAAAGAAAAAAATCAGTTTTGAGTATTGAAAATCAATATATTGTAGTTTAAATCTTTGGGGTAATAAGTCAACTATGTAAGAAAGGAATTCGGAATTTCTTATTGCTGTAAGTAAATATTATCAATAAATATCATGACTATACGAAAGCTAAAATTACAATTTAAATAAGTTTCCAAACGCCAAAGATGGAGTTCTTGACTTCAAAGAATGAAGTTTTTGCCCCCAAAAAGCTATATTGCTATAGAAATTTTCCTAACTTCGTACAAATCAATAAAATATAATCTTATGGGAAAAGGTGACCAAAAATCTACCAAAGGAAAAAGAGTACGAGGAAGCTACGGAAAAACAAGACCAAGAAAAGCTGCGAAAGCTGTTGTAATTGTAGAAAAGCCGGTAAAAACGAAAGCTGAACCAAAGCCAAAAGTAGCTAAACCGAAAGCTGAAAAGGTAAAGAAATCTGCTGAAGAATAAAAAAAGCCGTCTCATTTAAAAACGAGACGGCTTTTATATTTATAAAAATTATTTTCCAAAGATGCTTCCCAGCAATCCGCCAAGTCCGCCTTGTTGGGATTGTTGCTGATTGCCGCCACCAAGAACGCTTCCTAAGATATCACCTAAACCTCCGCCAGAAGATTGGGACGCACCACCAAGAACACTTCCAAGAATATTGCTCAATGGGTCGTTGGATGCCTGAGCCTGCTGAGAGGAACTACCAAGGATCCCGCCTAACAAATCTCCAAGTCCACCACCTGAGGTCACGTTGCTTGCTTGCTTCTGCTGGCCGATGTAACCCATAATAACAGGAGCCAAAGTTGCCAAAACCGGACCGATCTTGTCCATAGAGATCCCTGTATTCTGAGCCAGTTGATTTTCCACATTGGCTTTTTCCCCACCAAAGATGTGACTCAGGATAGAATCCCCTTCTTGTTCTCTGTCAAGTGCCTGAGAAGGATTGTTCAAGATGCTTCCGTCGTGGTCTCTGTCTAGAGCGGCATTCAGTTTGTCGGCTTCTTCAGCATTTTCTGATTTCTTTTTCAGGTAACTGATGACCAAAGGTGCAGCTACAACAAGAAGAGCAATGATTTGATTTTTGCTGATCCCGAATTTGTTTTCAGCTTGTTCAGCGACTTGATTTCCAGCGCTGCCGGTGATAAGGTCTAATAGACTCATAATTTATGTTTTTAATTTGTAAATCAAAGATAAAAACATTTGGCAATTTCTGCAGAAAAAATTTTAATTTTTAAAGATCGGAACATTACTGCACGCTTCCCCAAACATCAGGGACTTCACAAGTGGTTTCAGTTGTTCCACCAGTTCAACGTAAGCATTGTTTGGGATAAACTCGTCGCTGCAGCCTTTTACCAAGACACGTTTGTCTCGCAGCTCAGAAAAATCATAGGTCTGGATGGCATTATGCATCAACAGAACTTCCAGGTCTTCTCTGTTTCCGAACACAATTTTCTTTGCAGCATCCGTAATTTTGGAAGTGATCAGAAAATATGCCCATAACGGGATGATCACATCCTCGGAACAATAGATGTAAACATAGGCGTCTTTATAAATTTCCTCATCAATATTTTTGATCTTTTCACGGAAGTCTTTTTCCTTCAGGATCATTCCTTCCCAAAGAAAATCCTTGATGTCGATTCCCAAACGTTTCCCTTTCGGAACAAGGTCAGAAATATCAAAATTCACCAACCCGCTGTTCGCAACTTTATTTACGATATCTTCCATTTTGTAATTTTAATAATTTTTTTGGAGCTTAATCCCGCTTTCCATTACAATCTTTTGCTTTTCCTTATGTGAAAGAAAAGCAAAAGGATTTCCATTGCAATCGGGGCTAGGCACTGGTCTGTAAAACAAAATTTTCCCAGATGAGAACTTTCTCAATCCTGATCGCTTAAAAAGCTTTAATTTTGTTCAAAGTTAACCATTTTGAACGGAAAACTTCTTTAGATCTATCTATCGAAAAGACTTTCAAAATCTAAAACCCAGAAACCTTGAAATATTATATCATAGCAGGCGAAGCTTCCGGTGATTTGCACGCTTCCAACTTAATTAAAGCCATCAAACAAAAAGACCAAAGCGCAGAATTTCGTTTTTGGGGAGGCGATCTGATGCAGAAGCAGGGCGGAACTTTGGTCAAACATTATCGGGATTTGGCCTTTATGGGATTTTTGGAAGTTGTTCAGAATCTGAGGACCATTCTCAACAATATCAGGTTCTGCAAAAAAGATATCCTGGAAAATAAGCCTGATGTTTTGATCCTGGTGGATTATCCGGGATTCAACTTGAGGATTGCGAAGTTTGCCAAAGAATTGGGAATCAGGGTTGTTTATTATATTTCGCCTCAGCTTTGGGCCTGGAAAGAAGGTCGTGTTGAAACGATCAAAAAATACGTTGATGAGATGCTTGTGATTCTTCCTTTCGAAAAAGATTTTTACAAGAAACATCAGGTCGAGGCGCATTTTGTAGGACATCCGCTTCTTGATGCGATTGAAGGTTTACCACCGATTGATATTCACAAATTCAAAAAAGAAAATCATCTGAATAATAAGGAAATTATTGCGCTCTTGCCAGGTTCCAGAAAACAGGAGGTTTCCAAAATGCTGGAAACCATGCTTTCTGTGAGAAATGATTTTCCAGATTATCAGTTCGTGATTGCTGGTGCGCCAAGCCTTGACAAACATTTTTATGAGCAGTTTGTAGATGAAGATGTTCATTTTGTCTCCAACAGAACTTATGATTTGCTAAGATGTTCCCAAGCTGCTTTGGTAACTTCGGGAACAGCAACTTTGGAAACCGCGTTACTCAATATTCCGGAAGTGGTCTGCTACAAAGGAAGCCGAATCTCTTACGAAATCGGGAAACGATTGATCAAGAATATCAAATATATTTCTTTGGTCAATCTGATCATGGACAAAGAGGTCGTAACAGAACTCATCCAAAATGATCTGAATACTAAAAACCTCGTTGAGGAGCTTGATAAGATTCTCAATACAAAAAAAAGAGATGAGGTTCTGAATAATTATGAAGTTCTGAGAACAAAACTTGGTGGAAGCGGAGCAAGTCAAAATGCTGCGGAACTCATTGTAAATCCTAAATAATGGAATTAGAAAAGTTATTACAAAAAATAGAATTGCTTTTACCAGAAATCAATAAAGAGAAATTAGAAATTTCTAAAACTTCTGTCGGCTGGCATCTCGAACATTCGCTTTTGATCATCAATGGAAGTCTGAAAGGTTTGACTATGACGAATCCGGACAACTATAAACCGAAATTCAGTATCAAGAAGTTTGTGTTTCTCAATTTTGGAATGATTCCGAGAGGGAAAATTAAATCTCCAAAACAATTTGTTCCACTGGAAACGCCAACCAAAGAAAGCACCGAAAAACTTTTGAATCTGGCTAAAGATAGATTAGAAGCAGTGAAAAACCTGCCTTCGAGATCCTATATCACGCATCCCTTCCTTGGCGACCTGAATAAAAAAACTACACTTAAGTTTTTAAGCCTTCATACTAATCATCATCTTAAAATCATTGATGATATTTTTAAAGGTTAGAAATTATAAAGTTCAGGCACATCAATTCTCACAGAGATTCCTACGGAATGACAAACTTTATATTTTATTTCTTATCTTTATTCTAGGACACTTCGACTTGGCTCAGTGTGACAACTCTCATCTCATTATTAAAATTTGACGTTGTCAGTCTGAGGTTCTCGAAGACTCAAAACACACAAAAACACAAATGAACTTCAATGAAAAAACAGCCATTACTGATATTGCTGCTATGCTTTATTGCAGGAATTCTTTTTCAAGAGCACCTGATTATGAGTCAGGCGCTCATCTTTCAACTTCTTATAATTTCAACTGCTTCTCTGTTTTCTATATTAGTTAAGAATAAATTTTTTCAACACATCAAACATTACTGTTTAGGATTTTTCTTTTTCTCAATTGGGGTTTCTGTTCATTTCCAAAGTTCTGAACATCCAAAACTTCCAACTTTAAAAGACAAAGAAACGATTGTCTTTCAATTGGATAAAAAACTCAATTCTAATGTGAAGAATAGAAAATACTACGTCGATGTTCTCGATATTTCAGATTTAAAAGAAAGAGATAACTTCCCGCTAAAAACGGTCCTCAGTATTCCGAAAGATGTGGAAGCTTTGGATTTCCAGCATTATTATAAAGCCGAAGTTTACATCCACCAACCGGAAGAAATCAAGAATGATTTCAAGTTCGATTACAAAAAGTATTTAGCAAGACAAGACGTTTATTTTCAAGCTTATCTCCCGGATGATATTCTGAAAACCGATAAAAGATCAATTTCTGTTGAAGATAAAATCAGGCAAAAGCGATTGGATGTCCTGACCAAAATCAACCAATCATCATTGTCTCCAAAGATTCAGGAATTTCTCAAAGGAATTATTTTGTCGGACAGAACTGAGATGGATGGAGAAACGGTTAAAGATTTCAATCAAACTGGATTGACGCACCTTTTGGCAATTTCCGGCTCGCATATGGTGATTATTTTCTGGATTGTTTTAACAGTTTTTAATCAAATTATTCCTGTCAAATTTAGAAAAGCTTCCATTGTATTGAGTATTCTTCTCATTTGGGCTTTTGCTATTTTCATCGATTATGGAAGTTCTGTGATGCGAAGTTGCCTGATGATCTCATGTTATTATATTATGGTTTTGTTGCAGCGAAAATCAGATTTGTTGCATTCTTTGGCATTGTCAGCTTTTATTCTTTTGATTGTAGATTCAAATCAATTGTTTGATATTGGATCTCAGTTGAGTTACGTTGCTGTTTTGGGAATCTGGTGGCTGACGAATCCAATCAAGAATCTATTCAGAAAACCAAAATTCAAAGCGGAAAAATTATTTTACGAAATCTCTGCAATGACCTTTGCTGCGCAGATTGCGACTTTGCCTTTAGCGATTTATTATTTTCACCAGTTTTCCTTTGTTTCAATTATTGCGAATTTTTTGATTATTCCGTTGTCTGAAGTGATCACTATTTCTTCTTTGTTAATTGTGGTTTTGATTGCTTTCGGATTGAGTCATATTCCGTTTTTGTATAAAGGGTTTGATATTTTTGTTGAGTATATTCTGAAAATCATTCATTGGTTTTCTGGTTTCGAATCTTTGATGACAAAGAATATTCCACTCAATATTCTAGAATTAAGTATTCTTCTTTTATCGATTTATTTCTTGAAATTCTTAATCAAAGATACTATCAAACCAAAGAATCTGCTGAGGTTTGGATTTTGTCTTTTCGCATTTTTTGCAATTAGAATTTTGTTTAATATTCATCAATATAATAAAGACGAAATGCTGGTTCATAGTTTTTACAGGGAGAAGATCGTGAGCATAAAAGATAAGGACCATGTTGTCTTTTGGATGAAAGAGAATAAAAATGAAAGTAAGATTTTAGACTTTGTCATTAATCCCTATTTGACTTCTAGAAGAATTAATGATTTTAAAATCAACTATATTCCTGCAAATTCACAATCCTTTGTTTATCGGGGAAATAAGGTTGAGCTAAAATAGTTTTAGTTAAAATCAACCATTGAAAACTTTCCCTGAAAAGCACGGACGTTTATCTCTGCAAACGTCTTGTTCATCGGACTTGCAAGAGGTTATTTTTTCAGATTTTGAAACGTAAAAAAGCCTCAGGTTTTCTGAGGCTTTTTTTGTCATTTATCAAAGAGAAACTTATTTTACAATCACCCTTTTTATAAAACCTTCCGAGGTCTTTACAAAATAAACGCCTGTTGAAAGTCTGGATGTGTCGATGGTTAAGGCATTGTTTTCCTTAGATAATAGTTTTCCTGACATATCGTATAATTCGTAGCCCTGAGCTCTGTTGAAATAAAGAAGATTTCCTTTGCTCACAGGATTTGGGAAGATGTTGAACGTTGCTTTTTCGTTTTTCACATCACCCGTTGCCAACTCCGGAGATAGCGCTATTTCGTACATTGACAAAGTTCCACTGATCTCGTTGGCGATTGCCACATAACCTTTCCCTGTTGCAGAGTTTTCGGGAGCGATGTATGTTACTCCTTCCGGACCATTATCTCCTCCATAAGCTGATGTCATTCTGGAGTGTTTGTAATCTGTAAAAGTTACGTTGTTCGGATCGGTTACGTTATAGACCATTACGCCGCCGGTTCTTTCTAAAGTGATGAAAGCGAAAGTCTGTCCTGCAATCGTTCCCAATGTTACACCTTCTGGTTCTGGGCCTTTTGCACGACTTCTTGATTTTGCGCCATTCGCTTCGTTGTCTGCATTGAAGATCAAAGGATGATTCTCGGCAATATACCTTTCGAACTGGTCGCCACTATCATAAACAATAGCTTTTGTATCCGCATTGAAGATGGAGAAAGATCTTGCTCCCAAAGCATTGATTTCCTCAAAATCTGTGTTGCTATCTGTGTTTCCATTCACATTCGTCACTCGGAATCTTCCTAAATTATGAGAAGCTTTCAAGATAGAAGCATTAGGGAAATTAGCTGGATTCAGAACATAACCGTTTGCCCCAACCGTTGTTCTCTCGCTGAATCCTCCCAAATCTTTTTCATCACCTTCATTAGCTGTCACAAGATAGTTGGTATTTCCGATCCTGAAAGAAGCCATTGCATCCGGATTGTAATAAGCTTTCACTGGCCAGTTCGCAATCAGAACTTCGCCGTTGTTGTCGGAAGCATCGAAGCCATTTCCTGCAAGGCTCATATCCTTTTTACCTAATCCCCAGATGTTTCCAAGCGTGTCTGTTGTAAGGTCAACCTCAATGATCCCGTTGTTTTCCTGGCAAGAAACCCAAGCTTTTTGACTATCTGAACTGATGGCAATATATTCCGGTTCCAAATCCTGGGCAAGTGTACTCGCAGATTTTACTTTTCTCCCGCCTGATATGATGAATGCTGCTTCCTGGGCATTGTATCCCGCAAAAGAAAGCGTCTTGACATTAGATTGAGTTAAGTTTGCAATCCCTCCGGAAATATCAATAATACTGATAGAACCTTCCGGATCGATGGTGTAAGCATCATTGGGTTCGCCCTCGTTTGCGGTCATTACTTTTTTACCATCCGGTGTGAAAGTGACCATATCCGGCAAAACTCCGACCGTTAATTGCTTCAGAAAGTTTCCGTTAATGTCAAAGAAAACAACAGAACCATTAGCTTGGGCATTTGCTCCGTTTGGAGAAGCTACGGCAAGGAATCCGTTTTTCACGGCGATACTTGTGATTCCTCCGTAAGGTTTCATATCCACAGTTTTGATTACAGTTGGTGTCAACGGATTCGAGAAATCGATGATGTCAAAAACATCAGTCAAAGAACTAATCGTGAACAATCTTTGAGTTTGCGGGTCGTGAACTACAATTTCCGTAGAACTGTTACCATTACTGGAAGGGTCAAAACTTCCTATATAATTTAAAGTAATTTGGCTGGAAGGAGCAGGTGATGGTTTATCGTTATCGATAATATAAACTGTAGAAGACGTATCTCCTGAAATAGCAGCACCAACAGGATTTTCAAGACTTAGAACGAAATATTCCGCCTGTTGTTCTGGTGTCGAGTCATCAATAATTGGGATGTTAACGGTGTAAGTTGAAGTTCCGGAAATGATATTAATAGTTTCAGAAGTAAATGTATGATCACTGCTGCCGGCAGTTCCGAAAGCTGGTTTCGCCACCAGATTGACTGTTGCATTAGAAGGGTTCGTAACATTGATTTTGAATGCCAAAGTTCCAGCATTCTCATCAACTTTGATCAAAGTTTTGTCTAGTGAAATAGTTGTCCCTGCTGTTGTGAATGTACTCGAAGTTGAAGCTGTTACAGCATTGTCACTTTCGTCCTCGATCACATTTGGTTTCAAAGCGAAATAATAAGTCTTATCAGGAATTAAAGCAGAGTTCGGAATTACTGTAATTTGATTATCGGCAAATGTTGTGGTGAATGGAACTGTGGTTCCTGAATTATTATTCAATTTTAATTCAACGAGATTCTGAGCATTGTCAATCAATCTTACATTCTCATTGAATTTGATTGTAGGATTAACACTTATCGAAGCATTGTTGGTATTGTTTACAGGTGAATAAGTTACGGTTGGTGCGGTCGTATCGGTCCCTCCGATTTTATCTGCGTCAACTGTGAAATTATCAAATCTGTTATTTCCTACAGAACCGCCCGCGCCTGCAACGAATTCTACTTTCAATTTAAAGTTTGGATTGTTGGATGCGCCTGTAATAGTTGAAAAATCCAGAGTGACTAATTTAGGATTGGCGTCTTGTGGCAAAACAGCTCCTTCCGAATCACTATCAGCGGTATAATTGTAAGTTGTAAAAGTTGTCCCGTCCAGCGAGTAGGACCATTTTTGTTTTCCAGCGCCTGAACCAGACCTTCTTGTGGAAAACTTTACAACTACATTGCTATAGCCAGTCGTCGGGATATTAAACTGAATATTTCCATTGATAGGATAATTGTATCTCAAATGGGTTCCAGAAGCGTCGCCATTTCTTGCATTAAGATTTTCTGCGTTGAAATTTTGACCTGTTCCTCCTGCAAAGTCAACAAACGTATCTGAACTTCCAGTCCCAGTTGATGAGGCGTTGATAGAACCGTTCAATAAAGTGGAAGTCGGAGTGATAATGCTTGCGACATTAGCATTGTTGTTGAAGTTCCAGTAATGGACTAGGGTTTGTGCCTGAGTTGTGCCGTAAAACATAGCAGCAATAGGCAATAGACCTTTGAAAAGGTAATTGTTTTTCATTTTTACTTTATTTTTTTATTAGATTCGAGCAAAAATGAATATAAATATCGGATGCGGTTTTAATTGAATCTTAATAAATATTTAAGGTTTTTTAATTAATATTCAATTAAAATGAATGGTATTTATTGAAACAAAAATGTCGAAAACATTATCAAAATATTTTCGACATTCGTTATTTGAATTTTATTTTTTTGTTAATTGTAACGTCATAGAATCTGATTATCTGACTTGTGGCGCCACTTTTTCTCCGAATAATCCGATGGATTTCATCATTATATCGTGAGACGGGTCCCCAACATCCATATGTCCGATGAATCTTGTGAGCCCAAACAGCTCTTTCACATCGTTGATCTTCTCTGCAACTTCATCTGCACTTCCAATGAATAGCGCGCCTTCTTTGCTTCTCCCTCCGTCATATTGTTCTTTGGTATAAGGTGCCCATCCTCGACTTCTGCCGATTCTGTCCATCTGGGACTTGTAATTGAAGAAATATTGGTCAATCGCATTCTTGTCATCACTTACAAAAGTGTGGGAATGGATGGCAATCTGCATTTTGCTCTCGTCGTGTCCGGCTCTCAGGTATTCCTGTTTGTAAAACTCGATGAGGTTTCTAAATTGTTTTGGCATTCCACCGATGATCGCAACAATCAAAGGTAATCCCAGTTTTGCTGCTCTTAGAACAGATTCCGGGGTTCCACCAACAGCGATCCAGATTGGTAAGATGCCATTGTTAAAAGCTCTTGGATAAACAGTCTGGTTTTCCATTGGACGACGAAGAACTCCGCTCCAGCTTACATTTTCCTCATTGTTGATTTTCAATAATAAATCCAATTTCTCCTCAAAAAGCTGATTGTAATCTGACAGATCATAACCATATAAAGGAAAAGATTCGATGAAGCTTCCTCGTCCAACGAAAATCTCTGCCCGTCCTTTTGAGATCAGATCTATCATTGAGAAATCTTCGTAAACTTTCACCGGTTCTGATGAACTGAGAACTGTTACGCCGCTTGCCAGTTTAATATTATTTGTGATACTTGCAGCAGCAGCCAAAAGGATCTCAGGAGAAGAAACGGCATAATCTGCACGATGGTGTTCGCCCATCGCAAACACATCCAGGCCAACCTGGTCCATTAGTTTTACCTGCTCAAGGATTTCGTTAAGTTTTACGCTTGCATCTCTATATTTTCCGGTTTTCGTGTCAAGAGAAACATCTCCGAACATCCCAATTCCTAATTCCATAATAGTCTCATTTTTTATAGAAACAAAATTAGGACTTAGGAATTTGATTCACATTGATGTAAGGTAATTTTGATAAAAGATAAATGATAAATGATTATTTTGTTTTCTTTTTCTTAAGATTGGAGTAGATGCTTTTTACCAAGCCATCTGCAACAGAGATTTTTGGGACATAGATATGTTTGATATCTGCCCAGGTCATAACGTTGTTGAAAATTTGTAGAGCCGGCACGATGACGTCGGCACGGTCTTCGCGGAACTGATAAAGATGCATCCTCTCTTCTACAGACAGGTTTTGCATCTCTTTCAGGTATTTTTTGATAACAGAGACCGGCATTGGTTTACCGTCTTTGGTTTTGCTGAGTGAGAATATTTTGTTGATATTACCGCCGGAACCAATTGCAACAACCGGCTGCTTGCTCTTGATCTTTTCTTTGATCTCGTCTTTCATTTCCTCCCAGATATTTGGAGTTACAAAACCGTTTAACAATCTGATTGTTCCGATGTTGAAAGAATGTTCGTACTTCATCTTGTTATTTTCGTAGAATGTCAACTCGGTAGAGCCGCCTCCTACATCCACGTAAAGATAAGCGAAATCTTTGTCCAAGCCTTCTGCAACGTGATTTTCATAGATCAACGTGGCTTCTTCGTCTCCGGTAATGATCTCGATCTCGATACTGGCCTGTTCTTTTACGATGTCGATGATTTCTTGTCCGTTTTTCGCATCACGCATCGCACTGGTAGCACACGCACGATAATGTTCGACTTTGTACATTGTCATTAGTTGACTGAAAATCTTCATCGTGTTGATCACCATCTGCTTTCTCTCTGCGCCAATCTCGCCGTTGCTAAACACATCAAAGCCTAATCTCAGAGGGATTCTCAGAAGATTCAGTTTCGTGAATTCTGCTTGTCCTTTTATTTCTTTGACTTCGTTGATGAGCAGTCTTGCGGCATTACTGCCTATATCTATAGCGGCAATTATCATTTTTCTTGAGACGAATTAGAGTATAAAATTAAAGTAAATTATTAATATTTCTGATTTTTGAGATAATTATAGGTTTCTATCTGCGACCTGTTTTCGTTTTTCTTATCAGATTCTACATATTCGTTTCTCATATTTTTATCAAGAATTCTGGCTTTAACATTATCCTGAAGTTGAATTTCCAAAAGCTCTTTCAGTTCTTTTTTTAGATTTTTTTGAAGGATTGGAGTTGCAGCTTCTATCCTGTAGTCCAGATTTCTTGTCATCCAATCGGCAGATGAGATGTACATGTTTTCTGCACCTTTATTATAGAAATACATTACCCTGGCGTGTTCCAGGTATTCGTCCACGATACTGATGGCGTATATTTTTTTCTTGAAATTCTTTTGATTCACAGCACAATAAATTCCCCGTACGATCATTTTGGTATCGACACCGGCATTTGCAGCTTCATAAAGTTTAAGGATCAAGGTCTTATCGCTCAATGAATTGACTTTGATTATCATCTCGGCCTTTCTTCCAGCTTTGGCTTCTTCGATTTCTTTATCGATATGAGCAATGATCTTTTCTCTCATGAACTGAGGGCAAACCATCAGACTTTTGCAGGTTTTCAGAACTGCTGTTGGGTCAGCTTTGGGTTTGTTCAGAACATTGAAAACTTTATTGATATCTGCCATTATTGCCCTGTTGGATGTCATCAGTAAATGGTCTCCGTAGATCTTGGCAGTTTTCTCGTTGAAGTTTCCAGTGCTTACAAAGCCATATTGCATGGTCCTGTTGTTGACCCTTTTTTTGATGACACACAGTTTGGCGTGGACTTTTTTATTCGGTATCCCTAAAAGTACCTTTACGCCTTCCAGTTCCAATCTGTCTTTCCATCCAAGGTTATTTTCCTCATCAAATCTGGCGCGCAGTTCCAACATGACGGTTACTTCTTTTCCGTTTCGTACAGCATTGATAAGCGCATTTATTATTTTGGAACTTGAGGCTAGTCTATAAGCTGTGATCTGTATAGATTTCACATCTGGGTCCATCGCTGATTCTCTCAATAGATCGATCACTGAATCATACGAATGGTACGGAAAAGTCAATAAAACATCTTTTTTGATAATGACATCTGTGACCCTTTGTTTATTAGCAAATTCCGGATGGATGAAAGATGTTCTTTCAACAGGTTTTTGATAAGCTTT
>Ga0065704_10070997_pt1 | contig 13885 bp, 13 predicted proteins | sample SwiRhicommuniRL2_FD_59091 | JGI IMG/M metagenome (GOLD analysis project Ga0065704, IMG submission 59091) | Switchgrass rhizosphere bacterial communities from Rose Lake, Michigan, USA - RL2 v2 (version 2) | ecosystem: Host-associated > Plants > Roots > Rhizosphere > Soil | place: East Lansing, MI
TAGCGGTGTATCAGTCAACATCAATGCTGGCTGAACCAGCGCTATCGCGAGCAAGCTCGCTCCCACAGGGTATGGTGTTGTAGTGAAGGGAGAATGGGCCAAACGCCAGCGTTTATGGCAAACTTCGCGGCTATAAATGCCGGTCCCGTGGTTTTGAGCTTCAATGCCCCGGGCGGATCGGAATAAAGCGATGCCAGGGCTGCTTCCCCGGATGGGAAAAGTCCCTTTGTGTATTGGTACGTCGGTGCCAATGCTTTCTGCCTGAACAGATCAGAGACACGACCATGCATAACGTCGTCATCAGCGGCACCGGCCTGTACACCCCGGCCAACAGCATCTCCAACGAAGAGCTGGTGCAATCTTTCAATACCTATGTCGCGCAATTCAACGCCGACAACGCCGACGCCATCGCGCGCGGTGAAGTCGAGGCCTTGACCGAATCCAACGCGGCGTTCATCGAAAAGGCCTCCGGCATCAAGAGCCGCTTTGTCATGGACAAGGACGGCATTCTCGATCCACAACGCATGACCCCACGCTTGCCCGAGCGCTCCAACGACGAGTGGTCGGTGCTGTGCGAAATGGCCATCGGTGCCGCGAAGCAGGCCCTGGAGCGCGCCGGCCGCACCGTCGCCGACATCGACGGGGTGATCGTCGCCTGTTCCAACCTGCAGCGCCCGTATCCGGCCATCGCCATCGAGGTCCAGGAAGCCCTGGGTATCGAAGGTTTCGGTTTCGACATGAACGTGGCCTGTTCCTCGGCCACTTTCGGCATCCAGGCAGCGGCCAACAGCGTGCAACTGGGCCAGGCCCGGGCGATCCTGATGGTCAACCCGGAAGTGTGCACCGGTCACCTGAACTTCCGCGATCGCGACAGCCACTTCATCTTCGGCGACGCGGCCACCGCCGTGATCATCGAGCGGGCGGACCTGGCGACTTCGCCGTACCAGTTCGACGTGGTCAGCACCAAGCTGCTGACCAAGTTCTCCAACAACATCCGCAACAACTTCGGCTTCCTCAACCGCGCCGCGCAAGAGGGCGCCGGTAGCCGCGACAAGTTGTTCGTCCAGGAAGGCCGCAAGGTGTTCCGCGACGTCTGCCCGATGGTGGCCGAGCTGATCGGCGCCCACCTGGAAGAAAACCAGCTGAACGTAGGCGAGGTGAAGCGCTTCTGGCTGCACCAGGCCAACCTGAGCATGAACCACTTGATCGTGCGCAAACTGCTGGGACGCGAAGCCACCGAAGAGGAAGCACCGGTGATCCTCGACCGCTACGCCAACACCAGTTCGGCCGGTTCGGTGATTGCGTTCCACAAATACCAGGATGACCTGCCCAGCGGCTCGGTCGCCGTGCTCAGTTCGTTCGGCGCCGGTTATTCGATTGGCAGCGTGATTTTGCGCAAGCGTTGATCCACTTTAGCGGCCAGAGGATTTATTCCTGCTGGCCTATGGCCTATGGCTTGTGGAACCTGTGGGAGCAAAGCTTGCTCGCGATGCAGACGCCTCGGTTTCCCGGAAGACCGCGTCACCTTCATCGCGGGCAAGCCTTGCTCCCACAAGCTGCAACAACCGCGATCTATCCAGCAATAGGGCATTGAATGACGGTCACCGATGACAGCCTCCTGCTCCAACGTCTCCTGGCCGGTGAGCAGCAGGCCTACAGGGAACTGGTCAGCGCCTACCAGAGCCCGATGCGCGCCGTGGCCTATGCCATTGTCGGCAGTCGCCATGTCGACGAAGTGGTGCAGGACGCGTGGCTGTCGGTGGTGCGCAATCTCAGTGGGTTCCAGGGGCGTTCCAGCCTCAAGACCTGGCTGTTGACCATCACCGCCAACGCCGCCAAAGGGCGCTACAAGCAGAACCGTCGGGAGGTGTTGCTCGACGATCTGCCGTCACCCCATGGCACCCTCGGCGATGATCGTTTCGCCGCCGATGGTCATTGGCTGCTGGCGCCGTTCGCCTGGCACCAGGACACGCCTGAGGCGCTGCTCACGATGGAGGAATTACGCGATTGCCTGGAGCACACATTGCTCAGCCTGTCGGAACTGCAAGGCAGCGTGCTGAACCTGCGGGAACGCCAGGGGCTGGAGCTGGAAGAAATCTGTAATCTTCTGGATATTTCGCTCTCCAATGTGCGAGTGCTGTTGCATCGCGCCCGGCTGAAAGTCTTCGCGACCGTTGAACATTTCGAGGAAACCGGCGAATGCTGACCTGCAAGGAACAAGTGGCGCGCTCCAGCGATTATCTCGACGGCCAGTTAAGTTTTCGTGAACGCCTGATGGTGCGTCATCACCTGATGTTCTGCCCCAACTGCCGGCGTTTTATCCGCCAGATGCGCCTGATGCAGGCGACCCTCAGGAAACTGCCGCAACCGCCGATCCCCGACCTGGATCACCTCGCCGAGAAACTCGCCGCCGAGCGCCGCAGAAACATCCGCTAAACCGCGATACACACCAACCCCCTGTGGGAGCGAGCAAGCTCGCTCCCACAGGTTCTCCATGGCTGGATTTGTTATTCCCATTCGAAGTAAAAAGTTCCGCTGTCATAAAATCTTTATGTGATAGCAACTCGCCTGACACAACCCATCGCCAAGATCCCCTCCCAACACCAGCGGGCCCAGTTCCGCGTGTTTTCTAACGCATAGACTACCAACAGGGGAATTCTTCGATGATCCGCAAGCACTTCGCAGGTGTTGCCGCCAGCGCACTGGCAATGGCAGTAACCGCCCAGGCTTTCGCCGGCACCGTCACTACCGATGGCGCCGATATCGTAGTCAAAACCAAGGGCGGCCTTGAGGTCGCTACCACTGACAAAGAGTTCAGCTTCAAGCTCGGTGGTCGTCTGCAGGCTGACTACAGCCAGTTCGATGGTATCTACACCGACAACGGTAAATCGGCCGACGCCGCTTACATCCGTCGCGCCTTCCTGGAACTGTCCGGCGTGCTGTACACGGATTGGGCCTACACCATCAACTACGACATGTCCCACAACAGTGGCGACTCCGATAACGGCTACTTCGACGAAGCGTCCCTGGCCTATAACGGCTTCAAGCCGGTCTCGATCAAGGTCGGTCGTTTTGACCCCGATTTCGGCCTGGAAAAAGCCACCAGCTCCAAGTGGGTGACTGCACCTGAGCGTAACGCCGCCTACGACCTGATCGACTGGGCCAACAGCCATCAGAACGGCCTGGGCATCCAAGCTTCCAGCACCTTCGCCGATTCGTTCTATGCCTCGGCTGGCGTGTTCAGCAAGGACACCGACGACACCGACGGCGACAGCGTCAAGCAAGTCAACGGTCGCTTTGTATTCGCACCGATGCACGAAGCCGGCAACGTGCTGCACTTCGGTTTGAACGTGGCCTCGCGTGACGTTTCGGACACCGCGTTCGACGCACGTTACCGCTCCCGCCTGGGCATGCGTGGCGTTGAAACCCTGGGTGGCAACGACGCCGGCCCTAACGGCAACCGTCCGGTCCTGGGCGGCGCCAACAACTCGCCGGCCGGTTCGTACGACACTGACACCGCCTTCGGCCTGGAAGCCGCTTTCGCCATGGGGCCTGCGTCGATCCAGGGTGAGTACATCTCCCGCAAGACCAAGGCTGACAGCGCCGCCTTCGAAGACATCAAAGGCCACGGCTTCTACGTCCAGGGTGCCTACACCCTCACCGGTGAATCCCGCGGCTATAAAGTCGGCAAGTTTGACGCGATCAAGCCTCAGAACAAATCCATCGGCGCCTGGGAAGTGTTCTACCGCTTCGACAGCATGACCGTCGAAGACGACAACATCACCACTGCCTCGGCGACTCGTGAAGTAGGCGATGCCGAAGCCAAGGTGCACAACCTGGGCGTGAACTGGTACGCCAACGAAGCGGTGAAAATCTCCGCTGCCTACATCAAGGCCAAGACCGACAAAGTCACCAACGCCAATGGCGACGACGATGGCGACGGTTTTGTGATGCGTGCCCAGTACGTGTTCTAAATCGCGTTGACTTGATACACCGCTCTGACTTCATCCGTTAAAGCGCTCCTTTGAACCCCGCCTCTGGCGGGGTTTTTTTATGTGCGCCCGGTCAGGATCGGCGATACTCGCTCCCTCCGTCGTCTGGCTATCGAGGAATCGCATGCCGCTTCACGTCTTGGACAGCCTGTCCGCCATCGCGCCGCCCGAGTGGGACGCGCTGGTGCCCGCCAATCAACCGTTCCTGCGCCACGCCTTCCTGAGCACCCTGGAAGACAGTGCCAGCCTGGGCCCGCAATCCGGTTGGCAAGCCGAGCATTTGCTGCACATTGAAGACGGTCATCTGCTGGCGGCCTTGCCCAGTTACCGCAAGTGGCATTCCTACGGCGAATACGTGTTCGACCACGCCTGGGCCGACGCTTGCGCCCGCGCTGGCATCGACTATTACCCCAAGCTGTTGACGGCGGTGCCGTTCAGCCCGGTCAGTGGCCCGCGGTTGCTGGCGGCGCGCGGGGAAGATGGCCTGGAGCTGCTGGGCAGCTTGCCGGGGTACCTGGAGATCGAAGGGCTTTCCAGTGCCCACATCAACTTCACCGATGCCTTCACCGACGCGGCGCTTGCCGGGCAAGAAGGCTGGCTGCAGCGGATCGGCTGCCAGTATCACTGGCAGAATCGCGGTTATCGCGACTTCCAGGATTTTCTCGATGCGCTCAGTTCCCGCAAGCGCAAGCAGATGCGCAAGGAGCGTGAGCAAGTGGCGGGGCAGGGCATCGCGTTCGAATGGCTCGAAGGTCATCAGTTGGACGAGGCGCAGTGGGATTTTGTCTACGCCTGTTACGCCAACACCTACGCGATACGACGGCAGGCGCCTTACTTGACCCGAGCGTTTTTCAGCCTGCTGGCCGAACGCATGCCCGAGGCCATTCGCGTGGTGCTGGCCAAGCAAGGTTCGCGGCCGGTGGCGATGGCGTTCAGCCTGGTGGGTGGCGACAGTTTCTACGGACGTTATTGGGGCTGTCTGGCGGAGTTCGACCGCCTGCACTTCGAGACCTGTTTCTATCAAGGCATGGACTACGCGATTGCCCATGGCTTGCAGCGTTTTGACGCCGGCGCCCAGGGTGAGCACAAATTGATTCGCGGGTTCGAGCCGGTGATTACCCGCTCATGGCATTACCTGCGCCACCCTGGTTTGAAAGCGGCGGTCGAAGATTTTCTCGCCCGGGAACAGGAGGGTGTGCTGGCGTATGCCGAAGAGGCGAAAACAGCACTGCCTTATCGGCAGTGCTGATTTTCGCGGGTGTGACTCAGCGGTTTTCCTGGCCCAGCCAGCGGTACGAGACACCGCCGATGACGGCACCCAGCAGCGGCGCTACCCAGAACAGCCACAGTTGCTCGATGGCCCAGCCACCGACAATCAGCGCCGGACCGGTACTGCGGGCCGGGTTGACGGACGTGTTGGTGACCGGAATCGAGATCAGGTGAATGAGCGTCAGGGCCAGGCCGATGGCAATCGGTGCCAGCCCGGCGGGCGCACGTTTATCGGTGGCGCCGAGGATGATCAGGATGAACATTGCCGTCATGACCAGCTCGATGACAAAACCGGTCGCCATCGAATACCCACCCGGCGAATGCTCGCCATAACCGTTCGCTGCCAGGCCGGACGCGGCCAGGTCAAAGCCTTCCTTGCCGCTGGCGATGAAGTAGATCAATGCGGCGGCCAGTACACCCCCTATGACTTGGGCAACGATGTAGGCAGGCAACTCCCTGGCCGGAAACCGCCCGCCCACGTACAAGCCCACCGACACCGCCGGGTTCAGGTGGCAACCCGAGATATGCCCGATGGCGAATGCCATGGTCAACACCGTCAGGCCGAACGCCAGGGCAACCCCCAGCACGCCAATCCCGGAGGCGGCCAATACCGCGCTGCCGCAGCCGCCCAATACCAGCCAGAACGTACCCAACAACTCAGTCGTTGAACGTTTGAGTAAAGACATAAGCTTCCTTGATAAAACAGTCGTGATAATCGGTTATGCATCCAGCAGTATTACGACAGGTTCATCTCCAGAACCTGGGCTGAGTACAGCAGAGTGCTGCAACAAATCCAGCGACAAAAAAACCGCCAGCGTCATGGACGGTGGCGGTTTTGGCCGTGGTCGAGGGGAGTATGTCGTTGCGGTGCGGGCTAAATGGATCCTGGACAGAATTTTTCAGAATGGCGCTCGGACACTGGGCTGTGGGAGCAAAGCTTGCTCGCGATACAGGCGCCTCGGGCCATCCGGGAGACCGCGTTATCTTCATCGCGGGCAAGTCTTGCTCCCACACGACCCCACACCACCTGTCTGTAGAAGCTCAGTCGATCCCCACAAACCCCCCGGTCTGATGCTGCCACAATCGGGCATACAACCCGCCATGGGCCAGCAGTTCGGCATGGCTGCCGGTTTCGGCGATGCGGCCATTCTCCAGCACCACCAATCGGTCCATCCGGGCGATGGTGGAGAGGCGGTGGGCGATGGCGATCACGGTCTTGCCTTGCATCAAGGTCTCGAGGCTTTCCTGGATCGCCGCCTCGACTTCCGAGTCCAGCGCTGACGTCGCTTCGTCCATGATCAGGATCGGCGCGTCCTTGAGCAGTACCCGCGCGATAGCGATGCGCTGGCGCTGGCCGCCGGACAGTTTCACGCCGCGCTCACCCACATGGGCATCGAAGCCGGTGCGGCCTTCGGCGTCCGACAGCAGTGGGATGAACTCATCGGCCCGGGCCTTGCGCACGGCTTCCCAGAGTTGCGCATCGGTGGCGTCGGGCTTGCCGTAGAGCAGGTTCTCGCGAATCGAACGATGCAGCAGCGACGTGTCCTGGGTGATCATGCCGATGCGTTCGCGCAGGCTTTCCTGGCCGACTTCGGCGATGTCCTGGCCATCGATGAGAATGCGCCCGCCTTGCACGTCATAGAGGCGCAGCAGCAGGTTGACCAAGGTGGATTTACCCGCGCCGGACGGGCCGATCAGGCCGATTTTCTCGCCGGGCTTGATGGTCAGGTTGAGGTCGCCGATCACGCCACTTTTCTTGCCATAGTGGAAATCCACGTGCTCGAAACGCACCTCGCCCCGGGCCACGGCCAGAGGCTTGGCCTGATCGCGGTCGGTGACACTGACCGGCTGGGCGATGGTCTGCAAACCATCCTGGACCATGCCGATGTTTTCGAAGATGCCGGTGACGACCCACATGATCCAGCCGGACATGTTGACGATGCGTATCACCAGCCCGGTGGCCAACGCGATGGCGCCGACGCTGATCAGCGACTGGGTCCAGAGCCACAATGCCAGCGCGGTGGTGCCGACGATCAGCAGCCCGTTCATGCTGGTGATGACCAGGTCCATGCTGGTCACCACCCGGCCAGCCAACTGGGCTTTTTCGGTCTGCTCCTGGATGGCTTCGCGGGCGTATTGCTGTTCGAAATTGGTATGGGCGAACAGCTTCAGGGTGGTGATGTTGGTGTAGCCATCGACGATCCGCCCCATCAGTTTGGAGCGGGCATCGGACGACACCACCGAGCGCTCCTTGACCCGTGGCACGAAATAGCAGAGTGCGCCGATGTAGGCGGCAATCCACATCAGCAGCGGGATCATCAGGCGCCAGTCGGCTTCGGCGAACAGCACCAGGGAACTGACGGCGTAGATCAGCACGTGCCACAGGGCATCCACGGCCTGAACCGCCGAGTCACGCAGGGAGTTGCCGGTCTGCATGATGCGCTGGGCGATGCGCCCGGCGAAGTCGTTCTGGAAGAAATTCAGGCTCTGCTTGAGCACGTAGCTGTGGTTCTGCCAGCGAATCAGGCTGGTCATGCTGGGGCTCAGGGTCTGGTGCACGAGCAGGTCATGCAGGGCCACGAAGATCGGCCGGAAGATCAGCGCCACCACGGCCATCCAGGCCAGCTCCAGGCCATGGACCTTGAAGAAGTCCACATTGGGCGTGCCCTGGGTCAGGTCGATGATGCGGCTCAGGTAGCTGAACAGCGCCACTTCGATCAACGCGCCGATCAGGCCCACCACCAGCAGTACGGCGAAGCTGGGCCAGACCTGTTTCAGGTAATAGGTGTAGAAGGGCAGGACGCGATTCGGTGGGGCCGAGGTCGGGGCGTCGCGGAAGATATCGATCAGTGTTTCGAAACGGCGATAAACCATCAGTCAATGCCCTGGCAAGGGCTCTCCTTTTTGCTATGGGCGGCGCGGGATCACCGCGCCACCCAGGCTTGCCGTGTGCCTCTTCAGTCGACGCGCTTGGCCGACTTGATGAGCACAGGGTCGATCGGCACGTTTTGCATGCCTTGTTTGGTGGTGGTCTGGGAGTTGACGATGATGTCCACTACGTCCATGCCCTTGACCACTTTGGCGAACACCGCGTAACCGGCGTCACGGCCCGGGTCGAGGAACGCGTTGTCGGCCACGTTGATGAAGAACTGGCTGGTGGCCGAGTCCGGGTTGGAGGTGCGCGCCATCGACAAGGTGCCGCGAACGTTGTGCAGGCCATTGCTGGCTTCGTTCTTGATCGGTGCCTTGGTGTCTTTTTGCTGCATCTGTTGGGTAAAGCCGCCGCCCTGGGCCATGAAGCCCGGGATCACGCGGTGAAAAATCGTGTTGTTGTAGAAGCCGCTGTCTACGTACTCAAGGAAGTTCTTGGTACTGATGGGGGCCTTGACCGGGTCCAGTTCGATTTCGATCTGGCCGTTGGTGGTGTCCAGCAATACATGCGGTGCCTTGGCGGGTGTCGCAGCCATCAGGTTGGCGGCAAACAGTACGGTGCCGGCGGCAAGGGCGATTTTTTTCAGCATGGGGTCAGTGATCCTGAGTGGTGGAATCGGTTGCGGTCAAAAAGTCGAGCAGGGTTTGGTTGAAGCGTTCGGGTTGATCCAGCGGGGTAGCGTGCCGTGAATCGGCGATGACCACCAGCCGTGCGTCGGGCAGCAGTTTTACATAGGCTTCTTTCAGCGCCACCGGGGTGTAGTCGTGGTCGGCGCAGATGACGAGGGTTGGACAGGCAACCTGCGAAAGTCGTTCCTGAACGCCCCAGCCTACGATCGCATCGAAGCTGGCGAGATAAGCATGTTTGTCGTTCTTTGCCCAGCGCCGGGCCATTTCCAGGCGTAACTCGGTTTGTTCGGGCTTGGGGAACAACTTGGCGCCGAGGGCCTTGCCGATGGTTTCCAGGCTGAGCAGGCGCATCAGGCTCCAGCGCTTGAACCATTGCCAGCAATCGTCGGGCGTGCGGACTTTGACTTCGGGCGCGCTGTTGACGATGCACAGGCTCTTGAGCCGTCCGGGGTCATCCACTGCCAGTTGAAAACAGATCATGCCGCCCATGGACCAGCCCACCAGATGCACCGGGCCCAGGCCCAGGTGTTCGATCAGGGCGCTCAGGTCGGCGCTGAAACCTTCGATGCTGTAGCGCCCGCGCGGCTTGTCGGAGCGACCGTGGCCGCGCACATCCACCACGATCAGGTGATAGTGGGTGGACAGCACCGGGATCTGTTTTTCCCAATCCTGGGTACTGGAACCCAGCCCGTGGACCAATACCAAGGGCGTGCCGTGGCCGTATTCCTCGTAGTGCAGGTTGCAACCTTCGTGCTCGAAATAGGCCATCGGTGAACTCCTTGTCAGGCTTGTTCAGGGGCTGCGAACGGCGCATCCAGTGGCGCGGTGTCGAAGGTGCGCAGCAATTCGATCAGGATCTGCGTGGCCGGGCCCAGGGGTTTTTCCTTGTTCGAATACAGATAGAAGCTCGGGTTGCGGCTGCCGCCCTGATCCAAGGGTAGCTGTTTAAGCGTGCCTTCCTTGAGTTCCCGCTCAATCATGTGCCGGGGCAGCCAGGCGAAGCCCAGGCCGCTGCCTACGAAGGTCGCGGCGGTGGCCAGGCTGCCGACGGTCCAGCGCTGCTCGGCGCCGAGCCAACCCACGTCGCGAGGTTGCTGGCGTCCGGAGTCGCGGATCACCACTTGCAACTGGCTCTCCAGATCCTGGAACGTCAGCTCGCGGTTGAGGCGATGCAGGGCGTGTTCGGGATGGGCCACCGCGACGAATTCAACGTCGCTCAATTCTGCCCCCAGATAGCCAGGAATGCTGAAGCTGCTGATGGCCAGGTCGGCCACGCCTTCGAGCAGCACTTCTTCGACACCCGACAACACTTCTTCGCGCAGCCGCACCCGGCAGCCACGGCTTTGTGGCATGAACGCCGTCAAGGCGCGAACGAGGCGGGCGTTGGGGTAGGCCGCGTCGACCACCAGGCGCACTTCCGCTTCCCAGCCTTGCTCCATGTGGTGGGCCAGGTCTTCCAGTTGGCTGGCCTGTTTCACCAGTTGCCGGGAACGGCGCAGCAGTACGCCGCCGGCCTCGGTCAGCACGGCCTTGCGACCATCGATGCGCAGCAACGGTACGCCGAGCTGATCCTGCATGCGGGCCACGGTGTAGCTCACTGACGACTGGGAGCGATGCAGCACTTCAGCGGCCTGGGCGAAGCCACCGTGGTCGACCACGGCCTGCAAGGTGCGCCATTGATCAAGGGTCACGCGGGGCGCTTTCATATCGAGCTCCTCTTGTCCTAAGCTGGCAGTCCCTTGGTGGAGACTGCCGAATGAAGAAAATCTGTTGTGTGGTGCTGGCCTTGCTGCCACTGACTGCGTTTGCCTACCCGATCGATGTGGAAAAACACCTCAACGGCCTGAGCATCGACTACAACGCCTATGACACCGATGCCGATATCGGTTCCATCCAGGTCAACAACTACGGCAGCACCGACGCGGCTTGTACCGTGGTCTTCAGCAATGGCCCTGAAGCACCTCGCACCCGCAAGATCGAAGTCGCCGCCGGCAAGTTCAAGAACGCCACGGCCAAGTTCAACCGCAACATCATCAAGCTGCGCATCAAGCTGACCTGTCAGCCGAAATAGCCCGGCAGTGGGGCAGGCAATATTGCTTGCTCCGCTTATAAACGAATTTATCGATGCTTTACAGCAGTTATTTGCGCTTTTTCATCGATATGCTCGCGTTTAATCTTCACTCCATCGACTGACAACATTCTCAGATGGAGCCTACAAGCCATGTCCCGCGTTCTGATCATCGAAAGCAGTGCCCGCCAGCAAGACTCGGTGTCCCGTCAACTGACCCAAACCTTTATCAGCCAGTGGAAAGCGGCGCACCCGGCCGACGAAATCAGCGTTCGCGACCTGGCCATCAATCCGGTGCCGCATCTGGATGCCAATCTGCTGGGGGGCTGGATGAAGCCGGCCGAGCAGCGCAGCGACGTTGAAAACGCCTCGCTGGAACGCTCCAACCAACTGACCGATGAACTGCTGGCCGCCGACGTACTGGTGATGGCTGCGCCGATGTACAACTTCGCCATCCCCAGCACCCTGAAAGCCTGGCTCGACCACGTGCTGCGTGCCGGCGTGACGTTCAAATACACCCCCACCGGCCCTCAAGGCCTGCTGGCCGACAAGCGCGCTTTCGTGCTCACCGCCCGTGGTGGCATTCACGCTGGCGGCAGCTCTGACCATCAAGAACCCTACCTGCGCCAGGTGATGGGCTTCATCGGGATCCACGACGTGACCTTCATCCATGCCGAGGGCATGAACCTGGGCGGCGACTTCCAGGAGAAGGGCCTGAATCAGGCCAACGCCAAACTGGCGCAGGTCGCCTGATCCGTTAATCCTCGGATAATCGCCAGGTGGTCTAGTGACTTGGCGCTTCCCTTCAAACCGTTTTGCGCATCGAACCTCCCTTTGCACTTATTGCTCCTGAGTGCATCAGCCCGATTGAACGCGTTAGCGAGATCGGGCTTTTTTTTGGGGAAATGGAAACAACGATCCTTTAAGATGAGCGGCCCTTAAAGCCTTGAGGGGTGGAAGATGTGCAGGCCCAGGCTTCTCCCGGATTTGGCAAGTCTCTCGATGCCTGCTGTGGTAATTTATGCGCGCAATTACAGTAGGGAGACTGTGATATGTTCAAAGTCAGACGGAAAACATGGGCTTTATTCCTGGCCTATCTCATAGGGGCAAGTGGTTATATCTACTACCTCTATGTCGAGACGCAAAGCGTCCTCACTGACAACATCAATAATAAATTGCTGCATGCCGCGCTGGGCGCTTCAGCCATCCTCGGCGACCGTTACCATGACAACCTGGTCGATAAACAATCCAAATCGCAAGCGCAGGACTGGGATACCATCCAGCGGCTTTCCGGCTTCAACGAGTCCATGGGTACTGCTTTTGTCTATAGCGTGATCAAGCGAGATGCAAAGGCCTACCTGATCAGTTCCAGTGCATCGAAAAAAGAAATTCAAGAGAAGAATTTCGTGCGTTTTTTCGACCCTTATCCCGATGCCAGCCAGGCTTTACTCGATAGTTTTAAGCGTACCGAGCCAACCTGGATCGACTACTCGGATCATTGGGGTGATTTTCGCGCGGTCTTTGTCCCGTTAAAATCACAAAACGGTACGGTGTATGTTGTCGGGGCGGAAATTACCTTGGCGGACTACTACCAACAACTTAATCATGACTCCCTTTACCACATCATCCTGGCCATCCTGGTATTTCTCGCTCTCCTCCTTTTGCGCATGCGCACTCATCTGCAGCAATTGCGGGTCAATGAGCAGGTATTGAATCAGGCGAAAAATGCCGCCGAGGACGCTGATCGTTCAAAAACCAGCTTTCTGGCAACCATGAGTCATGAAATTCGCACCCCGATGTACGGTGTCATTGGTGCGACCGAATTGCTGGCCCGGTCTGCCCTGGATCCCGAGCAACGCCGTCTTCTTACAACGATTCATTCCAGTGGACGGACCCTGCTGTCTCTTATCGATAACATTCTCGACCTTGCCAAGATCGAAGCAGGCAAACTTGAATTGAAACCTCGTGTTTTCGAAGTGAGAGCACTGGTTTCATCCTGTATGGAACTAATCCGGCAAAATATCCAGGACAAACCCATCGTGCTGGAGGCGCAGTTTTCCCCGGACGTACCGCCTTTGGTCAAAACCGATATGGATTGCCTTCGCCAGATATTGATCAACTTGCTGGGCAATGCGGGCAAATTTACCGAAGCCGGAAAAATATCGCTCCTGGTCACCACCAGCGGCTACGGCTCCCAAGCATGGCTCGACTTCTCCATACGCGATACCGGCATCGGTATCCCCACGGAACGGCAAGACAATCTGTTCAAGCCCTTTGCCCAGTTCAAAGGGCCGGCCAGTCAACGCTTCACTGGGAGTGGGTTGGGTCTTTCCATCTGTAAGAACCTGCTTGAGGCGCAGCAGGGGACTTTATCGTTCACCAGCGAGCCTGGTGTCGGCTCGACATTCTCCTTCTCTCTCCCCCTGGCGCTTTTTTCAGTCTCGGAAATACCCATCAAGGATGATCATGCGGCGGTTGGCTTCGACTCGTCTTTTGCCGAGGATTATCCGCTCGATATCCTTCTGGTGGAGAACCATCCGGTGAGCCAGAAAGTGGCCATGGCGATGCTACAAGAGTTGGGTTATGCACCCGACCTTGCGTCAGATGGCCTGGAAGCGGTCAATCGTTGCATGGCTTCGATGCCAGCGATCATTCTGATGGATATCAACATGCCCGTGATGGATGGGATGGAGGCCGTGCGTAGAATCCGCGGATTGCCCCAGGGCGATACTTGCTACATCGTCGCGTTCACCGCGAGTGTTTTCTCCAGCGAGATAGAGCGTTTCAGGGCCGCTGGTGCCGATGACATCTTGACCAAACCGGCAAACTTCCAGGCGCTGACCCGAGTGCTCCAGCGTGCCGCCAGCCATCGGCACCAGCCTCAGGCCACTTCTTGGGTCGTGGATGAAATTCCAAGTTAGTGGGGAATCTGTGGGAGCGAGCTTGCTGGCGATGGCGGTGGGTCAGAAATACAGAGGCTGACTGACACTCCGCC
>Ga0065704_10070999_pt1 | contig 13863 bp, 11 predicted proteins | sample SwiRhicommuniRL2_FD_59091 | JGI IMG/M metagenome (GOLD analysis project Ga0065704, IMG submission 59091) | Switchgrass rhizosphere bacterial communities from Rose Lake, Michigan, USA - RL2 v2 (version 2) | ecosystem: Host-associated > Plants > Roots > Rhizosphere > Soil | place: East Lansing, MI
CTGAGCGTGATCGGCGGCTACCTCGGCTCGCACGGCAAGCTGGGCGCCCTGTGGCAGCCGTTCGAGCTGGTCATCATCGGCGGCGCGGCGCTGGGCGCCTTCATGGCCAGCAATCCGACCAAGGTGGTCAAGGGCACGATCGCGGCCACCCTGTCGGTGTTCAAGGGCGCGAAGTACAAGTCGGCCGACTACCTGGACGTGCTGACGCTGATCCACGAGATGCTCAACAAGGCGCGTCGCGACGGCTTCATGGCGCTGGAAGAGCACATCGAAAACCCGACCAACAGTCCGCTGTTCCAGAAGTACCCGAAGATCCTCGCCGACCACCACCTGCTCGACTTCCTGACCGAATGCCTGCGCCTGATGGTGGGCAGCAACATCGAGCCGCACGAGCTGGAGCCGCTGCTGGAGCTGGAGCTGGAAAAGCACCACCACGAGGCGATGGCACCGGCACACGCCCTGCAGAAGATGTCCGACGGCCTGCCCGGTTTCGGCATCGTGGCGGCGGTGTTGGGCATCATCGTGACGATGGGTTCGATCGGCGGCGACATCGCCGCGGTCGGCGCGCATGTCGCGGCGGCGCTGGTCGGCACCTTCCTCGGCATCCTGCTCGCCTACGGTTTCGTCTCGCCGCTCGCCGCCGCCATCGAGGCCCAGGTCGAGCAGGACAGTCGCATGTACGAATCGGTGAAGACTGCGCTGCTGGCCTGCCTGCGCGGCTACAACCCGGCCGTGGCGCTGGAATTCGCCCGCAAGACGCTGCCGTCCGACGTGCGCCCGCCGTTCGTCGCGTTCGAAGCGCACCTCAAGGCCAACAAGTAAGCCACGGCGATGAGCGACCAACGCCCCACCATCATCGTCCGCCGCATCAAGAAGGTCGCCGGCGGCGGCCATCACGGCGGCTCATGGAAAGTCGCCTACGCGGACTTCGTGACCGCGATGATGGCGTTCTTCCTGGTGATGTGGCTGATGGGCGCCACCACCAACAAGGAGCGCGCGGCGATCTCGGAATACTTCCGCAATCCCAGCCCGCTGAGCGGCAAGAGCTTCTCGCCCGCGCCCGGCCCCGCCGGTCCCGGGGGCGCCAGCAATTCGATGATCAAGCTGGGCGGCACGATGGACATCCCACGTGGCGACGCCAACGATCCTTTCAGCAAGCCTTCGGCCGACGCGCAGAAAGCGGAGGCCGAGGAGCAGCAGAAGGCGCAGGAGAAGCAGCGCCTGGAAACCCTGATGCAGGCGCTGGAGGAAGCGATCGGCAAGAGCCAGGCGCTGGAACCGTTCAAGGACCAGTTACTGCTGGACCTGACGCCCGAAGGCCTGCGCATCCAGATCGTCGACCAGCAGAACCGGCCGATGTTCGACCTCGGCGGAACAGTGCTGAAGTCCTACACGCAGACGATCCTGGCCGAGCTGGCCGGCTTCATCAACCAGGTGTCGAACCACGTCAGCATCACCGGACACACGGATACCACGCAGTACACGTCCAATCGCGGTTACACCAACTGGGAGCTCAGCGCCGAGCGTGCCAATGCCGCGCGGCGCGCGCTGGTGGCCGGCGGCATGCACGAGGACAAGGTTTCGCGCGTGGTCGGGCTGTCGTCGTCGGTGCTGTTCGACAAGCAGAATCCACAGAACCCGATCAACCGCCGCATCAGCATCGTGGTGATGACGAAGGCGGCAGAGCAGGCAATGCAGGGCGAAGGCGGAATGCTGACACCCGGCGCACCGCTGCCGGACGCGGATACCGCGATGCCGGAGCGCACGGCCAGCATCGCGCCTCCACCCGCAACGCACGTCGCCGTCGCGTCCGCACGCCCCTGACACGCATCCGTGATCCCGACAGGGGCGGCGCTCGCATCTGACCGCCCACGACGATTACGGCGGTCATGCGTCTCCTTCCCGCACGATTGTCGGGCCTTTCAGCTCCAGCGTGTTCCCGTCGGGATCGTTGAAATAGAGCGACGGTCCCTCGCCTTCCGCGCCGAAGTTGGTGTCCGCCGGCCCGGTGGGCGTGATGCCGAAGCGCGCAAGGTGTTCGACCAGTGCGGCCTCATCGAACGGTTCGATGCGCAGGCAGAGATGATCGACGTTGCGCCCTTCGCGGCCAGCCGACGCGCCGCCGCGCGCACCCAGCTTTCCGTCCACGCTCACCAGATCGATCATCGATGCACCCGCGCGCAGGTGCACCAGCCCCAGGTGCTCACGTTGCCGTTCCATGTCGCAGCCCAGGACGTCGCGGTAGAACGCGATGCTGCGCGCGAGGTCGCTCACGCGCAGGACGAGATGATCGATTCGCTGGACATCGAAGGGACGCGGCATTGTCGGACTCCCGGATAGTTGCAGACGCGACGATCCGCGCACCGGGATTTCGACATGCGGTGCGACCTCGTGGCGTTGACGCAGCTGAACGGAGCGCGCACAATCCGCGCCGATCAGCCAGCACCGAGTCGCTTCGTCGAAGTTCTCACCGCCAGCGGAATGCGCCCTTCGGGCCCCCACCCGCTCCGAGAACTCGATGAAACCTTTGACCCTGGCGATCCTGTCGGCGTTGTCCGCCGGCGCGCACGCGGCCGAGACCGCACCTTCCGATACTCCCGCTCCCGCCGCCGCACCGCTGGCGACCACGCCGGAGTACCTCAAGCCCACCACCATGGACACGCTGAAAGTCGTGGGCCAGCGCCTGTTCCCTTATCAGGAAGGCATGGTGCTCAACGAGCGCTACATCCAGGACCAGGCAAAAGGCAACGGCGACATCGGCACGTTGCTGCGGATCAATCCGAATGTGCAGTTCGACGACTCGGCGATGACGTCCCGCAACATGGGCGAGATCCGACCTGCCGACATCAGCATCAACGGCGGTTTGTACTACCAGAATGCGTTCCAGCTGGACGGCGCCAACTTCACCAACGACTTGGACCCCGCCAGCAACAATCCCAATCACTTCGCCGATCCACCCAGCCATACCCAGGGCCTGGCCGTGGACGCCAGCCTGATCGGCAGCCTTACCGTGTACGACAGCAACGTACCTGCGAGCTTCGGCGGGTTCAATGGTGGGGTGATCGTGGCCGAGAGCCGCAAAGCGGATGATGAGTTCGGCGGCAAGGTGACCTACCGCATGACGCGTTCTGCATGGAACAAAGCGTACGTCCGCGACGACTACCAGCAGACGTTCGAAGACTCGGCCACGGCCGCCAATCAGCCCCAATACGACAAATACCAGCTGGGACTGATGTTGGAGGGCAGGACGCAATCCGGCATCGGCCTGATCGGCAACATCAGCCGCACGCGATCGGTGATTCCCTTGCGCGGCCAAACCGGCGGCGTGCCGTCCGAGCACGATGACGCCATCAAGGACCAGGAGCGCGAAAACACCAGCATCAGCCTGCGTGCCGATTGGCACAACGGCGGCGGACTGGCCTTGGAAGGAAGCTTCACCTATGCCCCCACCCGTGAGCGCTACTTCATCCAGAACGCGAAGGATTCCTGGTTCGACTTGGAACAAGGCGGCCCACTGATCAGCCTGCGCGCAACGCTCGACCGCGGCGCCTGGACGCTGAAGAACACCCTGAGTTACAGCGACCTCGAGGATTCGCGCGTCAGCGACGGCGACTACTGGTTCAGTTGGCGCTGGTCCGAAGACAAGAACTGGGGCACCAGCACCACGGGCCTGAGTACCGAAGGCAACTGGGGCAACGTCGAGCAGACCAATCGCAGCGTGGGCTACAAGCTTGAAGTGGACCGTGATCCCTTTGCCTTCGGCAGGATGGAGCATCGCCTTCAGTTCGGCGTGGAGGCCTCCGACCGCAAGGCAACATACCAGCGCCTTCGCGACTTCACCTCCTACATTACGCCAGCCGCCACGACCACCTGCGTAGATGCCACCGGTGCGACCGACAACGTTGCCTGCTCACTGTCACCCGTACCCTTCTACAGTGGCCGCGGCCAGTATCTGACGCGCAAGACCACCTATCTGGCAGGCTATTTCGAGGCCGAGTCCACCGATTGGGCAGCCTTCCTGCACGACGATATCCGCATGGGCAACTGGAGCTTCCGCCCCGGCATACGCGTGGACGGCAGCAGCATGGTCGCTGACACCACCGTCGCGCCGCGATTCGCGATGTCTTGGGACATCCTTGGCGACCGGAAGTCCCTGCTTACCGCAGGCGCCAACCGCTACTACGGTCGCAACCTGTTCGCATACAAGCTGCGCGACGGACGCGATGGCCTGACGCTGGTGCAGACCCGGACCGGCACGGGTGCCAATCGCCTGATCTGGGGCACGCCCGTGCAGACGCTGAACGCGACGCGCTACACGGAGATCGACACCCCCTACAGCGACGAACTCTCTCTGGGCTTCAATCAGACACTTGGCAACTACGATGTCAACGCCAAGTACGTCAATCGACAGTACGAAGACGAAGTCATGCGGGTCTACCTGCCCAGCGACGACACCACTGGAAATTATGCCGCGCGCGTCTACGAGTACCAGAACGTCGGTCGCGCGCGCAGCGACACTTACACGCTCAGCATCGGCACGCGCTCGCCCTGGTCGTGGGCAGGGAGTACCACGATGGCGCAGTTCGCCTTGGACCGCACCGACACCCGCAGGTCCTACACCGGGGCGTACCAGGACTATTCGACGACCTTCGACAGCCAGGCGTACAACGCCCTGGTCCGGTACGCTGGCGACACCATGCGTCGCTACGAGCTTCCCGCAGACAGCTACAATCGTCCGTGGACGGTGCGTCTCGCCACCCAGACCCGGCTACCCGCATGGGGCTTGCTGTGGAGCAACTTCCTGCGTTATCGCGCGGCCTACCAGAAGCCGACGAAGGTCTCGGAAGAAGCATATGGCGACGGCTGGATCGACGTATACGAGGACGTCAGCTATTCGAAGAGCTTCGTCTTGGACACGATGCTGGAGTACAGCCTCGACCTGTCCGGCGGACAAGACACCTACGCGCGCGTCGAGGTGCACAACGTGTTCAACCGTGAGAACCGGATTGATGGGGAAGACTACGATCCAGGGCGCACGTTCTGGCTGGAGCTGGGCTACAGGTTCTAGCCGTGCAGACGACTCGCCCTGGCATTGCTCTTCTTCTGTTCCTGCCCTTGCCCGTCATGTGGCTGTGCGTCGGGATGGCGCAGACCCGTATCGAGCCCTCCGCGGCTCCACCACAACAAAGCTTCGCCGAATGCCGCCAGCGCATTGCCATCAGCGCACCCCACGTCGACGCCGATTGTCTGCGCCGCGTCTACGCACTGCCGATCAACGAATGGCCTGCCCCCACGGTCGACGCAGGCGCGTCGTGGCAGGAGCTCGCGCCACTGCCTGACATGCCGCCGGCGCCTGCGGACAACCCGCAGACGCCGGACAAGATCGCGCTGGGCAAGCAGCTGTTCGAAGACCCGCGCCTCTCGCGCAGCGGACAGATCGCATGCGCGAGCTGCCACGACCGGCAACTGGGCTGGGGCGATGGACGCAGCGTGTCGTTCGGGCATGATCGGCAGGCGGGAAAACGCAACGCGATGAACGTGTCGATGGCCGCTTTCTCCGCCCCGCTGTTCTGGGATGGTCGCGCAGCAACGCTGGAGGCGCAGGCACTGCATCCGATCCAGGATTCCGCGGAGATGGCCTTCGCCCCCCGCGAACTGGAGAAGCGTCTCAACCGGGAAACCGACTACCTCGCCGCGTTCGCGCGCGTGTTCGGCGAAAGGAAGGTCACCATGCCTCGGGTGGCACAGGCACTGGCCAGCTACCAGCGCAGTCTGATGCCCCGCTTCAACCGCTTCGACCGCTTCCTGGAAGGTAGGCGGGACGTGCTGACGGACCAGCAGCTGTGGGGACTGCATCTGTTCCGCACCCAGGCACGATGCATGAACTGCCACAGTGGCCCTGCACTGACGGACAACCGCTTCCACAATCTCGGACTGCACTTCCGTGGTCGTCCGAAAGAGGACCTGGGGCGCTACCGGGTGACCGGCGATCCCGCCGACAGCGGCAAGTTCCGCACACCGACCTTGCGCGGCGTGGGAAAGACGGGCCCCTACATGCACAGCGGCGGCTTCATGGAGTTGCGCGGCGTGGTGAACATGTACAACGTCGGCATGTCGCGGCCAGCGCGCAAGCCGGACCAGCAGGACGACCCGCTGTTCCCGCAGACCGATCCCCTGCTCAAGCCCCTGGATCTGCACAAGACCGAACTCGAGGCGATCACCGAGTTCCTGCAAACGCTCTGACGGCACTCAGCGCGCGTCGTGATCGCCCTGTTCCGGGCCGCGGCCGGGACGCCCCAGCGACTGCAGCACGTCATCCGCCACCGTGCGCAGGTGCAGGTCCTGCTGCGGGAAGGGGATCTCGATACCCGCTGCTTCCAGCGCGGCGTGCAGGCGCGTCATCAACTCGCTGCGGAGGGTCGACCAGGTGTCGAAGTCGTGCGTCCATGCCCGTATCGCGAAGTCCAGCGAACTGGCACCGAACCCGGTGAACAGCACGGCGGGTGCGGGATCGTCCGCGATGCCCTGCGTTGCGCGCGTGGTTTCCTGCAACAGCTGCATCACCCGCGCGACATCCGTTCCATAGGCGACGCCCAGGTCGATGTCGATGCGCCGGGTGGGGTCGTTCAATGTCCAGTTGGTCAGCTTGTCGGACAACAGCATGCCGTTGGGAACCACCACGTCGGCGCCATCGAAGGTGCGCACCGTGGTCGCGCGCATGCCGATGTTGCGCACGCGGCCCGCCGTGCCGCTGATGTCCACCACGTCGCCCGGCTGCACCGGGCGCTCGAACATGAGGATCAGGCCGGAGACGAAGTTCCTCACCACGTCCTGCAGGCCCAATCCGATGCCCACGCCGAGCGCGCCGAACAGGAACGCCAGCTGGCCCAGCTTGAAACCGGCCGCCGAGAGCGCTGCCAGCAGGCCGAGCAACAGCAACGCGTAGTAGCTCAGCGAAGCCACGCTGTTGTCCACGCCGCGTGGCAACGACATGCGCGGCAGCACTTCTTCCCGCAGCAGGGCGCGCAGCGTCCTCGCGGCCCAGACCGCCAGCACCACGCCGATGCAGAACACCAGGATGTGGCCGAGGCTGATCGACAGCTCGCCGTACTCGAACCGGTGCGTCACGATCGTCTTCGTCAGGTCGTATACCGGCCGGAAGATGCGGAAACGGTTCATCGTGTAGATGATCCAGCCGATCACCGCCGCTACGCGCGCCCACCGTGCCAGCGATTCCAGCACGTTGCCGCCATGCCGGCGCATCAGCCACAGCCGCCTGACCTCGCGGCGCGTGCCCAGCCGGCGCAGCAATGTCTCGAACACCGTGACCGCCGCGTACAGCACCAGGGCGAAGTAGCCGCTCTCGATGATGCCCGAGGCCAGCATTTCCGCCAGCGACACATTGCCCAGCACGTTGGCCCCGATCGAGACGACCAGCACCACCACGCCAACCCAGGCCAGCGCATGCACCAGCCGACCCGCCCGTCCCGCCACCTCCGCGAACTGCTGCCTGCGGGAGCGCCACAGCAGCCACCCCGTCGCCAGCAGCGCCAATGCCGCCAGCCCCAGGTAGTACATGCGGTAGAGATAGTCGCTGGCCATCAACAGTACGGACAGCCGCTGCAACAGATAGAACCCGGTGGCCAGGTACGGCCACGGGCCGAGCAGGCGCCGTCCCTGCTGCGGCATCAGGCGCAGCACCGGCACCAGGGCGACGAGCATGGCGATCTGGTGCAGGAACAGCGGGGCGTTCGGCTCCAGCAGCAGCGTGCCGATCATCGAGAGCAGCAACCAGGTGGAGAATGGCCGGCGGATCACGCGCGACTCGGCATCGGTCGCCAGGACCGACGTCGGGTCCACGCCCTCGCGACGATGGCGCCACGCCACCCACAGCAGCACGACCAGCAGCAGCACCTGCAGTACGTGCAGCAGCCGCTGGTTGCCCACGTCCGCCGCCGCGTACTGGGCGACGAAGCTGTTTTCCGACTGGATGTCGCGGCTGAGCTTGTCCGTCACGTCCTGGCGCAGCGTCGTGGTGCCTTGCACGCGCCACAGCGGCAGCGCATCGAGCCGCAACAGCCGACGGTCCGCATACGCGATGGCTTCTTCGACCGACCGCTGGCCGGACTGGATGCGCGCAGCCAGCAGGTTGGCGCGACGACCCAATCCGATCTGCTCGGCGAGCGGCGAGGAAAGCGACTGCTCGGCCTGCTGCAGGCGGTCGGCAACGGCGTCCACGCGCAGGCGCAGGGCCTCCGGCGTGCTCCCGGGCGCCATCGCCTCGCGCGTGAGGTCCCAGTCCGCGCGCCGCAGCGCAAGCTCCGCGGCGTCCTGCGCATAAGGTCCGACCAGCGCCTGCATGTCGGCACGCCAGCGCGCGTATTGCCGCGCATCGAACTTCCAGTGCCGCTCCATGCTTTCCAGTCGCAGCACCGGCAGCGTGCGCAACTCGCCATAACGGAACAGGCGGGTCTTCTGGTCCACGGACTGCTCGATCGCGGCCAGCCGCGGCACCAGCCGGCCCAGCGGATCCACGTTGGCTGCGCGCAGCGTCACTTCTTCTGCGTAACGTTCGTCCGCATCGGCGCGCCCCGGAATGTCGGCCAGTGCGATGGCCTCCGGCGCCTTGGGCTTGGCGGGGGACAGCAGGGTGGTCGCATCCTGCGCAGCCGCGAACGTTGGCAGCAGGCAGCACAGGCAAGCCAGCAACAGGCGCATCACGGGCATGATCGCTCCAGGCAACATGGCGCTCGCTTCAAGGTGGAGCCGGCCCCGATGGCCGGCGACGACGGCCGCAGTCTAACCCGCGCGCCGTCGTGGCCATGGTCGACGATGGCTCAGAACGCGTCGCTGCCTGGGCGGATCTCGACTCCCATCACTGCGGCCAGTTGCTGCATGCCTTCGTCGTCGCGGCGCAGTGCCATCCAGCCCGCGCACGCATCCCCGCCGGTGTTCCAGTTCCACAAGGTGTAGCCGTGCTCGCGCAGGCGGTCGTGGGCGGTGGCCATGAGCGCAGGCACGTCGGTATCGTCCAGGAAGTCCTCGTCGCTGGTGTCGCCGCCCCAGTCGATCTCGATGGCGTAACGCGCGGCGAGCTGGTTGATGCAGTCGATGAAAGACTCCGCATCCTTCCAGTCCACGTAGAAACCGGAGGTCCAGTCGATGGCGTCCTTCAGCGTCCACAACACCTGGTCGGGTTCGACGCCTTCGTCGCCACCCGCTTCGCGGTAGGCCGCGAACTGCCGCAATGCGGTTTCCTCGTCGCCGGGGTTGATCAGGACCAGCAGGTTCCACACCAGTGCTTCGGTGTCGTCCAGGTCCATGTCGTCCTCGTCATCGAAGGCATGGCGGAAGTTGTCGTCGGGGTCGAATTCGTGGTCGGGCGATGACATCGGCGTCGGATGAGGGAAGTTGGTGGACAGCATGCCGCGCCGGCCGCGTCTGGGGAAGCGGTGCCGCACCGTGCAGGACATTAAGACCGCGTGATGCATCCAGTCGGGTGAGCGCGTCGTAAGGAACTGCGTGTCCGCAGCGCAGGACACCTCTTCCCACTCCTGGAGCACACCATGAAGTACACCTTCCTGTCCGTCGTCCTGACGGCCACCCTCGCCGCCACGGCCTGTTCGCCGAAGACCGCCGATGCCGAAGCAGGTGCCGCGCCGATGCCGGTACCCGAAGCCGATGCGGACGTGACGGCCGATATGGCCGCGCCCGCTGCCGAACAGAACGATGTGGTGGATCTCGCCATCAGTTCGCCCGACCACAGCACGCTGGTGAGCGCGGTGCAGGCGGCGGGCCTGGTCGATACGTTGAAGGGCGCGGGTCCGTTCACGGTCTTCGCCCCCGTCAATGCCGCCTTCGACGCGCTGCCCGCAGGCACCGTCGACACCCTCCTGAAGCCCGAAAGCAAGGGCGACCTCACCACCGTGCTGACCTACCACGTGGTGGCCGGCAATGTGGATGCCGCCGCGCTGACGCAGCAGATCGAAGCGGGCGGCGGCACCGCCACGCTGAAGACCGTGCAGGGCGGCGAACTGAAGGCGCAGTTGGCCGACGGCGGCGTCACCCTCACCGATGCGAAGGGCAACACGGCCAAGGTCACGACCGCCGATCTGAAGGCCACCAACGGCGTGATCCACGTGGTCGACAAGGTGCTGATGCCGTAATTCCTCGACGGCGGCACCGCCGGGCGCGGCCGTGGTGGGCGCCCCGGCGTTTTTGTCACCGGCACGGCCAGGGTCTATCGTGGCGGGGCCGGTCCGCACGCCGGCCTGCCGGGGAGGCCGCGCCATGTTCAACCCCCGTCCCGTGGTGCAGCGGTTGGCGATCGGCCACGGCCATGCCTGCGTGGTCATCGACGATGCATTGCTCGCACCGGACCGCCTGCCCGCCTACGCGGAGGCCTACCGCGAGGATTTCCAGCCGGCACCGGCATCGGTGTTTCCTGGTGCGCAGCTGCGCATGCCGGAGGAATTCATCCACCTGCTGCACGACGTGTTCCGCGAGCACGCGCGCCGCGCGCTCGGCGCACGCCGCGTGCTGTTCAGCGCGGGCCGGCTGTCATTGCTGACGTCGCCGCCGGCCACGCTTTCCCCCGCGCACTGGATCCCCCGGCGCGTGCGTACGTTCGAGGCGGACCAGTGCGCCGCCATGGCCGAACTGTTCCTGTTCCAGGATCCCGGGCTCGGTGGTCTGCAGTTCTTCCTGCCACGCATCTCGCCGCAGCAGGTGGAACAGATGGAACACGATGCCGATGCGTTGCCGCCGGAGGAATTCTCGCAGCGTTACGTCCTGCCGGCCGGCTATCCGGACGGGTCGAATGCGTGGTTCACCCATGTGCTCACCGTGCCGGCGAAATGGAACCGGCTGGTCTTCCATGACGGCGCCGCCTTCCATGCCCCGGCCGTCCCCCATCCCGGGCAGCTGCGCGCCGACCCGCGATCCGGAAGGCTGACCCTGCAGGCCACGCTCATCTGCAGCCGCAACCGCGTGGCCTGGTAGCCGCCGCGCTTCGGTTATCCTTCCGCCTCCCATCCGCACGACGCATTCCCATGTCCGACACGCCTCCCGACCACCTGGCCTCCGACCCGCGCAGCCCGTTCTACAACGCCGAGGCGATGGATCGCGGCGTCGGCATCCGCTTCAATGGCGTGGAGCGCGACAACGTGGAGGAGTACTGCATCAGCGAAGGCTGGGTGCGTGTCCCCGTGGGCAAGTCGAAGGACCGCCGCGGCAATCCGATGACGATGAAGGTCAAGGGCACGGTGGAGGCATGGTTCCGTTCGCCCGCCGGCGAATGAACGTGGCGACGCCGCCGCGCTCGGCTTGAACGTCGCCAGTCGGCGCACCATGGCACAATCCCGGCTTGCATGGCACGCCGGGAGGGCGCATGAAGTTCCTGTTGATGGTCTACACGGATGACCAGTTGCTCGATGCGCTGCCCGCCGGCGCGTTCGACCAGATGATGCATGGCTGCATCACCCACGCCGACGAGCTGAAGGCGCAGGGCACGCTGGTGGAATCGCAACAGCTGGAACACGGGAGCACCGCGCGCACGGTGCGGGTGCGCGATGGCAAGACCAGCATCGTCGATGGCCCCTTCGCCGAGACGAAGGAGATCCTGGGTGGCTACAACCTCATCGAGGCCGACAGCATCGATGAAGCGGTGAAGATCGCGCAGGAATTCCCGTGGATCGGCACCGGCAGCATCGAGGTGCGGCCGGTGCGCGACTTCGACGCGGTACGCCGGCGCGTGGGCGCCTGACCCGCGCCTACTTCGCCTTCGCGCCGCCCAGGTGGCGCGAAAGGAAGTCCAGCAGCCTCGTGTAGTAGGTCCGCTGGTTGGCTTCGGCGTAGAAGCCGTGGCCTTCGGTGCGCACGTACAGGGTTTCCACCGGCACCCCTGCGGCCTTGAGCGCTTTCTCCATGCGCTCGCTGTGGGCCTGCGGCGCGATTTCGTCCTTGCCGCCCGCCGCCAGGAAGACCGGCACCCGGATGCGCGATGCCAGCGCGGTGGGTGAGACGTCCACCAGGCGCGCACGATCGTCACCCACCCAGTCGTCCATGTAGGTGCCCATCCAGCGCGCGCTGCGCGACTTCTGCTTGTGCATCAGCTCCAGGTCGTAGACGCCGACGTAGCCGGCGGCGCAGCGGTAGAGGCCCGGCTCTTTCGCCACGCCCATCAGGGCCGCGTAACCGCCATAGCTGGCGCCGTACAGGCAGATGCGCTGCGGGTCGGCGATTTTCTGTTCGATCGCCCACCGCGTGGCGTCGGTGACGTCGTCCTGCATGGTTCGCCCCCACTGCCGCGCGCCGGCCTGCTGGAACGCGCTGCCGTAGTTGCCGGAACCGCGATAGTTCAGTCGCAGCACTGCATAGCCCGCACGCGCCAGCATCTCCGCCTCGTCGTTGAACTCCCAGCCGTCGAAGACGCCGAACGGACCGCCATGCGGCATCACCACCAGCGGCAACGGAGCGGCGTGTTGCCCGCGCGGCCGGGTGAGGTAGCCATGCAGGGGGAGTCCGTCACGCGCCCGCAGCGTCACCAGTTCACTCGGCGCCACGTTCGCGGGGTCCAGCCAGCTGCGCCGGCTGAAGACCAGGTCCGCCGAGTTGTTCGTCGTATCGAAAAGGAAGAAGTCGCCCGGACTGGTATCGCTCCATGCATGGACGATCTTCAGCCGGCCATCGCGCGTGCCCGACGTAATCTCGATCGACGCGCCGGGGAACGAGCGCTCCAGCTTGCGGTACAGGCGCGCGGTGATGGATGTCTCATCGAAGAACGCGGTGCGCAGCTTCTCGTGCATGAAGAAACTGCCGACCGGCGTGCGGCCATCGTCTGCATAGATGATGTCGTGCGGATCGACCACCGCGTCGCGCATCACCTGGGTGCGTCCACCGTTGGTGGTGTCCAGCGCCATGATGGCGTCAGGCCCTTGCGCCTGTTGCACCTGCAGGTAAGCGGTGCGCCCGTCGGTGGAGAGACCGAGCGGCCACTCCACGTGCCCGCTCTTGCCCTCATCGTTCACCAGCGTCCACGGCGAATCATCGTCCGCCCGATGGTAGAGCTTGCTGATGTTGTCGTCGCCGGACCCGATCGCGAACCGCACACGGCGGGCGGGATCGACGACGAAGCGCGCATTCCTCACCGGCGCGGTCGCCACCGTGTCGAGGTCGCCAGTGAAGACATCGAGCATCTCCACCCGCGTGCTCGGGGACGAGGTGTCCAGCGCGTACATGCCCACCAGCACCTTGCGCGACTGATCCGGCAAGGTGTCGATCAGATAGGCGGCCCGCGGCTGCAGCTCCGTGCCCTCCAGCCCGTAGCGGGCGAAGATCTGGCGCCGCGCGCTGCCATCGGCGTTGGTCGCGTACAGCTCGCCGGTCGCATACGGCTGGTCTCGCGAGCCGTACTTCTTTGCCACCGAAACGACGACGCGCTCGTCGCTGACCCACCACACGCCATTGATCACGCTGTCACGGCCGGCACTGACCTTGGAGGTGACCTGCTTGTCGCTGCGCCGGATGACGGCCAGGATGGTCTGGTCCTCCAGCGGCACCGTCATCGCGTAGTACTCGCCCGTCGGCGAGATCTTCAGGGTTTCCAGCACGTCCTTTTTCAGGAACGGCTCGAGCTCGACCTGCGCATGCGCCAACGGCGCCAGCAGACACCCCAACAGGATGCCCGCACTGCGTATTCCCCACTTCATGGACGCCTCCCGTGGCATCACGTGTCCCCGCGCGGATTAAAGCGCAGCGGCACGGTGAGGGACAAGCGCACGCGGTCACGGCATGCGGACCTCAACGCGCCAGCGCTGGCTCCTGCGGCCGCTCGATCGCGGGCGCCTGCACGAGGGAGGCGGC
>Ga0065704_10071001_pt1 | contig 13856 bp, 14 predicted proteins | sample SwiRhicommuniRL2_FD_59091 | JGI IMG/M metagenome (GOLD analysis project Ga0065704, IMG submission 59091) | Switchgrass rhizosphere bacterial communities from Rose Lake, Michigan, USA - RL2 v2 (version 2) | ecosystem: Host-associated > Plants > Roots > Rhizosphere > Soil | place: East Lansing, MI
TTCTAATCTTCTCTCCGCAATGCCCTCTGTAATACCCCCCAAGAATTTAAACAGTAATGTTTCGGTCCTTTTCTTCGCCGAGATACTGCTATTGGCCGCCCGTATCTTCACGGGTTTTCCTCACCTCTAGCGAGTAGGTGGGCCGAACTCGTTAGACAGCTGCGAGTGTCTGTCGAATCGCCCGTCCAGCGATTAGTTCGTCACAGAGCATGGACAACTAATTTTACATTGCAATGCTCATGTTTGGCCAAAGCCTAAAAACTTTGGCCATTTTTTCATGGGTGTTTTTCCGCGTTACAACATATACCCAATACATTCAAGGAGCCACTATGGCACTAACCTACAGGCCTTGTGCTGTCTGCAATACGAGATTTCCAGTAAGACCACAAGCGCCGCATGCAAAGTTCTGTTCAACCAAGTGTCGTGTGCAGAGTCATCGACAAGATAAGCAATCCGCAACACCAACCGAAGTAATAACTATAACCATAGAGGAAACACCCATGAGCAACACCGTACCAATGCTACCAATGCAGTTCACCTTTTCTGAAAGCGAATATAAATCTCGCTGTGAAAACGCCAAAGGGTTCTATCTAGGCCGTATTGAGTCCACCGTAACGTCTCTTACAGGTGCAATTATTGAGTTCGCCCCTCAACCAATTGAAATAGCCTTTGAGCAGTATCATCGAGCGAGATCCGATGGTTTCACTGCCTTTGAACCGATGTCACCATTGCCAAGTATCAATGTCGTTCAGAGCCCAACTACCGGCTCTTTAGTAACGCTATATATGCTGAAACCTCAAGATCAACAAGAGGCTGACCTTGAAATTATCTTTGCTCAGGTGCGAGCGGACTATGAGGCAGAGCTTGAGCGAGATCTAGAAACCGAAATAGAGCGTCAAGTTCAATTGATGCTTGCCCAACAAGATCGTGCAAAAGAACAGGCTGCCGCCCAAGAACGCCAGCAGCGTGAGCAAACTGCCCGTGATGAACTCGCAGCTGCCCGTGCAAAGCTTCGCTCTGAATTGATTGGATCAGGAAAGCTTAATGCTGATGGGAGTGCAGCGTAATGCCAATTGACCAGACCCAATTAATTCTATTACGCAAGTACCAGCCTGATAGTCCTTTATTGCAGCCTCTACAGGCTCCTGTAAGCCTCGATAAGAGCGAAGGGCTACCAGCTATCAATGAAGATAATAACGCCTCTCCTGAGAGTCCTCAGGAGGTTGTAAATGATGTATCTCCAGTAACAAAGGCCCTATTGCAACTTATTAGAAAAATTCACAAGAAGGAGGATTGATGAAAGAACCCGCTACACCGTTTCAAGGTCTGAATAAAGGCCCGTACTACGCAATAGTTAAACTAGATTCAGATGTAAATATTCCAAAATTTCGCAAGAGAGTCCTTGCGCTTCTTAGTCGTTACTTTGATCAAGAGGTAAAATTAAATTACTGTTGGATTCGATTGTCTGACGGTGTTTACTTTGCCGTAAGCGGTCCTCGTGCCATTGTTGATACATTTGCTGGCTACATAAATCAAATTCCCTCGATCTTTCGAGGCGAGTTTTATCTTGGTCGCGGCGCAGTTGAGTTTAATCGTACTGTGTCAGACCTATTTGCCCGTCGCATTCATGTGAAAGGTGTTAATTCATATGGGGCTTCGCTATGATTGAAGAAACTATTGCCAAGCTCGTTGGCAGGCTTGTCTTTGATGTGGAGTCAGGGCGGCTTAGCCAATTCATGCAGATGTTAAAGGCATCTGAAGCAGCAATGAAGCGTGTAGGTAAAGAAGCCGAACTATTATCTGCAAAGTTGAATAAAGCTTTCGGTGTTACTGGCAAGGGTGTCCACGCCGAGAAACTAAAGCTCGATGCTGCTGTTAGAAAGTCTCTTGATAAAGAGTTGCAAGCTGAAGTCAGACTTTCAAAACTCAAACGTCAACAGTTTGTAACTCAACTGGCAGAACAAAAGCTTATTGCTACTGGCAAGCGCGAAGAGGCTTTCTTGCAGAGTGCAGCTTTGAAAAGTCAAATTCAAAGTGCAGTCCTTGCAAGTAAACAGCAAAAGGCTTTGCAGGAGTCCATAAAAACAGATCTGGGCAAGGCCAAGCTACAAGCCTCGGTTGAGCAGTCTCAGCTTCGCCAAGCCCGTTTAGCCGACGTCCTGAGAAAACGCCAGGAACGAACTACACAGCTCCAGCGTCAGGCAGCCTCACATGCAACGGCAATGCAACGTGCAGAACAGGCGCTCTTAGCCGCACGGGAACGAGGTGCTAGGCAGGCTGAGAAATATCAAGCATCCAAAGTTGCTGCTGCTCTCCGTGAGCAACGTACAGTTGTTGCAACTGATGAGAGATCCCAGAGGTTTGCGTTTGCGGCTGAGCGTCACAAGGCATGGCAGGATCGCCAAGCGCAGCCAGACACTCGTGCAGGTTTTATGGGGCTGGGGGCAGGCTCTTTGGTCGTAGGAGGCATTACCGCTGGTTTTGCTGCTGTTGTTGCCGCTGTGAGCGCCCTTGGTGCCCGTCTTGATAAACGTCAGTCGGATGCCAGTGAAAGCCAGACTTACAGCAACATCTTTGCCCAGATCGGAGGCCGTAATCCGGCGAATGCTAAGCGGGCTGAAGACGCTTTCGCCAAAATGACTGAACGTTACGGCATGGTTAACAACGTCAATACAGCTGGTGATTTCAGAGTGTTCATGTTGAGCCAGCAGGCGAAAGGAATTGCCATGGAGCGCTCCCTGAAGACCTACGAAACGCAATTGGCGGCGTTCAGGGCGGCGGGGATGACAAAGACTCAACAAGAACGTGCTGTGATCCAGCTTCAGCAGGTCCGTAGCGTCGGAAAGGCTGATACAGAGGACGTTCGCACTTTCGCTGAAGCAGCCCCGCTGATTAAGCAATCCATTGTTGAGGCCTGGGGCCAACGCACTGGTTACAGGGGGAGGAATCTGGACGGGGCGTTCATGAAGGCCATTCCTAAAGGTGGCGTTCTGCCTGCTGACTTCGAAGCTGGTTTCGCTCGTTTTGTATCCCAACAACAGGATACTTTGGCGCGTCAGATGCAGTCGATTGATGCTCAGCAAACCAGGGCTGATAACGCCCGATATCTGCAAGCTCAGAACATCAATTCATCGCCTGAGCTTGTAGCGGCTATTAGCGGTCGAATCAAGGCTGAAACCGAGCTGACAGAGAGTCTTGGTCCCCTTCGGGAAGCAAGTGCCCAGCTCGATACAGCATTTATGAAGTTGGCAGCAGGCTTTTTACGTTTTAGCTTTGGCAAGAACGATACATCGGAGCAATCATCCAAGAAGATTGATGCAATTTCCCCAGATCAACCGGCAATTGATCCAAATGCAATGTTCCCGCCTAAGCCTTCGAGTGGTGAAAAGCCACAAGACCCTGTAGATCAGCTCTATCGTTGGTTGAGTGGTGCACCGGATTACAGCAAGGAAGGACCAGCCACAGAGCTGAAAGTTAATTCGCCTAAGGGATTATTTGATTTCAGTGGTATCGCCTTGAATCTTGAGAAGTTTGCTACGCGCCTATCTGCAATGAATGCGGATGAAAGCAATCAATGGCATCAATTCCGGGTGCCTGAAATGTTAAGTGCTGAGGACATGATGCAGAAGATAACCGGACCACAGCCGTATTACCCGGCCCAACCCGGTTCTTCCATTCCAGAGCCTTCGACAGTGACCAACAGCCACAATACTATTATGGTGGAACCAACTACTGTTTCTATCACAGTCAACCCACCTCAAGGAGTTAACCCTGAGCAGGTCGCCACTATGGTTGGAGATAAGTTTAGGGATGAAATGTCTAAGGTTCTTCGAGAAGCTGGTATTAATCAACAAGAGGCTGAGTAATGGTATCCGTTATCCGGGCAATTGTGTTGTCTGCAATCGCCCAGGTGGTGCTATTGGCTGCTCTTATAGGTTATCTATTTGTTCACACTGATGGCACAGCACAAGCTTATGCTTTGTTAGCTGAACAGAATGCTGCTCATTACACCGATGAAGTAGCTAAGGGTCTTAAGGATTACGCCGATGAGGGCCTACGCAATCAATATAATGATCTCCAGATTCAGTTCAGCGGCGAGCGCGCTGACATGCAAAATTTCGTCGATAGAAGAATTGACCTAAAGTTATCCACCTTCTTAAATGAAAATCGTCAATGAATACATTTCTAAATACAGTTTACATGTCAGCAGCAGAGGCAATGAAAGTTTCCTGTAAGCTATCAAGCTCCCTGGGAAGGCCTGTATGGCGTCATATTACGCTTAATAAACGAGGAGTGCCCCTGTGGGTTGTCTCACTACATAAAGATCCTCAAATCGCATTGTAGGAGCTTGTATCGATAGTTTTATATGGTGTAACTACTAGCACCAAATACAACTTGACAAATATGCTCAAAAGGCGTATAAAATCCACTCTTTTCAGCAGTCCGCACCGAACGTTTCTCGACATAGCCCATAGCAGTGTCAGGCGTCGGTTTTGTGCTGCCTGAAATTTGACTCTACCCACCCACAACGAGGCACTTGCCTATGACATGAACTGAACACAGGAAATACAAAATTGAATAATCAATCACCGCTTCCGCAACACTGCCACACCAGCAATATTGATGGTTTCAGAGTCGATCAAAAGACTGGTGAAATCTATGGTGAGTATATCGCCAACCAATACGAACCAACACCAGAAATTTACGAACATCCCCAGACCTCTGTTGGTTTTGTACAAGACCAGTATCTAATCGACCCGGACGCGACCACCGTTATCGATGACTTCGCACCAAGCCTCATTCCAGAGGGCGTCATTGACTTAGATGCAGCGAGGGCCAAGCGTGGGCCTAAGCCGAAGGTCTTTATGAACGCTCTCGCACCATTCATTCAAGTGGCTCATGCCGAGCGTATGCAATGGATAGATGACTTCGTTTACGGTGCCTGCTATACATCCGGCGAAGTGAGTGGCGGGACACTCAATGTCTCGCCTATGGATGTACTAAGGGCGTGTATGCTGCCTGTGATCACTACGGAGAGTGTTAGAGCTATCATTCGTAACCGGAGCTTTGAGCCCGTCTCAGATAGGCAAGCACGGCGTATTGCCAAGGCGGCTAAGTTCGCCGTTGGTGGGATTGACCTCTACCTATCTCGTAATCCTGAGATAATGGCTATCCTACAATACGAAGTTGATTTTGTCGCATCGTATAGGCCTGATTTGGGTGATGATCTGGTCGCTTGAATTACGGTCGGATATAGAAAGTACAACGAGCGACCCTATATCGTGAGGTATGAGTGGTTATGTAGATGAAATAAATACGGTCGGATATAGAAAAGCTAGTGCGTAGCACTAGTGTGAACTCACCGTTGAGAGGACGTTAGCCGCATCGCCTCGATGCTGGATCAGCTCACTAAATAAATAATAAATATCAACACAAAACAAAAAAAGCTCTTCGCTTTTGATCTTGATACACCGAAGGTGACGTGCAATAACTGTCAGCGAACGCTGACGTGGTTACTACTGAAGCTTACGCTTTCGTTTATGCACGTAAAAGAAGAGCAAGATCAAAAGCAAAGCAAGAGCTGGATTTTTGTTAAATTCATTTATTTACTGGTGTACACCCGAAGGGGCATCGGCGGTCACGCCATAGCTAAGCTAGATGAAAGCTAAACGCTTTCGGTGCGACCACCGATGGCCTTTAGTCCTCTACGCTATCTATTGTTAGATTGATGAATGCTGAGCAGCAAATCAACAGGAACCTAGCATCCGCTTTAGTTAGAACCTGCTTGTCTGCCATAACGGCATGTCTAATACCATCGGAATTGTTTGTATAGCCGTACAGCGTGCTAAAAGCTTTCTTTAGTACAGGATCAAGGCGATGCCGTCTCTCAAGTTCGGTCAGGGCTTCACCGAGTGTCGCTTTCGGGTTGCCTGTCAAGTGCTTGGCTAGCGCTTCGACAGCGCTGATACTTTCTTTCATCGAGTTGCGATAGTCGGGATTCTGCTTGTCTGCCAGGAGTTTGAGCGCTCTATCTAAGTGTACTCTTACTCCTTGATAGTTTGATGCGCTTTCCAGTGCTTCTTCGATTTCGGCTACTTCTTCCGTGGAAGTGATTTCCCCTATAGTGCCACCTATGAATCGATACGCTGAATTCTCACGCTGCAATACAGCGTTACAGCTCTCGATAAAAGCTTTCTGGCTTTGAATTGGTCCATTTTGCACAATAAATTCTATAAAGTCGTAAACCTCATACCATTGAAGTTTGTAGAAATTTGTTCTAATTTCCTGCAAAAAATATTCCCAATAAACTTCTATTGTATCGATGGGCTTTTTATAATGGAACATGTAAATTGCGATGGCGATTTGATGAAGGTTCGATCCGTTTACATAGTCCCCTCTTCCTATGCCCCCGCTGTAAGGGGCTTTATAGAGAGCCCAGTAAAATGCTATTAGGGCATTCCAGAGTGAGTTTCTTAGATCCATGTCCATGGACTCGGATTGAATGACCTTGGTGTTCGGTGTAATCCCCATCCGTTTCGAAAAGCTCATTGCAACCTCGGATCTCTATCTTTCGGCGATACTACATGAATGTTTATGAGGATTGGTAACCTCTGCCGTATCTCAAAACAACTAGAGTAAATCCCCAGCAATACCGTGCTTCCAACTTGCGCTATAAGAGCTTTAATATTGATAGTCGTGGTCTATAGGCCAGTATTTATGGGCCTCTGTGTGAGGACTGGCTAAGCTCCAAACGGCGAGAAAGATCTCCGATGAGGTTTTTCTATAGAAAATCAACTTTCTATCCAAAATTGCTACTTTTTCACCGGATACGAGCCAGCCCCCAGCCCTTGCGGAAGGAGCGCCCTGGGCTAGCTTTGATGGTGTCGCCGATGTGGCGATGAGCTATCAAGGAGCAGCACATGGCTAATAAGCGTGGCCGAGACTCTGGGAACGGGCAGTTTATTCCTATCGAAGAAGCCAAGAAGAATCCGAAGACAACAACAGTAGAAACCATCCCGAAACCAAGCACGAAGAAGAAGGGTAAATAGCGTCCCCTGTGAGGGCGTCTCGCTAGGCTCCCTCACTTCATCCTCCTCCTCGTCATCGTTCCTTGCTATCAAATGACTCTAGTTTTTTGGTAGTGCGATAGCCGTCCGTCACCTTCTATCAAATATCATTCGTTGGTAGCTATACGATCGTATTATCATTGGTCTATCGAAAAATATTGTAAAGGATAGCCAGTCATGAACGCTCACCTCTATCTCCGTGCATCGACCAAAGACCAAGATGCCAACCGTGCAAAAGTCGCGTTGGAGTCGTTCGCTGGAGAGAAGGGGTTAAACATTGTTGGCATCTATGCCGAGAACATAAGTGGAACGAAGCTGAACCGTCCAGAGCTGATGCGCTTGCTCAATGCAGCGCAGCCGGGGGAGGTGATCGCCTGTGAGTCTGTAGATCGCCTCAGTCGTTTGTCACAGGCTGATTGGGAGACTCTGAAAGCCACGATCAAGGCCAAGGGCCTGCGACTGGTAATTGCTGACCTACCAACCTCTCACATGATGGTTGAGGACAAGGGCATAACCGGCCAAATCATGGAAGTGATCAACGCCATGTTGCTTGACCTCATGGCCACCATGGCACGCCTAGACCAAGAGAAGCGTGTTGAACGTATCAAGCAAGGATTGAACAACAAGCGTCTAGCTGATCCCGAGTGGAAGCCATCAGGCAAGGGAAGAAATGCTGATAAGTGGGCCAAGGTACAAGCGATCATCGCCAAGAACCCAACCCTGTCCGCCGATGACGTGGCTAAGCTCGCTGATTGTGGTGTTGCCACTGTGTATAGGATCAAGCGTGAAATAAAGTAGTGATTGAGACTGTCTCTAGAGCCCGTCTTAAGCGGGCTTTGTCGTTTCTAGTGTCTATGATTCAGTTCGTCGCTACGTACCTCTATGAGCCTTACAGAGGCCTTGGGAGGGCGTCAGGTTATTTCTGAAAAGTATGGGTTTGCATTGCCCCTAGTCGCCCGACGTTGAGCAACTACCGCAAAAATCCCAACAAACAAGCTACACTCCCCGCCGCTTGCGTAACGCCTCAGTCTTCTTAATCCGTGCTGGGTGGTGGGATCTAGGCGTTACGCGGGCTTCTAGTTTGTTTTTCTGGCTGGAGAATCAAATACTTATGTCAGTGCATTGATTTTTTGGCGGCGGGCACAGGTTAAAAAATTTTGGCTTATAACTCTTGGCGTAACGCATGCTGTGTGCTAGATTAAAAACGCTCATGGCATTAGGCCATGAGGTGGATCACAAGTTGTCAAGCCACCCATGATTATTTATCAGCGGGATACACATGGCGAACAACAGCACGCGGAATCTCTTCATTGAGAACCTCCAAATGTAATCGTGATACTGACACTATACGTCACCTCTAGCAATACGCGGCCTAGTCTGAAAAGATGGATAATGTTTAGAGCATTAAGTTTAGCCGGTGGGGCGGTTTCGGGATTGCCGCCATCCTAGTCCCACCGGTTGGCTTATCAAGGTGAAAGCATGGATGAGCTGCCGTGGTATAAGCCTAGAAAATATCTGCATTTTGATCGTCCTCTTGGTCAGAAACCTGCTTTCGATTATGTTTCATCCCCTCAGAAAGTAGCCTCCCATTCGTTTTATCCGTTCATTACTTATACGTCTGAAATACTGAAATATCGATTCGATACTGATCGTGGTGTTTTTACTAAAAATCCTAAGCCGAGGCCGATAAGTTATTCTGCGCATTTGGACTCCCATATTTATGCATACTACTGCTTCTTACTTGGCCGGAAGTATGAAGAGGAGTTGCAGCGAAGAGGCTTACATACATCGGTATTGGCCTTTCGGTCTGTTGATTCAAAGAATAATATTCATTTTGCGCATGACGCATTCGCAGAAATCAGGGCTAGGGGGGAGTGCTGTGTGCTTGCCTTTGATGTTGAAAAATTCTTTGATCGTCTTGATCACTCACTACTGAAGGGGGCTTGGACAAAATTGCTGGAAGTTGAAAAGCTTCCCGCTGATCATTTTGCAGTATTTCGAGCTATCACCAAAAGTTCTAAAGTGGACAAGGTAGCTCTGTATAAGAAGCTAGGTATTTCAATACATAACCCCCGAGTTCAGGATAGGCGGCTCTGCTCTCCTAAGCAGTTTCGTGATGTGGTGAGGGGAGGCGGCCTTATCAGTATCAATCCAGAATCGCGAGGAATTCCACAAGGGTCTCCAATAAGTGCGCTCCTATCCAATATGTATATGTTGGAATTTGATCTGGACTTGCTTTCTAAGTTGTCTTTGATTGAGGCGGTGTTTTATCGATATTGCGATGATATCCTCATAATATGTAATTTGGAGGATGAGGATGAGGTTTTTGAGTTTGTAGACTCCCGGATTAGAGGGATGGGATTAAGTTTGCAGCATAAAAAGACGGAGATCCGACATTTTACGTTTGATGCCTCTGGTAAGCTTAGATCTGATAGGCCAGTGCATTATCTCGGTTTCTCGTTTGATGGGCAGCGTGAACATATTCGTTCGTCCTCAATTGCGAGATATTATAAAAAGCTTCGCAAGCGAGTCTGGGTGAGTAAGAAAGCTATGGATCGCTGTAATGAGCTTCGAGCCGGAAGAGGGGAGCTTCCAAGAGAGCTTTTTCTTCGTACTATATATCGAGGATACAGTTATCTAGGTCGTCGAAATTTTATTTCCTACGGGTTCAGGGCCGCGAAAATTATGGGGTCGCAATCGATTAGGAAACAGTTGCGCTCACATTGGAAGAAACTTAATAAATTGGTTGATGAAGCGAAATCCAATAGTCAGTAGATGAGTTTAGGGCTGTCAGCCCTTAGGCTGGCAAGTTACTAGAGCACTGATTATTGTTTTCAAATGATTTTAGTGTCTCTTTAGGTACCTATCCCGCTGGGATACTCTGATAAAATCTGGCGACCAGACGGACATCGGTGAAGAAATGCAGCAGGGCGATGCAAAGCAGAAATCCAAATTCAAGACATTAAGAACGGTTGGAGCATGGGCACTTGTACCTGGCTTAGGGGTTCCCATTACAAAACTGGTGGAGAGCTACTACGATGTATCATTTTTCAGCTCAGCAGTTTCCGGGCTGTGGAGCTGGATACTGAGTGTTGGCAGTTGGTTAGGTCAGTCGGCCCCCGTTCCAGCCTGGACACTCGTTGCAATCACAATCTGTGCATTACTCATGGCGGGAGCTTTAATTTGGGTAGTTGTTGATGCAAATGGGCGACTTGCGGTCGCTGATGCTGATCTGGATGCCGCTAACGCGAGAATTAAGATGCTGGAGAGTCCGCCGAAGTCAACGCTTACCGATAACGCTCATGAAGTAGTGATGTGGGTGGCGGGGCTTACCATTAATAATATGGTTGCTTACCCACCCATATTAGCTGATCGTGTGGGGCTTGACCCTTTACAGATGGGGACTGCATTGGATGAGCTTCAAGAACAAGGGCTAATTGAGTTTGATGATTCTGTGGACCTTACGCCAAGAGGCCGTGTGTACGTGCAACATCCAGACAATTTGAAAAGGCGCAGAGAGGCTTAAGACGTAACTTTCCTATTTTAGTTTCTAAAGATAAGGGGTGGGTTTATATATTGGGTTGTTTGAAAGATGCATTTGTAATACTTTCAGGTGATAGTGTCTCAACGTATATAGACGCGAGAGCTGGCGTTTCAAGTCTAGGGCTGGGGTGAGTTTTGCCGCCTGATCATCCTCAGGAGTGGGGGGAGGTCGTCAAACTCAACTGTCGGCGTAACGGCGTATTCTGGGGGTATATCTTGAGTGGTCAGGTCGATGATTCTGCCCATATGTTCTACTTGGTACATCTTGGTTTTTCGATCAGCCCCCAGGTACAACCATGGATAAATTTCTCCCGGCGCATTCACGATCATCAGGCCATCGAGATAAACAGTAATCCTATAGTCCACTCCACGGAGTAGGGCGTTGAGCTTCACCGGGTCAGCTTCAAGCATGTCATGCTCTACTGATACTGCTCCTAACGTATCCACTGGACTTTCCGTCCGTTCCAACACAAGGAGTTCAGCTTGCAGAGCATCCCGCTCAGTTTTCCGTGCCTCAAGCTGGCTGATGATTTCGGGTATTGCCCCGACAGCTTGAATCGCTATTGCAAGGTCAGCGATTTTCCGTGTCGCTCCCTCAATCTCGCTCTCTAATTCCAGTATCCGTTTCTGGTTTACTGTCAGTTGCTGACGCTGAAACGCTGCCTCAATTGCTGCAAGAGACGTTTTCACACGGATATGGTCTAGCACTGGCTTCGGTATGATTTTGCTGTTAGTACACCCGGCCTCCTTCAGTGCCTGACGCTTGCGGCACCTCATGCTATGAGGGCGACCATCTTTGTTCTGAATGATGAAGTTGCCACCACAGTGGCCGCATACAACTAGACCTACTAGGAAGTTTTTAGCGGTCTTCACTGGTCGGGTAGTCCTGGCCTCTTTGCCCCGTTGTTGTGCCCGTAGGAACAGGTCTGGTTCAACAATGGGCGGATACACGTTAGGGATGTCGTTCCAATACCCAATGGCTGCCCGGTTCCTCAGCCAGCCTTCCACGGTTGGACCTGAACACTTGGCAAGCTCACGGACACCGGTCTCCCGCATTCGCACTGCAATGGTCGCCTTGCCGACTCCCGCTATATACAGTTCAAATGCGGTCTTCACGTGTACGGCGATGTGTGGAATCACCTCTCCTTCAGTGGTCAACCAGACGGGTGTCCATCGCTTAACTCGTTTGCCTTCTCGGGCTTGCTCCCGGCGTTTGTCATAGGACGCTGTAACGCGCCTTGCAAGCGTCTTTGAATACCCATGTGCAGCTTGGATGCGTGAGACAAGTAGATAGGCAAGCCCTCCGTCTAGGCTTTCCGCCGTGTACTCTGCGCCATCATCGAGCGTCCAGATTGCAATACCAGCTCTAAGTATTGGCCCGATAATTTCGGTCAACATTTGGAGCGCTGGGAGTCGCCCTGTACGGTCGATTGCTTCGACTAGAATCACGTCCCCGGTTTTGATTCCCCCAGCTTTCACCGCATCTAGAAGCTTGCCGAAGCCACCGCCCTTGGCGGCATGTTCGCCGTGGTAGCCCGATTTCGCCAGATCCTCATACCGAATATCAGCGACAACGTACTGAGGATGTCGCTCCAGCCACTCAGCAATCATTTCGTTTTGGCGCTCCAGGGAGCTGCCTCCGCTCTGGCGATGACTTGAGAATCTCGTATAGCTTATAGCCTGATTCATATGCCCCCCTGAGTAGATGAACAATAGCAGTTCTCAGGGTTACATATGTAATAGCTGGGACCAGGGCCTGATGGGCATGCAGGTCGGCGGCAAGCGCAAGCTCTTGGTGCCGGCGCACCTGGGTTATGGCGAGCGGTCGATGGGCAAGATCCCGCCGAATGCCAACCTGGTGTTTGAGATCGAGTTGCTGGAAGTCCTGACCCGCGACGATTGATTTCGCCCATCGGCCAGGTCAGGAGATCTGCCTGATCTGGGCGCAACCTTCCTCGGTAAATCCCTCTTTGAAATCGTGTCTCCGTGCTTCGCCAGGCGGGGCTGGGCCGTGGGTGATCGACATGCAGTGGCGAACGATCGGCGTCATCAAGCCCTTGCGTGGGCCCGTGGCATCGGCCAGGATAAGCGCCATATAGGTATAGGGGGTATAGGTATGTCGCACACGCACGCACAGAAAGACGATCTGCTTAAACGGGTCCGGCGCATCCAGGGCCAGATGCAGGCGGTGGAGCGGGCCCTGGAGTCCGGCGCGGAGTGCGCCAAGACCCTGCACCTGGTGGCGGCCACCCGTGGCGCGATCAACGGCCTGATGGGGGAAATCATCGAGGCCCATGCCCTGGAGCATGTGGCCCATCCTGAACTCAGCGATGCCGAACGGGCCAAGGGCGTGAACGAACTGCTCGAAGCCATTCGCCGTTATTCCTGACCGGAGGCCACACCATGCGCCCGACCTTGCCCTCTGCAGGCTTGACCCACGACCACCACTTCCTCGGTGCCGCCCACGATGAAAACGCCCGTCGCACCCTGTGGGTGGTGGCGCTGACCTTCGTCATGATGATTGGTGAAATCGCCGCCGGTTATCTCACCGGTTCCATGGCCTTGCTCGCCGATGGTTTCCATATGGCGACCCACGCCGGGGCCCTGGGCATCGCGGCGGCGGCCTACGGTTTTGCCCGGCGCAATGCCGACAATGCGCGTTTCAGCTTCGGCACCGGCAAGGTCGGCGACCTGGCGGGGTTCGCTTCGGCGCTGATCCTCGGCCTGGTGGCCATCGGCATTGCCGGCGAGTCGCTGTTGCGGCTGTTGCAGCCGACCCAGGTGGCTTTCACCGAGGCGACCGTGATCGCCGTGGCCGGGCTGCTGGTGAACATCGTCAGTGCCTTGCTGCTTTCCGGCGGCCACGCCCATCACGGCCACGATCATCAGCAGGCTCATGAGCATCCGCACGAGCATTCACACGGGCACGACCATCACCACGACAACAACCTGCGCTCGGCCTACGTCCATGTGCTGGCCGATGCCCTGACCTCGGTCCTGGCCATCGCCGCGTTGCTGGCGGGGCGTTACCTGGGGTGGGTCTGGCTCGACCCGGTGATGGGCATCGTTGGCGCGGTGGTGATCGCCCGTTGGGCGTATAGCCTGATGAAGTCCAGCGCGGCGGTGCTGCTCGACACCACGGACGAACAACTGGCCGGCGAGATTCGCCAGTCGGTGGAAGCCGCCGGCGATGCGCGCATCACCGACCTGCATGTGTGGCAGGTCGGCCCGCAGGCGCGGGCGGCG
>Ga0065704_10071002_pt1 | contig 13853 bp, 12 predicted proteins | sample SwiRhicommuniRL2_FD_59091 | JGI IMG/M metagenome (GOLD analysis project Ga0065704, IMG submission 59091) | Switchgrass rhizosphere bacterial communities from Rose Lake, Michigan, USA - RL2 v2 (version 2) | ecosystem: Host-associated > Plants > Roots > Rhizosphere > Soil | place: East Lansing, MI
CATCTTCATTATGTGGAAGATCAGGGATTCGAACCCTGGACCAAGGGATTATGAGTCCGAGACCGGGTTTACACTATTCCAACGTCCAAGACATGCCGCAAAGAGGCGATTCCGAGTCCTAGGGCCTACATAGTCGTCCACCACCGTCCATTCTCTTGGCTGTCAATGTGGCTGTCAAAAACTCGGTACTCCAGCAGCGCTCTGATCGGCTACATCCAGCACCCGGGTCTTGGTAGGCCCGAGGCTCTTCGGCATATTGCTGTCGCCACACTATCAGCGTCCTTGCCTGGGGATCCGAATGTCCATCACAAACGCCCGAACGTCCTTTCCATTGGAAAAAGTTCGTGCAATCGCTTGCTGCTCTGCGACGAAAGCCTCGATGCCTTCAGCTGGCGAGCCTGACCGGCCATCCCAGGCGACAAGATAGATTCCGTGATTGCACTCTGTACCATTTAGGTACTGAGCGACGAGCTGGTCAGCAAGGGCGGACTTTACGTGTTGATGCGAACTCTTCTTCACCTCGATGACAAGCTTGAGCTCCGGGGACGCAGCCCCCTCGGCAGCAGGAACAATCACCTGTACATCTGTTCTGTATGCGGTGCGGATTACAGCCTCCCTGTTGATAACCACGCCCATTTGGCCAAGTCGCTGTCTAAGGATAAAGGCGATCAACTGGGAGATGGCCTCCTCATGCTTTGGGGTGAGGGAGTGTTCGTCCCATAAGAATCGGGCAAGTCCATTGTCCCCACGCATATCAATCGCAATACCCTCGAGCTGCTCCAGGACCACGTCCATCAACTCGCGTCCATTTCGGACGAGCCGGCGCTGATGCCGCTTAACAACTTCAAGCGCTTCTTGAGGAGCAGGTGCACGCCAGGTCTTCGAGCGGAGCAACGAACGTGCCTCTTCAGCGGCAATTGCGAGGTAGGGATACTCCTGGTGATTCGAGGCCACTCCATCGAGTGCAGAGCACCCGGCAGGTGTGGCTTGAATGGCGAGGTATCGGATGATCTGCCCCCGCAATGAAGCGAGGTCGTCACGCCACTCAGGTTGATATACTCGGCCTTTATGATCAAGATCCGTTGCCGGGGGGAAGTGGGTGTAAAGCCACTCCAGCAATTCCCCCAGCCGAGCCTCCCCGAGGCCTGTGAGGAAGTCCTTGCCTTGGAGGAGACGCCGGCCTTGCATGGCGTGACCAAGAACTCGCGCGCCAAACGCTGGGTCTGCATGCATGTGACCAAGCACCTCATCCCAAGTACAGGCAGGCACGCGCCTTACGAGCAAAGCTGCAAGCTGATCACGCACCGGATCGCAGACAACTTGGGTGTCGCCTTGGCTCACCGTCTCCTCAGGAATAGGCTGCACAACCCGGACCAGGGCCCACCCAATCGTCTGCTCATGACTTTTTAGCATCAGGGCATCAGCACGGTTTATGCGGAAATCTTCGCCGAGTTCATCGGAGGTCACGGAGGCGAAGAGCGTGTCTAGTATTTGGATATCGAGCGCAAAGCCCAACCTATCGACCGTGCTTTCCGCATTCCTCTCTCGCTGCCCCAGCAGGTATCCCAGCAGGTGTTCTTTGAAAAGAGCCTCGTCCGCCTCGAAGGCGCGGTGTGCAAGATCGATGAGGCAGGTGTCGTCGTTCACACCATGAGCGGCTGCCTCGATGATCTCCGGCGTCCAATTCCGCCAGACCTCTGTAGGTATCTCACCCAGAGCCTCTGGCCTCTCCGTTCCCAGGAGCATCAGTGCCTTAATAGGTGCATACGCATGGATATTGGTCTCTGATGCCAACACCCAGCTCGCTTCCTGATATCTTGGCCCACGCAGAAAGGCTATCGCCGCGTCCACGATCCTAGTACGATCGTCAGGTGACGCTGATTTCCAGCCGGGCATGCTGGCCAGATTGGTTCGATGGCCACCTTGGTAGCGTCCGTCTTCTTGAAGTCCGACCTTGAGCACAAGGTTGTGCCACCTTGCAACCTCTCCGTTCTCAATTATTTCTAAATCCGACTGAAGGAATGACGTGGGGCGCGGCTGGCTGCGATGAGTTGAAGATCGCGCTGCAGCCTCAAGACCTTTGAGATGCCGTTTCCTCTCGCGGCGGGAAAGTTCCGAATCGATCTCAATTGGGCCAAACAACCATCTCAATTCCTCCATGAGGATGGGGTTCTGTTGGCAAACGCTGTAGAGCCGATCGACATCATTGGAACTCTGTCGATCTATGAACCTGAGAAGAAGGCTGCTCAACCTCTTTTTCCTCTCTAAGTCTACTTCTTCGGCTAGCAGCTCAGCGACGAATTCAAAGTCATCCGGACGAAGCAGGCCAGGGAATACGCTCCAAAGAGCATACTCTACGTCATCCCAGCGCCCGCCCGCCTCTCGAAGCAAGAGCCTAACAAGCGTGCGGCGATGATCAGCTGACATCGACTCCAAGACTCGGTCATATGCATTCTGCAGCTCACCGTCATCAAGCACAAGATGATTATGAGCGCACAGGCGCTCGATGAACCAGTCGATCAACCGGCCGTTGCCAAGGAACTCGCCTACTCGCCTGAGAACCGCGATGACTACCCCATCCTCTCCGGATCCAAGCCATGACCGGTCAAGTAAAGGTGGGTCGTCATCGATCAAGGCTGGGCGATCACAGAGCCAGCGAACGCCGGCCTCAACGAGGTCAAGGGAGGCGTCATCGGAAATGAGTGCTCGCACCAAACGTTCTTCGATGAACGCCGTATAGGTGGTGTACGCATGTGAATCAGGTTCCACCAGGCAGGAGAAGAGTTCCTCAGGCGCAAGGTGACCTGGCCATAATGTCTGAAGGAGAAGGCCCCAAAGGCTGCAATCAACGTCTTCAGCGGGCTGCGCGCTAAGCAGCAAGGGTCGAAGCTCTGAAACCACCTCTGATTCGCCAAGCCGTGCCAAGTACAACGCCGCCTCGATGCGTAAGTTGATGTTCTCGTCCCCGCTGAGAATCACTCCGAGCACAGCCTCTTGGACCTGCCGTGTCCTTGTCTCCAGAGCAAGCGCGACGGCATTCCTCCGAGACACAGGATGAAGTGCTCGGTCGCCAATTGCAGCCTGGAGCTGGCGTTCGATTGACGGGTGATTAAGCTTCCTCAACTCAGGTCGAAGGTCTTGATAAATGGATTCGAGCTTCCAGGCTGGCGTGCCGGAAAGCAAGCGACCTACAAGTCGCTCTCGCTGGCTCACTGATAGTACGGTGGCGTTGCGAACGAGGGCAAGCTCCTCATGCTCAAGCATGAATTCGAAGACATCATCTCGCATCCCAGCAAGCCAAGCGGCGGTCACCTGGAGCGGTTCGACGATCCGACCATCGCCAACTTGGGGGTTGGTGAGAAGACTCTTCACCTTCGTCATCGTAATCCTGGTGTCTGCGAGGAAGCGAGCACCAAGGTACTCGGCATAGGTCTGGTGAGCCCAGTATCCGCCGGCCGTGAACAGACGGGTGTCCAAGGTCTCTTCAACGTCAGCCTGCTCAACAGCGATGGTCCTGCCTAAAGCCTCTTCCCCGTAGCCTACAAGGTCATCTGTCGTAACAATACGTTCTGACGTTTCTACAGCAGGTCTAGTGACTAATGCTTGCCGCCCTGACAATAGCATTACGCCAGCAATCCGGGAGGCAACGGCAACGCGCCCCTCAGCTGACAAGCGACCTCTCAGGCGCGGCTCCCCGCTCTCCTGCCTGAGTGTATTGAACTCCCGGCAATGTTGAAGACAGCCCCGCTCGTAGATCTCGAGCCTCCCTCCAGGGAGCCCTCCGTTGATCTCGAACTCCTTGATAAGGAGAGCCAGGCCGAATGGGTTTGTTGCAATAGGGACGACATCCTTCTCTTGAAGCTCGGCGAAGAAACGGTCGATATCAAGGCGATGCAGCTCCAGTGCGGCCCGCACATCGGCCAAACGCAGAGGTGCCAGGGTATAAACCCCGACGGATTGCTCATCGAAAATGGTCTTGAGCCCGGCGATGAAGGACTCCGGGAGCTGCGTTGAACGGCAGGTCACCCGAAGGTGAAGCTGCTCACGTTCTCCCAAGTCGGAGAGCAATCGTTCCAAGTAGCGCGGTAGAGTGGGGTCAAGAGCCATGCCTTCATCCAAGGCGTCCAAGAATAAGTAGCGCTGCGCAGCGGGGCGACGCCAGTCCAGGACATCCCGGTGACCACTAATATGGGCGCGCAAATCCGCGGGTGAGAACTCTCCCAGTCGGACAACAAGGGTGCGTGCGCCTGGGACCTCTACCTCAATACGCGATGCCTCGACCTCCAAGATGGAGCTCTTACCCAGGCCTGGCTCGCCTATGAGAAGGAGGCACTTCTGCGAACGCATTGAATCCAGCTGAACCAAGCGACTAAAGCGGTCACGGCAGGACCCGAGCGAATCGACCAAGAATCCCAGGTCATCAAGTTCAGGGGTGATGTCGCGTGGATGCCAGAAGCGTGCCCACGGATATGGTTGAAGTGGCATAGTCTCTCACGCTATATAGGCATAGAAGAGAACGCTCCCTAAGCCGATGGCCTTACCAAAGCTCTCCAGTCTCCAATGGTCTTGAGAGCAAGCGCCTTGTCCGCATCAAGGGGGACTCCGAATTCGGTCTCAACGGCGATCGCCAGGTCGATGATACGCCAGTTCGCCGCACCGAAGGAGGAGATCTCTTGGTCGTCCCTGAGTGGCACGACGAGATCGAGTCGGAGATACCGCGCCATCAGCTGGTCCAGTTGCGTCGTTGCGCCCGCTTTCATCAAAGAATGATCCTTTCCCCAAAACCGTTCTCGACGATGCCCGGCTCGTATAGCACCTCAGCAGTCCCGGAGGACAACTCAAACGCCTCCCAGGCTGCTTCGAGACGCTGACGATTCGCCACAGCGTGCTCCAAATCCTTGTCGCGGAGTGTGGCGCGAATGAACTGAACACTCCTTAATGCGAACATCTGCCACTGGGCGAAGTTGACTGCTCTTGCTGCTTCGAAGAAGTCGCCCGTCGCTCCTCCCTGAAGGGCAACCTTGCCTGCATTCGCCGTCGTTGCAATCGAGTGGCAGTAAAACAGCAGTGAAGAAAGTCGTGCGCTGGAGCGCATCCTGGCAATTTGCTGCCCTGCAAGGTTAGCCCTTATCAAGGCCCGCGGATCTTCGCCAGCCTCGTCCACGCCTCGCAGGAAAACATACAAGCGTATCAACCCTTCAATCAGCCCTGGGACGATGCCACCCGCTAAGTAATGACGGAGGTCGTAGCCCTGCTGATAAAGGACCCGGACGACATCGGAAATGGTCTCGTCATCGGGAGCGTAAGGCACCCGTATTCGGAGAATCCGGAAGAGGCTCGAGCCTGGAAGAGGAAGTCCCATTGGCGTCGCTACATCGCTGATGAGGTGACCGAGCCACAACAATGGCGCTAGGCACACCCGGAGCCAATCCGGGGACACGCCATCGATGTTGAAGACCCGCCCATCATAAGCGGTGCCGCTCATCCGCCCTGAAGCGATATCCATTAAGCCGAACACGTATCCGAAGGGCGAGGGATCGTGTCCGAATGAAAGGACACGATGATTGACAGGGCTGAAGCCAATGTCTGAACCCGGGAACACGCTCTTGTCATAAGGGACCCTGCAGAGCCTCTCGAGCCATCCAAGCTCTGGCCGAAGGTCTTTCAGGCGCGCGGAAAGCCAGCCCACAGGCACCTTTCCTCCCTCGATTGTTGGCGTCCACGGTGTTTTCGGAGGGACGCCCACGAGTAGGAAGTCGGCCAGTATAGCCATGCACCCAACTGTGATGATGACGAAACGGTCCAAGTCATCCATCGGCGGGATTGCCTTGACCGAGCGCAAGTATTCATCATCGAGCTGACGTCGATGCTCCTCGGAGAGCATGCCTGCCGCCGCTACGAGATCTCCAAGCATCGGGTCAACGGCAGGCCGCTCGGCGTCATCGGCCCTTGGAGCATTCACCTGACACCCCAACCCGCGCGCCAATTCCTCGATACGGCTTGCCAATGCATCGATATAGTCTGAACGTTCCTCTTGCATTTTGTGAAGGGAATGAACGTCGTTGGACGCTTCCCTGATGCGCTTTCCTTGCGAATCAAGTTCGTCGTTAGGATTCATCCGTTAACGATTCCCTGGTTCCGCCTGAGCGCTCCCTCAAGAATGTGGAGAGCCCTCTCAAGTTCCTTGACGCGCTCATCGCTCTTCGTGCCCGCAAACCGAAGCGCATCGATCTCCCTTTCGAGAGCTTGAATAGCATCACGTTGGGCCACGAGGAAGCTCTGGGCCTTTGCAGTATCTCGCTGTCCCTGAAGGATAAACTCCCGTAATACCACTTCAAGCTTAGCGGCAGACAGCAAGATTGAAACGGCGGTCAAGTTTGCGATTGTTGTCCCAGCAATCCCTCCTGCGCCAAGCCCAAGGAGCGCTCCCCCTCCGACCAGAACAACCATCCCGCCGGTCATTCCAAACCCGCCGGCGGCGACAGCGCCTCCTCCTATCGCTGCGAGCCCTGCATTTACAGCAGCCGCTCCACCGAGGCCCATCGCACCACCAACAGCACCCGCGATAAAGGGTGCTGCTATGCCGAGGGTTAACGCGCCGATCCCCAGGCCGGCGACGATCCCAATCGCGACTTTAAACCAGTACCCGGAAAGCGCTTTGTGCGCCTTCTCAAGCGACTTCCGTAGTTCTTTTGCACGACCAGCAGGGAAGCCCAAGGCCTCCGAGGTTCTTTCAAGTAACCGATCGTGCTCTTTGCGGCACAACTGGAGACCGCGAAAGGTCTTCTCATTCTTCTCAAAGGGCCAGTACGCATCCCAGGCTACCAACTCAAGAAGTAGAATCCCGCTGCGAACACGATCAGACAGGCCCCGCAATCTTTTAGTCTCATGCTCGAACTCGTTAGAGTCCCGACTCCATAACGCGGGCTTTTCATCTGTGCTCATTTCGGCGAACCCCTTGAGAACAAGGTCTACCCAACGTTCTCGCCACTTTCTCTTTTTCGATTTCAGCTCCGCCGAATTGTCTCCGACAAGGACCGTCCTGGTCGTCGCTTCGATATCGGCATCTACGAGATGGAGTTGCAACGAGGCCAAAAGGGAGAGTTCAGATACGTTGAGGCCAAAGTCCTTAAGGATCGTTTCAGATGCGCTCATTACTGCTTCCTGTCTGCTATTTCCGAGCGACGGCCCCTTATTAGGTAGTATTGAATAAGGGGAAATCCAATATTCCGTTCCGGTTTCACCCAGGCTTTACGGAAAGCAACCGATAGTGAACGGCGACTAAAAAGTTGCCACCGTATTGCCGCACTATTGATTTTTACCCAATGGCAAGTTGACGTTACCCGGTTCCTTTCCGAGCACTCCTCGATTCAACACAAGATCTTGCGGATAGCCAAGAGCTTGGTCTTAGTTGACGGAAATTAGCTCAGCAGAAGCCCGCCGGGGATAAAAACCGGCGGGCTTCTGGGTGTAGTTGATGAAATTCAAGCCGTCTTCCTTGCAGCGAGCTCGACTGATCCGCGTACCCAATCACATAGGAATACCTTCGAACGGTTCACGCGCCGCAAGAGCTGTACTCACCAGCACTTGGAGGGCGGGTACCTTGCCAAAATCGGGGGCAGGCCAGTTGATCGGTAAGGGCAGATGATTTCGGTGGCTATCAAGGACGAACGGGCCGGTCGCTCTGACCCGCCCCTTCAGGCTAAAACCCAGACTACTACTGGGTTTGTAATAGTGGAAGCTCAGGGATTCGAACCCTGGACCAAGGGATTATGAGTCCCCTGCTCTAACCGCTGAGCTAAGCTTCCGCGATGTGTCAGAGCCCCATTATTCCCGATGCGCCCGCGAAGTTCAAGGCTTGCGGGGGATGAGATCCGCCCAACGGGTAGTCTCTAGGCGCTGTCTGGGGTATAATGCGCTAGATTTGCTTCTGCTCGTTATGGAGGACCTCGCATGAGCCCCGGACCCGAAGACCTCGGCATCCTTTACACGATGATCACCATCTTCTTCATCGTGACCGTCGCCACCGTCACCTTCGGCTACCAAGCCCTGAAGGCCGATAAGCACCACGACGAGACCGAGCCCCAGGCTCACTAGTCCTTAAAGTCAAAGCGCTGCAGCGGACGCACCCACTCCGCGAAGCCCATGGCCACCGGGTCGATCGCGTCCCAACCATGGCTGTAGTGCATCAAATGAGTAATCCGCTTACGCTCGGGAGGCAACTCCCGAGCGAGCTGCTCCAGGGGGGTGTGGACGTTCGACTTGCCCCCCACCAGCTGGCAATCCTGGAAGATGGCCTCCAGCGGAGCGCCGTTCGGCCCCTCGCTCGGCGGGAGTAGCTGGGTATCTGACGAGTAATAGACGCGGTCCCCGAGAAAGACACTGAAGGCGGGCTTCCCCTTCACATGCAGCGTCGGCCGCAAGGTAATGGGCGGCAGCCCCTTGATCCGCAGGACCGGCTCCGCCTCGCGCAGCACATGCAGCTCGAAGAAATCCGAAAGGCTCAGGGTGGTCGCTTCGCCCTCGCCCGTCTGCGTGCGCGCCATGCCGCCGCGCAAAGATCCCTCCCAGAGCTCGTCCATCAAGGATTCATGCACGTAGAGGTTCGGGCGCTGCTTCGTGATGAAGCGGCTCAGATGCCCCACGACTTCCAGCCCGCCCACATGATCGGCATGCACGTGGGTGATGACGATATGCTTCACCTCGCCGAGCCGGCCCATCTCGAGAAGCTTGGGCGGCGTGGTGTAGCCGCAATCGAGAAGTAAGACGGCGTCCGGATCCTGCCCCTCGACGAGGACATTGTTGTTGCCGAACTCGGGAGTCAAGCCACCACCGACCCCCAAGAACGTCATGCTGAACTGGCTTTGCAAAACCGCTCCTTTCGGGGAAGGCCGCTCCACGCACCGAGACTGGGCTTATACCCCAGCCTATTCGAATCTCCTCAGACCATTCAAGCGAACGATCGCTCGGATGGCAAGTCTTTCGCCTTTCGAGGGCTCAGGGCTTGGCCCGCAGACCCCGTTGATACTAAGATTCAGAGAGAAAGGAGGCTTCATGGCTGACACTATCCCCTTCACCGAGCCCGCGATCATGGCCCGGGAACTCCGCCGTTCCTTCGATGGACGGCCCGCCGTCGCCGGCATCTCGCTCGAGGTTCGCTCCGGCGAAGTCTTCGGCATCCTGGGCCCCAACGGCTCCGGAAAGACCACCACCGTGCGCCTCCTCAACGGCCTCATCTCCCCCGATGCCGGCGAAATGCGCGTCCTGGGCTTGGACCCGGTGACGCAAGGGGATCAAGTTCGCCGCCATACCGGGGTCCTCACGGAGTCCCCCTCGCTCAACGAAGGGCTCTCGGTCTACGATAACCTGGAGTTCTACGGCACCCTCTACGGGATTCCTGCCGCCACGCTCCCCGCCCGCATCAAGTCCGTGCTCGAGCGCATGGGCCTCACGTCCCGCATGCTCGACAAGGCCGGCGGTCTTAGCAAGGGCATGAAGCAGCGCCTCGCGATCGCCCGCGCCATCCTCCACGAGCCCCCCGTCCTCTTCCTCGACGAGCCCACCTCGGGTCTCGACCCCGAAGCCGCCGAGCAAATCAATGCCCTGATCCTGGACCTCAAACGCCAGGGACATACGGTCTTCCTCTGCACCCACCGGCTCACCGAAGCCGAACGGGTCTGCGATCGCTTCGCCTTCTTCAGTCAGGGGCGCATCCTCGCCACCGGCACCAAGGCCGAGTTGGAGCGGCAAATCGACGGCGGGCTGCGCGTCGAGCTGGAATTCGCCGGGGAGATTCCCGAGGGCCTCGTTGGCACCCGCGAGGAGCAGATGCTCCAGGCCACGGTGGACACTCGCGACGCCATCGCGGACCTGGTCGCGGCCGCCGTCACGGCCGGAGGCCGGGTGGTACGGGTCAGTCCGCTCATCCCCTCGCTCGAGGACATCTACTTCACGCTGCAGAACCGATCGGAGGCCCCTCATGAACTGGCGTAGCATCTGGGCGATCGCCCGAAAGGACCTCAAGGAGGTCTTCGCCAACCGTGCGGTCTGGGCGCCCGTGATCCTGCTGCCCCTGATCCTCGTGGTCGCGCTTCCCGCGCTGCTGATCCTCATGCCCTCCATGGTTCCCCAGCAACAGATGAACATCCCGGCGGATCTCGTCGCGAAGCTGCTCGTCCAGGTTCCGAAGGGTCTCGCCGAGCTCATCGCCCCGCTGCCGCCCACCCAGCAGGTCAGCCTGCTCATGGTCAGCACGGTCTTCGCCCCGATGCTCCTGACCATCCCCCTCATGATCGCAAGCCTAATTGGGGCCAACTCGTTCGCCGGCGAAAAGGAGCGCAAGACCCTCGAAGCCCTCCTCTACACGCCCGCGACGGACGGCGAACTCTTGCTCGGCAAGATGCTGGCCGCGGTGATCCCCGCGGTCCTGCTGAGCTGGGTGAGCTTCGTTCTCTACGCAGTGGTCGTCAATGCGGCCTCGTGGCCCATCGTGCGCCAGGTCTGGTTCCCGACGCCCACCTGGTGGCCCCTCATGCTCTGGGTCACCCCGGCCATCGCGGTCCTGGGCCTCGGGCTCACCGTGATCGTCTCCTCGAAGGTCAACACTTTCATGGAAGCCAACCAGCTCTCGGGGGTCTCGGTGATCGTGGTGGTGGCCCTGGTCGTGAGCCAAGTCTCGGGCGCGCTCTACCTGGGAACGGGCCTGATCATCCTGCTCGGAGCCGTCGTCTGGGCCTTGGACATCGGGTTGATCGCGGTCGCGATCAAGACCTTCTCCCGCTCGTCGCTCATCACTCGCATGTAAGCTGCGCCTGGGGAGGCGGGCCCTCCGCCGTGGGGCAGTACGACTCGCCCGTCGTGCTGCCCCATCCCCCAAGCGGGAGGGATGCGCTCCCCCGACCCGCCATGCGAAGCATCCGGCCGAGCCATGCAAGGGCCCTTGCCCCATGCGAATGGGTCTTCATCTTGCCGCTCCTTTCCATCATCCTTGACTCAAGCGGCATCCTAAGCGAGAATCGACCTATCGATCCAACTGAAAGAAACGATTCAATCATTCGGGAATTCCGATGGAACTGCGAAACCTCCTCACCTTCCGAACCGTTGCCGAGACGCTGAGCTTCACCCGAGCGGCCGAGTCCCTGAGCTACGCCCAGTCGAGCGTCACCGCCCAGATCCAAGCCCTCGAGGCCGAGCTGGGGGTTCCGCTCTTCGAGCGGCTCGGTAAAAGGGTCCAGCTCACCTCGGCCGGGTCTCAACTGCTGGGCTATGCCAAGAAGCTTCTCCTGCTCGAAGAGGAAGCCCGACTCGCCGTGACCTCGAACGACGAACCTCAAGGTCCCTTGATCATCGGAGCCCCGGAGAGCCTCTGCACCTATCGGTTGCCGGCGATACTGGGAAAGCTTCGTGCCCGGCACCCGAAGATCCAACCGATCTTCCGGCCGGGAAGCTGTTCGGATCTGCGAAGAGCGGTCGCCGAGGGAAACCTGGACCTCGCCTTCGTCATGGATTTGGACACCCCTCAAACGGGGGTCGTCAACGAATCACTCTTGGCGGAGCCCATCCGGGTGCTCGCTCACCCGCAACATCCCTTGAGCGCGTCAGCGAACGTCACCGCCTCGGATCTGAAGGAGGAGACCCTGCTGCACGTGGAGGCCGGATGTAGTTACCGGAGCCTTTTCGAGCGGGCCATGGCCGAGGCCGGCGTCCGGAACGATACCGTCATCGAGTTTTCGAGCATAGAGGCCATCAAGCAGTGCGCCATGGCGGGAATGGGCATCGCCGTCCTCCCCGAGGTCGCCGTCCGGGACGAGCTCGCGCGGGGAGACCTGGCGGAGCTGCTCTGGCACCGTGACGACTTCTCCGTCACCACCCAGATGACCTGGCACAAAGAAAAATGGATCTCTCCCGCCTTGAGCGCCTTCCTAGAGATCACCCGAGAGGCGTTCAGCGAACAGCGGCGGGATTACGGCGCGTAGATCATCTTGCGGGTCATCCCCCCGTCCAGGACCAGGTTCTCTCCCGTGATGAAACCAGCCTCCTCCGAACAGAGGAACAAGGCGGCCGCCGCCACATCCTCGGGACGCCCCACGCGGCCCGCCGGATGCTGGCGGTGGTCCACTTTCCGCAGGGCCTCGGGATGCCGCGCCGAGTGCTTCTTCCAGCCGCTGACGTCAATCCAGCCGGGGCTGATGCAATTCACCCGCACGTCGGGCCCCAGGCTGATCGCCAGGGAATGCGTGAGGGCCACGACTCCACCCTTGGAGGCGGAATAGGCCGCGGTATCCGGCTCGGACATCAAGGCCCGGGTCGACGCCATGTTGAGGATCACGCCCCGGCTGGCCCTCAGGGCCGGCGCAGCGTACTTGGTCGCCAGGAAGACCGAGGTCAGGTTGATGCCCAGGACCCGGTTCCAGGCGTCGAGCGTGAGTTCGTCGAGCGGCTGGAACTCCGAGATGCCCGCGTTATTGACGAGGATGTCGAGCCTTCCGAAGGCTTCGAGGGTAGCGGCGATCAGGGCCTTGACGTCTTCCTCGCGCGAGACGTCCGTCTTCACGAAGCGAGCCGGCCCTTGCGACGCAAACTCGGAGAGGGTCTCCGCCCCGGCTTCCGCGTCCGCGTCCGCCAAGACCACGTGAGCCCCCTCCACGAGGAAGCGCTCGGCGATCGCCTTGCCGATCCCCTGGGCGCCCCCCGTCACGATGGCGACCTTGCCGTCCAGCCTCATGCCTCGGCCCCTATCCTTTTACTTCTTCTTCCACTTGAGCTGCGAGATCACGATGACGATCTCGTCGACCAGGCCGAGGGCGCCCTGCGCGATGTCCTTGTAGTGGAGGGTCTTGGAGGCCGAAAGAACGTTCACGGCCAGAGGGAAGAGCTGGTCGAGGACGGGGATGTTGCCCACGAAGGGAATGAGCGCGGCCAGCATGCCGACGGCCGTAGCCTTGATGGCCTCCTGCTTGTTGAAGGCCTCGCCGCGGTGGGTGAGCCAGTAGATCGACAGCCCCTTGGCCGCGCCCAGGGCCACCTCGATGGCGATGGGAATGACCAGGGCGGGCAGAGCGTCAAACTCGCCGACCTGCATGACCTTGTCTAGGGGCAACTCGACGTCGTAGTCCTTGGTACTGACCTTGACGAGGCCCGTCCGGGGCGTCTTGCCGAAGTCGTAGACCGTCGGCGCCATGAGCTGGTAGCGCAGGGTGACCACCGAGCCGCGGGTGCTCACGAGGCCGTCGAAGCGCTTCTGCATCTCGACGGCGAACGCGCGGGCCATGGCGTCGGACTTCTGGCTGGTCGCCTGAACGTCGGTAGCCACGGAGGAAGCGAGGGGAGTATTCGCAAGCTGGCCGCATCCGGTCAGGCTGCTGGCCAGGAAGGTCGTCATCACGAGGAGGCTGATCCGATTTCGCATGGGTGAAGGCTCCGTCTATTCAGGGGAGGTTACCAGCAATTGTTAACCTCATTTACATATAGCCTTACCCCGGATTTCACCTCACCAAGATCAAGATAAATGGAAGTTAAGCTTACTTTAACGAATTTGACGCTCAGCCGGGACGGCGGGCGAGGACGGTGGCGAGGTAGCGCGCGAGGCCCGCGTAGGTCGCATCGTCCCAGAAGTTCATGTACTGCTTGAGGAAGCGGTCCTGGTCCTCGGGCGAGAAGTCGAGCATGGAGAGGGCCTTCATGGCGGTGGAGATGCGATGCCCCTTTAGCTCGCGGTGAGGCTCGTAGGGAACGTCGATGCCGTGGCGCTCCCGGAAGAGGTCGCGAACCAGGTAATCGGCTTGCTGGCGGGAATTAAGGGTCATGGCGGTTTTCCTCTCAAGCGGGGGCCCTTCATGGTGCGCGACTTCCCC
>Ga0065704_10002360_pt1 | contig 13852 bp, 14 predicted proteins | sample SwiRhicommuniRL2_FD_59091 | JGI IMG/M metagenome (GOLD analysis project Ga0065704, IMG submission 59091) | Switchgrass rhizosphere bacterial communities from Rose Lake, Michigan, USA - RL2 v2 (version 2) | ecosystem: Host-associated > Plants > Roots > Rhizosphere > Soil | place: East Lansing, MI
CGCCGCTGTCACCCTTGGGTGTGCATCCCCACCTGCAAAGTCGCGGCGATATTGCGTGAGGCGCGGTAAATGTTGTCATAGGCGCCGCGAAACGCCTCTTCCAGTGAACCAATGCTGGTCAGCACGCTGAACACGGCGTCAATGCCGTACTGGTGCACTATGCCCACGTCCGGGGTCAGGCTACCGGCAATGCCAATCACCGGCTTATGGTATTTTTTGGCGACGTTCGCCACACCGACGGGCACTTTGCCGTGAATGCTCTGGCTGTCGATACGCCCTTCCCCCGTCAGCACCCATGTGCAGTCGTGGATATGCTCTTCAAGGTTGAGCGCCTGGGTGACAATCTCAATCCCGCTCTTTAGTTCCGCACCGAGAAAGGCCATCAGCGCTGCNCCCATACCGCCCGCAGCACCGGCTCCCGGTACGTGCTTTACGTCGATACGCAGGGATTTTTTAATCACGTCGGCAAAGTGGCTGAGATTGGCGTCCAGCTCGAGGATCATCCCCTCGGTCGCCCCTTTTTGTGGGCCAAAGACGCGCGACGCGCCTTTCTCTCCCACCAGCGGGTTGGTGACGTCGCAGGCGACGCGGATTGCGCAGCCCTTAAGCCGGGCATCCAGCCCTGAGACATCAATACTGTTAAGCGCCATCAGGCTGCCGCCGCCGTAGCCGATCGCCGTGCCGTTGGCATCGCTGAGCTTCGCCCCGAGCGCCTGCATCATTCCCGCGCCACCGTCGTTGGTCGCGCTTCCGCCGATGCCGATAATAATATTGCGCGCGCCTTTATCCAGCGCGCAGAGGATAAGCTCCCCGGTGCCGCGTGAAGTGGTAACCAGCGGGTTGCGCTGTGCCGGAGGGACTAATGCCAGACCGCTGGCTGCCGCCATCTCGATAAACGCCGTGCTGCCGTCGCCGGACATTCCCCAGCAGGCATTCACCTTCTCCCCCAGCGGTCCCGTCACCACGGCATGATGTTCGCTACCGCGGGTGGCGGCGATCATCGCTTCAACCGTGCCTTCCCCGCCGTCGGCGACGGGAACAGAAACATAAAGTGCGTCGGGGAAGATTTCCCGAAATCCTTTTTCTATCGCCTGAGCTACCTCGGTGGCAGAAAGGCTTTCTTTATAAGAGTCTGGCGCGATTACGATTTTCATAGTTGTAGCCTGTTACAGCACGGATCCGGCCTGGACCGTAGGCCCGGTAAGCAAAGCGCCACCGGGCAGGACGTCATTAGCGAGCAACTTCCACTTTCGCCAGTTTTTCGTAGTAGCATGCGATGGCGCTATGGTCGGCGGTGCCCAGACCGTCCGCGCGCAGCGCCTGCATCATTTCCATGACTGCAGCGGTCAGCGGCAGCTGTGCGCCCACGCCGTGAGAGGTATCCAGCGCGTTAGCCAGATCTTTAATGTGCAAGTCAATGCGGAAACCCGGCTTGAAGTTACGATCCATCACCATCGGCGCTTTCGCATCCAGCACGGTGCTACCCGCCAGGCCGCCACGGATTGCCTGATAGACCAGATCCGGGTTGACGCCCGCCTTGGTGGCCAGCGTCAACGCTTCTGACATCGCCGCGATATTCAGCGCCACAATCACCTGGTTCGCCAGCTTGGTGACGTTACCCGCGCCGATTTCACCGGTATGCACCACGGAACCGGCCATGGCTTTCATCAGGTCGTAATATTGGTCGAAAACTGCCTTGTCGCCGCCCACCATCACCGACAGCGTGCCGTCGATGGCTTTTGGCTCGCCGCCGCTGACCGGTGCGTCCAGCATGTCCACGCCTTTCACCTTCAGCGCCTCGCTGATTTCACGGCTGGCCAGCGGGGCAATAGAGCTCATGTCGATAACCACCAGGCCCGGCTTCGCGCCGTCGATAATGCCGTTCTCGCCCAGAGCGACCTCTTTCACATGCGGGGAGTTTGGCAGCATGGTGATGATCACATCGCACTGCTCGGCTATCGCTTTGGCCGTGGTTGCCGCTTCTGCCCCGGCTGAAATCACTTCAGCCACGGCGTCTGAATTACGGTCTAACACCACCAGTGAGTAACCCGCTTTGATGAGGTTCTTACTCATTGGTTTACCCATGATACCTAAGCCAATAAAGCCCACTTTCAGCGTCATAATCTTTTCCTCAGTGATGGTTATTTTTTAAAAGCGTCTGCTAATTTCTGCGTGGCGGAGCGGAACACGCCGAGATCGCTACCCACGGCAACGAACGTCGCCCCCCACTCCAGATAGCGGCGGGCATCGGCTTCAACCGGGGCCAGAATGCCGCAGGGTTTGCCGTGCGCTTTGGCGCGAGCAAAGATGTGCTGAATGGCGCGCTGCACGTCAGGATGACCCGCATTGCCCAGATGCCCGAACGCAGCGGCCAGGTCGCTTGGACCGACAAAGATGCCGTCCACGCCGTCGGTGGCGGCGATGGCATCGACGTTATCCACGCCCTGCTGGCTCTCGATCTGCACCAGGATGGTGATGTTCTTGTTGGACTGGGCGAAGTAGTCCGGCACGGTGCCAAACATGTTGGCGCGGTGCGATACGGACACGCCGCGAATGCCCTCCGGCGGGTAGCGGGTAGAGGCCACGGCCAGCACCGCCTCTTCTTCCGTTTCCACGAACGGGATCAGGAAGTTGTAGAAACCGATATCCAGCAGGCGCTTGATGATGACCGGCTCGTTCGTCGGTACGCGTACCACCGGTGCGCTCTGGCTGCCCTTCAGCGCCATCAGCTGCGGAATAAAGGTGCTGATGTCATTTGGCGCATGTTCGCCGTCCAGCACCAGCCAGTCGAAACCGGCCAGTCCAAGCACTTCGGTGCTGATCGGGCTTGCCAGCGCGGACCAGCAGCCAATCTGGATCTGATGCGCCGCGAGGGCCGCCTTAAACTTATTCGGGAAGATATCGTTACTCATCGCTTATACCTTTGCTTATTTCTGCAATTCCATACGTTTGATGTCGCCTACCACGAACAGGTAGCAGAACATCGCCATCAACGCTGAACAGCCAACAAATACCAGTGCCGCGTTGAACGAATGCAGCTCACTGACCAGATAACCAATGACCAGTGGAGTCGCGATGGACGCCACGTTGCCAAAGACGTTAAATACCCCGCCGCACAGGCCAACAATCTCTTTTGGCGCGGTGTCGGAAATCACCGGCCAGCCCAGCGCGCCGAAGCCTTTGCCGAAGAACGCCAGCGCCATCAGGGCTACCACCAGCGTGGTGTTGTTGGTGTAGTTGCACAGAATGATGGACGACGCCAGCAACATGCCGAGCACAATCGGCAGCTTACGCGCCAGGGTTATCGACTTGCCCTGCTTAATCAGATAATCCGAGAACACTCCGCCCAGCACGCCGCCAGCAAAACCGCACAGCGCCGGAATGGAGGCCACCAGACCCACTTTCAGAATCGACATCCCTTTTTCCTGCACCAGATAAATCGGGAACCAGGTAAGGAAGAACCAGGTGATGGTGTTGATAAAGTATTGACCAAAAAAGACGCCCAGCATCATGCGGTTGGTCAACAACTGTTTGATGTAATGGAGCTTAGGACCGCCTGCGACCTGCGCACCGGGCTTTTTGTGGTCCATATCCACCACCGCGCCGCCTTCGGAGATGAACTTCAGCTCCTGCTCTGACATGCGCGGGTGATCGGTCGGGTTATGGATATACTTCACCCATACGCCGGTCAGCACAAAGCCAATCACGCCCATCACGGTAAAGACGTGTTCCCAGCCCCAGGCGAAGGTCAGCCAGCCCAGCAGCGGAGAGAAGATTGCCAGCGAGAAATACTGCGCGGCGTTAAACAACGCAGACGCGGTGCCGCGCTCTTTGGTCGGGAACCAGGCCGCCACGATACGGGCGTTTGCCGGAAAAGACGGCGCTTCCGAGAAGCCGAGCATAAAGCGCATGATGAACATCGACACGCCCGCCCAGGCCAGCGGGAAGACATCCACAAAGCCCTGCAGGAAGGTGAACAGCGACCAGAAGAACAGGCTGTAGGTATAGACCTTTTTGGAACCGAACTTATCCAACAGCCAGCCGCCGGGAATTTGCATCAGCAGGTAGGCCCAGCCGAACGCAGAGAAGATATACCCCATCGAGACGGCACTGAGCTGCAGCTCTTTTGCCACTTCCGTACCGGCAATCGACAGCGTCGCACGGTCAGCGTAGTTAATGGCCGTGACGATAAAAATAATCAGTAATATTAAATAGCGAGTGGGCACACCCTTTTTCGATTCTACAACGGTATCCAGAATCATGTTTATTTCCTCAGGCACAGCGAAATTTATATTTATAATTTTAGAAAACATATTTCCTGATTATTTATCGATAGCAGGCAATATCAGGTAATTAACCAGACGCAATATCAATGTGATTCAGTATAATCACCACTTTATGGCATCGCACTGGATTAACGCTCAATTATCACACCTGAAATGAATAAGTTTTTGAGCATATGCACAAAGCACTGGGCGCTGCTGCACAGAATCACGTATTCCCAGCCACAGTGCGCTATCTCTCGCTTTAGGGGGTGACTTGGATCACATTCTTATATCTCAAGTCCTGACATTCTTTATTTAAGAAAGCAGCGTCTTTATTTAGAAAATAAGTATACCCTAAATAATTCGAGTTGCAGGAAGGCGGCAAAGGAGTGAATCCCCAGGAGCTTACATAAGTAAGTGACTGGGGTGAACGAGAGCAGCCAACGCACATGCAACTTGAAGTATGACGGGTATAAATAACTATCTGCATGGCTGCATTAATGATCAGACACTTTGCTGGAGAATAGTGAACAATGGCCGACATTGAAATTCGACAGGCATCGCCGACGGCGTTTTATATAAAAGTACATGACACCGATAACGTGGCGATTATTGTCAACGACAACGGCTTAAAAGCGGGAACCCGTTTCCCGGACGGGCTGGAACTGATTGAGCATATTCCGCAGGGGCATAAGGTGGCGCTGGTGGATATCCCGGCGCACGGTGAAATCGTGCGCTACGGTGAAATTATTGGCTATGCCGTTCGCGCTATCCCGCAGGGGAGCTGGATTGAAGAGTCGCTGGTTGAGCTGCCAAAAGCGCCGCCGCTAAATACCCTGCCGCTGGCTACGCGCGTGCCTGAACCGCTTCCGCCGCTGGAGGGCTATACCTTCGAAGGCTACCGCAACGCGGACGGCAGCGTCGGCACCAAGAACCTGCTCGGCATTACTACCAGCGTGCACTGCGTGGCAGGCGTGGTGGATTACGTGGTCAAAATAATCGAGCGCGACCTGCTGCCGAAATACCCGAACGTGGATGGAGTAGTAGGGCTGAACCACCTCTACGGCTGCGGCGTGGCGATCAACGCACCCGCGGCGGTAGTGCCAATCCGCACCATTCACAATATTGCGCTCAACCCGAACTTTGGCGGCGAGGTGATGGTCATCGGTCTGGGATGTGAAAAACTTCAGCCTGAGCGCCTGCTGCAGGGCACCGAGGATGTGAAAGCGATTCCGGTCGACGAGGCCAGCATCGTGCGCCTGCAGGACGAGCATCACGTCGGCTTCCGATCGATGGTCGACGATATTTTGCAGGTGGCTGAACGCCATCTGGACAAGCTCAACAAGCGCCAGCGCGAAACCTGCCCGGCCTCTGAGCTGGTGGTGGGCACCCAGTGCGGCGGCAGCGATGCGTTTTCCGGCGTGACCGCCAACCCGGCTGTGGGCTATGCGTCCGATCTGTTTGTGCGCTGCGGCGCCACGGTGATGTTCTCCGAAGTGACTGAAGTGCGTGACGCCATCCATCTGCTGACGCCGCGCGCCGTCAACGAAGANGTGGGCAAGCGNCTGCTGGAAGAGATGGCCTGGTACGATAACTATCTCGATATGGGGCAAACCGACCGCAGCGCTAACCCGTCGCCGGGCAACAAAAAAGGCGGCCTGGCCAACGTGGTGGAAAAAGCCCTTGGCTCGATTGCTAAATCCGGCCAGAGCGCGATTGTCGAAGTGCTCTCTCCGGGCCAGCGCCCGACCAAACGCGGCCTGATTTATGCGGCAACGCCTGCCAGCGATTTCGTCTGCGGTACTCAGCAGGTGGCGTCCGGCATTACGGTTCAGGTCTTTACCACCGGGCGCGGCACGCCGTACGGCCTGATGGCGGTGCCGGTGATTAAAATGGCGACCCGCACCGAGCTGGCAAACCGCTGGTATGACTTAATGGATATCAACGCGGGCACCATCGCCACCGGGGAAGAGAGCATTGAGGACGTGGGCTGGAAGCTGTTCCACTTCATTCTGGATGTCGCCAGCGGCCGGAAGAAAACGTTCTCCGATCAATGGGGATTACATAATCAGCTGGCGGTGTTTAACCCGGCACCGGTGACGTGAGTTTGCTGTAAACCTCGCTTAGCATGGCTTCGGCCATGCTTTTTTTTGCTTTCATTTCTTTCGCATTCTTCCCTTTCATTTCGATTCTTTCATTTTTAAGATACCAATCACAAAATAACATTCCGAAACCCTATATTGTCTTTCACATAAACAAAACGAAAGGTTTCGGAGGAAAGATGTTCATCATCTCGTCGAAAGCGATGCTGCTGAAAGCACAGCGCGAAGGTTACGCCGTACCGGCATTCAATATTCATAATCTCGAAACGCTGCAGGTGGTCGTTGAAACGGCCTCTGAGATGCGCTCTCCGCTGATCGTGGCGGGTACGCCCGGCACATTCAGCTATGCCGGAACCGGTAACGTGGTCGCCATCGCCAGCGATCTGGCCAAAACGTACAACCAGCCACTGGCGATCCACCTCGATCATCACGAAGATTTCGACGATATCGCGCAGAAAGTCCAGAGCGGGATCCGCTCGGCGATGATCGACGGATCGCATCATCCATTCGCTGAAAATGTCGCGCTGGTGAAGAAAGTGACAGACTACTGCCACCGTTACGATGTGAGCGTGGAGGCTGAACTTGGCCGTCTTGGCGGGCAGGAAGATGACCTTGTGGTCGACAGCAAAGATGCGCTTTACACCAACCCGCTACAGGCACGCGAGTTTGTTGAATTAACGGGTATCGACTCATTGGCCGTCGCCATCGGTACCGCGCACGGCCTCTACACTGCCACGCCGAAACTTGATTTTGAACGTCTGGCAGAGATCCGCAATCAGGTCGATATCCCGCTGGTGCTGCACGGCGCTTCCGGTTTATCTACGGCCGATATCCTTCAGGCCATTCGCCTCGGTATCTGCAAGGTCAACGTTGCCACAGAACTCAAAATCGCCTTCTCGAATGCCCTGAAAACCTATCTCGCTTCACATCCCGAAACCAGTGACCCGCGACATTACATGGTGCCCGCCAAACGCGCCATGAAAGAGGTGGTGCGTAAAGTGATTAACGATTGTGGTTGTGAAGGAAAGCTCTAAATACGAAAGCCTGAAGTCCTGACCTGGAGGAAACGTGAAAGATATTATTACCCGCCATAAAGCGGGAGAAGATCTCGGTATTTGCTCAGTTTGCTCAGCACACCCGCTGGTTATCGAAGCCGCATTGCGGTTCGATCTGCATACCGACAACAAGGTACTGATTGAAGCCACCTCAAATCAGGTGAACCAGTTCGGCGGTTACACCGGTATGAAACCCGCTGATTTCCGTGATTTTGTTCTGAAGATCGCTAAAGAGGTGGGCTTTCCGCATGAACGTTTGATCCTGGGCGGCGATCATCTGGGGCCAAACTGCTGGCAAAACGAACCGGCAGAGGCGGCGATGGAGAAATCCATCGCATTGATCAAAGCCTATGTCGCGGCAGGGTTTAGCAAGATCCACCTGGACGCCTCAATGTCCTGCGCCGACGATCCTGTTCCACTCCCGCCAGGGGTGGTGGCACAGCGTGCTGCCCGACTGTGCAAAGCCGCAGAAGAGACGGCCACTGAAGAACAAAAAGCGGCGCTAACCTACGTGATTGGTACTGAGGTTCCCGTTCCCGGCGGTGAAGCCAGCAGTATTAACAGCGTTCATGTTACCCGTGTGGAAGATGCCGCGCAGACGCTGGAAACGCATCGCGAGGCCTTTGCCGCGCTCGGTCTGAACGAGGCGATGACGCGTGTGATTGCGTTAGTTGTGCAACCCGGCGTGGAGTTCGACCATACGCAAATCATTCACTACCAGCCGCACGCGGCAGAGGCGCTTTCCGGCTGGATCCGCCAGACCCCCATGGTCTATGAGGCGCACTCCACGGACTACCAGACTCGTCAGGCCTATCGCGCTTTGGTTCGCGATCACTTCGCGATCCTGAAAGTCGGCCCGGCGCTTACCTTTGCCCTGCGAGAAGCCATTTTTGCCCTCGCACAAATGGAGAAGGCCCTCATCGCCCCTGAGCAACGCAGCCATGTGCTTGACGTGATCGACGAAGTCATGCTGAACGAGCCGGATTACTGGAAGAAGTACTACCGCCCNACCTGGAGCCAGGCAATGGTGGATATTCACTTTAGCCTGTCCGATCGCATTCGCTACTACTGGCCGCACCCGCGCATTCGCCAGAGCGTTGAGAGGTTAATCGCTAATCTGAGCGCAACCTCCTTGCCTCTGGGGCTGATCAGCCAGTTTATGCCCGTCCAGTTCGAACGATTGTCGATGAATGAGATCGCCGCAACACCGCAAAATCTCATCATCGACAAAATACAGGATGTATTACGCGCCTATCGATTTGGCTGCACCCCTGAACCCGTCTGATGCCGGAGAGTGTATGAGTCACGTTTTTGTCCGTACCGGAATTGAGTTTGAAACCTGCCAGCAGGCGCTGGCGCATATTGGCGAGGAGATGCTGGCTAACGGTGTTGTACACGCCACCTACCCTGCCGCCCTTCTGGAAAGGGAGATGAACTACCCCACCGGCATTGCCCTTGAACGCCATGCGGTCGCTATTCCGCACTGCGAAGCCGTACATGCGAAACACCCCGCGATTTACCTGATTCGTCCGGACAAACCGGTGCATTTTCAGCAGGCCGATGATGATGGCGAGGTCGCCGTCTCACTCATCATCGCGTTAATCGTTGAAAACCCTGCGGCGCAAATGAAATTGCTGCGCCGCCTTTTCAGTGAGCTACAAAACCCGGATACGCTGGACATGCTGCTGGCTGCGCCCGCAGAGCGCCTGGCCGATCGTTTCCGGGAGACGATCCTTGAGCCTGTCGTCTGTGCCCAGGCTTCATAACATACTGATAATAAAAAAGGAGTGCCCTATGAAACGCAAAGTTATTGTTGCCTGTGGCGGTGCTGTCGCCACCTCAACCATGGCAGCAGAAGAGATCAAAGAACTGTGTGAAGCCCACCACATTGAGCTGGATCTGGTCCAGTGCAGGGTGACTGAAATCGAAACCTATATGGACGGTGCAGATCTGATTTGTACCACGGCGAAAGTTGACAGAGCCTTTGGCGACATCCCGGTGGTGCATGGCATGCCGTTTGTATCCGGCGTCGGCATCGAAGCCCTGCAGCAAAAAATTCTGACCATCCTCGAGGGGTAAGAACATGTTTACCGAAATCATGCGGTACATCCTCGATCTGGGGCCAACCGTAATGCTGCCAATCGTCATCATCATCTTCTCTAAGCTGTTGGGGATGAAGCTGGGCGATTGCTTTAAATCCGGCCTGCATATCGGCATTGGCTTCGTCGGGATCGGGCTGGTTATCGGCCTGATGCTTGACTCCATCGGCCCGGCGGCCAAAGCGATGGCTGAGCAGTTCCAGATTAACCTGCACGTGGTGGATGTCGGCTGGCCAGGTTCATCCCCAATGACCTGGGCATCACAGATTGCGCTTATCGCTATCCCTGTTGCCATTGGCGTCAACGTTATCATGCTGGTGACGCGGATGACGCGGGTGGTGAACGTCGATATCTGGAACATCTGGCACATGACCTTCACCGGTGCGATGCTGCACCTGGCAACCGGCTCTTACTGGCTGGGGATCCTGGGCGTTGTGGTGCACGCCGCGTTTGTTTACAAGCTGGGGGACTGGTTTGCCAAAGACACGCGGGACTTCTTCGGTCTGGAAGGGATCGCCATCCCTCACGGCTCGTCAGCTTACCTCGGCCCAATCGCCGTTCTGGTCGATACGATTATCGATAAAATCCCAGGCCTGAAGCGTATTCATTTTAGCGCTGACGACGTGCAAAAACGCTTTGGCCCGTTTGGCGAACCGGTCACGGTAGGGTTTGTGATGGGACTGGCCATTGGCATGCTGGCAGGCTACGACGCCAAATCCGTTCTCCAGTTGGCCGTGAAAACCGCCGCCGTGATGCTGCTAATGCCGCGCGTTATCAAACCGATCATGGACGGCCTGACGCCGATTGCTAAACATGCCCGTAAACGTCTGCAGGCAAAGTTTGGTGGGCAGGAGTTCTTAATCGGTCTCGATCCGGCGCTGCTGCTGGGCCATACATCTGTCGTCTCCGCCAGCCTGATTTTCATACCGCTCACTATCCTGATTGCTGTTCTGGTGCCGGGAAACCAGGTATTGCCGTTCGGTGACCTTGCCACTATCGGCTTTTTTGTGGCGATGGCGGTCGCGGTGCATCAGGGCAACCTGTTCCGCACGCTTATCTCTGGCGTCATCATCATGGGCATTACGCTGTGGATTGCGACCCAGACCATCGGCCTGCACACCCAGCTTGCGCAAAATGCTGGCGCGTTGAAAGCTGGCGGGCTGGTGGCCTCCATGGACCAGGGCGGTTCACCCGTCACCTGGCTGCTCATCCAGTTGTTCACCTGGCAAAACGTGGTGGGGTTCATCGTAATTGGTGCAATTTACGTCACCGGCATCCTGCTCACCTGGCGACGTGCCCGCGTGTTTAACGCGGCAGAAAAGAACGCCGCTACCCCGCAAAGCCAGACGGTGTCTTGATATCCGGGGAGCCATGCTCCCCTCTTTTTCTGGAGTGAATATGAAATCAGTGGTAATTCACGCTGAGGGCAACGTGCGCGTTGAAGAACGTCCAATCCCTCACATTCAGGCTGCGGATGATGTGCAGGTGCGTATTGCCTGCTCAGGATTATGTGGCTCCGATATTCCGCGAATTTTTGCCGGAGGGGCACATTATTATCCCATCACCCTGGGGCATGAATTTAGCGGTCATGTCGAAGCCTGTGGTACCGAAGTGCACGATCTCAAGGCAGGCGATCCGGTTGCCTGCGTGCCATTACTGCCTTGCTTTTCCTGTCCGGCGTGTGAAAAAGGCTACTTCTCGCTCTGCAAGCAGTATCAGTTTGTCGGATCTCGCAGCGAAGGCGGCAACGCGGAATATATCGTGGTGAAGCGAGCAAACCTGTTCCGCCTTCCTGCAGAGATGGCAATTGAAGATGGTGCATTTATTGAGCCTATAACCGTAGGGCTACACGCGTTTCATCTTGCTTCCGGCTGCGAGGGTAAGAACGTCATCATTGTCGGCGCAGGCACTATCGGCCTGCTGGCGATGCAGTGTGCACTGGCATTGGGCGCCAACAGCGTTATCGCGATCGATATCAACGACGATAAGCTCGCGCTGGCAACAACACTGGGGGCAACTCAGGTGTTTAATAGCCGCGCTCTGGCCGCAGACGACATCCTCAACGCCTTGAGCGACAACCCGTTTGATCAGTTGGTTCTTGAGACTGCTGGCACACCGCAAACCGTTACGCTCGCCATTGATATCGCCGGGCCGCGGGCCCAGGTCGCTCTGGTGGGTACGCTGCATCATGACCTGAACTTACCTGCGGCGACATTTGGCAAGATACTGCGTAAGGAGTTGACGCTTCTGGGAAGCTGGATGAATTATTCGGCCCCGTGGCCGGGTGAAGAATGGGAAACCGCGGCACGCCTGCTCACAGATAAAAAACTGCAGCTAAAGCCCCTTATTGCTCATACCGGCGATAGCGATAGCTTTGCTCAGGCCGTGCAGGGACTCAACGGTGCGCCAATGCAGGGCAAAATCATGCTGCGCTTCGCGTAGTGCTTCGAGCCAGCAACCTGAGCTGGCTCACATTTCCTTTCGAATATTACCGTACCCCTTTCGCATACCTTCGATTAGAATAGAGGCAGTTAATTATCAGGCATTTCAATATGAACTCATTTGAGCGACGCAATAAAATCGTTGACCTCGTCAACGCTCAGGGCAGTGTCATGGTGCTGGATCTGTCGAATATGTTTGGCATTTCAGAAGTGACGATTCGAACAGATCTGCGCCTGCTGGAAGAAAAAGGATTGGTCACGCGTTTTCACGGTGGCGCAGCAAGACCCGGCAGCAGCCTGGCGGAAAGCGAAAATCAGGAAGTGGTGCTGGAAGACCGTTATAAGCTGGCAAGCGACCCTAAAAAGCGCATCGCACAGGCTGCAGCGGCCATGATTGAAGAAGGGATGACGATCATTCTCGATAGCGGTAGCACCACCATGCTCATCGCCGAAGCACTCACCAAAAAAGCCAATATCACCGTCATCACCAACAGCCTGCCTGCCGCGTTTGCCCTCTCGGAAAATAAAGATATTACGCTCGTGGTCTGCGGCGGTACCGTGCGCCATAAAACGCACTCTATGCATGGCACCATCGCCGAGCGCTCTCTGACCGGGATAAGCGCGGACCTGATGTTTGTCGGCGCGGACGGTATTGATGCCACCAACGGCATTACAACGTTCAATGAAGGCTATTCGATAAGCAGCGTGATGGCTGCCGCCGCGCATAAGGTGATTGCCGTGCTGGACGCCAGCAAGTTCAACCGGCGCGGGTTCAATCAGGTGTTGCCGATGGAAAAAATCGACTGTGTGATTACGGATGATGGGATCGGAAAACACGAAAAAGAACTGTTGGGTAAAACGGGCACCGAGATCATCACTGTGTAGTGTGCAGCCGGGTAAGGCACACAGCCACCACCCGGCAAAACAGGCAGCAGGAGCTTACTCCCCCTGCTGCTCCAGCGCATACTTATACAGCGCATTTTTCTTCACGCCGTGAATTTCCGCCGCCAGCGCAGCGGCCTTTTTCAGCGGCAGTTCCGCCTGCAGCAGCGCCAGCGTGCGCAGCGCGTCGGCAGGCAGTGCGTCTTCCTGCGCTTTATGCCCTTCGACGATCAGCACCATTTCACCCTTGCGGCGGTTTTCGTCTTCCTTCACCCACGCCAGCAGTTCGCCCACTGGCGCGCCGTGGATCGTTTCCCAGGTTTTGGTCAGCTCGCGCGCCAGCACCACGTAGCGGGATTCACCCCAGACAGTCACCATATCTTCCAGGCTTTCCAGCAGGCGGTGGGTGGATTCGTAAAAAATCAGGGTGCGCGGCTCGGCTTCCAGATCCTTCAATACGTCGCGACGGCCTTTGGATTTAGCTGGCAGGAAGCCTTCATAGCAGAAGCGGTCAGACGGCAGACCTGCGGCGCTTAACGCAGCAATCGCCGCGCACGGCCCCGGCAGCGGCACCACGCGAATACCGGCTTCGCGACAGGTACGCACCAGGTGATAGCCAGGATCGTTGATCAGCGGCGTACCGGCGTCGGAGACCAGCGCAATGTTCTGCCCTTCCTTAAGTTTCGCCACCAGCGTTTCGGCTTTTTGTTGCTCATTGTGATCGTGCAGGGCAAACAAACGGGCGTTAATCGCGAAATGTTGCAGCAGTAAGCCGGTGTAGCGGGTATCTTCAGCGGCAATTAAATCAACAGCTTGCAACACGGTGAGCGCACGTTGGGTAATATCAGACAAATTCCCGATAGGAGTAGGTACAATATAAAGCTGGCCTTGAGAATTATCTGCCGTTTCGTGTTGTTTCATTGTTTCGTCCGTATTGCCGATTTAATATTGAGCATTGCGTAAAAAAAATCACTGGATACAGTATGGTACCGTTAACGTTTCTTCGAA
>Ga0065704_10000872_pt1 | contig 13847 bp, 10 predicted proteins | sample SwiRhicommuniRL2_FD_59091 | JGI IMG/M metagenome (GOLD analysis project Ga0065704, IMG submission 59091) | Switchgrass rhizosphere bacterial communities from Rose Lake, Michigan, USA - RL2 v2 (version 2) | ecosystem: Host-associated > Plants > Roots > Rhizosphere > Soil | place: East Lansing, MI
CCGGGGCGCAGACACTGCTGCTGAGCGGCCAGGTGCCGCCCGCCGTCGATCCGGCGGCCGATCCCGCCACGATTGCCGCTTATGGTGATACCCGTACGCAAACGATCGGGGTGCTGCACAAGATCGAGGCGGCACTCAAGGCGCAGGGCTTTGGCCTGGGCGACGTGGTCAAGCTGGATGTCTATCTGGTGGGCGATCCTGCCAAGGGCGGAAAGCTGGACTTTGCCGGTTTCTCGCAAGGCTATGCCCAGTTCTTCGGCACGGCCGCGCAGCCCAACAAAGTGGCACGCACCACCGTGCAAGTGGCTGCACTTGCCAATCCGGGCTTCCTTGTGGAGATCGAGGCAACCGCAGCGAAAGTTCGCTGAACGCCGGGCGCCGGGCGTTCCCAGACGCCCGGCGCCGCATCAGGCAGCGGTTGGGGTGGCGCTCGCAGCCAGCACGGTGGAATCGCAGAAATCCGCGAAGCGGACGCGGCGGGGCAGTACGCCATATTCCGCAAAGCGATCCGCCGCATTTTGCACCGCCGTCAGGAACACATCGTCGGGCGTGGCAAGCCCCGGCCGCTCGCGCGCGACAAGAACGCGCGCCAGCGCAAGATCCACGCCGGTTTGCCTGGCATAGACATGGGCATAGTCTTCCAGATGCGCCCGCGCCCAGGTATTGGCGCGCTGCAGCCTGGCCAGTACATCGGCAATCGCGGTGCGCTTGGCCGGATCGGCCAGGGCAGCATCGGCCGCCGCGATCAGCGTATAGCCAGGCCCGATGCCGCGGCCATCGCGCAGCACGCGGGCCCCTGCCGCTTCCGCCCGCGCCTGGAACAATCCGAAGGTGGCCCAGGCCGCAATCTGGCCGCTGGCAAAGGCGGAACTGGCTTCGGTGGGCAACATGAAGCCGATCTTGACTTTGTCGACCGGGATATCGGCCTCGCGCAGCGCTTCGAGCAGAAGATAGTGCGAGATGCTGCCGCGTGCGCTCGACACGATCACCTGCTTGCCGGCAAGATCGGCAATGCTGCGGATGGGCGAACCGTGCGGCACGATCACCCCCATGCTTTCTGGCGCATTCTGGCTGACGGCCACGACCTTGAGCCGGCATCCGGCCGCTGCGGCCAGCACGACCGGCAGATCGCCTGCCGGTGCGGTATCGACCGCGCCGGCATTGAGCGCTTCGAGCAAGGGCGCCGCGCCCGGAAAGCTTGCCCAGCTATAACGGTAGGGCACGCCATCGAGCGCACGCGCCGCTTCCAGCTTGGCCTGCAACAGGTGGACCTGGTCGCCCAGCACCAGCGCGGCGTCCTTGCCGCGCCCGCATCCGGCCAACCCGGCTGCGCCGATGCTGGCCAGCGCCCCGGCCAGCACGCCGCGTCGATCAGAACTGAACGGAAATCCGGCCATAATAGTGCCCACCATCGGGGTTGAAGGGAGACGGGCCATAATAGCCCTGCCCGGTCTGCGGGCTGCCCGGACCGTTGGTTTCGGGCCGCACGTTGAACAGGTTGGTCGCGCCGACCTGGGCCGTGGCAAACTGGGTCAGGCGATAGCTGACGCTGGCATCGGTGATCCACTTGTCGGCAAAGCGGCGATCATCGCCCGCCGCCGTGCGTTGCACATAGCCGCCATAGCGGGTGACAGTGGCGGCAAGGCCAAGCCGTCCGCGAGTCCAGCTGCCGTTGAGCACCAGCTTGGTGGTGGGGTTGATCACCGTCAACTCGCCCTGCTTGTCCCCGCCGAAGAAGGCAGAACCGGCACCCAGCAGCGAGGCGCCGCCTGGCCCGAACAATTGCGACGGCACCGTGGGCAGGCGATCGATATGCGTCTTGTTGTAATTGAACGCTGCGCTCAGGTCCACGTCACCCCAGGCGCCCAGGCCACGATGCCACTGTGCCACCGCATCGAGACCCCAGGTGGAGGTATCGGCCGCGTTGAAGAAGTATTCCACCTGCTCCACGCCGGTCAGGCCGTTGGCGTTGAGGATCGCGGTAATGCCGCTGCCATAGAGGCGCCCGGTGCGCTCGATCCGGTCCTTGATCTTGATGTAATAGCCATCGACCGTGAGGTTGAACGCCCGGCTCGGGTTGACGACGAAGCCGAGACCGGCGTTCCAACTGCGTTCGGCCTTGAGATGACGCGCGCCGAGCAACGCGCCCAGCCTGGAATCGGGCGTGACCAGCTTGGCGACAGTGGGCACCGCTTCGGTCAGGCCGGTCTGGGGGTTGAGCACCAGCGCGGTGCGCCCGTCTGTTTGGGCATAGGCGGACTGGGTGAGCGACGGCGCGCGAAAACCTGTGCCGACCGTGCCACGCAGGGCAAGGACCGGGCTTACGTCCCAGCGCGAGTTGACCTTGACACCCACCGGGCTGCCCGATCCGTCGCTGTAATGCTCGGCCCGAACGGCGAGGCCCAGATACCAGTCCTGCACCGGATAGAGTGCCAGATCGACATAACCGGCATAGACCCTGCGCTTGGCATCGGCCTGGTCGGCCGGGGACAGCACGATGGCCCCCTGCACCACCGGCGAGGCGGCCAGACCCACGTTCCAGTCATACTGCTGGTCGCCGGGCTTGATGATATAGCTGGCGGTCTTCCACGCCTGTTCCTGGCCCGCNAANGTCTGGAAGCGATCGAGGCGGTATTCCGCGCCGAAAGACAGCTGGAGCGGCTTGTCGAGGCCCAGGTCCACCTCGCGCGTCACGTCCAGGTTGTGCGTCCACTCGGTGAAGCGGAAATTCGCCAGGCTGTCCCACGATGTCGGGCTGGTCGGCCCGAGCGCCGGCCGGATCGACAGCTTGGAATATTGCCGGCTGCGGTTCCGACCGAAACTGCTGGACGCGTCGATGTGCCATTCGCCCAGCGCGCCCTTGAGGCCGCCGGTGACCTGCACGTCGTTTTCCGCGATGTTGTTGAGCGGATAATAGCCATCGGGAAACAGCGCGGTGAAATCGGCAAGACCGTTGGGACGGCGGAAGTTGTTGCCGATCTGCACGTCGCGATGGCCGAACGTGCCGAAGGAGTAGAACGTCCAATTGGTGCCGACCGGCAGTTCGCCGTTCCAGCCGGCGTTCCAAGCCTTGACCTGCGGATCGCCGTTGTGCGCGCCATCGCGGTTCCACGCGGCGTTGCGGGCGTTGGCGGCGGTGATGTTGGCCTGCACTTGTGCATCGGACAGTCCGCTGCTGGCCGCGACCTGCGCCGGGGTGCGGTTGCCCGGAATCGAATAGAGGTTGGTGTCGGTGGCGGGCAGGTTCCACCAGTTGCCGCCGCGCTCGCGATATTCGGCCGACACGCGCAGGAAACCGCCGTCGCCCAGCTTCACGCCATAGCCGCCCTGGACGCGCCAGCTCTTGCGGTCGCCGCTGCCGATGTATTGCCGGCCATATTGTGCGGTTGCATCCAAGCCGATGCGCTTGTCGAGCTGGATGTTCACCACGCCGGCGATGGCATCGGTGCCGTATTGCGCGGCGGCCGAATCCTTGAGCACTTCGATCCGCCCGATCGCACTGGTGGGGATCATGTCCAGGTCCACCGCGTTGACGCCGCTGGTATCCTGCGGGTTGTTGGTCATGAACGCGCTGTTGTGGCGCCGCTTCCCGTTGACCAGCACCAGCGTATAGGCCGGGCTCAAGCCCCGGTTGCTGACCGGGCGGACGACCGAAAACACGCCGGCATTGCTGCTGGCGAAATTCATCGAGGGCAGGATGCGCGTCAATGCCTCGCCAAATTCGGCCGCGCCGGTGGTCTTGAGCTTTTCGGCGCCGACAACGTCGATCGGCGCGGGGCTTTCCGCCACCGTGCGCTGCGGACCGCCGCGCACGCCGGTAACGATGATCGCGCTGCCAGCGCTGTCTTCTGGCGCCGCCGCATCTGTCGCTGCGGGCAGAGCCTGCCCATTGGCTGCGTGAATGTTGCCGCACATGGCCAGAATTGCCCCACTCCCCAGCAGGACAGCGCGATATCCCCCGTCGTTCATTTCATAACTCTACTACAATGGTTGAAAATGTGCCGCCGCGTTACGAATGCGCACGCAGCGACGCCAATGATTTGCGCGCAGCCAAGCTTGAGCATTACCAATAAGGGGCTTTGTGGCGGGTTGGCGCCAAAGGCACAGACACGCACCGCCAATGTTGGCCGTGCAAAACCTTTCCTGGGAAAGACTTTTGGATTTCTCCGGATCAGTTTTGCCCGAGATGTCCGGTTTGCAGCGCGATCACGGCAAGGCGCAAGGAAAACGCCGCTGATCCTGACAGCGCCTGCCCGCACCGGCGCTGTTCGGCCCATGCCTTGACATAGGGCGACCGCCCTTGTTATCCGTACGGTAGCGTTCGATTTTAGAGCGGCAACGGGGATACTGCCAACGGCCAGGCACAAGCAGTGCGGCTGCTGTTCTGCGGTTTCCCGAAACGATGATAGAAGAAGGAGATGGAAGCTTGGCCGTTGCACAAAGGGTTGGTAGGCCTGCGAACCTCTTTCGGGACACCCGATCCTGGAACGGCATTGCCTTTGCAACGATGCTGATCCTCCAGCCCGCTTCGCTAAAAGCACAAGATATTCTGTTCGCGCAGGATCAGGGGAAAGCGGCTGAGGCGAAGACCGTAGTACGCGGCAAATGGTCGCAGCAGAATCTTTCGCCCGATGTTCGCGCCGAGGCAGCACTGGTCGCGATGACGCACCAGGAAAAGATTGCCATCCTGAATGCCGACCCGCTTGGTGTGCCGCGCCTTGGCATTCCCGCCGTCAAGGAAACCGATGCGAGCCTTGGTGTCGCGAATATCGGGAACATGCGGAAGGGATTTGTCGCCACGGCTTTGCCGGCTTCGCTGCTGTTGGGATCTTCCTGGGATCCTGACCTGGCCTTCCGCAGCGGCGCGATGATTGGATCGGAAGCGCGCGCCAGCGGCTTCGGCATCCTTCTGGGCGGCGGTGCGAACCTGATCCGCGACCCGCGCGCCGGGCGCAATTTCGAATATATAAGCGAAGACCCGTTACTTACGGGCGTGCTCGCTGGTCGATCCATTGCAGGCATTCAAAGCAACAAGATCATTTCGACCGTGAAGCATTTCGCGTTCAACAACCAGGAAACGGGCCGGGCGGTCTACTCCGTCAAGATCAGCGAACCGGCCATGCGGGAAACCGAGCTGCTGGCGTTCGAAATCGCGAACGAGATCGGCAAACCCGGTTCGGTGATGTGCTCCTACAATCGCGTTAACGGCGTCTACGCCTGCGAAGACAAGTTCCTGCTGCTGGACGTGTTGCGGCGCGACTGGGGGTACAAGGGTTTTGTCATGTCCGATTGGGGCGCGGTCCACTCGACGCAAGCGCTGGTCAACGGGCTGGACAAGAAGTCGGGCGGGAATATCGACACCAAGCTGTTTTTCAGCAAGGAACTGGAGCCCAAACTCGCAGACGGCACCATCCCTTATGCAGCAGTAGACACCGCCGTGCGCCGGATACTGCGCACGCTCTTTGCCAGCGGGCTTGTCGATGCTCCGCCGGTTCAAAGCGCAATCGACTATGACAGGCACGCAGACATCGCCCAGACTGCGGCCGAAAGCGGCATGGTGCTCTTGCGGAACGAAGGAAACGTTCTGCCCCTCGCCCGCACGGCAACGCGCATCGCCGTCATCGGCGGTCATGCTGACATTGGCGTCCTGTCCGGGGGTGGTTCTTCGCAAGTCGTGCCTGTCGGCGGCTTCGCGCTTGAAATCATGCACAAAGGGCCAATCAAGCGTAGCTATGGCGGAACCGCGCCGCTCGCCGCGCTACGGGCCGCCTTTCCCAAGGCACAAGTGGACTATGTTGACGGCAAGGATGTCGCGGCCGCGGCCGATCTGGCGCGCAAGGCCGATGTGGCGATCCTGTTTGCCGAAAAATGGTCGAACGAGTCCGACGACGATGCGGATATATCGCTGCGTGATGGTCAGGATGCCTTGATCGACGCCATGGCGACCGCCAATCCCCGCAGCGTCGTCGTCCTCGAAACGGGCAACCCGGTTCTGATGCCTTGGGCTTCGAAAGTGCCCGCCATTCTCGCCGCATGGTACCCTGGCCAGCGCGGCGGGGCAGCCATAGCGGCCGTTCTTTCGGGGCAGGTGAATCCTTCGGGCCATCTCCCGGTGACGTGGCCCGCAGCGCTGGCGCAGCTCCCCTTGCCCGTCCTGCCCGGTTCCAATGTACCACGGGCCAATGCCGAGGTTCGTCGGGCTTTCGGCTTTCAGGCAGACCGAATGCCGTTTGACCTTGAATACCCGGAAGGCTCCGACATCGGCTATCGCTGGTTCGAAAAGACCGGCGCGAAGCCCCTTTATCCGTTCGGCTACGGCCTGAGCTATTCGACATTCCGCTATGATGAATTGAAGGCATCGGGCGGACGCCAACTCAAAGTGACGTTTCGCATAACCAATACCGGCAGTCGCGATGGGGCAGACGTTCCACAGGTCTACATTTCCCCGCCCGGCCGCACCAAGCGCCTGGTTGGTTGGAGCAAGCCCTACCTGAAAGCTGGAGAATCGACGCTGGTGACCCTCACCGCCGATCCCCGGCTGATCGGGGAATTCGACCAGAAGTCACGGAAATGGGTCGTCCGCAAAGGACAATATGGGGTCGAGCTTGGCCATGATGCGGCAGACACCGTGCAGACCACGCACGTCGCGATGAACCACCGCGCAGTTCGTCCATAACGGTCGGGCGAACCGCAATAATCGCAGATCAGGAGACAGAAAAGTGTGGAATCGGCGCGATATTGTCAAAGCGGGTGTGCTGCTGACATCAGCGACCGCCCTGGGCCGTCCCGGCTTCGCTCAAGGTGGTAGCGAAAAGGTAACCGTCGATCTGCGGCGCGAGATGGGGCCGCTCGATCATATCTGGTCGCGCTGCGTCGGGTCCGATCGCGCCGCCATGACCTTGCGTGAAGGCTGGCGCCAGGATCTCGATCGCTTCCACAAGGAAGCCGGGCTGGAGCGCGTCCGCTTCCACGGCATCTTCGCCGACGAGCTTGGCGTGTTGAGCGCCAGTGTGAAGCCCAATTTTCAGTATGTCGATGCCATCTATGACGGACTGCTCGAACGCGGGGTCCAGCCATTCGTGGAACTCAGCTTCATGCCGCGCAGGCTGGCCAGCGGATCGAAAAAGTTCGGTTTCTACGGCGCGAACATCACGCCGCCCACCTCGCTGGCCGACTGGTCGGCGTTCATCACCACCTTCGTCCAGCATCTGGTGGACCGCTATGGCCGCGAACAAGTCCGGCAATGGTATTTCGAGGTATGGAACGAACCGGATCTGAGCGTCTTCTTCACCGGCACGCAAGCCGATTATTTTCAGCTCTACAAGGCGACCGCCGCCGCCGTGAAAGCGGTCGATCCCGCGCTGAGGGTTGGCGGCCCGTCTACGTCGGCAGTCCAGTGGATCGAGCCCTTCCTGGCCTTTTGCGCCGCCAACGACTGCCCGCTCGATTTCGTCAGCACGCATCTCTATGCCGGTGACGATCAGAAGCGTGTCTTTGGCCAGGACCGCAGCCTCTCGCAAAATCAAGTGATCCCGACGGCGATGGAAATGGTCCGCCGCCAGATCGATGCGACCCGCTTCAAGGGAACCGAGCTGTGGCTTTCCGAATGGTCGTCCGACAGCCCGGCCATGATCGCCCATGTCGTCACCAATTGCCTGCCCTATTGTCATTCCATGTCGCATTGGGCGATGAGCAACTGGTACGAGGAAATCGGGGTGCTGAACTTCGTCCTGAAGGAAGGCGACAATGGCTGGGGAATGCTGGCGCGCGGCGGCATCGCAAAGCCGCAGTTCAATACCTACAAGCTCATGAACCGCCTGGGCACGCGCCGGCTGGCATCGACAGGCCCGGCGCTTGCTTCGCGCACGGCAGAGGGCGCGTCCGTGATGGTCTGGAACCTCGCCGATGTACAGCAGGCCTCAGGCATTCCGGGGGTGAGCACCACCCGCACGGTGTCAGGCGTGCGCAAGTCGCTCGACATCGCCTTCCGTGGCGCCGCCGCCGGGGCGGCCGCCCGGATCAGCTATGTCGACATGGAACGGGGCTCTCCCTTCCCGATGTGGCGCAAGCTTGGCTCGCCGCAATATCCCACGCCCGCGCAGATGGAGCAAATCCGCGCTTCTGCAGAAATCGCCGCGCCCGAAACACGGCAACTGGGCAAGGGTGGTACGCTCTCGCTTGACCTCCCGCCCGAAGGCATTGCGCTGATCGAGCTGGCTTAAGCTGCTTCGGTTCCGAAGCGAACCTCTGCCAGTCGATCTGGCTTGATAAAAGCGATGAAAGTGGCGCGCCATGGTGGAAATAACGCGGCGAAACTTGTTGTCGACTGTTCCCCATGGCGCGGTGGCGATGGCTTTGGCGCCCGTCGCGCTGTCGGCGCAGCCCACGTCGTCGTTGAGCACGGCCGGCCAGTCCTTCCTGGAAAAGGCCGAGCAACTAAAGCCGAGACTGAACGAATTTGTTCAGGCACCACTCGGCTTGGTAAGCCCGGTGAAGGATGCGGCACAGCCGCTTGGCTGGCGGATCGAGGAAGCCGGAGATGCCGATGCCATCGCATCCCGGTTGCTGAAGAAGAAAGGCGATACCCTCATCATCGACTTTGGGGGGCATCGCGCTGGCCACCTGTCGTTCGACATCGAAAACATCGGCGACGCGATCGGCGCGCCTGTCCGGCTTCGCTTCACCTTCGGTGAAGTCATCCCCGATATCGCAGAGCCGTTCTATCCCTACAAAGGATGGTTGTCCGAAAGCTGGCTTCCCGAAGAGGTCGTGACAATAGACCTTGTCCCCTCCTCTGTCCGCCTGCCAAGGCGCTATGCCTTTCGTTTCGTGAAGATCGAACTTCTCGGCTTGCCGGTGGGGCGCAAGATCGCGTTGCGCAATGTCAGGGCGCATGCGTTGACATCGGCCACCGGAACGGTTCCCGCCCTGCCGAAGCGATTGCCGGCGGATCTCCTCGAGATGGACCGCGTGGCCGCAGCGACTCTTCGCGACTGCATGCAGACGGTCTTCGAGGACGGCCCGCGGCGGGACCAGAGATTGTGGACAGGCGACCTTCGGCTCCAGGCGCTGACGAGCTATGTCACCTTTCCCAACAATGACCTTGTAAAGCGATGCCTATATCTCCTGGCCGCCTTCCCTCGCGAGGATGGCCTGCTGCCCGCCAATGTCTTCGAATACCCGCGCCCTGCCCAGGCGCCGGAATTCATGATGGATTACAGCGCCCTCTTCTCGGTCACCCTGGCCGACTATGTCGCTGCCACCGGTGACACAGCATTTGGCCTGGAGCTTTGGGACGCCGCCCTCCGGCAAGTCCGCTTGGTGGGCGAGATGATTGGCGACAATGCCGAGATAAAATTCCCCAAGGGTATCTTGGCCTTCGTCGATTGGAACCCGCAGCTTGACCGCAACGCGGCGCTCCACGCCATCTCCATCTTTGCCTTGAAGCAGGTGATGGCGTTGGCCGAAAAACTCGGCCGCGCGGCCGATGTCAGGGATCTTCCCGACAAGATTGCCCGCGCAGAAGCAACCGCGCTGAAAGCCTTCTGGTCCCCGGAATTGAAGCTGTTCACCAGCGGAAGCAAGCGACAGATATCCATGGCCTCCCAGGCATGGATGACCCTTGCAGGCGTCGGCACCCGCAAGATGCGGTCAGACGCGCTCCTCAACGCGCTTCGCCACCCCGACGTCGTCCAACCCCGCACCCCTTACCTCACCCATTACGTTACCGAAGCCCTGTTCGTTGCCGGTCACGGTCTGGAGGCTCTGAAGATCATGCGGGCCTATTGGGGTGGGATGCTGAAGGCCGGCGCCGATACGTTCTGGGAAGCCTTTGCCCCGGATAACCCACGGGTGGCCCCGTACAACGATTTCCATTTGAACAGCTTCTGTCACGCATGGAGTTGCACGCCGTCCTATCTCTTGCGCAAATATGCGCGCCAGATCGGATGATCGCGATCGTCGCGGATGGATTACCGGAGATCAGGCGCAGAAACCCGCCCCCCAAATGAGCGCGCGCTGCTTGACCTTGGCCGCCGCGCTCATCGGCGTGCAGTCGTGCAGAAACTGCTCAGTATGTGCGGGTGGCCGTGACTGCTGCAACGGGTGAAGCGATCCTGTGGCGGAGACTGGACCGATTGTGTTCGGGTCTGTCATAGTTGAGCGCAATTGTTGCCCAAGACAAAATAAGCGGCGACAAAATGGCGCGAATGCGGATGGGAGACCGAACAGAATGCCCGACAAGATAGCCCCTCGCCGGCCGATCGCGATTGTCACGGGCGCCGGTGGAGGCATGGGGCGGGTCTGCGCCAGCCGACTGGCGGACCGCTATGCGTTGGTGCTGAGCGAATTCCGCAAAGACGCACTGGATCAGATTGCCGGCCGACGCCAAGGGCCTCCTCCTTTCGGCGATCTTCGACGATGATCCCTGCGTGATCATGGAACCGATCAAACTCATGCGCGGCCAGAAGGAGGCGGTTCCCGTTGGGGATTACCGGATTCCGTTCGGCGTGGCCCGCACCCGGCGGGAAGGCTCGGACATCAGCCTCGTCACCTATGGCTGGGAGGTCAACCAGTGCCTCGCTGCGGCCGAAGAACTCGCCGGGGACGGAATCAGCGCCGAGGTCATCGACCTGCGCTCGCTGATGCCGATCGATTACCACCGCGTGCTCGAATCGGCCCGCAAGACCGGTCGGGCGCTTGTCGTCCACGCGGCTGTCGGGTTCTGCGGGCTCGGGTCCGAAATTGCCGGCACGATCAACCAGGAGATCTGGCGCGAACTGAAGGCCCCGGCCCAACGCTTCGGGGCCGACTACGCACCCATCGCCTATGCCCACGAACTGGAGCGTCAGCAGGTGCCTAACAGCGCCACGATCGTCGCCCGCGTGCGCAAATTGATGAAGGCCTGATCAATCCAGGAAGGAATATTGATGTCGACTGTTCTCACTCTTCCCAAGCTTGAAATGTCGATGACGGAGGGCACGCTTGTCGAATGGAGCGTGGCAGATGGTGCGCCAGTCGCTGAAGGCGACGTGATCTACGTGATCGAGACCGGCAAGGCCTCGCGCGAGATAGAGGCGCCGGCAAGCGGAACGCTGATCCAGAAAGCTGTGGTGGGCGAAGATTACGAAGTCGGCACGATCATTGGCGAAATCGTCTGACGCAGCCGGCGCACGGTTTCCGCGATGTCCAGCCAGATTTCGGCCAGGACATCGCGGATTATCGGCCGCCGCTGCGCCTTTCGCAACCTGCGCACGCAAAGATGCTGCTTAAAGCTGGGCGTCCTTTGGGTCGTGAAGTCATTGCGCGTGCGCTCAATCCGGACGCGCAACCCCACTTTTGGCGTTTGCAGGCGTAACGGGCATGCGCGCTGCGTCGCAGATGAAAGCGTCACACATCAGCTTCGCCCTGCCAACACAGATCGAGACCGGCCAGGTTGCTCAGGGCGGCGATATCCAGTCCGTCGATTGTCTCGATGACCTTGGCCCCGTTTACGCCGACTTCGAACACGGCGAGATCGGTGTAGACGCGCGAAACGCAGCGAAGCCCGGTCAAAGGGTAGGAACAGGCCTCGACCAACTTGCTTTCGCCCTGCTTGGTCAAAAGCTCCATCATCACAAAAGTCTGCTTCGCGCCGATCGCCAGGTCCATCGCGCCCCCGACGGCGGGTATCGCTCCGGGTTCGCCCGTGTGCCAATTGGCGAGATCTCCCCTGGTCGAAACCTGGTAAGCGCCCAGGACGCATATGTCGATGTGGCCGCCCCGCATCATGGCGAAGCTGTCAGCGTGGTGGAAATAGCAGCCACCTGCCAGCAAGGTGACGGGCTGCTTACCCGCGTTGATCAGTTCCCAGTCTTCTTCGCCGGCCATTGGCCCCGGCCCCATGCCCAATAGACCGTTCTCGCTGTGCAGCAGGATTTCACGATCCATGGGAAGATAGTTCGCGACCTTGGTGGGAAGCCCGATCCCAAGATTGACATAGGCGCCTTCCGGAATGTCCCGCGCCACCCGCGCGGCCATCTGCTCTCGGCTCCACCGGTTCATGCGAGTGCTCCCGAGGCCTGTGGGATCGCCACGACGCGCTGGACGAAAATCCCGGGCGTGACCACGACCTCAGGATCGAGACTGCCGAGGGGCACGATTTCCGACACTTGGGCGATCGTCGTCTTTGCGGCCATGGCCATGATCGGTCCGAAATTGCGAGCCGTCTTGCGGTAAACGAGGTTGCCCCAGCGATCACCACGGTGCGCCTTGATCAGCGCGAAATCGGCGTGGATCGGATATTCGAGGACATAGGAGCGTCCGTCGATCTCGCGGGTCTCCTTTCCGTCGGCAAGGAGCGTTCCATAGCCCGTTGGGGTGAAGATCGCTCCAAGACCGGCTCCGGCAGCCTCGATGCGCGCCGCAAGGTTGCCTTGCGGCACCAGCTCGAGTTCTATCTTTCCCGCGTGATAAGCCGCGTCGAAATGATGAGAGTCGATCTGGCGCGGGAAGGAGCAGATAACCTTCCGGACCCGTCCGGCCTTGATCAAGGCCGCCAGCCCCGTTTCCCCGTTGCCCGCATTGTTGTTGATGACAACGAGATCGCCAACGTTTTGCCCGATCAGTGCGTCGATGAGCTGGTCAGGCATGCCTGCCGTGCCAAAGCCCCCGAGCATGACCGAGGCTCCATCTTTGATGTCGGCCACGGCTTCGGCCGCCGAAGTCATGGACTTGTCCATAATGGCCTCCCCTACCCTGCGTGTTGATGAAGCGAGCTTGCGCGCGAGTTGCTTGCCGTCAACCGATAAACGGCATAATGACCGATTATCGTTCGAAAGGAAGCGTAATGGATGCGTTGAGCGCGCATGGTGATCCCGAATTCATGACCTCGCTGGCCCGAGGGCTTACGGTTCTGCGCTGCTTCGCGGACCGCGCCGAGCCCATGACGATCGCGCAGGCCGCGCGCATGACCGGCCTAAGCCGGCCCGCCGTGAAGCGGTGTCTCCACACCCTGGTCCGACTCGATTATGCGGCGCAGGACGGATCAAAGTATGCNTTGACTCCCAANGTCTTGGCGCTTGGACATGCCTATGTATCGTCGAACTCACTCGCCCTNCGCGCGCAGCCCTTGCTCGATAANCTGCGTGACGAATTGCGTGAGTCATGTTCGCTGGGCGTGCTCCAGGACGATCAGGTCTACTATGTGGCGCGTGCAGAGGTTTCGCGCATCATGTCCGTTGCATTGAGGGTCGGCAGCAGACTGCCCGCATACTGCACGTCGATGGGACGCATCCTGATGGCGGGACTGCGCCGGTCCGAGCAGGAAGCCTATCTGTCCCGTACCGAGCTAGCTCCGCTCACGGCGCGGACCGAGGTCAACCGATCCGCCCTGCTCGAGCGCTTCAACAAGGCGGCGGCGGACGGATATGCGATCGTCGACCAGGAACTGGAGATCGGGCTGCGCTCCGTCGCGGTTCCCGTCATGGCGGGGACAGAGGTGGTCGCGGCGATCAATATCGGTATGCAAGCCGGGCGCGTGACCATGGCGGAGTTGCGCAGCCATTATCTTCCGGCACTACGCCGTACCGCACAAGCCATCAGCGCGATGGCGTGAACGACCAATCGATCGCGCCACAACCGCGCGCGCCCGACACCCCAGTCCGCGCAAACATTTGTCCGGACAACAATGGTTCATTCCCGATTTTGCGTGTCAATTATCATAACGCTTGACCGGACATGTTCTCATGAATAGCAATTACCCCTTGTTGCAGCATGCGGAGCCGATCATGACCGTCACTTTCGATTTCACCGGAAAAGTCGTCCTGGTTACGGGTGGAGGCTCGGGCATCGGCCGGGCCACGGCGGAG
>Ga0065704_10071004_pt1 | contig 13827 bp, 12 predicted proteins | sample SwiRhicommuniRL2_FD_59091 | JGI IMG/M metagenome (GOLD analysis project Ga0065704, IMG submission 59091) | Switchgrass rhizosphere bacterial communities from Rose Lake, Michigan, USA - RL2 v2 (version 2) | ecosystem: Host-associated > Plants > Roots > Rhizosphere > Soil | place: East Lansing, MI
CAAGCAGCCTCAGGAGGCTGCACCTGCTGCCAAGGAGTAGGCAATGTAGGGGCGGGTCTTACGACCGGCCCCTACATTGCCGATGATCTGTATGGGCCGAACAAGAACCGTTCGGCTCACGTCAGACCAATTATGAGAATGACCCGCCGTTCGCTCGGTTTGCTGCTCCTTGGCGTCGGCGGCGTGCTGGTCGCGACTGCGCCGGCAATCGGCCGCCTGCTGGCCCAGGAAGCCCCCAACAGGCGTGAATTCACCATCGTCGCGAAAGACTTCCACTACTCCCCTACCCGAATCGAAGTCACGCAGGACGACCTGGTAAAGCTCACCATCCGCAGTGAGGACATTCCGCATAGCTTCACCATCGACGAATACCGCATCTCCAAGCGGGTGCCCGCTAACGGCTCGACCACATTTGAGTTTCAGGCGGACCGTCCGGGCACGTTCGTCTTCTACTGCGGGCTCACGGGCGACCCCGGCCATAAGATGATGCGGGGCGAGCTGGTCGTTCGCTCGAAGTAACTCCCAAATCCAAGGCCCAAAACCCAAGCCCCACAAATCCAAGACCCGTTGGAGCGGTGACGATTGGGTTTTGGGATTCGGGATTTGGGTTTTGGGATTTGCCGAGTAGGTAACCACCTGCCACTAACTGGTCATTAACTGCCAACCCGACCGGTAAACGGAGTCGTTTTTGCCGGACCGGAACCTGCAATGCAGCGCGCCCATGAACGAGCCCGGGTTGGTCGTCGTTGGGCTGTCGCTGCTGCTTACCGCGTGTGGAGGACTCACCACGGTTTCACCCACCGCACCGTCATCGTTGATGTCGACGCCCGTGGCGCCACAGCCATCTGTCGCACCTGCGCCAACACACGCGATCGGCCCCGAAGTTCCCTCCGGGATGCTGCCATCTGAACAAGTGATTACCGGCACCGTCGGGCCGCTCGCGAATTATTCAGGCCCGTGTTACGTCGAACGCTACGCGTGTGAGAAGTACCGCTTCTCGCTGCAGCGGGAGGGCGCGGTCGAAGTAACGCTGTCGTGGCAGGGCGGTGCGCGCGCGATGCTCATTCAGCTCTATCGAGCGGGCGCGGGGTTGATTCACGAAGATCTCGCTCCGCGCGACGGATCGCCAACAATCGCGTTCCGCCGCGTCAGCCTTCCCGCCATCGAATACGAACTACGCGTCGTCAACATGGAGCCAGACGCCGCGCATCCGTTCACGCTGACGCTGACGACCTGGCAGTGAGCGGGTGATCACGTCGGCGCACTGGACCGGGCCCTGGCCGTTCCGCTCGTTGCACCCGAGCTGAGAGTAGGACTCATCTCGATCGGTGGCTTTGCGGGCACGGCGATTGCGAAGTTCTACGTTCTCGATCCGGACATTCAGCGAAGACTTCCCGTCGGTGAACCTTGGTTCGTGCTGATTTTCGCGATCTTCGGCGCCGTGCTTCTCGTATACCGACTCCGCGGTCTGGCTTGCGAACGCGACGTGCTCCGCCTGCAAGTCGAAGCAGCGGCCGCCGACCATGTTGCACGTGACTTCCTTCGCCTGCGCGACTACGCAAACACACCCATCCAGACGATTGTTTTCGCGACGGAGGTGAGGCGCGTGCGAGCCCTGAAATCGTACGAGTTGACGCACGGCTGCAGTCCGAGCGGCGAACTGCAATCGTCCACGTCGTCGAAGTGAACGCTCGCGAATTCTGGAAGTATTGCCTAAGGGTCTCCTCCGGCTGCCCGATACATTGGGTTATCCACAACGAGGAGCTTCAACGTGAGCAATTTCAAGAAATGTGCAGCCGTTTTGGTGTTTCTGTTCCTTTCGGTTGGAGTCTGTTCGGTGGCGTCGGCGCAGCAGGTGACACCCGGTCAAACCGAAGCTGTCGGTTTCATCGGCGGCGTGACTGACGGCGGCGGGTTTACGCTGGGTGGAGGCATCCACTACGCGGTCAACCCACGGTGGCTATTCGATAGTGAGCTCGCATACCTCACCGGCGGCAATGATGTACAAGGGGTCGTTCAGGGTTTTGGCGTCGGCATCGAGAGCAGCGCGATGTCGGTGGATATGAATGCCCATTACCTGTTTCCGCAATCCACCAATCAAAAATTCACTCCGTATGTGCTCGGTGGCCTTGGATTCTTGCGTGTCAGCGCCAGCACGACGTTCTTCGGGGTCAGAAACAGCGTGTCCGATACGCAAGTCGGCTTGAATATTGGCGCTGGTCTGCGGTGGCAAACGGGCGGTCACTGGGGTGTTCGGCCTGAAATGAAGGTTCTTGTCGCCGACAACAGCAGCGTTCGATTCAGTACGGGCCTCTACTACCAGTTCGGGCGTTAGGTCACGCGGGATGGGACGCGGTCGAGTCCGTGTTACGGATTCGGCCGCGGACTGCGGTCGACATGCGTACTCTGACTCGACACGCACTGCCAGCGGCCGTCCCGCAGCACGAACACGTCCGTAAATCGATAGTCGTTCTGGATGCGCTGGCCATTGATTGGCCCGACCAGGTGCAGCGTGAACCAGACAATGGCAGTATTTCCGAATTCCTTGACGATGAATTCATCGAGCGATGACGACTCGATGTTTTCGTTGAGCGACTTTGCGAGCTCCAGCTCGACCTTCCGGTCCGCACGAACGCCGTTGTCATAGGTGACGATGAACTCGTCGGCGAGAATGCGATCGATGAACGCGGCGTCGTGTCGGTGAAACGCCGCGTCCCAGTCGTGTTCGAGCTGAATCAGAATGTCTTGATCGGAGCGTACCGGCGGCGACGACTGTGCCGCCGCCGGAAACGCTCCGAACACCACAGCACCGGCCACGAGCAACAGCGAGGGTATGAGGCGGTGCGCTAACACGGTTCTGCCATCGCGACCATCCGTTCGAGCGGAATGATCTGACCCGTCTTCTTTGCGCCCGCCTTGATGGCGTTGTATTCAATCGTCGCTTCGCGCACCCGGTTCGCGTCGTAGTCAGGGGTCAACGTACCGTCCCATTCCTGATACCAGCGCACCGTGTCCATGATGAGACGCTCGGGCCCAACCCAGTTGTCGAACCTGCCCAGGCGGATTTCGGCGGCGGCAGCGCCGGCCGTCATCTTCGCGTCGTACCGCTTGCGGGCCTCGACGCGAAGCGTGCGGAAGTAGTTCGCCATTTCCGCAAGCTCTTTCTTGGTGCCGATCGGGCCATGACCCGGAACGAGCACATCAGCGTCCCAGCCCGCAATCGCGTCGCAGATTTCAAGCCACTTCGTGATGTAGCTGTTGTTCGCGTACGGCGCAACCCAGAAAAATCCGACGTCGCCCAGGAAAACGATTTTGTGCTGCGGCAGGTAGGCGACGATGTCGCCCCAGGTGTGCGCAGGACCGGCGAACCGGAACTGCACTTCAGTGTTTCCGAGGAAGTAGCTCACATCGTCGCGGAAGGTTACCGTCGGAGGGACGAGCACGCGCGGCTCGCCGCCCTGTGCCACGCTCGGCGTCGCATTCCATGTCTTCGGTGTATTCGCGACCGCTTTGAGCACCTCGTTGCGACAGTAGGGATGGCTGCTGATCTCGGCTCCCGTGAAAAACTGATTGCCCGCGACGTGATCGCCGTGATGGTGCGTGTTGATCAGCCGCGCGATTGGCTTGCCGCCGCCCACCTGCTGCGCTCGTGAGATGAAGTCCTTGGCCGGAATCGGCCCCTGCAGCGCGTCGATGGCGAGCAAGTAGTCGGGGCCGACGATAAGGCCCGCATTGGACACGCCTGGACCACTCATGTCGGGACCGCCGCCCTGGGTGTACGCATAGACACTTGGTGCGAGCTGTTTCAGCTCGCGTGCCCACGTCGGCGGAAGCGGATACTTCAGATCTCGAGCGGGAGGAGGCGTCGGATTGACGGCGCCGCCCTGGGCGGAAAGTCGCGTTCCAGCGAGCGCAGCCGCCGCGCCGGCAAAGGCCCCCGCACCAGTCCGAATCACTTCACGGCGAGTCATTCTGTCCACAGGCACCTCCTCTGACGGCGATATCCTAATGCGGAATTCGCCAAAAAGGACTGCGCCGTCGAACATGGGACTGAATCACGTCTGGTTCACTGACCGAGTGCGAGAAGCACTCAAGGCAGCAGAGGAAGGGCGTGACAACGCGGCCGTCGAACTTCTCGACGGTCTCGCGACCCAATGTCACCGGGCAGCCAGGGATGGACTGACCGAATGGCATGAGGTTCAGGCGCTCGCACTCCTAGGAGTGGAACTCGAGCGGCGAGGCGCTCACGCGAAGGCCGCAGCGGTCTATCGACGTGTTGCTGACTTGCGGCGTGGGGCGCTCCAGGAATCCGGCCATGGGCTGGCGGCCGCGTTGACTGCCGCCGCCGTCGCGAGCCTACGGGCCGGCAAGCGCTCCACTGGCCGGAAGCTCGCTAACGAGGCCATCGGCCTCCATGACAAGTACCCTTTGCCGAAGCACGATTTGGAGTTTCTTCAGCGGCAATTGCGTGACCTGCGGCTTGCTCCATCCCGCAGTGTCGAGTCGAGCCTCCTTACTGCCTGGCGCACGAATAACCGGGTCACCATCCAATTCCTCGAGTGTCTGCCGACGACGGTTTGGCATGTCGCGGTTCCCGGCGCACCGCAGCGCACGGTTCGGACGATTGCTGCGCACCTTCACAACGCCAGGTGCAGGTGGGTGAAGACGCTCGGGCGCGAACACGGCATCACCGCACCTGCTCGCGTCGACCACCACCGCGTAAGGCCGCGGCAACTCATCGCCGCGCTGAAACGAAGCAGCGCCGGTATCGAAGCTCTCCTCAGACTGGGTTTCTCGGCCGATGGCCGGGTCCCGCCGTCGACCGGTTACGTATGGCGGAATCTGTCTCTCGACGTCGGGCACGTGCTCACCTATTTCGTGGCGCACGAGGCGCATCACCGTGGTCAGATCGTGATGGTCGCGCGCCAGACGGGTCACCGCCTGCCGGTCACAACCACCAGCGCGCTATGGCAATGGAAGATGGAACGATAGGATGCACACACAACATGGCCGTCAACGAGATCGACGAACGTCTCGTACGACAAACGATCGAGCTGGCGCGACGCGCTCGACAGGCGGGCAATCATCCGTTCGGGGCGCTGCTGGCGTTGAACGGAGCGGTTCTGCTGACGGCGCAGAATACGATCGCAACCGATCGCGATCCGACGGCGCACGCGGAAAGCAACCTCGTGGCGGAGGCCATTCGGCGTCTCACCCCAGGACAGATTCGTCGCAGCGTCCTCTATTCGAGTTGTGAACCGTGCGCGATGTGCGTGGGAAAGATGTACTGGGCTGGTATTCGATCGATCGTCTATGCTCTGCCGTCAGATCAACTCGCTGCGCTTGCCGCGCGCGATTTCGTGATTCCGTGCCGGGAATTGTTGGCCCGATCGCGGGAGACGGTACACGTGATAGGACCCGTTCTGATCGACGAGGCCCGTGAAGTGCATCTGGGTTTCTGGCAATCAGCAGGAACGGCCACACCGAGCTGACCTCATATGCAAAGTCGTACGTGGACCGCCACTCGGTACTTCGTTCTCAGTGGCGCGCTGGCTGCGACAATAACAGTCGGCGTGATCGTCAGTTTTGTGATGAGCCATCGGACGAGCGTTGTCATGACGACCGAACTTGCCGACGCTGAATTCGCGACCCTGCGCGCACGGTTCGTCGACGAGCAGCCGCTCCTCGACATGAGTCGTCGTCAAGCGGCTGGCGTTGGGGCGAGGCCAGCAGTCGCAACGCCGCTTACCTCGTTCCATACGGTCATTTTCGATACTCGCAGCAGCCACCGACTAGTTCGCATCGATGTTCCATATTGGTTCGCGCGGCGCTTCGCCGGCAGCGATGGCCAGTTCACGTGGCTTGGCCAGTTGACATTCCTGGATGATACGGAATTCGATCCGGAGGCCATCCGCCTGTCGCTCGATGAAGTCGAGCGACGGGGACCAGGGTTGATTGCCGATTATCGGCACGCAAGTGGCGGTCAATTCATTTCGTGGGTCGAATAGCACAACCCACCTCAGACCGGCGCGTCGCGCTTCTTCGCGGCGTCAACGTCGGCACGGCCAAGCGCGTCGCGATGGCGGACCTTCGCAGGATGTTCGAGGAACTGGGCTATGACGACGTCCGCACGCTCCTGAACAGCGGCAACGTCGTGTTCACGATCCGCAAAGCCGGGTCACGGGATCATGCCGCGCGCGTGCAGAAGGCCATCGCCGACCATCTCGGCATTCAATCGCGTGTCGCGGTGCTCACCCGACAGGAGGTCGCCGACGCCGTGGCCGCCAATCCGTTCACATCAGTGGCGGACAATCCTTCGCGTCTGCTGGTGCTGGCATTCGCAGATCCGAATGTCACGGCAGAACTCAAGCCGCTGTTGAAGGAACGCTGGAGCCCGGAAGCGCTGGCGCTGGGAAAGCGTGTCGCGTATCTCTGGTGCGCCCGCGGGATAGGTGTCAGTCGATTGTGGGCGATGGTGAACCGCGCGATCGGCGATGGCGGAACGGCGCGGAATATGACAACAATGAACAAACTCTTAGCAATCCTCGACAACTGAGGCGTCGACCGATCCATGGGCGCGAGCTCAGGCCGCACAACGTAGTTCGGAAGCAGTTGTTTCGGGATCAGTCCGAAGCCGAGGTCTCCCAGCTTTCCTGGCAACTGCATCAGCGTGCCGGCGAACACCCACGCCGCCGGCGATCGTTTCGGCTTCGCCATGACCCGCTCCGCGATGCCTTTGCTCTCCATCGCGGCGACTTTGCTCCCTGTATTTCCCATCGAGCAGCACAAGACGAGGCTGGCTACGTGTTGGGGGTGGGCTTTGGCGTACAACTGAGCGAGCAAACCACCCCAGGAATGACCGAACAGGTGCATCCTGTCCGCCTTGAGATGCAGCCTGACGGCGTCGAGATCCGCAACCTGCCTCTCGACCTCGAACGAGCCGTCGCACGACGATGGCCCGCAGCCGCGCTGGTTGTAGCTCACGACGGAATACGGGGGCGACAGCACCTCGGGAAAGGAGCCGAAGTAGTCGCCCATTCCCGGGCCGCCATGGAGGAGCACGATCGGATCGCCACTGCCCGGAAAATGGCGAATCGCAAGCGTCGCTCCATCCGTCTTGATGCGAACCGATTGGACCTGCGCCATGGACGCATCCTACGACACGTTGGACGAGGCTAGTGTCCCTTCGCCCACGCGTGCGCGGCGTCGATGCGCGCGCTGATGGGCGGGTGCGTATAGAACAGAATCTGCACCAGGCGTGACGGATGCTCCTCCGCCAGGTTCTGCGCGCCAAGACGTTTCATCGCGCTCACGAAGGCAGGGACATTCCTGGTCATCTCGAGCGCATACCGATCCGCTCGACGTTCCAACGCGCGAGAGAACGCGTTGGCCATTGGCATAAGCGCCAGCGACACCGCACCTGCGGCGAGCAGGAGCAGCGGCAGCGCCGCGACGTCGCCTTTGCCGGTCAGTCCAAACGACATCGCGAATCGCGCCAGCACGGCGTCCGCCAGGTAGAAGCCAAGCGCGATCAGGACCGTCTCGAGGGCAATTCCCTTCCAGATATCGCGATGCACGTGATGCGCGAGCTCGTGCGCCAGAATCACCTCGATTTCATCGTCGGAATGCTCCGCCAGCAGGGTATCGGAAATGATGATGCGGCGCGTCTGCCCGATGCCCGTCAGCGCGGCATTAGCTTTCTTCGTCTTGTCGCTGAGCCGCCATTCAAAGACGCCCATGACACGCGCACCGGCGCGCTCAGCGAGCGAAACCAGCCGGCGCACGAGAACGTCGCGGTCGAGCGGCTTGAACTCGTAAAACAACGGCAGCAGCAGCACGGGTGTGAGCTGCACGAGACCGACCATGATGACGGTGAAGACCGCAGCCGCCAGCATCCACCAGCGATCCGGCTGCCATCGGATTAACGAACAGACAATCAACGCGGCACTCAATCCGAACACGAGCGCGACAAGCCCTGCCTTCAGGTGATCGAGCCACCAGTGAGCGGTCGTCTGCATCGACAGCCCGTACCGCCGCTCGAGCGTCACCCCCTGGTAAAACGCAAACGGCAGGCTAATCGCTTCATTCAGCAGTGCGAGCAGAACGACGTAGATCACGAGCACGGCGACGAACGACGCGCCCGCGAGCGACACGGCATAGTCGCGAAGCGCAGCCGACGCGCCGAACCCCACGAACGCGATCAGGAATGCGACGGCGACGAGCGTGCTGGCAATCGAAGCGCGGCGTCTCAGACGGTGATACCGCGCGGATTTGTCTTCGTTCAATCAGTTGAGCTGAACGGAAATCAGCTTCGAAACTCCTGGTTCCTCCATTGTCACGCCGTACAGCCGGTTCGCAATCTCCATCGTCCGGCGGTTGTGCGTGATGAGGATGAACTGCGTGCGGTCGAGCATCCCGCGCAGCATCTGCACGAATCGGCCGACATTGGCGTCATCGAGCGGCGCGTCGATCTCGTCGAGCAGACAGAACGGGCTTGGCTTGTACTTGAAAATCGCAAACATCAGCGCGATGGCCGTCAGTGCCTTCTCTCCTCCCGAGAGCAGCTGAACGCTCTGCAGGCGTTTGCCCGGTGGAGAAGCGACGATATCGATGCCGCTTTCGAGCGGATCCTGCTCGTCGAGCAGCGTCAGCCCCGCACGCCCGCCTCCGAAGAGGGTGCTGAACGTCACCTGGAAGTTTTCCTGAATCGCGGCGAAGGCCTCGGCGAATCGCGCCTTGCTGGTCTCGTCGATCCGTTTGATAGCTTCGGTCGTCTGCGCGATGGAATCAACCAGGTCCTTGCGCTGCGTCGTGAGGAATGCGTGACGGGTTTCGAGTTCGTCGAATTGCTCGATCGCCATCATGTTGACAGGACCAAGACGATCGATTTTGGCTTTCAATGCGACGATCGCCTCTTCGGCCGTCATCGAGCCGGGAATCGGGATTCGGGACTCGGGATTCGCAGGTTCGGGGTTCGCAGGTTCGGCGTTCAATCCCGGCTCGTCCACATCTGGCTCAGGTTCTTCAGCCGTAATCGCGACGACATCAGGAACGGCCGTACCGGACTGTTCCATCATCTCGACATCCGCGAGAACCGCATCGAGCGACATCTGCACGGCGTCGGCGCACGATTGGGCGAGGTGAGTCAAATCGCCTTCGGCGGTTGCCCGCGCAACGTCGAAGCTCGCGACCTCGCTACGGACCCCCTCGAGCAACTGCCTTGCCTCGCGAATAGTGGCATCCTGTGCGTCAACGGCCGCACGCAGCGCACCGGCTGCCTCGTCGGCCGTGCGCAAGCCCTCGCGCAGACCGTCGAGCGCCTGGACGTCAGCGTCGAGCATCCGCTCTCCGGCCGCAATCGCGTTCAACAATTCTTCGCGCCGCGAGGAGGTCTGGCGCCGCTCCTCCGACCGCGCCGTAATGCGCTCTTCGAGCTCCAGGGCCGCTTCGCGCAGGCGCGACACATCGGCAGCAAGAGCGGCCGCACGTTCGACGAGTCCTGCGTGTTCGGCGCGGGCGGCAGCAGCCTTGTCATTCAGCTCCGCGGCAGCGGCCCTGGCACCAGCAAGACTTCGCTGGGCGTCCGCAAAACGCTCGTCCGCAGCCCGCTGCTCCTCTTCGAGACCGGTGATCCTCTGCTGGGCCTCCGCCGCGCGCGCATCGAGCGCCACGCGTTCCTCTTCCGCCTGACGGCGTTCGAGGCCAATCACGTCCGTCTTTCGCGCCAGCCGGAGCATGTCCTCACTCAGGCGCGCCAGCTGCGCCTCGTGGCCAACGATTTCCTTCTCCTGCCGATGCTGTTCGGCCGTGAGTGATGCGATCGCCGTACTCGCCTCAGCGATCGACACGTTCAAGGCGGCGGCCGAGTCAACCAGCTGCGCGAGCGCTGCCCGATCCCTTGCAATCCGCTCGCGGAGCTCCTTGATCTCCCGCTTGGTCGCGAGAATTCCACGCGACTCGGCCTTGGCGCCGCCTGACACCAGGTGCGATCCGCGGAAAACATCGCCGTTGATCGTCGCGATCGGAACCGAGGTTTCACGCGAGAACGCCACCGCCTGCTCGAACGTTTCGGCGACGTACGCGTCGGGAACCACTTCCTGAATCGTTGCCGCATGCGGGCCGACGATACGCAGCACCTCGCTGACCGGAACGATCCCCGGCCAGGTGCTCGGCGTCCGCAGCGCCTCGCGCGCGTGATGACCGTTCGACCCGGGGTCGATCACCACGAAACCGCAGCGTCCCGCGTCGTGTTCCCGCACCAGTGACAGGCCCGCCGCTGCCTGATCGTGACGCTCGACGATGACGTGCTGCAGCAGATCGCCGAGACAGGCTTCGACCGCGCGTTCGTACCGCCGATCCACTTCGAGATAGTCGGCAACGGCACCCTGTTGCCCGACATGGCCGTTGGCCTGAACCAGCACCATCCGGGCAGCGTCGCCAAATTCGCCGCGCGTCGAGACGAGTTCTTCGAGCGACGCCAGCCGCGCTTCCAGTGCCGCGAGATCCTGCTCTCCGGCGCGAACGCGACGAGTCGTCTCGTCGAACGCACTCCGCGCGGCCGCCAGCGCAGCCTCCTGCGCTCCGTGCTGGAGGCGGACATGGTCGAGCGCTTCGTGTGCACGCCGGAGCGCGTCCCCGGCCGTGGCGCGATCGGCCTCCACCTTCTGCGTTTCGACGAGGACATCGGCCTCTTCGACCTCCAGCTTGCCAAGCGTCTCACCGACGCGGCTTCGCTGTACCGAGGCGTGTTCGAGCGCGTGCCGCAGCGCGGTCACGGAATTGGCTACCGTGTAGACCTGCGTCCGGGCTCTCTCGACGTCTGTTTCAAGCGCGTCTATCTGCTGCTGTGCGCGAGTGTGCGCTTCAGTGGCATCGGCGAGAACGCCAGCCGCCTGGTCGCGCGCACGCGCTGCGTCGCCGCACGCCTGTTCGCGTGCTTCACTCGCAATGCGTGCCGGTTCCCGGCGCGCCTCGAGGTCACGTATCTCTTCGGCGATCTCCGCCGCGCGGGTGGCGAGCGATGACGCGTGATGACGGTCGAACTCGATCTGCTGTTGCCGACGATTGATGTCGAGCTCCGCGGCGTGGGCCCGCTCGCGAACGGATGCTGCGCGTTGATCCGCCTCGGCCTGCTCAATTCGCAGCCGCGCAAGGTCGGCCTCGACGTCGGCCACCCGTGCCGATGCCGCCGCTTCGCGCTCGCGCGCTCCAGCCAGACTCGCGCGCGCCGACTCGATGGTGTGCGCCAGCTCCCGGTAGCGACGAGCGAACAACACTTTTTCCCAACGCCGGAGCTCGTCCCGCAACCGCTTGTAGCGACGCGCCTTCGCCGCCTGACGCTTCAGCGCCCCACGCTGTTTTTCGACTTCGAAGACGATGTCGTCAACGCGGGTGAGGTTCTGCTGCGCGGCCTCCAGCTTCAGTTCGGCCGCACGCCGGCGCGATTTGTACTTGGTGATGCCCGCGGCCTCTTCGATCAGCTGACGGCGATCAGTGGGCCGCGAGCTGAGGATCATCCCGATCTTGCCCTGTTCGATAATCGCGTAGGCCTTAGCGCCGAGGCCGGTGTCCATCAGCAGCTCGTGGACGTCGCGCAGCCGGCAGACTTCGCCGTCAATCAGGTATTCGCTTTCCCCGGACCGATAGAGGCGACGTGTGACCTCGACGTCACGCGTGAACGCGTCGACGATGTCGTCGAGGGAATGATGTCCGTTCCCATTGCCGTTGCCGTTGCTCCCGAGCGCAGTCGAGGAATGGCCATTGCCGTTCGACCCGTGGGTCGCGTGAAACTCGGGCAACGCGTCGACGTTCACACCGGCGGGAGATGCCTCCTCAGCGGCGAGCTTCGGCGGGAACCCCTCGACTACGCTCGGCTCGACCGCCCTCGGGGCAAGCGGAAGACCGGTCAGACGCAGCCGTACTTCCGCAGCCGCGCCAGGCTTGCGCGCGTCGCTGCCGCTGAAGATGACGTCCTCCATCTTGTCGCCGCGGAGGCTTTTGGCACTCTGTTCGCCAAGCACCCAGGTGATCGCATCGGCCACGTTGCTCTTACCGCATCCGTTGGGGCCGACAATCGCGGTGACACCCTCGTCGAAGGCAAGCTCCGACCGGTCGGAAAACGATTTAAAGCCAGCTATTTCAAGGCGTTCGAGGCGCATTCCTGTCCCCTGATACCTGATTATGTGGACCTTGACACCTGAAGAGGCGAACAGACTAACAAGGCCCAGCCATTGTGGCAAGACCGAACAGACACCACAATATTTTGGGTTGGGAACCCAAAGGCGGGAGTGTGGTGTTTGAAAACTACCAACGCCCAACTTCCAACTCCCAAGACCACCCGAGACCTTGGAAGTTGGAGGTTGGAAGTTGGAATTTGATCTATCTCGCCACGCGCTGCGTGCCCGAGATCTTCGTCATGTCGAGCAGCCGCTGCGCTTCGGGGAAGAGCGTCAATGCGAACTGCAGCTGCGGGTCGCTCTTCACCAGATCCCTGCGCGCCGCTTCGACGCCAAACAGATCGAGATCGATCTCATAGCGGATCATCGCTCTGATGAACGGCAGATCTTTCTGCCAATCCGCTTCGTCGATTTTGATCTTCGACTTGTCGATCAGCTCGCGGAGCTCACTGACCATCGCGTCGGTCACTTCAAAACCGGGTGACAGCTCGCGCGGCGACGCTGTCGGCGCTTGCGTGATGCGGGTGTCTCCCTTCCGCGTGAAGCGCTGTGCGTAGACGTCGAAAATGTTGCGCGCGTTGATGGTACGGCCGAACCGCGTCGGGTTGAATCCCTCGATCGGCCCGTCGAAGCGGCGATCCGGTTCGATGCCGCCGCCGCTGTACACCTTGCGGCCCGCGTCAGTCAGTTTCAGGTCCTCGGCGCTATGCACCTTGTTGGGATCCTGATCGCGCATCGTATAGGTGAGGTACTCGTCGAAGCTGTCGTCCCACGGACGTTGGATGAGTCGTCCGCTCGGCGTGTAGTAGTGCGCGGTGGTCACCGCCACGCCGGCGCCTTCGCTGACGCGATACACCGACTGCACGAGCGCTTTGCCGAACGTCGTTTCGCCGACAATTAGCGAGCGATCGTGATCCTGCAACGCACCCGACACAATTTCCGATGCGCTGGCGCTGCTTCGGTTCGTCAGCGTAACCATCGGAATGTTCAGGTAATCGCTCGACTCTGTCGCGCGGTAATCCTGGTCGGAATTCGGCACGCGGCCACGCGTGTATACGACCATCGCGCCGCGCGGCAGGAACCGGTTCGCCACCTTGATCGCCTGATCCAGCGCGCCGCCCGGATTGTTCCGCAGATCCAACACGAGCCTTTTCATTCCCTGGCGCTGCAACGCGCGAAGTGCCTGTCCGAGCTCCTGATCCGTGTTCTCGCCGAACTCGGAGAGACGTACGTAACCACTCTGCGGGTCGAGCATGAACGACGCAGGAACCGTCGGAATGTGAATCTCGTCGCGGATAACCGCAAGATCGATCAGCTGATCGAACCCGCTGCGCTTCAGCGAAATGCGGACCGGAGTTCCCTTCGGCCCCCGCAGCTTTCTCACCGCATCGTCGCTGGTCCACCCCTTCGTCTCTTCGCCTTCAATCTTCCCGATGATGTCTCCGCGCCGCAGGCCCTTCTGATAGGCGGGAGAGCCTTCAAACAGCGAGACGACGGTGATTTCACCGTCGACGACCGCGATCGTGATGCCGAGACCGTAGTACCGCCCCTCCTGGCGCTCGCGCATCTGTGCGTAGGTGCGCGGGTCCATGAAACTGGAGTGCGGATCCAGTGTCTGGAGCATCCCGGTGATGGCGCCGTACACGAGGCG